>Ga0256404_1001657_pt1 | contig 52543 bp, 28 predicted proteins | sample RumenRJG_01DNA_FD_185990 | JGI IMG/M metagenome (GOLD analysis project Ga0256404, IMG submission 185990) | Bovine rumen microbial communities from Lethbridge, Alberta, Canada - RJG_01 | ecosystem: Host-associated > Mammals > Digestive system > Stomach > Rumen | place: Canada: Alberta | collected...
TCCGGTCTGGGGCTTTAATATTTGCATATCGGTTTACATAACTTTTTCTCTTTTCGCATTTTAACCCCCCTGCACATATTTTTAACCCCCCTCAGGCTCCAAAGGGCAAAATTTTAACCCCCCTTGCGGGAGGCCAGGCCAGCTCTCAAATTGTATCAGTTTGCGCGTTTAGATATCCGCATAGATTCCTACGAATTCCCAATCCGGTTTACCGATATTTCATTTGTCCCCAATATCCGGGTATCCAATATCAAACTTAACTGTTTTATAAGTCCTATTCGTTTCTTTTGCCGCTATCGAAAAAGGTCGATTTGTCCGGCCGAAGAAAAGAAGTTTCAATACATAATTGAAATCTATGCCATTTTTCGGCTTCTCTTTGTAACATAAGGTAAAATCACCACTCGGAATCGGGTGGTGATTTGCTTTAATATAACTATTTTGCATATAGACTATCGACCATTATGAATATGTATCATTGTCATTTTCAGATACTGCAGCCTCAAATCTGTGTCCATATTTCTCTAACCATAAGAGGCACTCCAACTTATTACTTCCTTCCTTGATTACCAAGAAATAAGGTGACTCATTTCATAATGAATCACCTGGAACAGTAGATGTCTGCCTGTCAAACAAAATAGTCCTTTTTTCATACTCGCACCAAATCTAGAACCGCTTAAACAAAGGGTTTTCCGAGTTTATGCGGTTCTTTCTTTTTCACGATTTTGGATGAGTTAAGATAGATATTCTCATCATTTTCTTATCCATTCAACCTAAACTACTCCTTATTCTCGTCAGATTTACCTTCTAGCCACTTATCGAAGCTCTCTTTTGAGATACGAATCGTATTGTTAAACTTGACAGCTGTAAAGGCTCCGCTCTTCACCAGTTTGTATGCTGTCGGCGCACTGATCTGCAGGATTTCCCGAATCTCCTTGATGGTATATGTTGTTTTCATTGACATCACCTCCCGTGTCACATCAAAATATGATAAAACTTCTGGCTGAGAAATATGACGGGATCCTGTGCGAGGAGAACTATCATGACAGATTCTTCCCGGATCCTGACAGAGAAGAGTTCCCAAACCTGAACTACACCAGAGATCTTCAGGACTGGCATGATTTCATCCGCAGAAGTCCCGAGGAATATCTGGCGTGGATCGACGGCGTTTCCAAGGAATGCGAGGTTCTGGAACTGAGGATATTGGAAGAGTTTGCTAGACTGAACAAGCCGATATTTGTGGACACCAACATCTCCGTTGAGACACTGAGGGAGATCGCCGACCATAACCATGTGCTTGTCATGCTTGCAGATCCTCAGATCTCAGTGAAGAGATTTTTCGAACGTCCGGATAAAGAGAAACAGTTTCTGTATCAGCTGATACTTGAGGAACCGGATCCGGAAAAGGCGATGGAGAATTACCGCCAGGGACTCTCGCTAATTAATTCACAGGAGAGGTATGACAGATTCCTGAACTCGGGATTCAATGTTATCCTGCGTGATGAGAACAGAAGCATAGCGGAGACGCTTCGCCTTGTAGAGGAGCCTTTCGGATTGATTGACATGGAAGGTAATGAATTGATGGAAAGAGACCTTATTGCATATTGCGGTGTGGACTGCGGTGCATGTGAAGATTATGTAAACGGAAAATGTCCTTCCTGCCGGAAGACTGACTGGAAGGAAGACGATATATGTCTGCCTGTAAGATGTTGCAGAGAAAAGGGCATCGATTACTGCGGGATGTGCAGTGAGTTTCCATGCAGGGATATGGAAGCTTTCTATAACGAGTCTGACAGCCATATAGACGCTTATCTCAGGATGTGTGAGATGAGCGGTAGATTCGAAGACTAATCAGAGTCAATTATTGAGTTATTTAACATAGAGAAGATCGTCGTCGGGATGTCCGGCGGTGTGGACAGTGCAGCAGCAGCTTACCTCTTGAAAGAAGCAGGGTTTGAAGTCATCGGAGTGACGCTGCGGACATGGCAGTCGGATGACGGCAGTGAGAGCCTGTGCTGTGATATAGATGATGCGAGAAGCGTAGCGTTTAAACTGGGTATTGACTATTACCAGATAAACTGTACATCGGATTTTCAGAGGTATGTAGTTGACCCGTTTGCGAAGGAGTATCTGCGTGGTATGACGCCTAACCCCTGCATCGAATGCAACAGGTACGTCAAATGGGACAAACTGCTGTACTATGCACAGGTTGTGGGGGCAAAGTATATTGCGACCGGACACTATGCATCTGTGGTCAGGCTTGATAACGTAAGATAGGCAACCTGAAAAAATCAAACAACACTTTACTCTCTTTAACGCAAATCCTGTGTGAGTCCCAAAAGATCTCTCGTATCACGAATGATCGCCGTTGGCTTTGAGGCCAGCGGCGATTTTACTATCTATAAGAGTATGCATTAACGAATGATTATCTGCACATTATTCGTCATTTTATATGCAGATCAATTATATCGCCGCTTGTTTTCTGCATATTTTTTGATATTATATGTGCAGAAAAGGAGGTTGCCTATGAGAAAATTCGATTATTCTTTTCTTAACAACGGTATGCTTTCATCATCTTTGATCAATATAACCGGAAGCATCTATTCTCTCCGAACAGCAGAAGATTTTCGCAAAAGCGATTATGCTAAAGTGTTCACTGAACTTGAGTCAATAGCTAAAGTTCAGTCGGTAAAAAGTTCAAATGCAATTGAAGGCATTGTTACAAGCGATCAAAGAATTGCTTCCATAGTGAATCAGAGCAGCGCGCCTCTTAATCATGATGAGGCTGAGATAGCCGGGTACAGGGATGCTCTTAATATGATACATACGGGATATGAGCATCTTTCATTTAACGAGAAGACCATACTCCTGCTTCATGAAACAATGATGACACCCTCTTCAGATGATCTTGCCGGGAAATACAAACAAAACGATAATATTATCGTTGAAGCGGATAACTACGGGAATAGAAAAGTCAGGTTTCGCCCTGTTCCGGCCAATGACACAAAAGAGGCAATGGAACAGTTGGAACTTGCATACCTTGAGGCATGTTCCGATTCTAACATCAACCAATTGTTGTTGATACCCTGTGTTATCCTGGATTTTCTCTGTATACACCCATTCCGCGATGGAAACGGCAGAATGTCGCGATTGCTGTCCCTGCTGCTTTTGTATAAAAACGGATTTGATGCCGGCAAATATATCTCATTTGAAGAACAGATCAATAAGTATAAGGATCTATACTATGATGCTTTACAACGATCTTCAGCAGGATGGGATTCCAACCAAAACGACTATTCTCCATTTATGCAGAATTTTTTGTCCACGCTGTACATGTGTTATAAGGAGTTGGACAAGCGTTTCGCAGTAGTGAACGGACGTAGAGTAACAAAGACTGCGCGTATCGAAGCAACTGTGCTCGGAAGTCTGACACCGTTATCCAAGGCTGATATTTGTGCTGTTCACCCGGATATCAGTCCCACGACCATTGAAGCTGTGCTTGGTAACATGGTGAAGGATGGCCGGATAAAACGAATAGGTGTGTCCAGAGGTTCAAGATATATAAGGAATCAGGATCTATAAAACCCTTGCGGATACCGCACTTTTCATAGTATTAGTGTCAAATCCGTTATCTCCTTCGGGACCATAGTGAGAAAGATACAGGACTTGATAGTTCGAAAAAACGTTAAAGTTAAATGAAGAAGTCTCTCGCTCCTTGACCGGGACGTGAGACTTCTTCATTTTAGATCATGGCCTTACTGTTCTTTTGTTGGGTCCCTTTGCTTTTCTGTGTAGTATAGGATGCCCATTTCAGCAACGAAATAAAGTAGCATAAGTGCTGTCCACTTATCCGCAGCAACCATCTTCCCCTGCATATCTTCTGTCAGCAAGTATGTAATCAGGGATGCAACTGCAGGTGCAAGCGCTGCAAGTTTTACATTATCTTTTGCCATGCTCTCTCCCCTCTTTTTCTTTCTGAGGTAAAGCCAGAGGAGTAAGAGTGCCATCAAAATATTGGCAAGTGCAAGGATGAAGTTTGTGAGCGCCCATTCTTTCTCGTCCAATTCTGCTTCGTTTCCGTTGCTGTTGTTCGGTTTTGTTACAGATACAGGTGCAGGAGTGACTTCTTCTTCATCAGACACTGTCCAATGCGATGTTGTCGGAACAAGCTCCTCGATAATTGAGTATACATTGTTCGTGAACTGATGTCCGTAAACGTTAGTGATATTGACATTTCCAGACACATTGATCACCAGCGGACGTTCTTTCGTTCCTACACTTCCGTAAGACGACAGATCAAGGTTATCTGCAGTGATATTCACGGCGGAATCGCCTGCGGTTGTCTTCCCGTCTACACTGATCACTACATCTTTACCTGTAATATTGTTGATCTCAAGATCTGTGATCGAATGGATGTTGATATTCTCACCAGTAACAGAGAGAGTATCAACTGCAGTTACTATTGGCTTTTCCTTTGTCCCGACATCTCCGTCTGCGCTGATAACTGCTTCTTTTGCAGTGATATTGGCAGTGTCTTCTTTCATGTCGCCAGCCGTGAGATCTCCGCCGACCGTGAGCTCAAGTTTGCCACCGACTGTGAGGTCGTTTACCTGCAGATCCCCTTCATTAGTTAATGTCGCGTCACCTGCAAACGTTCCATTAATCTCATTCACATCAAGACTAAACGGATTCTCAGAGGAACCTACATTACCTCCGGAGAGCGTGTTGATATCGGCTTTATTTCCAGTAATAACTGCATCAGATGTTAAATCTCCGTCAGCTGTAATCGAAACATCTCGGTCTTCGTCCGCATTTCCGTCAGCATCGAGGTCTGCGATATGCAAATCTCCATTATTTGTGATGATCACATCTCCCTGCGCCCCAATTGTCAGACTGCCGCCAACATCCAGATTCAGGCTGTTGTCATAACTTCCAACATCTCCACCGGAATGGATTGTCAGATCTTCTTCTGTCGTAATAGAAGCTATTTCTTTTCCAGCTCTTTCAATCAGGTCATCTGCTTTAGCCTGAGCCTTGTCGGCTTCCTCACGCTTCTCTTTTGCCTCATCAAACGCTTTATCAGCAGTTTCTCTGGCTTTATCGGCTTCTGCTCTAGCATCAGCTGCAGCTTCCTCTTTACCATCTGCAACAGCATTGAGTTCTTTTGCCTTATCTGCTGCTTCCTGTGCTTCCTTCTCTTTGTCAGAGAGCTGTTTCTCGAGATCTTCTTTTTGCTTGTTAAGCTCGATTATCTGCTCTGCCTTGTTTTCTTCAGAAAGAACCGGATCGGATTCGATCTCCTTGATTTTATCATTGACTTTGTTGATCTCATCCTTGAGCTTATTGACCGTCTCTGCAGCTTCTTTTGCGTCTTCCTTGGCTTTTTCAGCTTCTTCTCTAGCTGACTCAGCATCACTTTCAGCTTTATCCACTTTGTCTTCGAGCTCTTTAGCTTCTTCATTAAGAACATTTGCTCTGTCTTCAGCTGTACTTGCAATGTTGTCTGCGTCAGAAGCTTCCTTCAGTGCCTCATCCGCTGCTTTTAGCAGGTCTTCATCGTTTATATCTCTGATGCTGCCAGGAGCGGTGATCTCCGCGTTTCCTTCGGTAGCAGATACCTGGTCTATTACCAGATCTCCACTGACTTCCTTGACATAGACTTCCGCGCCAGCTACTTCAAGCGTTCCGCTTCCGGTATTTCCGGACGATGTATCCACGCTTATTGGTTTATGGGATGTTCCTATATTTCCTATACCATCTCCATCAGCATCCGCTTTGACGATGACGTTATCACCTTCTATCAAGTTATTACTCTCTGCCAGCACGCTTCCTGCTGCTTCAACGTAAGCTGTATCACCAGCTTCAACATCAGTTCTGATGATGTCGCCGTGTGCTGTGACATCTGCATCATCACCAGCTTTAACGGTGGTACTGATGATGTCTCCGCCTGCTGTGATATCTGCATCGCCGCCTGCTGTAATCTCGCTAGTTGCTCTAATACTTCCGGCGATATTTACCTCTGCATTGCCACCTGCTTCAGCATAGATTGTGATTTCGCCTGTGCTGTGTGCAGCATTATCTGTGTTGTCAAGGACCAGGTTTCCGTCTGTAGACACTGTAACTATGCCATCCTGCGTGTCAGCTGTGATTTCGAGGTCCTCATTTGATACTACATGGATGTCATCCTTTGTATCAGCTGTCATGTGACCGCCGATATTGACCTCAATCGGATCTTCGGATGTTCCAGCTGCGCCGTTCGGCACCTCGATTACAGTATTGTCTCCGGATGTGATGTTATCTTTGCCTTCGGCTATCTCTTCATCTGTTCTGACATCTGTGAGATCGCCGTCTGTTTTGAGTTCAACATCTTCTCCTGCGAGGATGACTCCCACTCCGGTGCCGCCTTCTATCTCGTTCAGAGCAATGCTTCCGTTTTCAGCTTCGGCATCCAGCCTCATAGTAGCGTCTTCGATATCCTTGCGCACCCAGTCATATGTGAGATTTACATCAAATACCCAGTGGCCATCTTCATCCATGCGGATGCTTCCGGCACTGTTTCCGCTTCCGTTCGCGTCTGCAACATTCACTACCACAGCAGGTTCATTGTCCCTCTGTTGGAGATCTATAGCACCGCTGTTGGCCTTGATATCCTCAGATGCATTGAGATCGACGTTTCCACCAAGTATGCTCTCATTATCGGAGTCTGTGCTCAGAAGGCTTCCATCCTCAACCGTGATGCTGACATCTCCTCGCTCAGAGCGGATGTACTCAGCAGTGAAATCGGATGTTTCCGTGACCGTAACAGTGATATCACCGTCATTGTAAATGTTTGCAACACCTGTAGCTTTGCCGATTTCGATATTGAGGCTCTTTGGTTCTTCATCGGTGTATCCGGCTTCAGCTTCCTCAGGCATTTCCGCTTCGTCGATGGCTGCCTGTTTGATCGCTTCAATCTCTTCTTCTGAGAGCAGGCTCATCAGTACTTCTTCGAGGTCATTGATAGTCTCGACAGCACCGCCTTCTGACAGCTGAATCTCAAGAAGTGCTGCGAGCAGAGCCGCCGTTTCTTCCTCGCTGTCAGTTTCCTTGATAGCATCCCACAGTGCAGTTGCTCCGATACTGCTGTCGTCTTCATCTTTCGCTGTGACGATGCCGTTTATCTTCTTGTTCCTCCAGTCTTCAACAGCTTCCTTTCCTGAAGGCTTATATCCGTTCACCACGCTGAGGATCTCTTTGTCTGAAAGCTCTACGCCAGATTCAAGTTTTTCCTTCAGTTCCGGATATTCCTTTGAATTCTCAATAACCCACTTCGCCAGGTCTTTGTCCATACTGCTGGCTGTGCTGTTATTCGTTCTGAAGCTATTGAGAATCGCATTGATCTGATCTTCGGTTGCGATGGCTACCAGATCTTTGTTTGCCTTACTGTCCTCAAGTATCTGTACTACAGCATCGCTGTTGACAATTGACAGCCAATCGTCACCTTTCTGATCCATGATCCTACCTATGATCTCATCTACAGTCTGGAACGGGAGTTCCTCTGTGCGTATCTCATCGATAATATGCGCAAGATAGTCTCCATCTATCGTCTCATGACTTTCGACTTCTGTTCCGGTATACTCGTTGACCTTCGGGTTGTCCGGATGTGTCACGCTGTCTATACCGAACTTGAGATCATCTGCCGTGATCCTTATGTATTCAGGATCACCGTTAGCATTCACCTTCTGCGGGATCAGTTCAAGTGAATCCAGGAACAGATCTCCCACTTCAGGAATCTGCAGAGTGATGGTTTCAGGAATATCGACTATGAGCGTGTTGCCTCTTTCGCCTATGCTTTCCTTTCCGGAGAGCTTGATGCTGGAATCCGCAGCACCGTCCGCTTCATCTATCTGGATGAATGCGTGCTGTCCGTACTCGGAGCAGTCATTTCCGCCATCCGCTCTCATGCCGAGGACTCCGCCTGCTTCGAGCGTCAGGTCCGTCTTACGTACTATAACGTTGTCGAACCTCAGGTCGCCTCCCATTTCCATGGTGAGGTCTGAACCATACGCTCTGATCTCATGCACTTCGCCATCCTCGCCAGCTGTGATGGTCACATCTGAACCAGCCAGTGCCAGATCAGGAGCGGTGAACCCACCCTCGCGGGATGTAATCTCTGCAAATGCATTTGTAAATGATTCATTTGCCGTGATGACATCGCCTTCCGCATCGATAAACAGTTTGCTCACTGTTCCGTCCGCTGCGCCTGTCACTGTGATCTCGTCGATCACAACTCTGCCTTCACTGGCTGCGAAGTCGTTGTCGATGTAAACACCTTTCATCAGCTCCAGCTTGTTCGTTGCGATCTCTGCTGTTCCGCCGTTGATGACGGTCAGGTCATAATCACCTTTCTCGGCATCCGCTGAATCTGCGAATACGATGCTGCCGTCCTTGGTCTTGATATCCCATACGACTCCGTCTACTACGACGTTCTTGTCTATGATCAGATCGCCTTCCTCAACGTACAGATGCGTCTCTGTCTCGACAACTTCCTCATCCACTACTGTCTCGAAGTTCCTGGTATCCAGAATCTTCGCTGCGATCTCGAGAGGATTATCTTCTTCTCCGACCTTTCCTGTGCTCTCAGAGATGATGAGCACTGTTCCGTCAGGAGCGTAGATATCCATGTCGTCCGGTGTTCCGTCTCCGTCAAGGATCGAGCCGTTCGGGTCTGTCATTATGATAGTAACGTCTCCGTTGGCAGCTGATACAAGGCCGATATTGAAATCTGTGCCTTTCGTATCAGTGAACACACGCATGGTAATGGCTTTTTCGACTTCCGCCTGATTCTGCTTGTCAGGATCCAGTCTGAGTGAACCGTCTGATCCGGCTTTAACATATGTGTATGCTGTTCCGTTGAAAATCGGGAACCTGTAGTACAGGACCTTCTCAGGGTTGTTCGGGTCGCTCTCGTCTTTTTCGAGCGTTATCTCAAGATAGTGGATCTTCTTACCGCCGAACGTGTAATCGATATATCCTGTACCGTCACTGTTGAGATGTACATCTGAAGGATCGATATCGTCCCATGAATAGTCGCCATTTTTGTCGAGCTGGACATACCAGTATGTTCCGTTAAGATCTGTCGCGATGTGATCCGTACGGAGCTCTCTCATGATCTGCTGTCCCTGAAGGATCGTGATCACGGGATGTCCTTCTCCGGCTTTCAGCTCTTCAGCTTTAACATTTGTCGAGATATAGATTTTGGAGTCATATCTTGATGAGAAGTTCATCGCAGGATTGATCTGGATGACAAGTGCGTTCTTCACTCCGTTGAATGTGACATCCGAGACATAGAGCGTATCCGTGATGCGGTAGCTCTTGTTGATCGTCTCAGGGATCTTCACATCATTTTGCGTCAGAGGAAGCGTCACAGTGTTCAGCTTGATACCGCTGATCTCTCCGTAGAAGAGCATCTGAGGCTTTTCTCCCGGAAGAAGCTCAGTGAATCTCAGTACCAGCGCTGTCTCTGTGCCGTCCTGGCACGGGATGACATCGCTTCTCTGGTTCGCGAAGTCTATCTCGCCCTTATTCGGCATTCCGCTTCTCTTGAACGTGATGTTGCTTGCGTTCCTCAGAACCTTCTCCGTAGTCTGAACGTGCTTGACAGCATCGGAAATGACTTCCACTATGTCTGGCTCGCCGATCCTTACTATTCTGTCGCTGGTGCTGTCGTCCGGATCCTCATGCGGCATGCTCATCACGTATGCTGTTTCAACGAAGGATCCGTCATCAGCCTTCGTATAGGTCTTGATGGAGGATACTGTCTCAGCCACGAGAGCATCGTAATCATCGATATCCGCATACAGTTTCGTCTGCTTCTCAGAATCGATGTATATGGTCTCCTTGCCTGCCACAGTGTTGAAATCTTCTGCCTTGCGTGTTATGCCTTCGATCTTCGTCCAGGTGTCATTCTGGAGCACATATACGTATCCGCTGGCATCCAGGAAGAATGTGCCTTCATCCGCATTCTCGTATTTCGTTCCCGTTACAGTTGTTTCGCCGACGGTTATCGACTGGCTCGCAGTTGCTGTCCATACGATCTTGTTTGTCTGGAAGTAGTAGATAGAACCCAGGGAGTAACCGCTGTTTTCTAACGTTGTTGTCACCTCGTACTCCGTTCCGGGATTGACCACTTGCAGGACTACAAGCTTACTTTCCGTATCAACTATGAGCTGGATATCATGCTCCGGCACCAGATAAGTAGCATCTCCGCTGCCAACTGTTACCGTATAAGCGTCATAGTGAATGACGTAGAACGGGCCTGCTGTCTGGACAGCTCTGTATTCATTTTCATCGCCACCTTCGTACCACACCCACGTCATGATACTGCTTCCTGTCTGACTTCCTCCTGATGTGGAAGAAGGCGCCGGATAGTCAAGCTTTACATCATAGTCAGTGATGATCTGTGTTTTGCCGTCGGGAGCTGTGTAGTAGATCACGGAATCCTTGACAGGAGTCAGTTCCTGATCTGTTTCGAAATTGCTTCCCGGTGTGAACTTGATGACCTGGACAGATGTGATATTTCCGCTCAGATCGGTAGTGATCCTGACTTTGTAATCATCAGGAGCGCCGACCATCTTGCCGTCTTTATCAAGGTAGATGTATCCGGTCTCATAAGTTTTGGATGTATCTGTTGTTGCTATAGGCTTAAGAGTTTCGCTCCAGACAAATTTGAATCCGCCTACTCCAGGATCTGAATCGCTGATCTTGAATCCCACGCTTGTATTTGTAGAGCTGACAAGCTTGTAGATGTTTGAAGGAGTCTCGACAAAAGCCTGGCCCTCGATCGTGACATCAGCTCTGCCGATCACGCCGTTTCCTTTATCCCAGCGCTCTTCGTAGCCTGTTACTTGTCCTGCTTCGTTGTAGACAGGATAAATATGTCTTTCGTTCTTCTTCGTATCTACCGCTACATAGTAGGATTCTGTCGTGAAGTGCTCATTTGTCAGTGACGCAGATGCTTCCGCCAGTTTGACGTAGGTGAACGTGATATATCTTGTCTGAGGATCGTAGCGCTTTGTCGGCCACTTGTATCCGTGGAATGCGACGTGCTTCGGCTGTGTCATCAGGAAGCTTCCGTCATCCTGATTTGCCTCGATCTCGCACATCACCTTGTATCCAGGCATACCGCTGACGGTATTGGTGATATCCAGTGACACTACTTTGACCTTAGTAAGCGCGTGCTCACTGTACACCGGGGTCCAGAAATATCCCCACAGATCCTTGTAGATGCCTGTAAGTCCGTCAGCTGATTTTGTATCGACTGTATACCCAATATCTTTGGATATGACATTCAGTTTTACATATGCGCTGCCGTTCCAATAATAGTATGTATAGTCGTTTCCGTCCTTGTCCACTTTGACTGTCCAGTCTGTTCCAAGGAAGTTCTTTGTTACGTATTCTGTTCCTGTATTCGTAATGAGTACCTGGCTGGTGGACTTGAACAGGTCGTTTGCTGCCCAGAAGGCCTCCCACTTTGACCTTGAGGTCCTGTAATTGTTGCCTTCTGTCGTGACATCGCCGTTCTCATACATCAGGTTCTTGAACATATCATCGATCGTATCTGATTTCTGTGTAACGGCTTTATCTACGATGAAGAACCTGACCTTGTGATTGGTCTCATCATAGGCGATCAGGAAACTCTTCACTCCATCGTCAAGGATCTCACCCGCCTTCGTTCCCGGTCTCAGGCCTTCCATGTAATACCAGGTGTAGCCGCTCCATGTATCGAGCTTCGAGATCTTGAACTCGACTTCCTTGTATGAGCTGCCGACCTCCTTGGCCATGCGGATCACGATGCCTTTTTCATTGTCGAACAAGCCCTGTGTCTTGACCAGCCAATCTGTGTCGATGGCCTCCATGAGGACGTTGAAGAATACATCTTCCTCAACTGTCAGAGTGCCGCTCGTCAGCTCGATGGTCACGCCTTCCTGAAGCGTCAGGGATTTGAGCACTCCCTTTTCATAGTTGAACTTGTAATCGCCAACTGCGGCTACCGTTCCGCCCTCTTCGATCCTGGAAACTGCTCCGTTCACATCGAGGTAGAAGACAGTTCCGTTCGGGAGCGAGTACTGATAGAGCTTGCTCACCGGATCATAGCTCGTCATGTAATACTCGAGCATATCCATGCCGGTGATCACATAATCCTGAGCCAGCTCAACTGTTGTATTGTCCGCATATTCCAGAGTTCCCGGAGTCGGGATGGTAACTGTCTGTGCGTCTCTGGTCATGTAAACGATGTATCCTGTGCTGAATGTCAGCTTCACTGATCCATTATCGGAGATCACAGTCTGGACATCTGCAGCACCATCCGGTACCTGAGCGCTGCTGACCGAATTGCTGTCGACGCTGTCAAGGACGACCGGAACGATAGGTGTCAGATCAAGGTAAATGTCTCCTTCTGCCTTTACATTGACTATACCGTTCGTACCGTCTGTTCCTTTGAATATCCATGCATAGAGCGGTTCTTCCTTTCCGTTCACCACTCTGCCGACTGCTGAAGCGCCTTTGACTGTGAGGACATGAGTCCACAGCGGTCTGATGATCTCTTTTCCGTTCTTTGCCATGTTGGCAACCGTTACGCTGTCGGTCGAGAGCAACTGCCCGCCTCCCTTTTTCCCGGTCCATTCGAATTCGGATGTTCCGTTATAAGCGAGGACCAGTCCATTCAGTGTCACATTTCCTTTTCCGGAGTTCACCACTCTGAACAGCGGGGACCATGTGGTGTGAAGAGGAGCGTCATACTTGCGGTCTCCGTTGATGAACAGCCTCGGGTTGACGAATCCTGCATTCTTGAATGTCACATTGTTGAATATGAGGCTCACATCCGTGGAGTTGGTAACCGTGACTGTCGGGATCATTGTCTGATCGTAGACTTTGAGACTGGTGATATCTTTCTCGACGTCACCCGATCTGTCATACAGACTCGCTTTGCCCGGCAGATAGTTGAAGATGTTTCTGAACTCCAGAGATCCGTCCTTAAAGCTCCAGATCTCCTCTTCCTTGCGTACTCCTACCTGGCGGACAGCGACGGCACCGCTCTCATCGCGGTAAACGTCGATATATATTCCGCCTGCCGCATCGCCGAGATACAGTGTGAATCCCTTTATCTCGGATTTCTGCGTGATAGTGACATCATCGGTATCGCCGTCCTTATACTGAGCGAGGAATCCGTTGGTATTCAGAACATTCCTTATTCTGTCCTCCGACAGACCGTATGTCGTGGCGAGCAGATCTGCTCCTGTATAGGAACTGTCACCTGTTATGCTGAGGTTGCTCGTTACTGTGATCTTCGGGTTGGAAACCGCATGAGACTCACCGACAGCATTCAGCTGCGTGCGCGCCAGCACATAGATGTTATTGCTTCTGTAATTAGGACTCGTCGATGCATAGATCGTTGTTCCGTCATGTCCGATGACATCCGTGTTCACGAGGCCTGTCGTTGCAGTCATGTTGACTGTAGTGTTGTTCACTGCGTTGATACCTGCACCAACCGCTCCTGTTCCTTTTGCATAGGAGGATATATCCATTCCTATCTCGCTCATCGCGGTCTGGATATACACATATCTTCCCTCGATCCTTACGTGTGACTTGCTGTTGCTGCCTCCCGTTATATTTATGGTGGAGAAGGTATCGATAAGTATAGTGTTGGTCGCATGAGGCACCTGTGCCAGTCCGGAAGCATCCGCGTGCACATTGGCCGTCATGCTGTTGGCAGAAGAATCTGTCCTGATAGTGATCGTGTTGAACCTGTCAAAGATCTCAGCTCCGCTTCCGACAGCGACCTCGGCAGTAGAATTGATCTTTATCTTTACATCAGCATCGCCTTTGGCTACTGCGCCTGCTCCGGTGGACTTTGCTACTGTGTTGATCTTGTCTGCCAGGCCTGTCCTTACGATGATGTTTATATCACCGAAATCTGCCTTGATCTTGGCTCCTGCATTTACTGCTATATTGGCATTTCTGATAAGGGTGTTATATGCCTTTATGCCCTGGACTTCGAAGAGCCCACCGCCTACTGCCATCGTCTTGGCAGTCATCGTTGCATCGGAATCTATCGTGGCATTTACGCCAACTCCTGCATCAAGAACACCGTCGATCACAATGTTCGACATTGTATTCACATAGTTGGCTCCGTAGGTCTTTTTCGCATCCACAGCAAATCCGATGCCTACAGAATTGGCAATGCTGGACGCTGTCTGTACATCTGTCACAGAGATGTTGATGTTCTTTCCCGCCTTGACAGAAGACCCGTTCTTTGCAGATGCTTCCGTGCTGTACGCGGCATATGTCGGCAGCGTGGTGTCATCTATCGATATACCGCTGATGACGATTCCAGATTTGACATCTGCAGTTGCAGTTCCCTTATTGGTTGCGCTGATGGTAACACTGCCGCCGGCAGTGACGGTGGACCCGTCAGCATATGCATTGACCGTCTGAGGTGTCTTCACTGTCACCTCTTTTGCATCTTCGCCTAACAGCTGAGCATAAAGAGGATTAATGTTAGGATCAAGAACAGAGACCTCAATGTCACCGATATATGCTCTGGCTTCGGATGAGGATTTTTTGCCGCCTCCGATGAAAGCACCCATCTGAGCCTCGGCACTTGAAGTCGTATATCCTTCGCCCTTGAGTGTGAGATCACCTTTTGTTGTTATCACTGCTGCGCTGATAATGGCTTCGACCTTGTCTTCAGATCTGGATTTCGCAACAAGACCTCCAATCAGTGCAACACCAATTGTATCCCTGTTCCTTGCTGCAGCTAATACTTCCGACGTCGTTGTTGCATGGATCAGTGCAGTTCCCAGTCCGTATGTCGTACCTCCGTTCTTTGTAGGCTCAACATCCAGTGTTCCTCCGACAACCTTTGCTGTGTTGGTCGTGTTGGAGTGTGCAAATGAAGTGTTGCTCGTAACGCCTATGATCTTAACGTCATCTCCGTCGCCATCAGATTCGCCCGGTCCCGTCACAGATGTGCTCTTCGCCTCTGCGATCTCGGACTTCAGTGTGAGATCTCCCACTTTGGATTTCCCGAGGAGACCCAGCGATGCTTCCTGTGTGGCTTTGAGGACAGCATTCGTATAGTTGACAGCGATGTCGAGTCCGGTTACGCTAATTGCCACTTGTATTCCTGCATTTGCATTGATCTTGCCGGTGACGGTGACCGATGCAGTGCCCAGTATTGTCATTTTGCCGCTTCCGGAAACAGTTGCCGTTCCGTTAGCTCCGACATTCGCAGTCGCCGAGTTGACTTTGACATCCAGCAGCGCAACGCTGATACCGCCCGTCGGCTGTGCAGTGTCTGCATCTGCCATTGCGGTATACTCGGATTTTACTGTGAGTGTCTGTGCACTGATCGTTCCTGATGTGTTGATCATCTCAGCAACAAATTCCGCATCAGCATTCGCCTCGGTGGTCATGATTCCGACGCCGAGAAGCTTCACGCTTGCCGTTTCAGTGACGACAGCTGCTCTTGCCAGGGCGCGTCCGACGCTGCTGACAGTGATGCTTCCCTCTACATCGAACTCTGCACCGTCTGTGACAGCGTAGGCCCCTGTGTTCGCCCTTGCTCTGGCTGTATTGGCCTTTATGTCTATGCCGCTGAACGATGCGCTGAAGTTATCTGAATCGGATTCTCCTCCGACAGACTGCAGTGCCTCCGCAGCATAGAGTTGATCGAATTCATCTTCATTGTTGAATTCAGAAACGACATCCACCTGACCTGCATATACCTTGATACCGGACACTTTTGCTGTCTGTGTTCCTGTCAGGTCCGCAGTTACGACGTTGATCGCTATCCTGACTCCCTCAAGTGAGAACGCAGGTGCCACAAATCCGGAGCTCGCCGTAGCAGATCCTATGACCTTGACGGTGACGGTTCCGTTCTTTATGAAATCATCCTCGTCTGATGTTCCTGCATATGCCTCCGAGTCATCCTCCGTTCCGGACAGTGACGCTTCGGCAGTTGCAGAGGCTTCAGAATGTGCCAGGTTGAATCCTATATCTGCTGCCGCAGCTTTGACTCCTTTGGTTGCTGCCGCGCTGGTGGCATCCGATCTGGTCTTGTAGGTGCTGGTGACCGTGATGTTCTTTGCTTTTACTTTCTTCCCATTCGTGCTCAGCGATGATGTGAACGTGCCGTCTGCAAAACTCGCGACCACTGTGAGAGATGCCGAGATGAAGCTGATAGAACTGTTCTGAATTACAGTGGCATAAGCAATAGATGCGGATTCTGTAGTGAACTCAACATCATTCATAATGTTAAGCTCCAGATCTGTTCCGGTTGCTTTATTCTCTGCTCTGAAATCTGCGTATGCGACGTTCGCCTGAAGTGTCACAAGACTGAACTCCACGCCAGGCCCTGCCGCTCCGCCTACCCGGGCAGCAGCTCCTGCTACATCATCGTCATCTTCAGCATTGAGATTGGAAATGACTTTCAGCTCATCTGCATCAAGCTTTACTTTATTGAAATATGCATTCTGTACTGTACGGTTGAATGCGAATACCGCGTTTGCCGTCAGGCTGTATTCTCCTGCCTTGAAGCTTGGGGTAATCACTTCTGCTGCTGCATGTGACAGACCTGTCATGTTCACAGCGACATCAGCTGCCTCGACCTCGCTCTGCACGTAGCCCTTCAGCCCGGCATATGCTTTCGTCATGTTGATGGCGAATGCCGTATTGAGTCCGATGTCTACCGCGCTTACCTGTACACCGCCGGCAGCAGGCGTCACAGTCGCCTTTGCATCAGAGACATAGTCGTTTGTGATGGCGATATCACCGACCGTCCACTTTGCGTTGCTTCCCACTTCAGCTGTTGTGCTGAATGTTCCTGCCGCATAGGAGAATCCCATGAGGACTCCCATTGTTACGATTCCAACAGATACATTATCCACTTTTGCCTTAGCCGTGGATTTACCGCCTCCTGTAAGTGTCAGATCTCCTGCTGTGAGATTGCCGACCTTGAACAGAACTGTATTGCTGGAATTGCAGACAGCTGTTGCTACGCTGACGTTTGCAGCGATCAGACCTACACCAGCAGCGAAGATATATGCGTTAGCCATACCGTCTGTGAAGGAGACCTGCTGCGATACAGGCTTGCCGTCGTCATCTTTTGACTCGAACAGGTATGTCGTGCGCTTGCCGTCCTGTTCCGTCTGCACGGACTTCACAGTAACAGCGGTTGCTGCTGTATCAGTCTTGTTTCCTGTAAGAGATCCGATGTCGGTCTCGGCAGTCTGTGTGTTCTGCAGACTTGCGACTGCAATGGACATGTTGACTGCGGCACCACCGATCGCAGCGCTGTACAGGGCTGCATTGGCCCGGCCTCTGCCGAATGCCTGAACTGTGAATTCATCCACTTTGATATTTCCGGATTCTGTCTGTTTTTCGAATCCGGTGACTTTGATATTTCCGGTTCCCTTTACGGATGCTGTGTTCTCTGTCTTGTTGAGCGCGAGTCCGACGTTGACATTGGCCGCCACACCGCCGGCGCCGCCCGTTATACCGAGCACTCTGGCATCGCTGTTATTGGGAGCTGTCTCTGTTCCGGCTTCCACTATGACGCTTCCTACAACTGCGTTATTAGCGCCGAGATCCACGACAGCCTTGTTGATGCTTCCCGCTATAGCAGCAGCTACCGTTGCGCCTACTGCAACTCCGCCTACTGCTATAGATGTTGTGATGCTCTCGACCTCACCGTTGAGAGCTGCGCTGACTGCCAGTTCGCGTGTGAGTGTGAGCTTGATATTTCTGACAGATGCGATGTTCCTGGCGTTGCCCATTGCGAGAGCGACAGCCGCATTGACTGCGACTCCGCCGGCGGAAACGCCGACATCGGTGACCGATGTGTCTCCGGACGCCGTACCTGTGACTGTGAGGCTGCCCGCATCGATATTTCCTGCCGCTGTTCCGGCTGTTGTACCAGGATCCAGTCCGACATATGACACTGCATCCAGTTTGTTGATAGCCACCGCTGCGGTAGCTCCGACAGCGACTCCTCCGAGTGCCACAGAAACTATCACGCTCTCTGCCGCTGCAGAGTAGTTGTGAGACACCGTGATATCCGGATCTGTCTTGTTTTCTTTTGCGGATGTAACTGTTACATTCGGTCCGATATAGCTGCGGACGGTGGTGCGGTTGATGGACAGCGCGACACCTGCGTTGACTGCGACTCCGCCGCCTGCGACGGCTACGGACACGGTCTTTGCATTCGTGGTCCCTTCATTCTTCACGTTGATCTCGGAACTCACGTTCTGTATCTTCGCATTGCCGCTGATAATTGCTTTTGCAGATCCTTCGAAATCTGTCATCGCATAGGAAGCGTTGACTCCGACGGCTCCGCCTGCCAGGGCAACGTTTGCGGTCAGTACCTTGCCGTATTTCATACCGGCGGTCACGTCGACCGTTGCTGCCTTCAGGACATCTCCCGCCAGCTCAGCCGTTACATCGGAATGAGCCATAAGGATCGCGCACGAAACTCCCACTCCCGCTGTGCCGCCTGCGGCCATGATGGAAATGAGCCTGATCGTTGAAGTTGTTTCTGTGGACTCAGCCTGTGTGTCCGCCTGTGCATTCTGCTCTTTCGCAGTATCTGCACTGATAGGATTGTTCTCGCTGCTGCCTGGCAGAGTGGCTATAGCTTCCTCTGTATCTTTCTCTACAGATCCGCTGATTGCCTCGACCGTGATCTTTCCGCCTGCAGTAAGCGTTACGTTATCATCGACTTTAGCGACGACATTGGAATGCAGAACCGCTACTGTGACTCCGACACCGACACCGGCTGTTCCGCCGACTGCGGCTGTTCCGGAGATGATCAGTGCGCTGATCACATCATTTGCGGATACTGTAATGTCGCTGACCGCTGTGATCTTGGTTCCTGCGGCGACTGTCGCGGAAACAGAATCGCTGAGAGTCTTTGTGACTTCCTTGCCGTTTTCGCCTGTCTCAGTAATTGTTATCGGAGAAGCCGTGAATGTCGAACGGCCTGATTCTCCGTCTGCTGTTGTATCAAATGTCGCGGAACTGTATGACTGAGTCACAGCTATGTAAGAATCAGTTGCAGCATCATATCTGTATTTCTGCTGATTCTTCTGATCTTCAGTAGCTTTTGTCTCATCGTATGCAACATACTCGCCGTCATTTGCAGACTCGACATAGATATACAGTGTCTCGCCTTCTTCAGTCTCGTATGTCTTTCCGCCCTGACCGTAGCTTGAATAATCCGCATCGCCCGGCTTCTGTCCGTCGCCCTGGAGAGCGGCGCTCATCTCACCCTCGTTCGGCTTGCTTGCTTTTGCAGCGGGCGCGCCTTTGTCAAACGCGTACTTCAGCTGCTCCAGAGGATCCATACCGTCCTTGGAGAGATATTCTTCATTTATTGTTGCTGTATAAGGTACGAAGTCGTACTGTTTCGTATCCTCATTGTATACGAACCAGTAGAATACGCCGTTATTCTTGTACAGTGAAATGGAATCGGCCTTGCTCTTGTCCTCCGGGATCCCGTTCGGCCAGTATTCATAAACATCATATGACTTGCCGTCGATCTTCTTGGATCCGTACAGAGTGTCATGGGCATCCTGGCTCATCTTTGCGCCGGCAATGATGACCGTGACTGTTGCTCCAACACCGGCCACTCCGCCGACAGCGACTGTGCCGTCTGCAGTGACCAGATCTCTGTTGTCTTCTGCATGGACTTTGACGTTCCTCGCGCTTATAGTGTTGCTTCCTCCGATGGAAGCCGCAACCTCTCCGAGGCTGACGCTCACCAGAGCTGTGACACCGACGCCGGCTGTTCCGCCGAGAGCTACTGTTGCAACTATGGCCACAAGACCGTATGTGTCTTTTGCGTCGATGCTGAAATCACCTGTCGCATCGACAGTGACGCCTGTGCCAGTCTTTGCGCTTGTCTGAAGCTTCGTCACGATGACATCGACTGTTCCGCCGACACCTGCAGTTCCGCCCAGGGCAGCTCCTGCACCGTCTCCGGTAACAATCTCTTTGGATCCGGCATATACAGTGATGTTTCCTGTAGGATCGGCAGGCTTTCCTGTTGCTTCCGTGCCTGAAGGATCTGCTTCATCACCTGCCGGTTCGCTTGTATCCTCTTCAGGCTCAAGCGTTGTGTACAGTTTTGCTTTGTCGTAGATGATCGCTTCCGTGGTTCCTTCGAAGTATGTCACAAGCACTACCGCTGAGACACCTGCCGTACCGCCTGCAGCGACACCTGCCGCCACATTGACGAGCATATTGTCTGAGGTCGCGCTGACATTGATCATCCTTCTGCCGGTCACCGTTCCGCCGAGTCCGGCCGTCACGGTATCGTTGTAGACCATAGCATTGACATCCCCTGCTATACCTGCTGTTCCGGCTGCACCGAATCCGATGGCAAGGAGGATGAGTTTGCTTGTATCATCGGCATGGACGCTAACTGTATTGCTTGCCCATGTCGTCTTTGCTTTGTTGACAGCCTCTACTGTCTTTGAGAAGACGAGTACTGAAACGGTTGCTCCGACACCCACCGTGCCAGCCGCCGAAAGCGATCCGGCGAAGCCAAACACAAGTGAGTCATCCGAAGCTGCGACCTCGACATCTCCGTCTCCGTTCTCTTCGTCACCGGAGGTGATCACTACGTTCTCTCCGACTTCAGCTGTTGAGGAGTTCTTTATTACCAGCGTTACTATCGTTCCTGCCACTGAAGCAGTTCCTGTTGTAGCTGCTGCGGAAACACCGGCCAGTACCGTTGTATCCCTTGCAGCTGCCTCGACGATAACGCCTCTTCTTGTTTTCCTGTTATGAGGTGTGTAGATCCCTATACCGTTCTTGCTGGCCTTGGCTGTGAGGACCGCTCCGTTTCCTACTGTTGCCGAAGTGGTCCTGTCAAGGACTGCCACGCCGACTGTAGCGCCGACCGCTGCAGTTCCCGTTCCTACCGCAAGGCCTCCGCCCAGGATATACAGCTCATCTTCTGCGTCTGCGATGACTCCGATGGAATCCCCGGCTGTTATCTTGGCACCGGCGCCGACTGTGGTTGTCACTGTTGCGTCAGATACGAAGATCGGGATCGTTCCGGCGAGAGAGTTGCCCTCTGCTGCGGCTGCCGCAAGTCCGAGGATGATATTGCTGTCTTTTCCTGTCGAGCTGATGAGGACATTTCCTTCCTCTGCAGTGATCACTGCTTTTCCTACCGTAACGGCAGCGGTCCTGTGCACCACGTTCACTACGATGGTGGCTCCTGCTCCAACCTTTGTGCCTCCGAGGCTGACCGCAGCTGCTGCAGTTACCAGTTCGCTGGAAGTATCAGTGAGGATGTTGACATCTCTGGCCGCTGTGATCTTTACGCCGTCCTCGACAGCGACATTTGCCGCTGTCTGAGAAACAAGCACTCCGACGTTTCCTGCGATGACTGCCTCTCCGGAAGGAGCTGCAGATGCTGCCGCAAGGACGTTGATGAGCTTCTCATTGTTGATAGCCTTTATATTTACATCTTTATATGTGCTCTTGAGGACAGAGCCTGCTCCGACGGTCGTCTTGGCGCTTGCCTTGTCGATAATGACCGCTACCGTTCCGCCAACAGCTACTTTTGAGTTGCCGCCGGCTGCGGACAGGGAGATCAGGATGGAGGAGTTCTCTGTGGAGCTCTTTACTGTGAGATCTTCCGCAGATGTGATCTTAGAGTTTGCTCCTACTCCGCTCGTTACCTTGCTTTCGGACGAGATAACGTTCAGCGCTCCGCCTGCAGTCAGTTCGGACTGCTGCGCTCCTGTAGATATCGAAGCTGCGACCGTGAGCACCATGGTGTTGGTCTTCGCTCCTGCGCTCTGTTCATATCCGCCTCTGTCGACGATGATCTCCGTGCTTTCTCCTACGGAAGCGTTCACGGTGTCTTCGTTATCAAGCCATGCCGCCGTGATACCCACGCCGAACTTGGACGGTGCTGCTGAGAGCGATCCGGCTATGATCCGGATATTCGCTTCATCATCTGCGCGGAGGATCATTCCGCGGTCGACCGTCTCGTCTGTCTCGTACCCGTTGATGATGGACATCGTTACGTTGGATCTCTCCAGCTTGCCGTTGACCATCTCCCATACGCGGTTCTTGTATACGTAGAAGATCCTTTCTCCTACGACATACTGATCATATTTTGCTCCGTTGATCTCCGCCTGCTCTGCCTGAGCCGTCACTCCGAATGTTCCGGTTTCGAAGCCTGCTTCCTCAAGGAGTCCGTTCTCCGCTTCTGTGTATACCGTATCATCGAGGACATAGTAGATATTTCCTTCTGTATCCTCGTAGATCCTGTATGTGCATCCTGAAGCAGTTATCTTTGCATGCTCACCGATGGATGCATTGACTTTGTTCCTGAATACCACCAGGGCTACAGATCCGGCAACGCTTGCCTTGCTCTGCTCACCTGTGCTGCCGGAGGTCATGATGGATCCGGCTACCGCTTCTGCGTAGTAGTTCTGGCTGGACAGCACGTTCAGTGCGTCGACAAGATTCACCGCATCTGCAGTGGTCACGTTGATGTCCACTGTGTATGAAGCGTCCGGATCGTTCTTGTCTTTGTCCAGATTGATGAATCCTTTCGGGGCATTCGGCTTGTCTTCAGGTTCGAGATCCGATGTGTCTGTGATGAATGTTGAGAGATCGATAGCGCTCTCGAAATCAGAGAAGTCGACTTTGGTCTTCTCTGCGTTGATCACGATGCTGGATCCGTCGATCCTCGCGTAATCACCTATGCTCACATCGATGACATTGTTCGCATAGATCATGGCGAACGCCACGCCTACGCCGACGTTGGAGCCTTTGGATACGCTGACACCGCCGGCCCTGATAGCCAGTTTTGTCTTATCCCTGGCTTCGATCGTCACTCTGCCGCCTGTGACCTCAGCCGGTTTGTCTTCACTGGAGACGATGGTGACCTTTGTCTTCGCATCGTCTGTAACAACTGATACGCTGCCGGCAATGGACAGCTTGCCCTGTCCGGAAACAGCGCCTGCCAGAGACTGGGCGGCCAGAAGCCCTTTATACTTGCCGTCCATGTTCTGCGTTGTGTGCGCAGTGATATTCACATCGCCTCTGTTGCCTTTTTCATCTGCCTTGGCGATAACTTTTCCGTCTATCTCTACTGTTGCTTCGTTCTTGTCCACGCTGACGGATACGCCCGCAGCGATGGAGTTGGAATTCTGCGCAAGGCTCATCGCGATGCCTGTTCCCTTTGTCAGGAAGTTACCGCGGTTCTCAGCAGCTATGATGATGTTTCCGTTAGCTGTTAAGTTGCCTTTCAGTACTGTATTGGCTTTGTGCTTTGTGATATTGAGACCGACAGCGGCTGCGACCTGGAAGTTCTGGCTCTTGGTCGCTGTTCCCTGCTGCAGGTTCGTGTTGTTGGGACTGTTATTGTTTGCCTCAGTCATACCGTTGTTGCCGGTTGTCTGGGCTTTCTGGGTGGACTCGCCCTTGGCATCCTGAGACCTCAGGGCATTGGAGGACAGGTTGGCTTTATTGTCTGTGCTGCCGGTTCCGCTCTTGTTCTTGTCGAGCGTATCGTTGACCTTGTCCTGAGTTCCTGTTGTCTTCTGATTATTGTTCTGATTCTGGTTCTGATCCTGACCGGACTGTCCGAAGTATTCTCCGGCAAGCAGCCTGTTGGCTGTATCCTGGGTCTTCTGTGCTCCGCTTGCGAACTTGTTGAGATACCTGTCAAGGTCTGCTCCCATCGCTGTTGCGAGAGCTTCCGAATCATCGCGGTTGAATGTCTTCGCGCTGAGGTTCGCGCTGCCGGAAGCATTTACGATACCGTTGAGTGTAGCTGCAACTGCGGAATCAGTGATGTTCACTGTTACGGCTGCGCCGACTGCAGTGGATTTGCCTGCTGCGAAGGAGCTGGCTTTCGTAACAGCCTGTCCCTTCTGATATGCCGACAGGTTGAAGCTTACCAGTGCGCTCTTCGGATCTTCCGGATCGACTGATACTTCATCTTTGCCTGTAACGGTCACTTTGGAACCGCTGTCTACTATTGCTTTTACGACATCGTCCACTACTGTGACTGCAACACTGGCATCAAGTGAGATGTCCTTTGTTGTCTGTGTCTGATCTCCGGAAGCAGATGCTCCTGCAAGAGGATCTGTTCCCGCGACACCCGCTGTCTGTGTTGAGTGCACCGAAACAGCGCGGATATCTGCCGTTCCTGCGGAAACGGTCCTGTTCTCTCCGATACCTGCTGTAACGTTGAGTTCAGTATAGGTCATTGCGAATCCGGCGCCGGCGCCAATGGTCTTGCCGCCCTGGGTCTTCTGCTGATCCTGGGTCTGGGCTGCCGGGTTGGAATTCGCTTCGAACACTGCAACGATCTCAGTGTTTGCAGCCGGCATGTAGAAGAGATATGCTGTACCGCCGTCAGGATCAATGATCGAGCTGTCCGTAGTGACGATATCCTGCTTCTTCTCTGTAGGCTGCTCGGTACTGTTCGGATCCTTTTCCGGTGTGTATTTGATATAGAGTTTAGTGAGCTTGTATCCGGCTGCAGGATTGACTATGATCGCTATCCTGTCCTCATACTCTGCTCTCGGCTCAGCTCCCTGTCTGGCCGCATTGACATTGAGGATCTTGACTGTTCCTCTGACAGTCGCTGTCGACTGGCCGCTCTGTGTCACCTTATCCTCATATGTGACAGTCCAGGTGTTGTCGGAGTTCTCCTCTTTCTTGGTCATATCCATGCCGGCATATCCGATACCGCTCTCACCGACTTTTTTCTCCTTCTTTACCGAGAGGGTCGTCTTGCTTATGAATATGAGCTCCGCACCGACAAGAGAGCCATCTTTGATGTCATATGACTTATTGTCGCTGTTGATGTCGAGTTTGAGCTTGCTGGTCCAGTTGCCGTCATCGTCCTTTGTGCGAACGATGGTGAAAGCATAGCCGCTCTCGCTGTAGATGGACTCCGGCCCGACACTCACAGTCACCGGCGAGCCGTCCGGCTTCGTGTATGTAAAGTATACCTGCTTGGTATCCAGCTCATATCCGGTCTCCGGTTTGGCGGTGAGATAGTAGTACTGTTCTACCATGCCCTCACTTAAGCCGCCGTGCGTGTTTCCGGGCTTAAGCGTTCCGGAGCCTTTGCCTTCGACCGTGAGATCCACGTCTTTCACAGACTGTGTATCTTCGCTGACGAACACTACTCTGTACTCAAGCATCGAACCCGCTTTTACCTTGACGTTCCTGCCGGCGAGGATGATATCCACCTCTTCACCGGTGGTTCCGATCTCGGGAGAAGTAAATTTGTTGTCGCCGAAGATCGGGACCTCTACCATGACTTTGGTTCCGTCTTTCTTCTGATATGTAACTGTAACCCTGCGGATCCTCATGCCGGGGTCAGGGGTGAGCGTTACTTCACGTCCGTCTACCTCGGCTTTACCGCCGGCAGATACCGAGATGGTCGTATTGGAGATCTCAGCGGGCTTGATGACTGCAGGAGGTGTCTGTGTTCCGTCAGCACCATTGACTCCTGTTCCCTGCCCTGCGTTGAGGTTGGCATTTGCTTTTCCTCTTGAATCTTCCGCTGCGGAAGCTGTTGTTTTTTCGATCTGGTTGCCTTCAGCCTTGATCGTGAGGTCTCCGGTCACTGTCACGTACTTGGTGCTTGCGGCTTTCGTGCCGGCGATCGTTGCAGCTGTTGTTCCTTTGATCACAGCAATAGCTACGGATCCGGCGACAGCTGCCTGCTTGCCGCCCGCTCCGGCTATAGCGTCTGTTGTGAATGTGTGGGAATTAGGAACTTCCTCAACAGCGACCTTGACTCCCAGAATACCTGTGAGTTCATCGATAGCAGCGTTAGTAAGAGCCTTTCCTGCCTTCTTGAGAGCGTCCATGAGATTCTGCTTGAGGATCTCGCCGACTCTTCCGGATCTCAGGAAGTTCTTCAGTTCGGTTATATTGCAGATGCCGTCTGTGAGCGTTCCGCCGACCTTGAGAGCAATTGCTTTCAGGGAGTCAGTGACTGCTGTCTTGAATCCCTCTGCGTTCATGTTCTCCCTTGTCGGGACGGAGATGCTGTATTCAGCTGCCACTTCGGTGATCTTTGCGATAAGATCATCGATGATCTTGTCTCTTGCTGCGATGAGGATACCATTTGGCCCGATAAATGCCTCTTTGAGGCGCTGTCCGAGCTGGCTGTTCTCAGGCACCTCCCCTCCTGTGTTGGCGGGGTTGAGGAAATCTGCGAGCATCGGTCTCACGACCTGTACGATGTTTGTCAGGATAGCATCCTGGATGACCGGCCATGCATCAGTCTTCAGGTAATTGAGAAGGACTGCCTTCACTCTGTCCAAAACAGTAGGACCGGGTTCGCCGAGCAGTGAATCGACTGTCTCTTTGAGCTTGTCCGGGATGCTGAGGAACATGGTGACGAAATCAGCAAGGTTCTCCTTCACCTTCTCGTACGGATTGCTCTCGAGGAGCTGTTCCAGACCGGTTCCCTTCAGGAGCTCGTCCTTTGCGGCGTCGAAAGCATCGCCGACCATCTTCGCGATGACCTGCTGGGCACTTTTGCCGAAGATATCTGCAATACCGAGAGCATCTGCGATATCCTTTGCAAGATCAGCGACTGCCTTGTAGAGCAGATCCGTCAGCCAACCGTAATTGGTATCCGGCGCTGAGCTCTCTCCGTCTCCGCTGCCAGAGCCTTCCTCGATCATTCCGGCAATGAGGACAAGCTTATCAGCGGTAACACTGGAATCCCCAATGACCGCTATGTTCTCGTATGTAACTATATTGATTGCGACTGCTACTCCGACGCCGATCTTTCCGTTGCTGGCGCTGCCGTTAGCAGTGATGGTGTCTTCATTCTTGGCGAGAGCCATGACTATGACTGCACCGCCGTCGCCGTCTACGCCTTTTGCTGTTACTGTGAGATCAGGATCAATCTCAGCCTTGGCATAGATCTTATGGATGTTAAGTGTGAATGCGGCTGCAACATCTATGCTGCCTTCTGTTGTGCTGGCTCCCTGTCTGGAAGCTGTGCTGCCGCGCATAGACGACGGATCCGTACCGCCCGTGTTGACGTGGGATGAAAGCTTGCCGGCTCCGCCGAGCATACCGTCAGCCTGTTTGTCCGCCCCCGATTTCCCGTCAGGGTCAGACGACCCCGAGTCAGAGGATCCGGAATCGGAAGATCCGGAGCCAGATGACGGAGACGATGCCGCTCCGCTCGCGCTCGCCTTGGAGCTGGAGCTCGTGCGGTTCCTTGCCGTTGTTGTCACGCTGAGTCCCTTTGTGTTGACGCTGCGTGAAAGTTTTGCGTTCGTGACGTCTTTCAGTACGGAGATCGCGAATGATCCGCCGACTGCAACGCTTCCGCCTGCTGCCGCCGCGTCTGCTGTAAGGGTCCTGGTGATATCGCTGTTGGCTGCGATCTTGATGTCTCCGGCACAAATGATCTTCTTTGTTCCGGATCCGAGCTTTGCCCTTGTCTCTGTTCCTGTCACCAGGAGTGAGAGAACAGGGGTCACTGAGATACCGCCGGCTGATCCTGCAGCTGCGTCTACTCTCTGTGTATCCGAAGATGTTGCGGATATCTCCATACCGGAGAGATCTTTGGTAATCGTGATAGGAGTTCCGTCTTTAATCTCTGCGATGGTCTCGATACCTGTGACCTGAACCGCGATACCTGCACCTACGCCTGCGCTCTTGGACGTCTCTTTGCCCTGAGCGTCTCCCTTTGTGGCAAATGCCGTCTTGGAAGAAGCTGTTGCATTGAGTTCGCCTCCGGAGAGCTCAAGTTTGGCAGTTGAATATACAACAGCGTGAGTCTTTGCCTTGCCGACATTGACTGCAACGGCACCGCCGATACCGATATCGCCCTGGCTGTATCCGGCCAGCGCTTCAACGGTACCCGTCGTTTCAGAAGCAGCATTGACAGTGAGTCCCTGTGCTTTGACAGTTGCGTTCTCGACTTCCGCTGTGATGGTATTCTTTACGACACCGACCGCTACGGATACGCCTGCGGAAACGGTGCTCTTTCCTCCGGCTCCTGAGCCGGCATTCTGCTGAACGCCAGGTGTGAACCTAGCCTTGACTTCAGCTGTTGATCCTTCGGCAATGTTTGCAGGAAGTTTGCATGTGTATTTCGTTCCAACGCCTGTGGCTTTGATGACCTGTGTCTGTGCGCCGGAGATGATGGAAACCTCGACGCTTCCGTTGACGATCTTATACCCGTTGCCGGGCTGGACTGTGAAGGAGATGGTGTCTCCGGAATCCGCCTTTGAAGAATCGAGTGTGATCTGTCCATTGGTGGACGCCCCTGCTTTAAGCGTCAGAGCCTTAAGAGCAAGGACAGGTTTGAAATTGAATGTGTAATCGACCTCATCGAAGTCGTACTGCAGATTGTTGTACATGTACTTGGGAGCGATCTTCCAGCTCCAGGTACCGTCTGCATTCTTTGTTACATCTATCTCGGGGATAATAGTGTTATCTTCTCTGGTTACGCTGATCGTGAGGCCTATGATCTTGTATCCTTCCGCTGCCGCTTCCGGTGTAACGGAAATGGTGATCGTCTCACCCGCAGACGCCTTTGTGTGCGAGGCCTTTACATTGCCCGCCGCATTTGCGCCTGTGGTATCAAGGGCGATGGTATGCATCTGATCAAAGAAGTCCGCACTGATAGTGACGTCCGTATCGGGCATCTCGAATGAATACCAGCCGTCTGCACCTGCTTCATCAAAGTCTTTGACAGTCTCCTGCCCGTCTAGTGTGTATTTCACCGTGATCTTGACAAGCTGTCCGTTGACTGAGGGATCCGCATCAAGTTTGAATTTTACTGTCGCTGCTTCGACAGCCTGTGCGGGTGTCTCACCCTCTGCCGGAGTTACTGTCGTTGTTTCAAAAACGATAGATCCGGCTGTGGTGGATGGCGTTCCTCCCTGAAGAACAGCAGTATTTACGCTATGCTTATTTGCTGTAAAGACAACACCGACCGTAATAGCTGACCCTTTCTTGAGTCCTTCCAGTTCGGCGGGCTTGAAGAAGTAGTTGCCGTTTGAGTCCTTATTGAGAGCGATCTTTACTGTTTCTTCCGTCGCTGCTGATTCCGCTGTTGCAGCTACAGACTTGACATATGTGAGGTACGCGCCTGTCGGAGCGGGTGTCTCATCTTCTGTTCCAGTGCTTTCCGCTGCAGCTGGGACAGTATATCCGGTATCAGGAGTGATCTTGAAGGAGTACACTGAGCTTCCCGGTCTGCCGCTTGTGTGGGTGATGGTGCCGTTGGTAGTGCTCTCAATTGTGACCGTGTTGGCTATGAGATACTCGCCGACGACTTCCGCACCTGTGGTGAAGTCCTGGAGCTTGATGTTGACCTGTGTTCCGGATTTGATCTTGAGCGTGGAGAGGTCTACGACATAGGTGCCCTTTGTTGTATCGAGAGTCGCCTTGCCGGTCTGGACCGCACCAGCTTCATTTGTGTATGTGAATGTGACTTTTCCGTCATCGTTGGAGAAGTTGTTCGTCGGGCTTACGACCTTGAGCACGAATATTCCCTTCTCTGCGTCTCCGCCTGGGACCTGCTTGAGAGCAGCTCCCTTGGAAGGCTCGATGTATACGGTGTAAGGAACAATAGCCTGAGCTGCTGTCACCTGGCCGGGGCCGGCAGGTGTGCTCGCAGGTCCGGTCGGGCTGGCTGCTGCGGCTGTTGCCGGATTGGCTACAGCTGTACCGTCTGCCTTGACTTCCGCTTTGGCTGAACCGGTAGCGTCCACTGTGATGGATCCTTTGGCTTCGACTGTTCCTGTTGTGTCTATCTTTGCATTGTTTGTGTTGAGGTTGACGCCTCCGGCGAGAGCACCGGATGATTGCGCGGTAGCTGCGTTGGTAGCTGTTGGCTGCTGTGCATCCTGTCCTGTGACTCCTGCCTTTGCTCCGAATGTGGCGTTGAGGAATATTCCGTCTTTGCTCACGCCTGCCGGAACTGTGTATGTATATGCTCCGCTCTCGTTCTTCGTGATTTCTTCGGTCACTGTACGAAGCTTTGTTTCGTCCTTAACGTAATACACCTTATCTTTCGGGATATCAGCTCCCATCCTGACGCCCTGCTCTACATAGGCTCCGTCTTCGATGCAGTAATATCCGACACCATCCTGGAACTTCTCGTCCGTTGTAGGTGAGAAAGGAGTCTCATATACGGCGTACAGTCCTGTGAGGGTGTATCTCAAAGCCGGGTTCACTATCACTGTGAATTCCTGGCCGACGTCCGCTTTTGTGATCTGGGAGATGATTGCTCCGTGCCTCTCATAGTATGTGTTCGGCATTGAGGCTACATCTTCTCCTTCAGCCGGAGATGCCTTCTCATAAGTTCCTGATGCGAGCCTTACGAAATACTCTGTATCCGCCTGGAACTGCAGATCGTCTGTTACCTCGAATGCACTTGCGCGTGAGTAATATGTCACGCCTTCCTGAGGCGTTTCATTCTCTGCCAGAGCTGTATATCTGTCTTCCGCCAGTTTCTTGTAATATGTTCCTTCATATGTGCCGGTGATCTCTGTGTAGATGTCGCGGTATTTGATACCTACCGGCACCGCCTCGGCGGATTCGGAATCCTTCTCTTCTTTCTGCTCTTCTGCGCCTTCAGTTGCCTCGTTGAAGAGATCGTCAAGTCCGGCATCTGTCTCTTCCTCTTCAGGAGTCTGGGTGCTGGTGCCTTCCTTGAACTTGACCTCTATCGTGACGTCGCATTCCGGCATGCGGAATATGAAGGATCCGTCTGCCTGCTGTCTGAGCGCCAGCTCATTGTTTCCGAGCAGGCTGTCGACCGTCTTGAATGCTGATGCGCCTTTCGGCAGATAGGAGATGATGACTCTGTCTACCGTGTAGCCTGAATCCGGCTTTGCTATGATCTTTACCGGATCCGCAAGGATGTAATAAGCTTCGTTCTTCGGTATAACTGTGCCAGCTGCTACCGACATGTCCTGTATGTACTTGTTATCTGTATATTTGAAGTACTGGACATTCTCCTTGAACTTCTCGTCCAGACACGGCTCATATCCGTTCGCTGAGGAAGGAGCCGTAACGCTTCCGTTCGTTGACTCTTTGACTGTTACCTTGTATGTCTTGCCGGCGATATGTTCCGCTACTCCGTGGATCCTAGCGGCCAGTCTTGATCCGGTATCCCGGAACAGCTTGAGGGAGATGTCCTTGAGCAGTGTCTTTACAGATGCAAGACCGCTGCCTGCGGAGTTGTCATCCTCACCGTCTGCTCCGCCTTCTCCGGCAGCAACAGGCGGCATAGCACTGGTCGCCACAGCGGATCCGCTGAGATCTGCTGCGGATGAAAGTGTGATGTCTCCGCCGGCATCAACAGTTGCTTCGTCGGTGATCTTGACCTCGCCGTCCTGTACTGCTGCTTCGATGGCGATATAAGCGCTTACGTTGTTCGGTATGGAGCTGCCGGTCGAACCTGTGCTTGTTGCGACATTGCCTCTTGCCGCTTTGGCTTCGGCTGTTGTAACGGCCTTGGAGATCAGCTCTACATCTCCTTCCGTTTTGATCTTGGACTTTCCGCCGACAGTGATGTGTGAATCGTTGACGGCAACAGCGACTGAGAGAGCCACCGGAAGCTTGCCTGTGGTAGCTGTCGTTTTGATGCCGACTGTGGATTCTGTGTTGACCTTCAGATGTGATCCGGACGTGATCTTCGCATCATTGATCTCAACTGCTGCCTTTGTGACTGTTACGATGAACGCCAGCGGCACGAACAGTTTTGCCAGCATCTCATTGGATACCTCGAGGAGAACGTTGGCTGCCGCCGAGATTATGGTCGACGCCTTGGAAACGATCTCGCCTGCCAGATCGATGAAAGCTGTTCCGACTTTAACGTTGAAGCAGTTCAGGCCGTCCGAGACAGATCCGAGAAGATCGATGAGGTTCCTGGTCTGATCTGTTGATGCTGTCATGGTGACCGCACCGGACTCTGCCTTTATCTTCGCTTTTTCTGTTACATTGATCTCAGCAGTTGCAACGAAATCGAACAGACTTCCGGATAGAGCCTCTCCCCCAATACCTCCGGTCATGCTGCCAAGATCGAACAAGACGTCAGAGTCTGTCGCCTTGATCGTGATCGACGCTGCGTCGATTGTTCCGTCAACTGTGACTTTATGCGCATTTACGGTGAGGTTGACTGTCGGGATGTTGATGCTGCCCAGCAGTACAGATGAACCGGTAATGATGAGGTTTGTCAGCAGAACGGTAAACCCTGTCCAATCTGCACTGACAGGAATCTCATTGCCGGTATTCGGATCGGTCTGCTTCGTATATTCATATGTGTAGTTCGTGAAGGACTTGATCTCTGTTCCGCTTAGTTTATTGAGTTTAACTGTTGGCTTTCCCTCAAGAGTATCCTGCATGAACTCGAATGATGTGACGGACACTTTGAAATCCTTGTCCATTCCGCTTGCCACCATGCGGATCTGACCGGAGTAGCTCTCATCTGTCTTTGTCAGTGTTCCTGACAGCGGATTATCGTTGCCGCTGTTGAGCTGACCGGTGAGCATCAGGACATCATATCCTGCTCCGGCTATGACCTGCGCCACGCTGTATCCGTTGGCGAGCACTGCGTCCAGCGAGATCGTGTTGTCTCCGTCTCCGACATTCACATCCAGACTTCCTGTGACGCTGACACCGTCCGCCTCTTTGCTCCTCTTTGCCGCTGCAGCACCTGTCAGTGTGACTGTGTCATTTCCGAGGCCTGCAGTGATCTCCATGTCAGCTGCTCCCGCATTGTGCGCGAAAGTGATGCCGTTGTCTCCGTCGCCGGCTTCGATGACGACTGTTGCCACGGCACCGGCATGAGTGAAGCTCACGGTGTCATCTCCGTCTCCGGTCTTGATGTCCGCCTCAATCACTCCAACGCCATTCGTGACAGAGACTGTGTTATCTCCCTCTCCGGCATCCACATCAACGGTGTTGGTGAAGTCCTCACCGGAACCGAGGATCCCGTATTTGGTCTCGACGTTGACTGTATCGTCTCCTTCGCCCGCGATGACCTTGAGGCTGTTCTCCTGATGATCCATGGTAACGTCAATGCCGTCGTCGCCGTTCGTGCCATAGACAGTAACATCTGCGCCGCCCTCGATGTTGACCTTGTGATCGAGGGAGAGGTAGATGCCGGCGAGTATGACATTGATACCATCGATGTTGATCGTGCCGCCGACAACGACAGACGGATCTGCGTTCTCGTTGATCGTTGTCTTGTCGATGAGCTCGTTCTTTCCCGGCTCGGTGTATGAACCTTCTCCAAGAATATATAAGACCAGATCGTCACTCACCGTGTCGATCGGTCTCGCTTTGATGTCTATATCTCCGTTGTATGTTCCCGCAGCAACAGTGATAGCGATCTCCTTTGTATTGGAGGTCGCTTTGCTCAACGCGTCTTTAACAGCCTTGCTGATAGCGTTTTCTGATTTGGTTACTGTTGTTTTGGTGATGGTCACCTGTGGATCCTGCGTTTCTGTCGATCCTTCAGGTGCTTCAGGCACAGCAGGCTCAGACGCTTCAACTTTGACTTCAGCGCCGACGGTATTTACTTTTGCCTGACTGTTCTTGTCTATTGGTTCACCTGTGTCGGTGAGTGTGTATGTGGTCTCTGTAGGATCCATCCCGTAGATCTTGTCTTCAGGGTCTGCATCGGATGTATCATTTGTGACATATGTCTCAGTGATCGTAACAGAAGGAGCGTCATTCTGGAACGATTTCTGATCATCCTCAACGACATTAACATCACCCGACCCGGATTCTTCGACTACTTCAGCTACAGTCGCAGATCCGGATGGTGTTACCATTTCGACAGGAGTCACCTCTTCGTCAGTGACTTCTTCAGCCATAACGGCAGGCAAGTTCACAGAGAACATGAACAGCATCATGAGCAATAGAGCCAAGATGCTTTTCCCCGCCTTTCCTTTCATCATCGTTCCTTTGCGATCGTAGCTAGTAGCCATAACGCGCTCCTTTTGGTCTTTTGACCTGTTGTTATGTTATACCGTCCAGCGGTGTTTTATTTGTAAGCGATCAGACTCAGTCTGACTCATCAATTTCATTTAATGCTTCCAGTGCTTCTTGTGCCTGGACGGTGAGTTCCGCATCATCATTTCTTTCTATAACTGCAGTGAAGTCTTCTTTCGCTCCGTTTACATCATCCAGATTGAGCCTGCACACAGCTCTGTTATAAAGGCATGCGGTCACATCTTCTTTTCTGCTGATCGATTCAGTATAGAGATCGGCTGCCCGGTCGTATTCTTCCAGGCTCATGGCACATAGTGCAAGGTAGTATCTCATGTCCGCAAGATCTGGATCATCGTCAGCTGCTGCCTGAAAATGTGTTTCTGCTTCTGCATATTGTCCAATTACCAGATTGCAGAGGCCTATTATGGTCTCTGTTGAAGCTATCGCTTCACCAGCGGCTTTCTTTGTCTCGACTGCTTTCAAACCGTCTTTGATTGCAGTCTCATAATCCCCGGCTATGTAAGAACACATCATCGCCTGTTCGTGCATAAGATGCGGTGTTGCGTATCCGTGCTCTACGGCTGTGCGGAATTCATTGGCTGCTTCCGGATACTCTTCATCATTCATGAGGCAGACACCAAGCATAGCGGACACCTCTCCGCCCTGATCATCCGATGAAAAACCTCTGAATATCTCCAAACAACTCTTCGCCTTGTCGAAATCCTCTGTCATAATCAGGCATCGTGCCCTGTCTACATACGCGTGGGCATCAGTCTCTGTGGCTATCGCGTAGCACTCTGCAGCTTTCGCCGGATCCCCAGTGCTCTCATATAGTTGTCCGAGACTGGCCATGATCACAGGATCTCCACCGTCAAGCTCGAGATATCGATTGACGTCCTCTGTAGCTCCTTCCATATCTCCGAGTACCATTTTCATCTCAGCTCTCATGAAATATGTGGCTGACAGGCTCTCATCAAGTTCTTCTGCCTTATCCAGATATTCCACAGCCTTCTCATATTCCTCGGTAAGGACGTACAGGCTTGCCTGCCTAAGATAAAGGACAGCCAGGTCTTTATCATTTCCGCCGTCGTAAGTGTCGATGCAGCCTTGCATATACTGAACAGCGTTTCCGTAATCCTCTCTGGCTATCGCTATAGATGCATACAGATCATAGTCATCATACGTTCTGGGTTTCCTGACGAGTGTTTTTAGGATATCCCATGCTCTGTCAAGATTTCCTTTTGAAAGATATTTCGTGTTGTCTTCCGTAACACTCGCAGCATACTCGGCAATCTTCCCTACAAACTGCCTTTCAGAAAACCTGATTTGAGCTTCTATAGTCAGGAACAGGTTGAAAAATATGACTACAGCTAGTACAAACGCCAGCAACCTGAAGCCTATTCTGTTTTCATATTTAGACTCAGCGTTATCCATGTGAAAAACCGTTTCCTGTCTTATTTATTTTTTCTGTAGATCCCAACAGTGAGGCCCGAAGCGACAGAGAATCCTATGACAGCAGATAGCACATATCCCCCTGTCATCTCATCCATCATGAGAGCTCCATACTGTGCAAACACAACACCAACTGGTGATGCGGACACAAAAACAGACGAAACAAAACAAAGCGCCAGAAGCAATATACCGCTCATACTTGTGAGCAATACTGTTGTTCCGACGCTTTTTCTTCTTTTTATTTCTTCACTGCGTTTAGTTATCTCTATTAAAGCAGTATCAGTATTATATCTCATTAAAAAAGGCACCTTCCGAATAGAATACATCATCTATACATTAGTGCCCTATTTTTTCTTTTTTTCTCAGTTACTTTTAAAAATTTTATACCGCTCATTCTCTTCCGGTATCTTTTCATCGATAACAATACTCCTTCGTAAAACAATGAGGAGCAGAAGGGATGATACGAAAGGCATTCCATATCCTATTTTAGATGATAACCCGGGCTTTGAGACCAAGAGGTTATACAGCGCATGAAGCGTTGAAGACATTGACAGAGCCCCAACGAGAGCAGGCAGAGACACTGCACCATATTTTCTCACTATGATGATAGTTCCTGAAAGTATTACAATACTCGCTATATGCATGATCCCTACCGCCAACCCACGCACCAGCACAAATGACATCTTCACCTCTCCGCTCGACACAAGATAACAAATGTTTTCAAATGTCGCAAATCCTGCGCCTATTGCTATCGAAGCCACCAAAAGCTCATTGTCATCTGCTTCAAGCACATAAAGGATAAAAAGCACCGGCAGGAATTTCATAACCTCTTCAATCAAGGGTGATATATAAACTGCTGTATCTTCTGCAGACATTCCGGATATCACTTTTGCGAATCCGCTTATATATGCAGACATAAGACACCATATCATCCCGAAAACGAATGATTCCATGACCTTTCTCGCCAAGCCCTGGAGAAAGAAGAAAGTTATCAAGAGGGGAATCACCAGACAAAGCAATACATTTTCAGAATAAATCATTCTTTTTCTGCCTCCTTCTCCTTCTTCCCAACAGCCAGACATATCAGGGCTAATGAAAAGACCACCAATACCTCGGCTACAAAGTAGACAGGCTCATAACTCAAATATTGCGTGACCAGCCCCATGGTATATGTGGTTGCAGCGAGGGCAATAGCTCTGTCCGCGTTTCCATTCCTAAGGACATCCACTGTCTTGAAAATAAGAAACAAATCGCATGAGAAGAGCAGAATGTAACACAAGACATCCAAAACCATATATACAGTTCCTTGTGTGAAATACAGAACGCTCTCCAGAACGGCTACTACCATGGTAGCTGATGCAAAACAGAGACGCTCAACTATTTCCAAAGATCTGCTTTCCTCGAGAGAACGTCCGCACATGAACAAAAGATATACAAATGGAAGGGCATTAATCAGGTTTCCTAGCAATTTGCCAGACCATAGGATCCAAAGCCAAATATTCAACGCTCCGAACAGTGCTCCTTCCACACTTGGCCACGTCAGTTTCTTTATGTTGATGGAGAAATTGTTCTGAAGAACAGCTCCCAGCAAAGTATATATTCCCATATCTACTATATCCATGGCGGAGAAAGGGAGATATAAGCCCTTGTTCTGGAGCAAATGAGTAAGGTAATACAGGTTGCTTGTAAAGAGTGTAGCTGACCAAAGAAGATACAGTACCCTCGTGACAGTGTGTATTCTCTTGAGTCGCAGACTGTACAGAAAGATGTACAAAAGAACAACAAACTCAAGTGCCATGACTATGGAGGAAATTAGAGTTCCTGTAATCATAGTTATCTCCTGTTGCGTTTTTGAACATGAAGACAAAGCATAGTAAAGGAAATCCCAAGCAGAAACGAAATGAAGCCTGTCACAAAATATCCAAGAAATGGACTTGATAAAACCAGGCTTCCGAACATGATATTCTCACCGAACTCCTGATTGCCCATGGGTATGCTAACAATATAAGAGGACAAAGCAGCAATTATTGTTATACACATAAATACTCCAAGCGCTGCCTTCTTATGACTGCGCGCTTGTTTTATGGAAGAGCTTCTTTTCTCGATCTCAGCTAATTGTTCTTCAATATTCCGCATTTTCTGTCCCCGCTTCTTCAAGCAATCCTTTTAGTGTCTGTTTCCCTCTGAAAACAAGATTATATATCTGTTTCTTTGTCTTGTGCATCACTTCCGCTACTTCTTCGTGGCTCATATCCTCGAAGTATACCAGATATAAAGCGTTTTTATAATCATCAGGAAGCTTATTCATGGCATCATAAAGTTCCCTACGTGACTCGCCTTTTATCAGTTCGTCCTCTGCCTCCTCTGAACTAGTCTCTTCCAGAGTGTCGCTCACCCAGAACTGTAGTTTCTGTTTTCTCAGGTGCTTCCGAGCCAGATTCCGACCTATTCCGAACAGCCATGTCTTGAAGGTGCTTTTTCCTGAAAATCCTGATTCTTCAGCAGCAGCTACCGCAAACGCGTTGAGCATTATATCTTCTGCATCCTCCATATTGCGGACATATCCATAGATAAACAAAGTGAGTCCCTCTCTGTGCCGCTCCAGCAGCGTCCGCAAAACCTCACTGTCCCTGTCCTTCAGAAAACGACTGTATACGATTTCGTCTGATTCAATGGCCAAATACGGTCACCTCATATTTCAAAACTTTTTGTTGCTTATATTATACATTATCAACAATACTTTCACTAAACAATCATCGAGATCCTCTTTCGTAACCAAATAAAGAACCGCTTAAACAAAGGTAATCCCGAGCTTAAGCGGTTCTTGTTTTCTTATGATTTTGGATGTATCCACGCAATCGGATTCGCAATCGTTCTCAGGTCGTCAGTCCCGTCCATCGAGTCACCGCTCTCCAGAAACTCCCTGCGGTATTCGGATATCTGCTGAGCATATTCAGCTGTAGGTTCAGTGAGGATCATTGCATTTCCCTTCTGCGTAGACCGTGTATCATGTTTTTCTGTATTTGCCAAGTATCTTCCAGAAGACCGCGCAGATAACTGCGCCTCCCAGTCCCAGCATGAAAATCAGCATTCCCGCCCCAGAGCCCATTCCCTCTCCGAACAGTCTCACGAAGATGTGATCCGCACTGAGGGAAGCCATATACGGCTCAAACACATCGTCTATAAGCCATCCGCTCAGGAAGTACCCCAGCGGTATAGTGAAAAATTGCAGCGAGTTCCTGCAGGCATAGACTCTTCCCTGCATCTCCGCAGGTATGGCGCTCCGTATCACGACATCCAGATTGGTGCTCATTATCGTCACCGGCACATAACCCAGGACTTGGGCGAAACACCACAGGAACGGAGAGTCGGAAAGGGAAAGAAGAAAGTTGTCTGTTGTGAGCGAGAAGAACATCGTAGCCAGTATCACAAGCACCCTGTCCTTCGGAGCGGGCATTACAGAGACTATGAGGCTTCCTGCCAGCATCGCTGCGCCGGCGGTTGCGGTAACATAAGCTAAGACCCTGTCTCCCCCGTTAGGCTGTGGAATGATATACGCGGGGAGAACTGCGTCAAACATTGAAGCCACTAGATTGACTCCTGCAAGGAATAAGATCAGCCACAAGACCACCCTGTTCTCCTCAAGACATCTGAATCCCTCGCGCACAGTCTCAAGCAGAGGTTCAGCAGCATCTGTGTGAACATAATCGGGTATCTTCACGAACAGCAGAAGTATTATGAAGGCTGCTGCAAATGTCACGAGATCGATGTATATCACCAGATCCATCCCGCCGAATCCGTAAAGTGAGGTCGCAATTATCGGGTGCAGGATGGCAATTAGCGATCTTGAAACAGACTTGAGCCCGCCTGTCCTCTGGTATTCCTCTTTGGGAATGATGAGTGTCATCGCAACTTCACTGGCTGGTTCCTGAACGGTATTCATTAGTCCGCCCAGGGCAGTGAGGACATAGAGGTGCCACTCGCTCATAATGTCGCTGCGTATCAGCAGGAAAACTATCACAGACCCACACGCAGCAATCAGGTCGCATACAAGCATCGTCCGCTTTTTGTTCCATCTGTCAGTTGCTGCTCCGGCAAATACGCTCATTAGCACATACGGCACATATGAACATATAGTAAGCATGGCTGTCTGAAGTGCGGATCCTGTCCTATCGTACAGCCACAATGTCAGCGCAAATGAAGTAATGGCACTGCCCAACTGGGACAGTACCTGCGTGCTCCACAGGAGATAAAAATCTCTTAATTTGTTTGTCTTTCCAGCCACTCCCATCGGTCATTCCTCCTGTCTGTACTCCAGCAGGCCGCCCGGCAGGCAGTCAAGGGCTTCGCACAGTTTTGCGAGTACTGTGACATATCCCGATACGTGAAAAAAACCATCTGTGACAATCTGCAAACTCGTTACCCTTCCGTCAGGCATTAAACAGATAGCTCTTGCCATGCCTGTTCTGTAATCGTATGTTTTTAGTCTCCCACCACTGGTATTGTACAATTCTTCCTCCCCAAAAGGATGCTGAGTGATATGGGAACCACATACAAAGGTGATACAAATTATTATCGAAGTATAGCACAAAACGTAATAATTGTTGCAAGCAAATATCATTACGAAAGCGGGTGCTTTGGAGTTTCTAGTCCCAGCACTGGAAAGGTAACAAGGAACATTGCTTCCAGTGATCCGAATTCTACTGCAAAAGACTTCTATGACAAAATAGCCCTTGGCGGTATCGTAGTTAAAAGGGAAACCGGTACAGTTTGCACTGTACCGGCAATAGGAAGCACGTGACTTTAATCATGTGAGGCTTCACAAAAGGCCTCAGACTGCTCTGAGGCCTTTGCTTTTTGCACAAAAGAGATCACAGATACTTTTTCACTGTGTCGAATGCCAGTTTCGTGGACTCCTCCGGACGATCCATCCAGGCTCCAAGCTCCAGGGTCACATCTCCTGTATAGCCGTTGCGGTCCAGCGCGTCAAACTGCTCGCGCACATCGATATCTCCTGCTCCGAGCGGCAGATGTCCCGTGGGAGTTCCGTCCGTCAGGTGGATATGAATGATCCGGTCTCCGAATCCTTTGAAGAAATCATCCAGTGTCTTTCCGTCCACGCGCATCGGTACAGTGTCCACACAGAGGCAGAAATTCGGATGCTGGATCTCATCGAACATCCTCCTTGTCGTCTCATAGTTGTAGACAAGGTTGCTCTCCAGGAACTGCAGGATCTCAAACGCGAGCTTTACTCCGCGCTTTTCCGCATGTTTCGTCATGGTCCAGAGACTTTCTACCGACCGTTTCCACGCGTCTTCCACCGGCTCATCCAGGTCGCCCCATCCGGCGCCGCAGAGCATCTTCTCCACTCCGAGTTCAGCGGTCATATCGATGTATTTAAGGAAATAATCCAGGCTCTGCCTGCGAAGTTCCGCATTGGGCGTAGCGATATTATAGGGATAAATGCACTGCTCGGGAGTCATGCAGGTGACCGTCATGCCTCTTCTGTCCAGCTCCTTTTTCAGGGCTTTCATGTCGGAAAGATCCGACACATAGCAGTTAGGATGAGATCCCCCTGCCCATAGTTCAAACTTGTCGATTCCAAGTTTCTGCATGGAATCCAGAGCATATTTGAATGAGTACCGCTGGTATACCATGTTCATCGCGGCAAATTGTTCTAATTTCATCGGTGCCTCCTCACTTTTTCGAATCGTTTCTTCTATGCATATGATATCGTCTTAATACGAATCAGGCAACCATTACCCCGCGCATTTTGCTGACTTCCGTGCCCATGTTACAATGGGAAAAAGACCGCTCATGCCACCAAAAGGAGGAGTACGATATCGTGAAGTCGCGCAAAACCGTTTTGATCCTGATTGCTCTTATTCTCATCGGCTCAGGCACTGCAGTCCTTCTCTCGGGAGGAGGGAACGGCGGCAGCGACAACGGCATGACCCGTTTCCGGACGCGCAGCTCATCTTACGACATCCGTGTGCAGCATGCGAAGACCGCGGAGCAGATCGCAACAAGCGAAGAAAAGGAGGCCTCCTATACCGTGGAGGGGAAGGAGATCTCTCTCATTGTTTCGGACAAAGGGAACCGTGCCCTCCTGGAAGAAAAGGGTTACGACAAGTACTGGTATCATGAGCCGGATGACCCATCCGGCTACCGCTATGGCTTCGTTTATGACGAAAAGGAAAGCGGGACGGACACCTCTTTCGTCCGCTACGGAGACAGCGGCGACATTCTCTGGTCGGTCCCTCTCTGGTATGACGCCTGGGACTACCGGATCGTCTCGGACGGAGTGATCATCTTCGGCGTCGACAAGCAGCCGATGGATACTCCGACCTCGATTGATACTCCCCAGAATGCCCATCTCACCAAGACCGATCCGGAAGGGAACACCCTCTGGTCCTGCACCCTCGAACACGGTCTCGGCAGAGAAGAGGTATATCAGGTGCTGGAAGAAGAAAACGGCTACGCCGTGGTGAGCAGGGGCCGCCTTTCAATATTTAACCTGTCTCATCTTTCTTCCGACGGCAGGCAACTCTCCCATCGAGCCACCATCGTCGGCAATTACGGATTCTGGGATCTTGCCGCAAACGGGGACGGATATCTCGTACAATTCGGCAGTTTTCTGAAACACCGCTACGCCGAGATCGCCTGGACCGATCCGGAAGGGTGGCTCCTCGACTTTCGGCAGTATACCGAAGCGGGGCACCGGTTTTATCTGAAGGACATGACCGTCCGCGGAGATGAACTGTACTGCTCGGGCTATTTCACACCGGTCCCGCAAAACGGATCCTCAAATGCAAAAAACGGTGAAGTGGACCTTGTTCTGGATCACATTTTCGGAAACGATCTGTGGGAGATCGACAGCAAGGAGCTCACGCCACTCGTTCAGGAGAATTACACGGCCGTTCTCCTTGTCTGCGACGCGCAGACCGGGGAGCCGAAAAGATTCCTTTCGGTTCCCGGATCTCTGGGAAAGGAACTGTACACAGATGAACAGGGACAACTGTTCTGGTACACGGAAGCTGTGGAAGATGCCTATTTCTCCCCGGCTACCAGTTCTTTCACCATCGGAGGTGCCAGCATCGTCTACCGTTTGTCGATCGGTGAAAACGGAAATGTGAAGGACATCATGAGGACTGGTGAGGTCCGTGCGTTCCGCGCGGGCTGATCCCGCTGCTCTTCTTTAGCAAACGGAAGCCCTGCGCAGATAAGAGCGCAGGGCTTTTCGATTCTTGTATCTTCTCAGACGATCCCTCCGCTGGAGACCGCTGCGGTCTGGATCTCGTTCATCCGGGCGTAACTTCCTCCGAGCCTTACGAGCTCATCGTGTGTTCCGCTCTCCGTGACCTTCCCGTTCTCAATGACAAGGATCCGGTCCGCATTCCGGATCGTGGACAAGCGGTGGGCGATGGCGATAATGGTTCGTCTCCCGGCAATACCGGCGATCGCTTTCTGGATCTGCTGTTCTGTTTCCACGTCGACGGAAGCCGTCGCTTCATCCAGAATGATGATCGGCGCCTTGCGGAGGATCGCCCTTGCGATAGCCAGTCTCTGTTTCTGTCCCCCGGACAGACGCATGCCGCGCTCACCCACAGGCGTATCGTACCCTTCCGGCATCTGCATGATGTCGTTGTGGATATTGGCCGCTTTGGCCGCCGCGACGATCTCATCCTGAGTAGCATCCGGTCTCGCGTATCCGATGTTCTCCGCCACTGTTCCGTTGAAAAGGAAAGTGTCCTGTAAAACAGGAGCGATATTTTTCCTCAGACTGTCCATAGTCACCTGGGAGATGTCTGTCCCGTCCACCAGGATCCGCCCGGAATTGGGCTCATAGAACCGGGAGATGAGCTGCGTGAGCGTCGTCTTCCCTACACCGGTGGGCCCTACAAGAGCCAGCATCTTTCCCGGTTCGCAGTGGAAGGATACATCCTCCAGTACCGGAGATCCCTCCTCGTATTCGAAGCTCACATGTTCAAATACGATGTCACCCTGAACATCCGTAAGTTCCTTCGCACCGGGCTTGTCCGTGATCTCCTGGGGCGCTTCCAAAATGGAGATGACACGCTCCGCTCCGGCAAGTGACTGCTGCATATTCTCAAGAAGCGTTGCCAGTCCGGTGACCGGAACGTAAAACAGGTTCAGGTAGAGGAGAAACGAGACGATGTCCTCCACGCTGAGCCCCTCCCTGTAGGCGAGGTATCCTCCGAACGCGACGACAAGGACCGTCCCGAGGGAGGATACGAACTCCACCGTGGGATGGAATACCGCGCTTACCTTAAGCGCCTGAAGCATGGCGCGGACATGGTCGAAATTCTTCTCGTCCACCCTTCCGGTCTCATATTCCTCTCTCCCGAAGGACTGGATCTCGTGAACGCCGGAAAGATTGTCCTGAAGTTTTCCGTTCAGTTCCCCCATCTTGGACTGGGAGATGCGGAAAAACGGGCGAACCTTCTTCGCGAAGATCACACCGGAGACCAGGATCAGTGGAATAGGCGCGCAGGTGATCAGAGCCAGTTTCCAGTTGATCGTAAGCAGTACGATCAAAACTCCAGCGAAGGTGACGATGTTGGTGATCGTCTCCGGTATCATGTGGGCATACAGCAGTTCGAAATCCCTCGTGTCGTTGACAACACGGCTCATGAGATCCCCCGTCTGCTTGTCATGGAAATAACCCAGATGCATCCGCTCCAGTTTGTCGTATGTCTTGGTGCGAAGATCTCCGACAAGATACCACGCCGCTTTGTGTGCGAGATAGTTGCTCATGAACCGGAACAGGATCCTCAGTGCATAGAGCGCACAGAGGATCAGAGTCAGCCGGCGTATCGTTGTAAGGTCACCTTCCGTGACTCCGCTGCTCACGATCCCGGTCATGCTTGACAGAACGCGCGGCGCAGTGAGATTGACAACAGTGAGCCCCAGCGTAGCCAGAATGGCCAGCACATAGAGTCCCCGGTACCGCACCGCTTCCTTGCTCAGCTTCAATAACAGTTTCATCGGCTCCTTCCTTCTTCAGATCTTTATGTACTGTATTAATAATACATGTTTTCTCTCTCCCATACACCGTGACATTGATATAATAGTGAACAGAAACGCATATGACACCACACGACCAATGGAAACACCGATATGTCCGCAACCGAAAACAAATACCACTACTTTTTGTCCACGGACTATCCGGATGATCGACAAACTATGATGAGAACACACTCGGAGGAAACCATGAAAAAGGTGCTGGTCGCCCTGGATCTGAATGAACAGCAAAAGCAGAGATTTCTCGACATTCGGGATGCCTTTCCCGGCGGTCTGGAATTCGTGTTTTTCGGTGAGGAAGAACCGACTCACCGCGATCTTGACGGTATCGATGCCGCCGTCGGCTGGCTCACCACGGAGTCGGTGGAGGGCCATGACCTGGATTACATCCAGATCGGATATACCGGTATCGCCCATTTCTGCCGTCCCGGTATCCTTCAGCAAAAGACGCTGCTCGCCAACTGCCCCGGCATATTCGGTCCCGCCGTCTGTGAGCTGATGGTCACACATACCCTCAATCTTCTGAAAAAGACCAGGCGGTTCATCGCCCAGCAGAGCCGTCATGAATGGATCCTCCATGAAGATATCCGTTCGCTGTACGGATCCACTGTCCTCATCATCGGAATGGGAGACCTCGGGACCCGATACGCTGCCGTGATGAAGGCTTTCGGTGCACGCACGATCGGAGTCCGGAAAACTCTGACCTCTCTCCCCGAATCCTTCGACGCTCAGGTACCGGTCGAAGATCTGGACCGGATCCTCCCTGAAGCGGACATCGTAGCGATGTTCCTGCCCGGAGGAAGCGGTACGAAACATCTGATGGATGAACGGCGGCTGCGCCTCCTGAAATCCGATGCGATAATCGTCAACGGAGGCCGGGGAAACAGCATCGACCCTTCGGGGCTCAAGGCAGTCCTGCGGGACGGCCTGCTCGGAGGCGTCGGACTGGACGTGACAGAGCCGGAGCCGCTCCCGGAGAGCGATGAACTGTGGGACGTCGACCGTGTCCTGATCACGCCCCACGCGGTGGGTTATTCCCATATGGAAGGCGTCATGGACCGTATGATCGGCATGCTGACGGAAAACCTGAAACGCTATATGCGCGGAGAAGATCTTCTGTACGTGATCGACAGGAATAAGGGATATTAAAACACAGCCGGAGTATGCTCCGGCTGTATTTGTTATTACGATCTGTTATTTTAATCTCGTTTCATACAACGGGTAGTACGCTACATGACCGTCTATCGTTGTCACCTGGTAAAGGATCACCCGGTCAAAGCAATCGCGGAGAGGCGGGACTGCGGGTACTTTGTCTTCGCTTCCCTTGTTCGGGTAGTACTGCATATAGAGTGTGGAGTGGAGGAGATAGTCTCTGTTGTAGTTATGAAGATACCCTGCATCCGTCAGGACAGTAACCATATCCTGGAACAAAGCTTCCACCTCGTCCGTTTTCTTCCAGAGATACAGAAGTCCCCATGCATCGTAGATGCTCGTGTCGTGGCTGACCACGACCCTGTCCCCTTCCACAGGCAGCGCGTGATGGCGGTCCGCTACGCTCCCCACCAGTTCACGCAGTTCGGGAAGTTTCTCCTCGTCCACTTCGCCGAGATAGACTAGAGTGGAATGAAGGGTCTCATAGCGGTGCATCGTACCGGTAGCATATTCCCTGGTTTCCTCCGCCGCTTTCAAAAAAGCTTTTCTTGTGGCGTCACTTGGCGCAAAAGACAAAAACAGTTCCATAAAACACCTCAACAAATATGAAGAGCGGACGGGGGTCCGCTCTTGCTTTTTTTCTTTACGATCCGGTTATCCGAACAGGAAGTAACGGACCAGGCTGAACACCATGCCGATGAGCGCCCACTTCAGGACACCCTTTGCGAGGACCGGCTTGTTCCCCCTGTTGATGAACCAGATGATGATCCCGACGATGGGGAAAAAGAAGGAAAGGATATTCATCCAGATGGATTCCGCGTCATCCGCATCCGGAGTCACGTTCGGAGGACTCACGATCTGGGTATTCACAAAGTTTTCGACCTTATCCGTGGCAGAATCGAACTTGTCGTCGATCTTGCCGATCACGTCTCCCACCTTGCCTTTGATCTCATCAAAATCAGGAGGATTGGTTCCTGCATTGGTTTTCGGCGCGTTTCCCGTAGGAGCTCCGCAATTGGGGCAGAACGCTTCATTGTTCTTCAGTTCTGTTCCGCAGTTTCCGCAAAATGGCATCTCTTGTTTACCTCACCATTGTTTCTCTCATTATAAACCGAGCGCATCGAATGTAACGATGCTTCTTATCTGATAGTCATTATACCACCGTGAACGCCGAAGATATACGCTTCCACAGGTCCTGTTTTTTAAGATTCGTTTAGGTTTTTGCAAACAAATTGTTTCGAAACTCCCACATCCATCGCACATTGCGGTGCGCACCTCGTTGTGTTACACTCAAAATGAGCACGAACAGGAGGGGCAAATACAATGAAGGTACTGAGTTTTGGATCACTGAATCTGGATTATGTTTATGCCATGGACCATTTTGTGGAACCCGGTGAAACGACAGCCGCTTCGGGGCGGAGCATTCACAGGGGCGGCAAAGGTCTGAACCAGTCTGTAGCCCTGGCGCAGGCAGGAGCGGAGACCTATCATGCGGGGCGAATCGGAACAGACGGAACCATGCTGAAAGACTGGCTGACAGCGAAAGGCGTGGACGTCTCTCTCCTGGAGACAGATGCCGATATCCCGACAGGCCACGCGATCATTCAGGTCGTACCGAGCGGACAAAACTCCATCATCATTCTCGCAGGGACCAACGGAAGCATCACCGAAGCCTTTGTGGACGAGATGCTCACCCATTTCGAACCGGGCGATCTGATGCTTCTTCAGAATGAGACGTCCTGCAGGGATTACGCCATTGAAAAGGCGGCGGAAAAGGGAATGAAAGTAGCCATCAACCCTTCTCCCATGACTGACGAGCTTGCCTCCTCCCCTGCGCTGAAGCACGTCTCCTATTTCATCCTCAATGAGATCGAAGGCAAAGCGGTCACAGGCGAGACCGAGCCGGACGCCATATGCAAAAAAATGAAGGAAATGTTCCCCGACGGGATCGTTGTCCTCACACTGGGAGGAGACGGAGCAGTATACTACGACGGCGTGAACCGCTATTCTCACGGCATCTACCCGGTCAAGGCGGTGGACACGACAGCAGCCGGCGACACCTTCGCCGGATACTTCCTCGCCACACTCGCCGCCGGAGAAACCGCTCAGACCGCCCTTCAGCGCGCCAGCAAGGCCGCAGCGATCGCGGTGACCCGTCCCGGAGCATCGGATTCCATCCCGACCCTGGAAGAGGTGCTGACCATGGATCTCGGAGAACCACTCGCGGGAAAATGATTTTTACATAAAACGACAGCAGGGTACACATCACAACGTACCCTGCTGTTTTTGTTATTGTCCTTTATTTAGATCACTTATCCAGCAGATCGGTCACCACTTCCACGATATCCTTCGCTCCGCTGACGCCTTCCTTTCTTTCGTAGGCGCCTGCCTCCTCATCCGCGGCGTCACGGATCGACTCCACGTCGCCGACCAGCCCGACCACGCTTCCCAGCGTGTCCAGTCCGAGTATGCTGGCGATATCCCCTATGATGGTGGCTGTCTCACTGACCCCGATATCTCCCTCATCCAGTACTGCCTTGATATCCCTTCCGGATGTGTATGCGCTGAGCACCGTTGAGATGACCGGTATGCCCAGGAGATCCGCTACCGAGCCGATATTGTCCAATGATTCGTCCGAGCCCGCTTTCGGCTTCAGGACCGGGAGCACCAGCTTCGTAAGGACGACGTAGTTCCCCGATTCGGTATCGGTATATCCGCTGATGAGGTCCTCTTCCTTATAGGTTCGTAAAAGACCCCGGTTCCTCTCGATCGTATCCTTTTCGAGGATCAGACCGAATACGAGTTCTGCCGGTTCCTCTTCCTCTTCTGTAGAAGACGGGCTTTCTGTCCCCCCTGCAGTCTCCGCATCCGATGTTACCTGATCCGAGGCGGCCGTTCCGGGATCGGCGCTCTCTTCCGTTTCTTCCTGAGCCTGAAGTTCTTCCTTCAGTTCCGGAAGCCGTTTCAGGGTATCCTCGTCACATGGATCCAGGATCACGAGGTCCGGCCCGTTGTCTGCGACACTTTCCGCCAGACCTTCCTCGTCACAGGCATTCACCTGAAGGAAGGTCTTTCCCTTCAGAGATTTGACGAGTTCTTCATTCTGGCTTGATATGACGACCGTCCTGGACTCAACACTGGGTTTGAAGAGCTCCTTCACTACTTCCTCCGCCACTTTCCGGCGGAGTTTTTTTCTGAGGAAATACCATAGCCCTCCCAGGACCGCGATGCTCCGGCTCCTCCGGCGATGATCGGTATGATATTCTTTTTGGGTATCGTCTGGGTGATCCGGTCCCCGCAGCGTGAGCAGGTCTTGGATTCCAGTCCTTCCGCGAAATAGGTCGCTGCCTTCTCCAGCGTCCACTCCTCCGGATAGTCGTGTCCGAGAGCGTGTATGGATTCCTTTACTCTTTCCCCGCATCTGGAGCAGACTGCCTCACGTGTGCCGTCTTCCGTGCAGGTCTCTGCCTTGACCACGGTAAAGGTCCCCAGGCTGTGACCGAGGGCGGGATACGTCTCCTCCTCGATCTCACCGCACCGCTCGCATTCCTTTCTGCGGTGACCGTCTTCTGTACAGGTGGCGTCGACTGTTTCTTCCTCGCCCCACTCGTGTCCCAGGGCTTCCACCGTCTTCTCATAACTGTTTCCGCAGCGGGAGCAGGTGTATTTTGTCAGACCGTCTTCGGTGCAGGTCGCTTCGTCGATGACTTTTGATACATATTTGTGGCCGAGAGCGGAAAGGCCTTCCGATGTTGTAGCTCCGCACCGGGAACAGCTGTAGGATCTGCTGCCGGCAGAAGTGCATGTCGGTTCAACAGAAGAGGTTAAAACATAATTATGGCCAAGAGCCGGAATATCTGCTTCACCAACACTTCCAACGATCGTGTTGCAATAAACCCATACATGCGTGCCGGTGGTACAGGTCGGCTGGCTTATAATATCAGCGATAGTTGCCTCATTTCCGCCGCACACAGGACACACACCCTCGAAATGGTCCCCAGGACTGATTGGTACGTTATAAGCATGCACATGCGGAAGATATAAAAACAGAGCCAGTCCTGCAAATAATGCAGCAAGCAACAAGGAAATTCCAAGATTCCGTTTGAAACGCTTCGTCATTCCACCACCTCCAGGCGACCCTCCACATCAAAACCGAGGTGCTTGTGGTTCTTGAAGTACTCCAGGAGGGTAGTGACGTCACTGGTGGTGAGGATGATCGGTTCTCCGTTCGCCTCCACCTCCTCGAAGGAGAGATTGAAGAACTCCGGAAGGCTGTTGTAATGGAACTCCTGGACGCCCACATCGTAGATCCGGTCATCCTGGATGTCCTCTCCGTTGAGTTCGCATTTCAGCAGTTCATGTTTTGACTTGGAATACACGACATGCATGCCCTTGGACAGCTGATAGAACTCGGTGTGATTGCCGAGCCACGCCTCATCCCGGTAGATATGGAGAAGCGCTCTCTTCACCTGCGCTCCCGTGAGCTTCAGGCCGTAGGACTTCCCATCATAGGGGTAGCACTCGGTGAAATCCTGAAGCGTGACGATGGGTCCCATATGCACTTTTCTCACAGATCCCGAACCCATGAAGAAGATATCGGTGCCGAGGCTTTCCATCATGGCGTCCGCAAACACACCGCCGAGCTCTGTCTGCTCCCACCTGTCCGGGTGGAAAAGCTCGTAGTCGAAATTCGCGACCACCTTGGCGTATTTCAGGTCGGTCTTCGCCTTGATGGAGGAGATCAGCGCTTCCATGCGCTCATCCCTCGGACAAGTGTGCTCATTGATGGGAACCGCCGTCCACTGATAGGAATCGATTCGGTCATTCTCTGTATCCACGATCAGGTCGAATCTTCCGATCTGGTCGGTTCCGGTACCCGCCTGAACGATCAGGATATCGTTTACGATAGCCGGCTCGTCAATAAAGGTGTGGGAATGTCCACCGATGATGATATCGATGCCCCAGGAGGGATCGATGAGGGCAGCAAGTTTCTTGTCCTCCTCGAAGCCGATGTGGGTCAGAAGGACGGCGAGATCGATATCCAGCCCGTTGTAGGAGTTGCAGATCCGCTCCACTTCCTTCGCCGCCTCTTCGATCCCGATCACCGAACCGATGACGCTTTCTCCCTTGGTCTGATTGATGACCTCTTCCGTAATGATGCCGACAAAGAGGATCCGCATCCCGTCGATCTCCATGATGTAACAGGGATTGAACAGGCGGGTGTCGTTCTCCTTGATGTAGAGGTTCGCGTTGATGATGGGGAATGTTGCCATTCTTTCCAGAAACAGAAGGTGGGCAACACCGTAGTCGGTCTCATGGTTTCCGAGGGTGACCACATCCGGGGCAAGGAGATTCACGATCTGGATCGTGGAAAGACCGAGGAATTCACTGTCGATGACCGAGCCGCGGAACATATCCCCCGCGATCGCGTAGATCACGTTCGGATCCTCATTGCGGCACTTGGTGAGGTATCCGGACAGCATCGATACACCGCCCGTCAGCTTGTCATCCACCTTGTCGGCCAGAAAATCGCCATGCATATCGTTGGAGTGCAATAAAGTGACTTTTTTAAAACGCTCAGTAGGTTTTTCGTTGAGTCTTCTGTAATCCACGTGGTTTCCCTCCTTTTTCCGGTCAGCAAATATAACACGTCAAACCCGGACAGATTCTGCCCGAGTTGCTATCATCCGATTTGATTCTACCATGTGGTCATTCCCATTCATGGAGACTTTAGAAGTATTTTTAAACCAACGTGAAATACCAGGCATCAAAAAAGCACGCCTGCGCGTGCTTTCCTTTTTCACCATTCCTTTGTGTCCAGCATGATGGTCACCGGGCCGTCGTTGCAAAACTCGACCTGCATCTCCGCTCCGAATTCCCCGGTCTGAACATCCTTGAAGGGGTATTTCTTCAGTTCGCTCACATATTTTTCATAGGCATCCACCGCGAGAGGCGGTTTTGCCGCTTCCACGAAACTGGGACGGTTGCCTTTCTTGGTATTCGCAAGAAGCGTAAACTGACTGACCACCATGGCGGAATATCCGAGATCCAATGCGGAGATGTTCATCTTCCCCTCGGAATCCTCAAAGATGCGCAGCATGGCCGTCTTCTGCGCCAGTTTCGGGCAGATATCCAGCGTGTCGTCGTCCGCGCATCCGTACAGGATCAGCATCCCGGGTCCGATCTCTCTCGTTTCCTTTCCGTTGATGGTGACCCTCGCGTATTTGACCCTCTGAACCAGAGCTTTCATCAGTTTATCCTTTGAATGTCCAGTACGGACTTCACCTTTCTCAGTTTCTCAATAACGGAGTCCAGATGCTCCCTTCCGCTCACGCCGATCGTGGTGGTGATGGAGAATTTTCTCTCAGGCGTGGAGCCCGTGGACAGAGCATAGATCGGGATATGCATGGCGGACAGTTTTCCGCTGATATCTGCGATCAGTCCGGTGCGGTCCATGCAGTTGATCACGATGGTCGAACGGAACTGTTCCTGAGCGGAAACATCCCACTCCGTTCTCACGAGACGCGCTCTCCCCTCTTCCGACTCCATGGCGATCGCCACATTTCGGCAGTCTTTCCTGTGGATCGATACACCGTGTCCTCTGGTGACAAATCCCACGATCTCATCACCGGGAAGCGGATTGCAGCAGCGCGAGAACTTCACAAGGCAGCTGTCCAGGCCCTCGATGATGACGCCGTCCACAGCCTTCGCCCGGCTGATCTTTACCTCCTGAACGATCGGGACAGGAGCGGCAGGCTTCTTCAGCTTGTCGTACATCTCCCGGACTTTCGGCATGATCCTGGACAGCGGAAGTCCGCCGTAACCGATCTCCGCATAGAGTTCCTCGACGGTATTGACCTTCTGCCTGCGGACCAGGTCG
>Ga0256404_1001658_pt1 | contig 52533 bp, 39 predicted proteins | sample RumenRJG_01DNA_FD_185990 | JGI IMG/M metagenome (GOLD analysis project Ga0256404, IMG submission 185990) | Bovine rumen microbial communities from Lethbridge, Alberta, Canada - RJG_01 | ecosystem: Host-associated > Mammals > Digestive system > Stomach > Rumen | place: Canada: Alberta | collected...
CTTCCGAAAGTTCAAATACCAGTTCTCCTCCGAAGGTGCCTCCCTGCCAGGGTCTGAACTTCTTACGGTCATTATCCTCGTCCTGGGATTTTCTGTCGCCGGAGAGTCCGTAAAACATAACTCTTATGAAGGAGGCCAATGTTGTCTTCCCGAAGCCATTCTCCCTCAGGAAAACATTGAGACCTTCACTAAAATCTATACTCCGGTCCCGGAGCTTCCCGAAATTTTCTATTTTTGCACTGATTAGTTTCATTTATTTTTTCCTATGCGCGGAAACCTCAACCTTTTCGGGTTCTGTTCCCGAAGGACTGACACTACATTTAAATTTCTCATAAACACCAGACGCATCTTCTCTGATAACATCCGGTCTCCGTCAAATCCTGAGCTTCCTTAATTCCCCATCAGCAGCTTTATGCCGCATTCTATGATCTCGGCCTTTAACTCATCTCCGAGCTCTGTATCTTCACGAACGGATCTTATGAACTCTCCCTTAAGGGATCTGTCATTCTCAAATATCCGGTAGTCGACAGTGCGCCGGCTCTCATCTTCTGCTTCTATATAGTAGAACATGGACTCAAGCTGACTTTTTATGAAGCTCATGTTTTTTTCAGCGGTGATATCAAGCGCTCCCTTAAGGATAACCCTTACCATATCTTCAGGTTTCAGGCGGCCGCCGCCTGAAACCTCAAGGATTCCTTTTACCGTATCGTCATCTATATTTCTGATTTCCTCTGAAGAGGTTGGTACACCTCCAAGTAATGAAAGCTGAGCCTTTGTTCTGTTTACTATATCAATGGAGGTTTCCAGTCCCGTTATATCCACAGGCACCAGCCAGAGATGTCTTTTGCTTATATCGATGATCTGGCGCTTAAGTTCATGGGTCTCTTCATTTATATCAAGAAGCATGAAGCCATGCTTTGAACACTCATCAAACCCCCGTCCTTCCAGGCAGCCTGGGTAACACCACATGCCTCTTCCGTCGATCCGGCCTTCGCTGAACCTGTGTATATGTCCGAGAGCCATATAATCTATATTATGCTCCGCGTAATCCGAAACATATATCTCTTCTTCTGTTTCCGTCTGTTTTCCGGTATTGTATCCCGTCATAACCTGACCATGGAGCATGACTATATTGAAGTCTTCTTCCTTTAGGTTCAGGGTTCTGGCCGCCCAGTTCTCGGGAAGCTGTGCTCCCCCAAAGCTTGTACTGAGCTCTCTTCCGGATACGACTATATTCCCGGACAGTCTGAACATCCGCCAGGAATCATTGAAGGTATAGAGGTTTTCCGGTAATGTTTCCGCCCGGTTCAAAAATGTATCTGTGTCGTGATTTCCTTTAAGATAGAAGAACACTATTTCAGGGTGGTTTCTGATGCTTCCGATGACAGCATTGGCAGTTGTCCCGCTGACAGCTGCCGTATCGAACATATCGCCGGATATAAGAATGGCTGAAACCTGCTGCTTTGAGGCGTATTCAAGGAGCCTGAGCCACGTACCCAGGAGCTCCTGTCTCCGCTCCTGTGCCCGCTTTTCATCCAAATGTGTATTTAATCTGCTGTCCAGATGCAGATCCGCGCAATGTATAATCTTCATTAAAAACCAAGCCTTTATTTTTCAAACAAATGTACGTTGTTATTTTATCATTTAAATCCTTACAACTCAACTGTTTTATCGATAGAATTTATTCGATATATCCGCCGACCTTCATTTCTCTGAGACGTATATGATGTCTTCTCAGGAACAGGAAGAAGATACCGAATACAAATACTACTGTTATAAGTGCACCTACAGCCTGATTATATCCGAATATAAGCATCAACCCGGTGTATGCGGCAAGAATCAGTAATATCTTCGCCATGGAATCAAATCCAAACTTAAAATGTTCCTTTGCATACCTCTCTATGGAAAGAATGCAGATGTAATAGATGGTCATGGTGATGACCATCCATATGGTCTTCGGAAACAGTGGCACCAGAGGTCTTGACATCAGTTCAAGGGCAATGGTGGTGGAGTTGATGGCCAGGATCATGATGACATGGATTACCAGGAAACCAAGACCTGAGGTCCTTTTATGATGGTCAAGGACGTTGTCATAAAAGAAACCGTAGCTCAGGAACATGCCTATGACTACAAGGAAGGAGGAAACATTGAACCAGATGCCGGTTTCTTCCTTAAAGAAGCCGGAGATACCGATGATCATTTCTCCGAAGGTCAGGATGACCAGCAGCAGGTTTCTTTCCGCAAAATGAGGGAAATCACAGGGTCTTTTGTCATAAGCCGTGTGCTCCTTCAGCTTTCCGATGTATCCTACTATCAGCGCAACCGGTGAAATCACTATTCCCGTCAAATGATAAACCGGGATTGAAATAATGATCAGTGCAAACTCAAAGGTCAGGATGGTAACATTATTCCTGAGGATTTCCTTATCGATTTCATCCAGTCTCGGTGCAAAGCGAAGCTTATCCCAGCTTCTGTAGGCAATATTCAGCATTATCAGGGCCCAGGCAATGTGGTAGCGGTTATAATGATCAAGAAAGTGAAGGTTGGATCCGTTGGCCATGTAGTACAAAAGGTACATGTTGATCAAAATGCTGATGTAATCTCTCAGTGCCTTCCTTCCGTATCTGTTGAAAAACATGGTGGTGAACATCCAGACCTGCATGACTACCGCGGTAAGGAATATAAATGTCAGTATGGCTTCCGCAGGCGGGAAGGATTCTTCATAGCTATGGAAAATGGCGTTGATGGTTCTCAGGCTGTATACAAATATCAGATCATAGAAAAGCTCAATGTACTCAACCTTTTTCTCAACCTGATCATCCGGTGCGGGACTCTCCTGATTGACCCTGGACCATATACGGTAGAGAATCGAACCTTCGGCTTCATTTACCGGTCTTTCCTCATCTATATTTGTTTCGACCGCAGCCTTTCCGACTATTTCGTTGAAATACTCTCTCTTTTTATGTTCTTCTTCATCTATGTCCTCCCCTTCGGTACGGACATGTATCTCCATCAGTTCCTGTATCTTAGATTTAGCCGCATAGTCTTCCTTTTTAAGACTGCTTCCGTCGGAATCCAGTCCGGGAATGTCTACATCTTCTGTATACTCTTTGTTTTCGGAAACTTTTTTCTTTAAATCGATATCATCCTTTGAATTCATGGTATCTCCTTTATAAAAATTTGCACAAAAAAGCAGTAGATTAAATAAAATCTATATTCAATCTAACTACAGTGACGTGATTTTAACATACAAGAAAAGAGCGGCACAAGATATCTCTTGTACCGCTCTTTGTATTTATTTAGATACTTTGCAGCAGAACAGCCGGTGGACCATGGGGACGGAGTGAGTGGCCCATTTTATCAAAATGGGTCACTCACTCCGTCCCCATGGTCCACCGGCTGTTCTTGTTACAATTCTTTTACAAAGTCTTACCTGTAAGCATGGTATATGCTTCCTTGTAGAGGTCAACTGTCTTATCAACAATATCCTGAGGGAGGGTAGCATTGTTATCAGGATTTGCTTTTAACCAGTTACGAACAAACTGCTTATCAAAGGATGACTGTCCCTGACCTTCCTTATACTGATCAAGTCTCCAGAATCTTGAGCTGTCAGGTGTGAGAACCTCGTCAGCGAGAACAACCTCGCCATTCTCATCGAGACCGAACTCAAACTTTGTATCAGCAATGATGATTCCCTTTGAAAGAGCGTAGTCTGCACACTTTTTATAAACTGCAAGTGTGGCATCCTTGATCTTTGTGGCAATCTCTTTTCCCTTTCCGGGGAATGCCTTTTCAAGGACTTCTATGGACTGCTCGAAGTTGATATTCTCATCGTGGTCTCCGAGATCAGCCTTTGTTGAAGGTGTGTAAAGCGGCTCGGGAAGCTTCTGGCACTCAACCAGTCCCTCAGGAAGCTTTAATCCGCAGATGGTGCCGTCCTTCTTGTAGTTCTCCCATCCTGATCCTGTGATGTATCCGCGCACGATACACTCGATAGGGATCATCTCAAGCTTCTTGCAAAGTGTTGCTCTGCCATCAAATTCAGGCTTCTGAAAATACTCCGGCATATCCTTGTTATCAACTGAGATCAGATCGTTTGGAATAACATCCTTTGTAAGATCGAACCAGAACTTTGACATCTGAGTAAGAACTCTTCCCTTATCCGTGATCTGGTTATGAAGAATCACGTCAAATGCTGAAATTCTGTCGGTAGCCACCATGATAAGCTTGTCACCGAGATCATAGATCTCACGTACTTTACCTTCCTTGACCGGTTTAAAATCTGCCATCTTTACCCTCCATATTTAATTTTGGACCCTCGCGTCCGAATTGTATTACCGAAATTTAGTATAATTCATTTGGCTTAAATCACAAGTCCAATTATGCATACAAAAATCGCGGATTTTATGTTTTGTTAGTTGCAAATGCCAAAAACGACGAACCATAAGGTCCGCCGTTTTTGGTTTAGGTTATTTATAGAAAAGAGTTTATCGAGTCAGTAAATTTAATGGGAGTTTATCTCTGTACACGAGCTCCTGCACCACCCATAACGGCTTCAACTTCCTTCTTTGTAGCCATTGTGGTATCACCCGGAGTTGTCATGGCAAGAGCGCCGTGAGCTGCACCGTAGTTTACAGCCTTCTCTGCATCACCGGTTGTCATAAGTCCGTAGATAAGTCCTGAAGCGAAGGAGTCTCCTCCACCTACACGGTCCATGATCTCAAGACCCTTGTAATCAGCTGCCTTGTAGATCTCACCGTTTGCCCAGCAAAGAGCTGACCAGTCATTAACTGTTGCAGTATGAACAGTACGAAGTGTTGTGGCAACAGCCTTGAAGTTAGGATATGTCTTAACAGCCTCGTTGATCATCTTCTTGTAGCCGTCAACATTAAGCTCCTTAAGAGACTCATCCTGTCCCTCGATCTTGAAGCCAAGGCAGGCTGTGAAGTCTTCTTCGTTACCGATCATAACGTCAACATACTGAGCGATCTCCTTGTTGACAGCCTGAGCCTTTGCCTGTCCGCCGATAGCAGACCACATTGAAGGACGGTAGTTAAGGTCATAAGAAACGATTGTGCCATACTTCTTGGCTGTCTTGATAGCCTCGATGACAGTCTCTGAAGCCTGCTCTGAAAGAGCTGCATAGATTCCGCCTGTGTGGAGCCAACGAACACCAAGCTCACCAAAGATATAATCGAAATCGAAATCCTCTGGCTTAGCCTTTGAAATAGCTGTGTTTGCTCTGTCTGAGCATCCCTTTGCACCACGGATACCGAAACCTCTCTCTGTGAAGTTAAGTCCGTTTCTGCAGATTCTGCCGATTCCGTCTGTATCCATCCACTTAACAAGTGATGTATCAACACCGCCCTGCATCATGAAATCCTCTACAAGGTGACCTACCTCATTGTCTGCAAGAGCTGTGATAACTGCAGTCTTAAGTCCGAAACACTTGCGAAGTCCGCGGATAACATTGTACTCTCCGCCGCCTTCCCATGCACGGAAGGATCTTGCTGTTCTGATCCTGCCTTCGCCCGGATCAAGACGGAGCATAACCTCTCCCAAAGAAGCTGCATCAAATGTACACTCATTTGCCGGTCTTAAATTTAAATCCATATCTTCCTCCATTTTAAAATGAAAATCATACTGTTCATCAGTTAGTTAAACTCATTTTATCTGCGACACGCTCACTTTTTGTAAGCGCTTTCAAAAGCAATTAGAAGTATAGCACAAGACCTCTGAAATCTTCAAGATGTCTTGTGCTATTTTTTTAAAATTTTTATACCTCAACAAACTTTCTGGTTGCGGCATTAAGTTTTCCTGTTACTTCAACATTGTGATCCATAGCCTCTGAGATTCCACTCATATCGCCTACGATCTCCATTGTATTCTGAGCAGAGAGGGTTATAGCCTGTGAGCTCTCGGATACGGAATTTGTGATGGAAGATACGGAATTTGCCATATCAGACATTATACCATTGAGATAATCAGCCTTATCCTTAAATGTGATAAGCATTGTATTCATGGTATCTGCCGTATTTTCGTACTTGTTTCCGGTCTCAACGAAGCTGTCGTAATCCTTCGTTACATCTGTCTTGATGAAATCCAGAACCATCTGGGCATTATCGGCAAGCGCCTCAACCGCGTTTGTAACATCCTTACTTATACTCTGGATGTCATTGGCAGTCTTCTTGGAGTTGGCTGCAAGATTGCTGACCTCGGAAGCAACTACCGCAAAGCTCTTTCCTGCCTGTCCGGCACGGGCTGCCTCGATGGAAGCATTAACAGCGATAAGGTTGGTCTTTTCCGCAATATCAAGTATGTTCTTGGTAAGGGTATTGATCTCCTTAACCTTCTTTGAATCTTCAAGAGACTTTGCAAGCACCTCGCTGAGTTCGCTGACCTTCACGCTCATACCCTGCTTTCTCTCCGTAACATGCTGCTTTATCTCATCAGCTTCCAGCTTGATACCTGAAGCGGTTTCTCTTCCGCCGGTTGCCTCGCGGTTTATCTCATCCGTTGATGCCTTTACCTCCATTACCTGGTTATTGATAGAAGATACCATCTCTGATACCGACTGCATGCTGGCACTGAGCTCTTCCATGGCAGCGGAGGTACTCTGTACATTTCCGTTTGACTTGTTGAGCTTCTGTGTGACGGTCTCGGTGGAAGAATTAAGTACCTCAACACCGGACTTAACCTCCTTCATGACATTCTGCAGAGTCTCTATGAAGAGGTTGATGCCGTTAATGATATAAACGAGTTCCGATGCACTTCTTGTGTAGATCCTTGTGGTCAGGTCTCCCTCACCCTTTTCGATCTTTCCTATGATATCACTGACTTCTCTTGAGATGCTCTTAATCTTTTTCACTATGCCGAAATAGTTGAGAAGGAAGTTAAATACTATAAGGAGGATAAAGAGTCCTGTACCCTTGATAGCTGCCTCAATTCCGTTTTTCAGCATCAGCATCATTTCCAGATTACTCTTGTCAGCCTCAGCTGTAACGGCTTCATCGATAACCTTGCAGGCGTGGAATATAGCCACCTTCTGGAGCTCCGCCCTGTTAAAAAGTATGTCATAGGCTGTATCCCGGTTTCCCTGATCGATCTCTGCCATGGACTCATCGATCATTACATTAAGCCGGTCATACTGTTTCTGTATCTCCTGAAGAGAGGCTAATGCTTCTGCCTGGGATTCTGCATTAAGCTGCCTTTTAAGCTCGCTAATGTCTTCCTCTATGGTCTTCCTCGTAGACTGTATCTCCGGAAGAAGCGCCACACGGGTCTCATTGGCTTTTGCCGATACGTAGCCTATGGCCTGATCATACAGGGACATGACATCCGATTTAAGCTCTGCTTCCTCTGTGCTCAGGGACAGTACATACTGAGACATTGACCTGCTGTTCAGGGTCTGCTGCTGCATCTGTCCTATGAGCATCCGCATCACAAGCATAAATGCTATAAGCATTATGATGTTTATAGCACTTATCTGAAACATTACAGTGCAGAAAAACAAAGGATGCTTTCTTACTTTAAGTTCTTTTCCTCTGACTCCGGCTTTTTTAGCCACCATAAAGTTATCCATTTTGTTCCTCCGTTCATCCCTCATAGTAACTCTTGACAGCTCTTGCTATCTGTGAAGTAAAGCCTTCGGCATCCATTTCTCCACGGGCATACTCATTAAATATCTTTCCGAAGGCATTGGCTGCAATACCTTCCTTCATATCCATCCAGTGCCAGTTTGAAGTCTTTCCGGAAGCAATATATGCGGATACCACCGGTGCAAAAGGATCCGATGCCACATACTTGCAGGATGTGAAAGGACTCACAAATCCGGCATTCTCCACCAGTATCTTCTGGCCTGAGTCTCCTGCACACCACTGTAGGAATGCCTTTGCCTCCTCTGCATTGCCTTCCTTCAGAACTGCCCACCAGGAAGGAGGATTCGTAAGTATCGTGTCAACTCCCTTGTCAAAAACATACGGAAGCATTCCTACCTTGAAATTTCCTGCCTTATTATATTCTGCGGCATCATTTCCCGTCATAACGGCTCCGATCCAGGAACCCTGGGTAACAAATGCATATTTACCGGAAGCAAAATTCTTTACCTGATCATCATAGGTTCCGGTAACCAGGAGATCCGGATCACTGTATTTCTGAAGGAGATCAATAAATTCCGCAAATTTCAGGAATCTGTTACGGTCTATGGCATGTTCATTGTTGATCTTATCGATATAGGTGGTGTCGGATCTGTCGAGACCTGCATCGATATAGTTTCCGAATATGTGGTTTCCGGTCGACCAGCTTAGATTTTCATCTTCCGCACAGTAACCCACAACCGCAGTAAGCCCCAGCTGATCCTTTTTACTGTCCAGTGTTTCAAATGCTTTCTCCATAAGCTCCGGACCGGTAAGAGTTTCCGGGTCTATTCCGGCCTTCGAAAGAAGGTCTGCATTATAAATGAGCCCTATTGCTTCTGTGGCATATGGGAATCCAATGGTTCCGTAGTTCTTGTCAACATACTCCGCCTCTGTATCCTTCGCCCAGGCCTGGTCGCTGAGATCCACAAGAAGACCTTCCCAGTTTGCAAAGCCGGAAGACTCGCACACGAAGATATCCGGCATCTTATCTGAAAGATAATAAGCTTTTAATGTTGCCTGGACATCTACTCCGCTTTGTGCGGACTCAACTTCTACATTCACACCTGTTTCTGCTTTATATTTTTGGGCGAGTTCTTTGATCTGAGCATCAACCTCACCTTTACCGTTAAACAGTTTAAGAGTTTTCTGCTGACCGGCTGCCTCAGCCTCTTCCTTTTCCGCAGCATTATCTTCAGCGATATTGTTAAGCTCTTTCATGTCAACATTAAAAGCTTTTTCCACCACCTCATCTTTGAGGCCGCAAGCGGAAAGCATCGATGCAGCTGACAGTACAAACATGATTCCGAATAAATATTTTTTCATATAGTTTCGCTCCCTGTTAAGCTTTAAACCTAAACCCAAGAAAAACACGGGTCACTTATTATTTAACTCGGAACTTTATTTAGTTTTATAAGTTATATGGAAACAAAAAAAGAACCAAAACCACTATAATGATTTCAGTCCATAAGAATAGAACCTGATTCTCAGGATTTTGAGAGGCCCGACTTGAGTGAGGGGTAATCGGGTCTCAATCCTGATAGTATAGAGTATAGAATAGTTAGACTCATTGAAGTCCTTTAATATCTTATTCTATTTTAGAAAATGATTCAATTAATTTTTTGTTTAAAATGTATTAAAATACAGAAAAATTATCTTCTTCAAGTTTCTTTTTGATATTATCAATTTGTTATTCTAAGCATTATAATATAGTTATCCAATTATTTCGAGGTTTGAAATGGCTATTATAGGGTATTCAATTAACAGAATTTTTATCGACACCAGGTCAAGGGACCGAACTTTCGAGATGAACGAGCCTCATGTACATAATCATTATGAGTTGTTTTATCTCAATAAGGGAAGCTGCAACTTTTTTATAAAATCCCACTTCTATAATCTGGTTCCGGGAAGCGTTCTTATCATACCGCCCAATACCCCACACAGCGCGCACTACACTTCGAAACAGCAGTCAGTGCGCACCGTGGTATTGTTCCGTGAAAAGGATATATTGTTCCCAAATATGCAGTTTATATACGATACTCTTGCGGAGAAAAATACCTATATTTTACAGATACCTGCCATGTATCAGGTGCATGTGGAGACGCTTATACAGAACATGGAGGCAGAGCAGCGTTTCAATGATGAAAGAGTGAGTCCTGCCATGCTCTCACTATGCCTCCTACAGCTTCTGGTTATCATAAGGAGATTCTCCACAGATATAGACACAAGTCTTTTGGATGAACTCCATACAACTAACCGTCAGCTTAGCCTGGCTGCCACTTTCATCAAGAAAAATTACAATCAAAAGATAAGCCTTAATGATATTGCGGAGGCCAGTGGTTTCAGTCCGAATTATCTCTCAAGAAAGTTTAAGGAAGACACCGGTATCGGCGTACATGAATATCTTACCTTTGTCCGTCTCAATAAGGCTGCCATCGAGCTTGCCCATACGGATCATACCATTACGGAGGTTGCCCTCAATAACGGCTTTAGTGATGCCAACTATTTTAAGGATGCCTTTCACAAGTCTTTCGGTTTATCTCCCAGGGAATATAGAAAGCAGGATGCGACATCCTTTACGGATCCTGTCGTAACTTTCTCAGATTTTGCCCCTGTTGCAGCCCCTGTCTATATAAAAACGGAAGACAGTCCGGCAACAATAAAATAAATTAAAAATAAAATAAAATACGTCATAAAGTCTCACCCGACCGCCAAGGATCGGGATATGAACTTCATGACGTTTTATTTTTTCTATAAAAGGGAGGAGGGCAGGTGACCATTGGTTCCTGCCCGAGTATTATGAAAAAAATCTTATTAACTATTGATAACCCATTTCGTTATCATGTCTTTACTATAAAAATCATCAATGAACAAACTGTGTTAATCTTTTGAATAATTTGTAAACAATTGTGAACGGGATATGAACAGCGTAGGGCGGTCGAGCCAGAGTGCAGCCATGTAAAACCGGAAAGCTTCGTCGGAAAAATCTATAAAAGCCCCTCTAAGAACCACTAGGCCCTCGCCAATGTCAGATGTTTTCTTTATGAAAAATCTGACTTGGCGAGGGGGCTAAGGAAAAGGGGACCAAGTGGTTCTAAGAGGAGCTTTTATGATTTTTCTTGACTCAGCTTTACGGCTTTACATGGCTGCACTCTGACTCTACTCTACATATGTCCTGATAAGCTGTTATAAACTATTCTTCGTTTTTGTTTTTCAAATTTTCCAGGTCATGGACAGTATCTTCAGAAGAACCTTCTTTCAGGGTGCCATCGAGGTTCAGGTCCTGGAGGATGGGGCGGACTTCTTTATCCCTCGAGGGATCTTGTTTCGGCATGTATTTTTCAAAGATGTGGTCAAGCATGGTGGAATTTATCCAGGCAAGGAGTGGATATCCCATGAGTACCATGAAGGCGGTTATCCAGGCCATGTAGAAGAGAGCCACGTAGCCGATGGCGATGATGATGACATCACTAATCAGCATTGACAGGGTGGATCCCAGGTATCGTATGGACATGTAGGCTGCATTTGTGACGGTGTTTTTTACAGTGTTGTCAAATCTGCTGAGGAGGGGCCATACATAGGTGAATACAAATATCCAGATGACCATCATGGCTATGGTGATTCCCTGCAGCAGTATTCTTGCGGCTCCTGCACCGGCAAGAACACTTCCGAAGAAGTTAAAGTCAAAGACAAGAAGCATGATGAGCAGAAGCATTGGAATCCATATGATTGTGGCCTGCTTGAAATTCAGCTTGAAGGATCTGAAAAACATTTTAATGTCTCCGTCATCCTCGTTTCTCACTATCTTTAATGTGCAGTAATATAATGCTGTTGTGGATGCCCCTATGGTTACTATGGGGAGTGAACATAAAATCCACAGTACATTAAGTAATATCATATCTCCCAGTCTTCCGACGAAGCGCCAGATGGGATTATCATAATTAAAAAAGCCCTGAAGCATAATCATTCTCCTATTAAACTTACCATAAAAAACCCGTGCCGCGGTGGTCGCAACACGAGCATTCTATCATATATATTTATCTATCACCATAGATATATTCCCAGTTACCGATGATTTCTTCAATTTTCTCATCTGATAAATCGTCATCATCCTTTTGTGCAAATGCTTTCTCAGCGGGCACTGTCTGTTCGGTAGTTTCCACCGGCTCTACGCATTCTCCTCTCAGTTCCCTTATAAATACTCTTGCATCCTTCATAAATGCTGCGGTTATGAGTACGATCACAAGTCCTATGGGGAATGCCGCAATGATACTTACCGACTGTATATTGGCCATGGAGCTTTCTGAAAACACCAGTGCAACCGGAAGAAGTATCAGCATTACCGACCAGAAGGCTTTGATGATATCCTTTGGTTCTTCATCCTCCTTCAGATCTTTGTAGCTGTACTGTGCGGCCACAAGAGTTATGGAGTCAAAGGAGGTTGCGTAAAATGCGATCATTGCCACAACCAGAACCACCATTACCAAAGCTGACAACGGAAGCTGCTTAAGTATTTCTATAATGGTGATGTAAAGGTCACCGGTTGCTTCATATACAGCCACAGAATCAAGCTTTCCCGTTACCTGAAGTCCCAGTCCGTAGTTTCCGAGTATTATGAAGCTTACAAAGGTACTGCCCATTCCGAAAACATATCCACCGAGAATTGTCTGTCGGACTGTCCGTCCTCTTGAGATGCTTCCGATAAAGAAGGGAGCCGCAACGCACCATACCATCCAGTAAGCCCAGTAGAAAATGGTCCAGTTTTCGGCAAAGCCTGTGGTTCTGAGAGGATCTGTGTAGGTTGAAAGACCTATAAAGTTCTGGGTAAGTCTTCCCATTGCCGCAAATCCTGTCTCAATGATGAATTTGCACTGGCCTCCGAAGAGGAGAACGTAAACCAGCAGACCATAAAAAAGATAGGTGCAGACATTGGCAAGTATGGATATGCCAAGCATTCCTTTCATTACCGAGTAGGTGTAGATGATACAGGTCACAACAAGTATGAATATGGTTATGGATCTTTCCGAGATGTTAAGGCCTGTAAGTGATTTTATAACCTGACTGAGTAACGGAGTGGCAACGGAAAAGGTTGTTGCTGTTCCCGCCAGGAGGGCAAATACCGCAAGAAGATCGATAAGCTTTCCGGGTAACCGGTCTGTATATCTTCCAAGCAACGGTCTGCAGGCTTCTGAGTATTTCTGTCTCTTACGCTTACGTACATGAAGCATAAAACCGAAGGACACGGCAAGTACCAGATAGAAAGCCCAGGGGATGGGGCCCCAGTGGAAAAGTGTAAAGGTACTTGACCAGTCCATAAGGTCACCCATTTCTTTAGTATGAGGATCCACCCAGTAAAGTATCCACTCACAAAGAGAATAAAACAGTATATCTGCCGCAAGACCACAGGTGAACATCATTGAGCCCCAGACAAAAAAACTGTATTTAGGTTTTTCGTCCTGCTCACCCAGTACTATATTTCCTATATCCGAGCAGGCGATATAGATCGAAATCACCGCAAAAGCAAGTCCTATGAAAAGATAATAAACTCCGAAGCTGTCACCAAGAAAACTTCTTATATTGTTAATGATGACATTGGACTCCTGAGGCACCACAAAGAAGAACACGCACATCAATCCTATAAGAAGAAACGGAACCAAAGTTATAAACCAATCTATTCTGTTTTTGTCAAATGTTGATTTCTTGTTCATTTTTTACTCCTTCCGCTATTTTGTGAACATGATAACATTGACTATCTTTTTCGTCAATAGTTTTATATATCTGTAGTTTTTAAAGTTTTGATGATAGAATTATGAAAAAATCAATTACGGAACAGAGATCGGAATAAAAATCACATGCTTTTAAATCAGATCATTAAAGACAATTTAAACTTAAAAAAAGACTGGGCTAAACAGTATTATGACATAGCCGATATAGATGACCGGGAAAGAGTACTTCGCGAATTGATCTCCCTATCGGATAATTATGAATCCTTTCAGGAATCTGTCGATCCAAAAAATATAGACGGATTTGCTTCTGAGGATGAATACAGGCAATTTTTTTCAGACAATGAAAGAAGGCTTGAAATCCTCCTTAAACGCTACCCTGAAGCTATAAAAAATCAGACTCGTGCAGACAGATTTGCTATGGCCTGGCTGAATCTTCTCACAGACTCACGTATGGGTATCAACTTTCTGAACAGAAACAGAGTAAGAAAGGATGTGACAAGATGCCTCAGGGATCTTCTTGTTATTGATTTTGTTGCAGATGACATTCTATGTCAGGAGTGGGCGCAATTTGCGGAATTTTGGATAAAGTCCTGCACCAGGGATACCACTTATGACTCAACTGCTTTTGGATTACTGCGCTTAAATGACAAGCGTTTAGGCAGCAAAATAGCTTCTGAGATCATAGATGTAACCTTCACCCTTCCCGAAAAGTTTGGTTATACAGAAGAGTGTGCACCACTTCGAAACATTTTCAGACAAACATTTTTAAAAATGATCGATCACGGTGATATCTACTGGTCAGAAGCTGTAAGTGATAAAAATGATTTGTTATAGGAGAAGCCTACACCCTCAATCCTTGAAGCTGTCAACATTTTGTTTTGTGATCTTCCGGTAGGGGAGCCTTATATATTTATCTCCCTGAAGTCCCAGGCCTTCGAGGCTTTCGCCGGAAGCAAGTCTTTTCGAAAGGTTAAAGATGGCATCGGCCTGACCACGGGCATCATTATAGACCGTTGCAGCCATGCTGCCTTCCTTAACAGCCGCCCTTCCGGGTTCCGTTCCGTCTATGCCTATGACATAGGGCCACTTATACCCGGGAATATCCGAAACATTATATGCATCTATAACTCCGAGGGCCATATCATCATTGTTTGCGAACACGAACTCTATTTTATCTCCATGGTTTTTTATAAGCTTTTCCATCTGGTTTGAAGCCTGAGCCCGATTCCAGTTGGCAATGGCATATCCCAGCTTATCAAGCTTCACTCCCAGCTCCCGTATCCGTTTTACACAGTTCTCTGAGCGGACTATGGCGTCCTGATGACCTGCCTCGCCTTCCAGGATAACGTACTGGATCTCGCCGTCATTGTTTCTGTCAACGTTTTCGTTCTTTATAATGTCAACCGCCAGCTCTCCCTGCATGATTCCGGATTCAAATGCATCCGCCCCCACATAATAGAGCTTATTCCACCTCAGCATATCCTCATCCACCAACTCCCGGTTAAAGAATACTATGGGGATATCGGCATTCCTTGCTGCATCTATGATATTGGAAGGTGCCGTGCGGTCAACAAGATTTACACATATAACATCGCAGCCGTGTTTTATCATTTCCTCAACCTGATCATCCTGTGTGGACTGGCTCTGGGAAGAGTTATATATTTCCAATGTTATCTCCTGCCCGGCTTCGGCCCTTGCCGAAAGGACATCTTCATTCAGATTCTTGAGGATCTCAGCGATAAAGGTATCATACCTGTCATAAACCGTGATACCGATCTTTATTTCATTGTCCGGCTTTTCAGGCACAGCTCCGGATCCGCACCCCGGCAGAGTCAGGAGTACCCCTGCCGTAATAAGCATTAATAATTTTTTCTTCATATGCTTCTTCTTGATCATCGGGATAACAACCTCTCATTTATTATTCAGCATTTTAGAGCCTTAAGCTTACACAGATACACATCTTATAAGCTCCATATTTACAAAGGATCGACAATGGTTTTTAGTCACTCCTGATAAACACTTTTTTTGTGGTTTTATCTGACACACAGACACCTTACAATCTGGCAGGCTCTGATTCTGGCCTCAGGTTTCAGCGGACTATGGGGAATAATATCTGCTGGTTATCCTCTCCGAACAGATTCTCTTTATTCACAACGCCGAAACTCACTTCTCTGTCCTCAAGGACCGAGGTGCGGTTCTTGAGCTTTAATGCAAGGTCTGACAGGCTTTGATACCCCATGCTGAAATCGTTGGTAAGTATCATGGAGTCGATCAGCCCGGAATCGATATAGTACACAAGCTTTTCGCTGCACCCCGAGCCGTAGAGCCTTTTGTCACCCGAATCTCCCTTTGTGCAGTAATCTACCGCTTTCTCCATGCTGTTATTATCAAGGCATACGATTATCTCTGCCGGATTTTTTGTATCCGCCTTTTCCAAATCCTCGCTGGTGTAACGGGATTCTGAAACATTCCAGACTATCTCCGGATCAAGATTCTTCGTTGCATCCATAAATCCCCGGAGCCTCTGCTGCATCCCGGACTGTTTCTGATTACCTGAAACTATTCCTATTTTAACTCTTCCCTCTTCTGTCCTGCCCTTTAAATCTATGGCAAGCTCATTACCTATGGCTCTTCCCACGGCATAATTGTCGGGGGCAACGGTTGCATGATTGCCTCTGACATCCACATCCGCGTCAACGTTTGTAACCACAAATTCAACCGGTACCCTGGCACTTATGGAAGAAACCATTTCATGTATTCCCTCACTAAGGCAGAATTCCACTATGACACCGTCAGCTCCCTGAGAGATCCTTGAATTGATCATGGATGCTTCTTCCTGGATATTGTCTATATAATCTGTATACACATAGTCAAGCTCGATGCCGTTATCCTTTGCAGCCTGTTCAAGACCTGCCTTAAAAGGTACCCATCTTCCTTCGGAGGAGTTGCTGACTATCACGGAAATCTTATAGTTCTCCGAGTTTATGCCCTTTGTGAGCATAACAAGGCAGAACATAATAACTATAAGGGCCGCCACCACCACAGGCAGCAGAAATTCTTTATCTTCGTTCATTATTTCTAACCATTACCTGTTTAAAGATAGAATCCTTACGGATTCTTTCGAACTGCCCGAAGCCGCATGGCTCCCGGGATTAAAAATCATGGGCAGATTAATTTCTCAGGGATTTATAATGTCCGCTTTCCAGCAGCTTCTGATTTTCCTCATTAAACAGTACCGCCGGAAGGTGTATGGTAATGCAGGTTCCCTCGTCGGGTTCCGATTCCACCTTTAAACCATACTGCTCACCGAATCTGAGCTTGATTCTCTTATGAACATTAACAAGTCCTACCCCGGATCCGTGCTTTGGAGCACGTTTTGCTCCTTCATCCTCGTTTAGGAGATTTTCCAGGACCTCCGGAGGCATACCAAATCCGTTATCTTTCACCTCAATGTAAATGTCTCCAAGGGAAATGTCATTCTCCGTTCCGTCTTCACCAATCCTGCCGGAATTTCGCAAATTAATTTCATCTGTTTTTTTCGATGAATAATCCATTTCATTCGATTTGGCCGTATCATCACCGTAAGGCTCAAATCTTGCAATGATTTTTATCTCTCCCTCATCATCGGGATCCATATCACCAACCCCGTAATATATGGCATTTTCCAGGATAGGCTGAATGATAAGCTTTATGGTGGCAAACTTCTTCACTTCTTCCTGAACGTCGAAGGTCACCTTGAAATTATTCTTATATCTTACCTTCTGGATATTCATATAGTTCTCAGCGTGGCGTATCTCCTGCTCCACAGGAATGATATTTTTTCCCCTGCTGAGACTTATTCTGAAGAGGCTGGCAAGCTGTGTCACCATGAACACTGCATCTTTATTTTTCTCACCCTCTATCATCCATACAATGGAATCCAGGGTATTGTAAAGAAAGTGTGGATTTATCTGAGACTGGAGGGCGTCCATCTCAGTCTTTCGCTTTTCCTCCTGCTCTATAACGATATCATCCATAAGCTGATTGATACGTCCCAGGGAATGTCTCAGAGTCTTTCCCAGATGCTCAACCTCCCGGGTTCCCCCAACATAAATATCTTCAGGATAAATATCTCCGTTTTCCATATTTCTTATGGATCTGTTCAGAAGATTAAGAGGTCTTGAGATGAGGCTTGAGATCATTTTGTTTATGAAGATCATGATGAGAAGTCCGCAGGCGATAAGGAGTATGACAAGAAGTCGCATATTGCTTATGTCCAGCTGGTATGCCTTTTCCGGAAGCACGGCTACCATTTTCCAGCCGGTATAGGAAATGCTGTCAACTATAACCTGTCTTTTTTCGCCCCCGAAGATCTCATCATGTATACCATCCGCATAATGAGCATTGTTAATGTTGTTTTCCCTGATGATTTCATAGTTTATCTGCATCTGCTTCGGATGATATATGATATTTCCGCTTGAATCCGTAAGATAGATATACTGACCGGTACTGTCAGTATTGATGCGTTCCATCATCTGCTTAATAGTGGAGTAGTTCATATCAACAAGCAGTACTCCGAGAGACGGACTTCCGTTTTTGGTAAGCTCCACTACCCGGCTCAGGGAAATGACCCAACTGTACTTGAATGCCGGATCCAGAAACAGATTCTCAACATGAGGCGTCGAAAAATGAAGGTTTTCCATTTTTTCAAAGGCCGAGGTGAACCATTTCTGATCAGTCACCCGGAGATCTGACTTAAGGCTGGAGATGGGTGAAGCGGAAACCAGGGTGCCATCCTGCATAAACAGGGAAAGACTCACCAGATTATCCTTGTGAGCCTCATATATGATATTCATCTCATTATCAACCGAATCTCTTTCAAAATCAGCATTTTTGATGACATCATAGTACATGGCATCAGAGATACGCCGCATACTCACAAGATAGTCCTCAAGGTTTACAACCGACTGCTCCATGAGCTGCTGCGTGGCCTCTATGGTACCGCTTCTCATACGGCGGGCAAACAGGGTGTACAGCATTAACCCGAGGATCAAAAGAAGGGTAAAGGATACCACCGTAAAAGCCATAAGAATGGTACTCTGTATGGTGTGGGGCATATATTTCCTGATTCTTTCATTAACCTCGGAAACCCTTTTGTTCAAAAGCTCCTCCCCGGACTCTCTTGCCTCAACAATCTTTTCTACCCCTGAAGCCTTATTCAATTCCTTTTTGTTTTCCTGATCATCCATTTTGCTGAGATTTATATCTTGATGGCGAAACGCCAAACTTCTTTTTGAATGCATAACTGAAATAGTTCGGGTCACTGTAGCCCACAGCCTCAGCTATAACATAGGTTTTCTCATTCTCATCCAAAAGCATACGCACAGCCATTTCCATACGCATGTCAGTAAGATAGTTTATAAAGGTTTTTCCGGTCTCTTTTTTAAATACCGTAGAAAAATACGCAGAGCTGATGCCAAGGTAGGAACACATGCTCTCTACAGTAAGGTCCTTATTGCTGTAATTTTCCCTGACATAATCAATGGCCTTTGACACGAAACCCTTTGTTGTATCCTGACGGCTTGTGCGAAGGATCTCTCTTATTTCATGCGTAACAGACTTAAGCCATTTTGTAAGCTCCTGCTTATCCATGTGCTGTACCTTGTCATAAGGATCCTCATCCTTTTCGAAGATCTCTGTTGTATCGATATGATTGGACTTTATAAAGCGATATATTTCAGACACCATATCCATAACAAAGAATCTGTAATCCTGTATGGAAGGATTTACCGGCATTTCTTCAGAAATGTACCTTTCCACCTCCTTATCAAGACTATCCCCTGAATCCATTTTTATCGCCTTAAACACAGCATAAAGCTTCTGATCCACAGGCTCAGCCTTCAGGTTATCCGGGGTCTTGTTTCTTTCGGGAGCTATCTCGGAAATGTTTATGGCCTGGCCTCTTCCATAGATGACTCTGTAGGAGATGGCCTCTCTGGCTCCTTCGTAGGCCTTCGGCAGAGACATTATACCTGAAACAGGCTTTCCTATTCCGGCGGTTATGGTGGCATTGGACACACGCTTACTGAGTCTGCAGAGAACCTGACAGGCGTCCGTAAGCTGGGTAACATCACTTTCAGCTTCCATCTGAACAATGATGATAATGTTTCCGAGGTAGGAGAAAAACTTTGCCTTCCACCTTTCCTCCATCTGTTCTTCCCAGAGCTTCCTTACGGACATGGTGATGAGTACAGGGTTGATGCCTTCCGGAGCAAGGGAAATGCTGTTATGAAGTATCACAACATCAAAAAAGGATCCCTCCAGGCTTACCTGATAATCCATCATGTCTCTTTTGAGGTAGCTCTCTGACACACGCCCTTCTATAAGGGAGGTATAAAAATTCTCCTGTAATATGGGAAGGCTTTCCTGGTAGTAGGTTTTAAGCATGTTGATGTTCTGCTTTTCATCAAACTCCTTATCAAGGGCGGACTTTATCCGCTTAAAGACTTCACTTAGCTCTGTTGCATCGATGGGCTTAAGTATGTACTCTTCAGCTTCAAGCCTTATGGCTTCCTTGGCATATTCAAATTCATCAAATCCCGAAAAGATGATGATCTTTATGGTTGGATACTGCTGCTTAAGTCTTTTGGCAAGCTCCAATCCGTCCATATAAGGCATCTTTATGTCTGTCATGACCACATCCGGCTGTTCCTCTTCCGCCATCTCCAGGGCTTCAAGACCGTTATGGGCATATCCCTGTACCGAAAAGCCCAGGGCTTCCCAATCTATCTTATGAATTATGACATTGATAACATCCTCTTCGTCATCTACCAGCATTACCGAATAATTCTTCAAATTCACTGCTCCTTATAGCTACGTCTAAAGTTATTTCTTTTATTCATGAAATCCTGTTTGTCTAAGCTTCTTTATTTTGGATTCTTTTCTCCGTACTTCTCTTCAATCTTCTTGAATCTGAAAAACATCAGGGAAACGGCAAGTATCATAAAAAGTAAAGCCATGAACCCATCATACATGGAGACTATCTCCATAAAGATAAGACAGGCAGCGAATCCCAGTGCGAGGATTCCCGCTTCCCTTGCATAGGGCTCAACATTTTCTTCTTTGAGCTTCTTCCACTCTTTTGGTCTTACGGAATCTACATCCTTAAAAACCAAAAGCTTCACAGCATAGTAAATTGTCATTACCGCAAGCACCACCTGTATGCCATGCTGGGCAAAAAACACGGTAACCGGACTCTGGGTTTCTGCCAGAAGCACCATGCCTGAAAACGCAATATTTGAAAATCCCATTATTATCTCCTTTTGTAATGTTTCACGAGGGTGTGGGAGCATTATCCCTTTCCCGCCCGCATTCCGCCGATCCGCACGGCAGCTCTTCTGTAAACAAAAGAGGTCTGTGGAAAAACCACAGACCCCATTATAATCGATTGAATTATTTCGCTCAATTACTTCTTCTGAACGTACTTTCTGATATCGAGAGAAATAGCTACGAAGATAACGATACCGATGGCAATGTACTGAGAGTTTGCATCTACTCCGAGGAACTGGAGAGCAACCTTCAAAAGCTCAAGTACGGCAACACCGATGATAGCGGATGATACCTTACCACGTCCACCTGTTACGGATACACCGCCAAGTGCACAGGCTGCGATACCTTCCATCTCATATGAAAGACCGGTATTGATAGAAGCACCGCCGGCCTTTGCGCCGAGCATGAATCCTGCCATTGCGAAGAATGCTGATGCCTTAGCATAGATAAGGATCATTGTAAGCTTAACAGGTACACCGGCAACCTCTGCTGCCTGCTTGTTTCCGCCGATTGCATACATGTACTTTCCGTGACGGGTCATGTTGTAAATGAACCAAGTGATTCCGGCCATTGCAAGTGCCATCCAAACCAGCCAGTTGATACCAAGGAGCCCGGGCTTAGCGAAGTTTGTATATCCTTCGATATATCCGCCGAGAGGAGTAGCTCCTGTATAGATAAGACCAAGACCATAGATGATCTCCATCATTGCAAGTGTTGAAATGAATGGAGGAACATGAAGGAATGCTATAAACCATCCGGTTACGGCACCAAAGCATCCGCAGATGATCATTACAAGGATAAGAACCACAAACGGGTTAAGCGGTGTGATGCTTGCCATAAAGCCTTCCTTGAAGAAACGTCCGCCATACTCTACCTTCTGTAAAAGTGTACCTGCGATACAGGCACCAAATCCAACCATACGTCCACCGGAGAGATCGCATCCGCCGGTGATAACTGCACCTGAGATACCGAGAGCGATAACCAGTCTGTATGACATATTAGCAAGAAGGTTCATGAAGTTATTTTTTGTCAGGAAGTTATTTGTTGTAAGTCCTGTATAAATAACGAGGATGAACATTACGATGATAACACCGTTATTGATAAGAAAATCTACGATTTTCTGTTTCTGTGTCTTTTGCATTTTTCTTTCCCCTTTAAATCTTTAATCGATCAGAACTGTGTTGCATATCTCATGACATTTTCCTGTGTCATTTCTTCTCTCTGATCTATCTCTCCTGTGATTTTTCCGTTACACATAACATAAACTCGATCCGCCATACCAAGAAGCTCAGGCATCTCGGAGGAGATCATGATGATGGCCTTACCCTGCTTTGCAAGGTTTTCCATGATTTCATAAATCTCATGCTTGGCTCCGATATCGATACCTCTTGTAGGCTCATCCATGATAAGGATGTCAGGATCGTTGGCAAGCCACCTTGAAACGATAACCTTCTGCTGGTTTCCACCGGAAAGGTTAGCGATGTGCTGGTTCATGCTGGGTGTCTTTATAGAAAGCTGTTTGATGCTATCATCAACTATCTTATTAATTGTCGGATGATCCAGAACGAAACCGCCCTTTAAGTGTTTGTTGTAGATTGAGATGCCTACGTTATCTTTAATTGAAAGACATCCGAAAATACCGTTTCCACGACGATCTTCCGTGATCATTCCAAGCTTTGCATCCATGGCGTCCTTTGACTTTGTTATCTTAACTTCTTTTCCATGGATCTTTATGGTTCCCTCTGACAGATGTCTGATTCCGAAAAGACCTTCCATAAGCTCTGTTCTCTGAGCTCCTACAAGTCCTCCGAATCCAAGGATTTCTCCCTTTCTTATGTTGAAGCTGCAATCCTGAAAGGACTTCTCGTGTATGGAGCTTAAATGCTCTGCTTCAAGAATAACCTCACCTATCTCATGATCATGTTCGGGATAGATCTGTGTAAGCTCACGTCCCACCATCTTTGAAATGATATCATCTGTTGAAAGCTCTGCTGCAGGCCATGTACCGACATAGGTTCCGTCTCGCATTACCTGGATATCATCTGCTATCCTCTTGATCTCATCCATCTTATGGGAGATATAGATCATTGCAACGCCTCTGTCACGAAGCTGATTCATGATCTTAAAGAGGAAATCTACCTCATTGTCTGAAAGCGATGATGTAGGCTCGTCGAAAATGATAACCTTGGCCTCGTGTGAAACCGCCTTTGCGATCTCAACCAGCTGCATCTGTCCGATAGACAGGGTGCTGAGAAGAGCCCTCGGATTATATTCAAGACCGAGTTCCTTCAACCACTTTTCTGTCTCTTCGTACATGGTCTTGTGGTCTATCATCTTGATGGGACCATACTCTTTTAACGGGAAACGTCCCAGATACATGTTTTCACCGATGCTTCTGGCCGGTATGGGCTGAAGCTCCTGATGCACCATGGCTATACCACGCTTTGCCGCCTCATCAGGGTTATCGATAACTACTTTCTTTCCATCCAGATAGATCTCACCTTCGTCCATGTGGTAAATTCCGAAAAGACACTTCATAAGTGTGGACTTTCCGGCACCGTTTTCACCCATAAGAGCGAGAACCGAACCCGGACGAACAGCAAGATTTACTTTATCCAGCGCTTTTACACCCGGAAATGACTTAGATACTCCTCTAAGTTCCAGCTTATACTCCGCCATTTTGTCCTCCAGTAAATTTTCTTTATCGTGCAGGATGGGGAATCTTTTCCCATTCGCTGCCCAGGTGCATCGGTCAAAACAAAAACCTTAATTATACACCTAATCTGATGTTAAAGAAAGAGTACAGGTGCGATGTCGCACCCGCACTCCTTTAATGATTCTGATTTAATTTGTCTGATTCTAATGAGAATTAGCCAAGAGATGCAAGGATGTCATCTACATTAGCGGTTGTAACCTTAACGTAATCGCATCCGATGTAGTGGTCATTGCCCTCACCTGTAAGATATCTGACAGCTGCATCTGCTGCTGAGTGAGACTGTGAGATGTGATCGTTAAATACTGTACCTGTCTGCTTTCCTGACTTAACGTTGTCGCAAGCCTCCTGAAGAGCATCTACACCAAGAAGGTATACATCTGTTCCAACTGTCTCGCCTGCTGCCTCGATAGCCTGAAGAGCACCAAGAGCCATAGCGTCATTGTTACAGAATACAACTTCGATATCCTTGCCATGCTGCGCAAGAGAGTTAGCTACAAGTGACTGTGCCTGAGCCTGATCCCAGTTACCTACCTGATCATCGAGACACTCAACCTCAACACCTGCATCTGTAAGAGCCTTAACTGAGAACTCTGTTCTGTACTGAGCATCAACGTTCTCAGGGTCACCCTCGATCATGATGTAAGAAACCTTACCATCGCCGTTGATATCGCCCTTGTTCTCAAGGTCTAATACGATCTCACCCTGCATTGTACCTGACTGACGGGCATCACATCCAACGTATGTTACGTTCATGTTCTCTGTTGCCCATCTCTCCTCTTCCTGAGCATCCGGCTCACGGTTGATGTAAACGAGAGGAATGTTAGCCTCAGTTACCATATCTGTGATTGTAGCTGCTGATGAAGAGTTAACAGGGTTGATGATGAGAACGTCTACACCTGATGTGATGAAGTTCTGGATCTGGTTTGTCTGAGTAGCCTGGTCATTAGCACCATCTACGATAGAGATATTCTCAGCCTTGAATCCGAGAGACTCGAGATATGACTGTAATTCGTTTCTGAAAAGTGTCATGAAGTTATCAGAGAACTGATAGATACATACGCCAACCTTCTTATCTGCAAGGTCTGCTGAGCCAGCTTCTGCTGCGGCCTCTGTAGCTGCCTCTGTTGCGGCTGCGGCTGCTTCTGTAGCTGCTGCTGTCTCTGTCTTTGCTGCCTCTGTTGCGGCTGCTGTTGTAGCTGCTGCTGTTGTAGCTGCTGTGTTTGATGATCCACAACCTGCAAGCATTGATACTGCCATTGCTGATACTGTAAGTAAGCTAAGTGCTTTCTTCATAATAATCCAATCCTCCTAGATTCTGTTGTGTTTTGCGGTGTTTCCCGCGATTTGTTGTTTAAATAATAACAAGCAACATCTTTGGAAAGAATAGATTATTCTTCTTTTAATCTTGAAAATTCTTCTTATCTTCGATAATGTACAGAGGCCTGTCTTTAAGCTCTTCGAAAAGCACGGCTATATACTCTCCGATGATGCCGATTACTATAAAAAGAACCGCAAACATAAAGCACAAAAGAACAACAATTGTGGCATATCCGGAGGGTGCCCCGTCATGGGTGCACAGAGTATATATAAGAAGTACAAGCCCCAGGAATCCGCTGCTTAAGCCTGCGAAGATGCCGAGCTTCAGCGGAACATTGGAAAAGCACATGATAGTATTCATAGCAAAGGTAAAGAGCTTTTTTATGGAATAATGACTCTTTCCCGCAATTCTCGGAGCCGCCTTATACTCTATGGTGGTTTTTCTGAATCCCACATTCTGTACATAGCCACGAAGGAATCTTACCTTCTCCCGGTAGTTTTTCATAAGTACCTTTTGAACCGTACTTGTGATGGCAAAGAAATCCGAAGCATTCGGTTCAAGATAGATATCGGACAGCTTATTGATGAGCCAGTAAAAGCCTCCGGAGGTTATCTTTTTGATAAGTCCCGCTGTTTCATTGCTGGTTCTTACCATTGAGATAACCTGGTATCCCTCATCAAAAGCCCCGGTTATGGCATCGAGATATTCAGGGGGATGCTGAAGATCTGCATCCATAAACACCAGTCCGTCTCCCGATGCATAGTCAAGACCTGCTATCATCGCCGCTTCATGACCGAAATTTCTGGAAAAGCTTATAAGCTTAATGTGCTCTTTGTCGGTATCAGCCAGCTCCGAAAGGATCTCACCGGTTCTGTCCTTTGAGCCGTCATTTACAAATATAAACTCATAATTCCAGCCTTTTTCACGGAGCTTCTCACCATATTCCTTTGTAACTTTGTAGAATTCCTTTACTCCTGCCTCTTCATTGTAGGCGGAAACGATGATGCTGAGCAGTTTCATTGTATCTCCTAAATATAGAGCCGTTTTTCTGTCACATAATGACGGTCCAACGGCTCGTTAATGTTTATTTCTAAAGTATCTCCAGCTCTCTTCCGCTGTGGGAGGGCTGACGCTTCTCAACGGCCGGAAGCTTCATATAATCCCCGTAAAGCATTTTGAGAACCTTGTCCCACTCTTTGGGGCCTGTGAATCTTTCACCTTCAAACTCAAATGATATAGGTTCCTCCCAGCTGTCATCCACAACACAGTACTGAAAATCAGGCTGGTAGTTAGAAAAAAAGGATTTTCCGGAGGAAACATTATTATCTGTTTCATAGAGCTCCGTATATTTTCTTGCGCTGTTATCCTGCCACTTAAAGATGGTCTTCATGGGAACCAGCTTCCCGATCCCCACCAGTACCGAAACCTCCAGCTTCTGGAGTCCTTTATATTTTGACCAGTCAAGCTTTCGTCTGTGAGCCATTCCAAGGCCGAAAAATATCTGCTGCTTTAAACGCATAAGCTTTGAAGAAAACTCTCCCTTAGGGAGTCTGTCCAGTATAAAAAGATCCACCCACAGGTGATTAAGCTTTCCTTCGTAAAATTCCATATCCGCATCATCCTCTGAGTGTCTGCGGGAATTCTTATATATTACTCTGGGGACGAAATCGTAGAAGGCTTCCCCCTCCCGGTACTCGTCCGGCATTACCAGCTCCATATTTTCCGGAAGCTCGAGATTGGCTATGACTTTGAACTTTTCAAATTCTTCACGTCTGAAGCAGAGATCCACATCGTCATCCCATGGAATGAAGCCCCTGTGTCTCACGGCCCCTAGAAGGGTCCCTGAATCGATAAGATAGGTAATGTTATGTCTTATGCAGATTTCTCTTACTGCTTTTAATATTTCAAGATTTGCCTTATGGATTTTTTCGAGGTCAAATTCAAAGTCAGTATTTTTACTAGTGTTTTCCATTATTACTCCCATGGGTCAGGCATCAACCGGATTTATCCGGATCCGCACCTGACTCACCAATAAAGTAAGATGCTTTACTTTCAAACTTTATCTTAATGCTTCCAGCAGGATTTTTGCCATGTAGCTGAGCTTTTCGTCAGTCATACCGGGATATAAGCCTACCCAGAAGGTATCCTTCATGATCCTGTCTGTAATTTCCAGGCTTCCAACAACGCGGTATCCTTCACCGGTTTTTCTCATTTCATCAAAGCATGGATGCTTTATGAGATTTCCCGCAAAAAGCATTCTGGTCTGAACCCCGTGATCCTCCACATATCTCACAACCTGCTCTCTTTCAACACCTTCTTTACAGGTCATAAGGAAACCGAACCAGCTCGGATCCGAATCCGGCTCTGCCTCAGGAAGTATCAGCTTTTCCTCGGCACCGCCCTTTATGAGAAGCTCCTTTAAATAAGTAAAATTATGCTTTCTCTTCTCAACAAATCCCGGGAACTTTTCAAGCTGTGCAACTCCCACAGCAGCCTGCATGTCTGTTGCCTTCAGGTTATATCCGAAATGAGAGTAAACGTACTTATGGTCATAGCCCTTTGGAAGCTCGCCGTACTGTCCGTCGAAACGATGGCCGCAGGTATTGTCCTTTCCGGGCGCACACCAGCAGTCTCTTCCCCAGTCTCTGATGCTTCTCATGATACGATGAAGCAGCGGGTTGTTGGTATAGCAGGCACCACCCTCCCCCATTGTCATATGATGAGGAGGGTAGAAACTGGAGGTTCCGATATCACCGATGGTGCCGGTAAGCTTTGTCTCTCCGTCAATTGTGTAGGTGGAGCCCAGTGCATCGCAGTTGTCCTCCACAAGCCAGAGATCATGCTTATCACAGAATTCCTTTACAGCCTTTATATTAAAAGGATTTCCCAGAGTGTGGGCTATCATAACCGCTTTGGTTTTTTCGCTTAAGGCATCCTCAAGCTTTGTAACGTCTATGTCACAGGTTGGTAATGTCACGTCCACAAAAACAGGCACTGCCCCGTACTGGATCACAGGGGTTACGGTTGTGGGGAATCCCGCCGCAACTGTGATGACTTCATCTCCGCATCTCACCTGTCTCTCCTTAAGAAGAGGACTTGTTAATGTACTGAAGGCGAGAAGATTGGCACTGGAACCGGAGTTCACGAGACTCACATACTTAACTCCCAGGTACTTTCCGAATTCATGCTCAAACTTATCCGTGAATCTTCCTGCCGTGAGCCAGAACTCCAAAGCACTGTCCACAAGGTTAACCATTTCTTTGTCATCATATACACGGCTTGCGTAAGGGATTCGGTCTCCCTCCTCATAGGGCTTTACCGGTACTTTATATTTTTTTGCATATTCAGATACAAGATCCAGTATCTCCTGTCTTGCCTGCTGCTCTGTTTTTTCCATAATAATTCTCTTTCTAAATGTTATATTTACCTGATTCAGGCTTTAAATTCGTGTTAGTCTCATTCCGGCTTTTTTCTTTTCAAATGATCATAGATAATGCAATATCATATAGCATATATTATGAAATCATGAATCAAGTTAATAATTTTATTAATCCGCCAGAAATCCTTTAATCTGCTCTTCAGTATATTTCAGCATGTCCTCTTTGTCATGCCATGCCCGGTACCACTTAACGGTTTCACGGACAGCTTCATCTACGTGCCATACGGGAGCCCAGCCCAAGGTCTTCTTGATCTTCCCGGTATCAAGCATCAGGAATGATGCTTCGTGGGGAGCGTTGCTCTCTGCTTCTGTATGCCACCTTGCGCCCTCACCCCAGGAGGCCACAAATTTATCCGCCAGATTTCCTGTTGTGATGGCATCCGACTCGTCGGGACCAACATTATAACAATCGGAAACCTCCGGGTTCTCAGCCTGTCTCATGGCGATGAGCAGGTATACGTAAAGGGGCTCCAGGACATGCTGATAGGGTCTCGTGCTGTAGGGATTTCTCACATGAATGCTGTTTCCCGAAACTGTATCTCTTACGCAGTCGGGGATGATACGATCTCTTGCAAAATCACCTCCGCCGATAACATTACCGGCACGGGCTGTGGAGATAGGGGTAACCGGATCCTTATCACCGAAAAATGATTTTGTGTAGCTGTGGGTCACAAGCTCGGAACAGGACTTTGAATTACTGTAGGGATCGTAACCGTCAAGCTTTTCTTCTTCCTTAAATGGATGATCCATGAGGTCGCTGTTTTCATAAACCTTATCGGTGGTGACATTCAGGAAGGTCTTTACCCTGTCGTCCCCAAATTCACGGCTTTTTCTCACACACTCAAGTATGTTGACGGTACCCATAACATTTATCTCATAGGTTTCTCTCGGTATCTCATAGGAAGTTCTCACTATGGGCTGGGCCGCAAGGTGAAGAACCACCTGAGGTTTTACCTTCTCAAAGAAGGAGCTTAAATGCTGATAATCCCTGATGTCTCCGGTCTCAGAGGTCATAATTTTTTCGAGACCGAGTATCCTGAAAAGGGATGGCTCGGTAGGGGGCTCCAATGCATAGCCGCAGACCTCTGCACCAAGCATCCTTAGCATCAGGGACAGCCAGCTGCCCTTAAACCCGGTATGCCCGGTGACCAGCACCCTTTTTCCGCTGTAATAGTTTTTTAATTCTGTAAATTTCGACATTTATTCTTCTCCAAAGCGATTTCATAAATCCCGGGGAAATTTGGGACCCTTCAATACTCACATCTCACCCTGAATCAAATAGGGGTTTTTACCCTACCCGCTTATGGGTTTCCGGTATGCGAAGCCGGTATATCGCTATCGACGGATCTGCGATACAATTCAGGATAATTCAATCCCATCTCTTCCAGGGAGCTCTGTCCTCTTCCCAAAGGGTTTCAAGAAGCTTCTTTTCTCTCTGGGTATCCATGCACTGCCAGAAGCCGGGGTGATAGAAGCTCATAAGCTCGCCATCAGCTGCAAGCCTATGCATTGGCTCCTGTTCAAGGACACATTTGTCACCGGTCAGATAATCAAAGACCTTCGGATCAAAGATCATAAAGCCTCCGTTTATGATGGCGCCGTCTTCATTCTGTTTTTCCCTGAAGGACCTGATTTTGTTGTTGTCATCTATATCCAGAACACCCTTCTGCTGGGCGAGAGATACTGTAGTAATGGTAGCGATCTTTCCGTGGCTTCTGTGGAACTTTTCAAGAGCGCTAATGTCTACATCGGACACTCCGTCACCATAGGTAAGCATGAAGGACTCATCTCCCACATACTTCTGTACTCTCTTGATACGTCCTCCTGTCATGGTATTGAGTCCGGTATCAACTATGGTCACCTTCCAGGGTTCATTCATATTGTTATGAACTTCCATACTGTTATTGCTGAGATCAAAGGTAACATCCGAGTTGTGCAGGAAGTAATTCGCAAAAAACTCTTTTATGACATACTGCTTATAGCCCGCCAGTATGATGAAATCATTGTAGCCGTAGCTTGAATAGTATTTCATGATATGCCAGAGTATGGGCATCTCGCCTATCTCTATCATGGGCTTTGGCTTTAAATGTGATTCCTCTGAAATACGTGTTCCGAATCCACCTGCTAAAATCAATACTTTCATTTTCTATCTCCCACTAAAGACATTAAGCTTATTATCCTTAAGAACGGATATGGCGTGTCTCACCTTATTGGCACCATGATTATACTCAAAAATCGCATTAAGTTCATCATCGGTGTAATCGTCTGCTTTTAATGCAGCTTCCCTTATGGATTCAAAATATATCTTCCGATAGGGCATATTGTTTATCTCTACCCTGTTGGTGACAAGGGTTCCCGCTATAAACAAAACCGGGATCGCCAATGCAAAAAACAGGGACACAAGTGCAGGAATTCCCGGATTACTTCTCCTTCTCTTTCTGCTTCCGGGCTCAAATCTTTTCTCTTTATGTCTGTATACCAGATATTTTTCATACCAGTCCGTAAACAGAAGGCCATAGATCATTATGAGCCCAAGGACTCCCGGCATGTACTGGAGCGAATATCTGCTCTGCCAGGCATAAACCTCTGTAAGGAAAATATACCTCGATAAAAATACCAGAGCATGACTGCTAAGTCCGCTGACCATAAGTATGAGGGGAAATACTGTTTTTCTGTAAATGCCTTTCCTGAAGAACAGTATAAATGCTATCAGATAGGCTGCAACCACAAGTGCGCCTGTGAGATATATCTCACTGTAGTCTATGGCTCCGAGTCCCAGCATTGACTCGAGACAGGAACCATCCATCACTTCAGAGGCAAAACCGTTAAGTATAAAGTGAACCGTGAATCCGGTCTGCTCTGTCAGCACTTCCATAAGTGTCACATCAGCGGCTCCTGCGTATTCATATCTTGCCTTGGAATTGCTCCACAGAAACATCAGCACCGGTATGGCTGTGGTTATAACATATATAGGGATACGGCTTCTGTCCACATTCCGGTTTTTTATCATAAGCATGTAGAAAGCTGCTGTAATAAGGGCTGCACAATACTGTACAATATAGGGTCCCGAAACCAGAAGTGCTATATAGGGAAGCACAGTCAGAAGCACATCGTCATATTTCTTTTTGGTACCTGTAAAAACTCTTTCCAGAATATAGTAGTTATAAAAGAAGAGACCGTAGCTTAGGAAATGAGGATAGCCTGAACCATTCAGGAGAAGCTCCCACTTATTAAGGCTGAAACCCACCGCCATAAGCGCAAGTACCGAAAATACATTGAGCCGCATTCTTCTTATATAGAGGCTCACGGAAATCATCATGAGGAGCACTCCCGATATACCCAGCACCCTGTCAAAATCCACGGAATAGGAAAAAAAGGTGACATTAAACCATCTTATCGGGTATGTGACCGGGATACGGGTAAGTATGTCCGGCACCATAAAGCTTTCCTTTTTAAGGGTATCCGGGAGATAGCTGTTTATAAGCCTTATATAATCAGAGTACACCACATCGATGGATGCTCCTTTTATGTACCATAAAAGAAAAATCGTCCCCAAAAAAGGCAGGAGCATCACTGTACTGCTCCATAATTTATAGACAGGACTTTGTGTCCTCGCTTCATTCACTGCCTCATGGTAGTTAAGGGCTTTTCCCTCTGAACCGTAATTTAATTTTATGCTATCCTTTTTGTGTGATGGCATCCCAGTCTGCCTTTCCGAATATCTGATCTGATATATCTATATATTCCCTTTGATCTGAGCTTTCAAGCAGTATAACGGAATTATCATAGCTTGCATGCTCCGGAAGCTCTGACACATCATTGATAAAATGTACTTCCGATCCCTGACCGGTTTTCTCCGGATCGTAGGGTTTATAGAAATACTCCCCGTAAAAATCAGTCATACCATAATTATTGTAAAAAATATAGGTCTCACGGACTCCCAGAAAATTCTGATACTTTCCTATGGTCTGATCCGCAAGAGAGTTCACTCTGTCAAGCTCGGTGAAGAAGAATATATTTCTGAAATTACTTCTGTAAAGCTGCTCCACCGGGATCATGAGACCACAGTAGAGAATAAACATTACCGCAAAACATATAACATTACCGGCCGGAAAATTCTCTGTTTTTCTCCGTCGGGAGCGGTTATCCACATGGGTTTCCGGGTTGTCCACTGCCTGGGAACGGTCTGATTTCGCGGTTTTTGTCTCTGCCAGCTTCCCAAACATATAACAAATATAGAGAAGTGCTGCGGTGTAGCTTACATAAATCCACCGTATCTCGAGTCTTACGGTTATGGAGCTGCAGCCGATACATAAGGCTATGAAGCTTATGAACAACAGGTTTTGTAAAATATCATATAGCGGATCCTTTGTTTTTATGATCTCTCTTATGTAGTAAAAAATCATAACAAAGAGTACGATCCAGCTTCCGTATACGAGTAAGTGCGCCCACAGAGGCATTTCCCTCCAATTGATTCCGCAGAGATAAGCTTCTCCCGCATTAACTCCGAAAATGTACTGCACCTGCTGCAGGGCATACATAAATGCCTGTCCGAGCTCGAAGGTTTCGGAAACCTTTGTTCCCGCCGTACCCACCGGCATCGCCTGCCCGGCGATGATCCGCCTGATTCCGAAGAAAAACATTACTTCAAGAAGAGGAATGGCTGCTTTCAGAACATCATCTGAATTGGATTTTTTTCCTGAACCTGATTTTGATCCCTTCAGTTCTTTTGCTTCTCCAAAATCCATATTTCCAAAAGCTACGGATGTTTGCTGTTTCTCAAAACCTTTCTCATTTAAACTTTCATCACTAAAAAGCTTGTTTTTCGAGACGCTCCCCGCACTTCTGCCTTTTACCCGAATTCTGTTTAAGAGCAGTGAAAGATAAAACAGCGGAAACAATGCCAGAAATCTCTCGTGGGTAAACAGCACAAGAAAATAGCAAAGGCAGGCAAGGTTGTAAAATATACTATGTCCGGCCTCCGAAAACTCATAAAGAAGGTAAAGTATCGAAAGTGCCAGGGCAAGGGCCATGGTTTCCAGAAGTCCCAGCACCTGTCCTATCTGGTATCCCGCAAAATGTGAGCCCAGATACATAGCCGCCGTAAAAAATGATACCAGCTGTCCCGCTGCCATTTCCTTTCCTTTAAGCTTCAGAGATTTTGTAAATCCAAGAGAAAAGAAATATATCATAAAAGCTACAGCTATATTTATCACCGTATTGAACAGGGCGTAATAGTTTACATGACGTCCAACGATAACAAACTCAAGATAACTCATTGCCCAGTAAAAGGGTCTGAAATTACCCTTGGTTTTCAAGGGGAAGGTAAACTCCCAGAAGTTTTCCTCTCCGTAATAGGACCAGAGATACAGATCATCTCCGTAGAGTCCCCTTATCTGAATGTTACGGTTCACAAACAAGCCAATTAAAATAAGTGCAAAAAGTGCAGGAAGCACCATTCGCACTTGTTGTTTAGTTATCTTTTTTATTTTCATATGCTCCGTATGCTTTCTTATAGAAATGCATGAGTAATGCCGCTATAGGTGCAGGATGCAGCTTTCTGAACATCTCCTCTTCCTCCAGCTCACGGTTATGGTTCTCGATATTACGCATGGTCTCAGCTCCCGGATGGATACGGTAAGCCATAAGGGATTTCTCGATAACTATGAACCTTCCGGGCTCCTGAGCAAGCCTTACCAGAGTCTCCCAGTCGATCACAAATTTATAATCGTTTCTGAAAAGTGGCGCAGGACAGTAGGAAACATTATAAGTGCAGGTTGGGCAGCCTATGCCATTTCCGTATTTTAATGCCGAAAGCTTTACACCGGTCTTATGGGCTTTACTATGATCCCTTAAGTGCCATCTGAGGATCCTCTTTACCCCCTCCGAAGTTCCGGGGATAGTATTACCCTCGCCGTCTATAGTATCGTATCGGCAGCAGAAAAGAGACATATCCGGAAATACATGGTAAGCATTTAAAAGGGCTTTGGTATAGTCCGGAAAATACAGATCATCCTGGTGGGCTATGGTTACGAGAGGAGCCAGACGGCTCCCCTCTTCATATGCAAAATTCCAGTCTTCCTTAAGTCCGTGACGCCCGTTTCTCACATAAACGGGATAACCGAACCTGGCACTGCATTCAGTGATGAATTTATTGGGTGTGGAGGTGCAGATGATAACCCTGCTCTCCACACTCTGGTTTTTCAGAGAGTTAAGAAGGTATGGAAGATATTCGGATTCTCCATATGCAGCTACCGCAAAGCAATGCTTATACTTTTTCACACTCTGTATCCTCCCACAGATACGTTAATCTTTAATATCTGTCACGAAGCTTTAAATCCTCTCCAAAAGCTTCTCACTTCCTGTAATCTGATTCAAAATCATCACGGATCTTGTTCCATGCTCCCTCAGGGGAGTAGTAATCCTTTATGAACTGTACTGCCCTCCTGGACATATTCTCAATATCATAGGTGTTGTTATAAAGCTTTATAACATCTTCGGCAAAGCCATCTTCAGTGTCCTGAATGTGGAGAGCGGTTTCTGCCTCAGGTATTCCCTCTGCTCCGCAGGAGGTGGTTACCACAGCAGCCCCTGCATGAAGAGCTTCAACAACCTTACCCTTTACACCTGCACCGTAACGGAGAGGAACCACCACAACTCTGTTCTTACGATAAAGCTCGTCCAACTGTTCTATGGTAACAAAGCCGAGAACATTGATATCCGGACGGTTGTTGAGAGCAAGCACCTCTTCATCAGCCTTTGATCCGGCAACATTAAGCACTATATCAGGAATCCGGGCTCTGATCTTCGGAAGGATCTCGTTTGCAAACCAAAGGAGACCATCCTTGTTTGGCGGATGTCCGAAACCACCCACAAACAGAAGTCCCTGCTTGTTTGCATAATCCTCATCCAGCACCGCCGGCTCATCATATACATAGGCGGTGATGCCTTTGACATTGATGGTAGGATCCTCTTTACGCACGATCTCTGCCTCGACCTCTGACGGGAAGTAGCTTGCGTCAGCCTTACGCATAACACCATACTCGATGTTGTGCCAGTACTCTGCATCCTCCCTGGTATTCTCGTCATGATTAAGCTCATACTCTCTCATGAGACGAAGAGAATGAAGGTCATGACCAAAGTAGATAACCTTTACATCGGTGTTATCACGGAAATAATCGATATATTTCGTTGCAATGTGCGGTCTGTTGAGATATGCGATATTAAGGAACTTCTTATTCTTATCTATCCACTCCCAGATGCCGGCCTGCATAGTATTTCCGTACAGTACCTCGATGCCCATCTGCTGAAGCTCTGAGGTGTAGGGCTCCTCATGAGCAAAATTGTCTCCGAGGAATTTAACCTTGTAGCCAACGCTCTTGAAAAGCTTCATGTACTGATAGTCAAGCTTTGATCCCGCATCCTTATCCCAAGTGGGCACATAGTGGTCAACCACCAGGATGTACTTACTGTTCTGTCCTCTTTCACGGGCAGCAAAAGGATTGGGATTTCCGTCATTAACCGACTGTGATTTCAGCTCCTCAGCCCACTTCTCCTTAAACTTCTCCTGATTAACCACCTGATAATGCTTAAGTCCCGAAGTATCCTGGGTATCCGTTCCGTTGGACACGCCCTCAAAGTGAGTGATAACGGATTTCGGCTGGAACACAACCTTCTTTCCATGCTTACGTACCTCAAAGGCAAGATCCGTATCCTCATAATATGCCGGAGCGAATCTCTCATCAAAACCGCCGATTTCCTTCCAGAGATCTGTGCGTATCATGATAGCCGCACCGGAAATATAGTCAACTTCCTTTACGTAATTGTATTCCGGCTCCTCCGGATCCTGGAGTCTTCCGTAATTCCAGCCTGAGCCGTCTGACCAGATGATGCCTCCGGCCTCCTGGAGACGTCCGTCAGGATAAACCAGCTTTGATCCCACCATACCGATGGAGTCATCGCTTTCTATAAGCGAAACCAACGACTCAAGCCAGCCTGCATTAACCTTGGTATCATTGTTAAGGAAGAAAATGTACTTACCCTTGGCAATCTCAGCAGCCTGGTTACAGTTCTTAAGGAAGCCCATATTCTCACGGTTTCTTGCGATAACCAGGTTATCTGCATAAAAACCTATCTCTCTTGTGGCATCCGTTGACACGTCATCTGCTATGATGACCTCGTAAGGAGTCTTCTGAAAATCTGTGTTTTCTTTGATGCTTATGAGACACTGATATGTATAGTTTATCTGGTTATAGCAGGGTATAACGATGCTCACCAGAGGAGTATCTGTTTTTTCAAAGCTTACCTTTCCGTACTCACTGTAGGCAGATCCTATATTGAAGTCGCCTCTTAAACGATTTTTGCCCTCTGCAGTAAAGAACAGAGGTAATGTTTTAAACGGGTGAATAAAGCACTGTCTCAGATAGTAAAGAGCCTTGCGTTTACGGGAACCTATAGGGAATCTTCTGTCATAGGCATCATTTATATCCTTGGAAAGCTTTCCTATAATTCCCATATGCTGTTTATAGTATTCACGCTCTTTTATGAGAGTTTCAATGTCTCTCTCGTGGATCTCGATGACCTTTGTAAGGTTGGCTACGTGAACCGCAGTCAGCCTGTTAACCTCACGTTCCTTTTTGAGAGCGATCTTATTCTCCTCATTTCTCTGACCAAGAACTATGAGATCATTTTCCGCTACCGCAAGTCTTCCCTTAAGCTCGTTGAATCTGTGGACAGTCACCTTGTTCTCGTAATAAGCATTGATATTGCTGTCCTGTCCGTCTCCGTGGACAAAAGCCTGGAATTCCTGTTCCTTGTCAAGAAGCTCCTTACACTCCGGAGTAGTGAATCCAAAGTTACGCATAAATCCAAAAAGATCATCATAACTAAGCTCACTTCTATAGGAAAGATACCAGTAGTAAAGAATTCTGAACTGTAAAAATCTTACATCCACAGCCTCAGGCAGCACCCACTCACAGTCTATGAGGGTGGGCTTACCGTTGACCATAATCACATTATCAAAAAGGCAGTCAAGATTTGCAGGTTTTATCTCACCGTCCCTCTTGCCGATAACCATATCAACGGATTCCACAAGCTCCTTTATGGGAGCAACTCCGTCCTTTATGAGATCCGCAAGGAGTCTTCCGAGATTCTTTCCTTCAAGATAGGGATAAATCTGATAGCTTAATCGCTGGAAATCTCCGAGAGCACGACTTGTCTCCTCAGCCTTAAGTACCTCCAGCGTAGGATTAACCTCACGCTGCTCCTTAGCCTTTGCTGTCAGAGAATCGATGTGAGCATTGGCTTCAGGTGTAATGCCTGACTTTGCCACATGCTTTACATCCCTGCTGTCCTTATAAATAAGTGTCTTTATGGCGTACTCCGGCTTACGGCTTGAGTTGTATTTAATGTATATGGGGCGGTACTTTCTGTAATCCTTCGCCCGGCTTTTGTGTGAACCCCGGGGCTGGAAAATGTAGAAGTAAGAAGGCGCGAACTCCTGGAATTCGTTTTCCTTTACCAGAAGACCTATCTTCTCGGTTTCGTCAGAGGGTCCCGGCAAACGCTCATCAGTATAGAAATTAAGGGGCATCTTTAATTCGGGAACGGGATAATACATCCACTCCTTTGAATCGGGCTCATTCTCCTTTAATCTTTCCCGAAGCGACTTAACCTCTGACCAGCGCATATATACGGTGTCTCCATCTTTTTCTCCGGAGGAGAGACGGTCGATGTCCAGGGCATTCTGCATACCAAGCATGATGCAGCCGCCCTCTTTAAGCCAGGTGCCGGAAAGAGACCTGAACATACCTTCGAGATCACCCTTGAATATCTTAAGTACTCTTTCTGTGAGAACAGGTATGATAATGTAATCATATACCGTCTCATCAAGTCTTCTGGAGACATTACGGACTCTCTTTTCAAGAAGTTCTCTGAAGGGAGCCGTATACTCCTTGTCTCCCAGTACCAGAACTGAGGCATCTCTCTCCATGCCTGTGGTCATATCGTCAAAATAGAACCACTCTATCAAATTGGTCATATGGTGTGTGAAACTCATTGTTTGTTATGCCTTTCCAGAGTCACCTTCGACTCCATGTCGTAAACACCGACTGTGTTTTTGTTTGAGAGCACCGTAATGGATGCTACATCATATTTTCTGTCATAGACTACGTGCTCTCCCTGCTCAAAACCTGTGCAGGACATGCTTAGAAGGTACTCGCCTCCCTGCAGAGTCATCCGCTGTGTGAAGGTGCAGACATATTCGTCCCCTTCCTTTACGGGATCTATGCTGCACTCCTCGATCATTGTATTGGTGCCTGTCAGATCCGCACCCCTCTTGTCTTTTATTGTGAATGTAAAAATCGGAGCTTCCAAAGGCGCATTGAAACGTATCTTTTCCTTTATGGAGAAGGTCTCCCCCTTAACTATAACGTTTGTCACCTTGCCTCTTTGATCAAGGATTCCGAGATCATAAATTGAAGCTCTTCCGTCACCATAATGCTGAAGATTAGGGTTCAGATTAAGTTCATCCTGCATCAGATGTCCGTTGTTATCATGTATATCATCCTTTGGATCGTTACGACCTTCTTCCGGTCCGAATGATTCTTCCGCATCCCTCATAGCGGCGCCGCCAATGCTGTCCACTCCGAAATCCTGACCCTCTATAAAAGAAACAGCGGCCTCTGCATCCCGCTTCTTCTCAATATTCTTTTTATCCTCTTCCGTAAATCTTCCTGCAAGGATCTTTTTATAAAGATCCACCATTTCTCCGGGCTTTCCCTCAGCGATTTTTTCACCTTTATTTATAAGGACAACTCTGTCACAGTATTTCATTACGGATCCGAGATCATGAGTAACCATCAGAATGGTGGTTCCGTTCCTGCGAAGCTCATCCATGCGGTGATAGCACTTGGCCTGGAAGAAAACATCTCCTACGGACAGAGCCTCATCCACAATGAGTATCTCAGGATCCATGGCCACATACATGGCGAAAGCAAGTCTTACGAACATACCGCTGGAATAGCTTTTTACAGGCTGGTTCACAAAGTCCCCGATATCTGCAAAGTCCAGGATTTCCTGAAGCTTCTCATCCATCTGCTCCTTTGTGAAGCCCATCATGGTTCCGTTCATGTAGACATTCTCAATACCGGTATAATCCGGATTAAACCCGGCACCAAGCTCAAGAAGGGCACATATTATACCCTTTATGTTCACCTCACCATCTGACGGGGTAAGGACTCCGGTTATGATCTTAAGGATAGTGGATTTACCGGAACCGTTTGTTCCGATGATTCCCACAGACTCACCTTTACCGACTTTGAAATTTATATGATTAAGAGCATAAAAATCACGATGATAATTCTTATGGGTCAGGCTGACAGCCTCTTTAAGTCTGTCTATAGGCTGATCGTAGAGCCTGTAGATCTTTGTCACATCCTTTACGTCTATGACAAAGTCGCTGTCCACCATACTTTCATTATCACCGGCTTTTTCGCTTGTGTTTTTTATTTCATTATCTGCCATAAAAAAAATTCTCCAGATGTGCGTATGCACATTTGGAGAATATAATAACATATTTCTTCATGTTTTGCCACACCGGTCACAGTTCGGACCAGACATATGCAGTCCGGATCCGGAGGACATCCATTTTAAAACGGGTCGCTGCGGCGGAATAATCTGAAACAGCCCCCTAAGCGGCTCTAGGCTCCCGGTGTCTGGTATGTAGCTATGTTACTGCTGCCGGTGGATGGAAGTGTTCCGTTGTAACCAACGGCTGAGCTGTTAGTGGTTGCCGGTGCGGAGGATGTTGTATTCTGGTTTGTGGCAGCTTTAGTGCTTGTGTTTGCTGCCGCTGTAGTTCCGGTGGAAAGTGACTTTCCTACTTCCGGGCTTGCTGCATTGGTCACCAGATGACCTTCGCTGACTTTGTAGCTGTAGGTTCCGGTCTGTACGCCCTGAGTTCCGGATATCTTTGCTGTTACGCTGTTTCCCGGACCGACATAGGTTCCATCAGCTATTCCGGTAGAGTTTGCCAGTGTCTGATCAGAGGTCTGTATCGTAGGAAGCTGGCTGTTGGTAAGGGAGCTTGCCTTACTGTTGGAAATAACGTGATCCACAACAGTTACCATATTGGTGTTCATACCGATATTGGCTGCTGCGGTTGCCGCTGCATTAAGAGCAGCAGTACTTTCACTGGTGGTATTGCCTCCCCTTGCCGCTTTTGCTGCATCTGCAGCCGCATTGGCTGCCTCTATGGCTGCAGCCGTATCAGTTTTTGTCACTGCCTGTGTTGTAAGAGTAAGATTTGGAGCAGGTGTTCCGTCGGGAGCCGGCTGTCCTGCATAAACAGTGGTCTGTACTCCGGTTGCTGTATCGGTCCAAACGGCTATGGGACCATACAAAGTATACTGCCAGTCGGAAAGACCTGTCATACTCATAGAAATTGAAAGAGCCATAACGGCAATGGCAGTGTTTCTTATTTTATTAAGCTTCATTACTGTCTCCTGAAATACTCTGTGATTTTTTGAGTATATCACAGGGTTTATTCAATGGTCAGAATGTCTGAAAAACCTGTTACATTGAATATCTCATCGATTTCCTCGGAAACATTTCTGATAACCATTTTTCCCTGCTTATTCATCTTTTTCTGAGCTGAAAGAAGAACACGAAGTCCGGCACTGGAGATATACTCAAGTGCTGCAAAGTCAAATGTAAGCTCAGTTACGTCCTGGATTTCTGCATTGATCTCCTGCTCAAGCTGAGGTGCTGTTGTTGTATCAAGGCGTCCCTCAAGTACGAGATCTAATTTGCTGTCCTCTTTTTTCTTTGTGATGTTAAACATACTATTTCTTCCTTTTCTGTTTTTATAGTTTTAATTATTTACATATTATAGTCAGATCGACATGATCATTCTTTACACCAACTATAACATCTTTTGCGAGACTTGCAACTATAGACTTTTCCAGTTCGTCACTGGCATCTTCCATTTCTTCTCCCTCAGAGTCCTGAATCGTACCTCTGTAGTTCTCAAGTGACCACATCATGGGGACTCCTGCTGCGGGGTACTCTCCCATGAGTCCCATGGACATAAAATCATATCCTACGCCGTACTCCTGCTGAAGCTTTGCGCTTTCATCAAAACTCAAAAGTCCGTTTTGGATGATATCGCTTATTTTTCCCATAAAGCCTTTTGCCGCTGCGTTTTCATGGCTTGTGGAAACGGAGAGCAATGCTTCCTTTTTTCCTTTGTCCATAATGGTTTCTGCCTGAAGTCTTACCCTGAATTCTCCGTTTTCTTCTTCTATCCAGAACAGGGCCTCAAAGTCTCCGGTCATGGCACGCACCATACCTAAGGTTTCTTCACAAACAAGTCTCAAGTGAATGGCCTTTTTGTTTTCCAGTGCTCTGCTTCTGATGTATTTATCAACTGCGTTCAATGCTTCTTCTGTACCTGCATCTCCGCCGTTGATCCTGATTTGACTCATTTTCTTCATGCCACGATCTCCTTTCATTCATACTTCTTCCATTTTACACCCTAAGTGGCGGGATGTCTCAAAAATATTTTAACTTTATCATACAATTCGGTAGGAGGACGGTCAGAGCCGGCGGGCGTTCATTTAAAAACGGGTCTGACCTGGTCATCACTACCGTATAGATTTAAAAAAAGGCTATCGAATTTCCAGAGGAAATCCGATAGCTTTTGGGAGGTTATGAGTGCTTTATTTCTGTAGAAAGTTTGCCGAGGTGCTGGTCAATTACAATGGTATCGCCTTCCCGGACTTGGTCTTCGAGGATGGCGCGGGCTACCAGGGTTTCGACGTTTTTCTGGATGAAACGGCGGAGAGGACGGGCACCGAACTGGGGTTCGTAGCCGTAGTCTGCGACGTATTCCTTGGCAGAATCTGTGAGCTCGATGGAGATCTGTCTGTCTTCGAGTCTCTTGTTGATGGACTTTATCATGAGATCTGTGATGTGACCGATGTTGTCCTTGCTGAGAGGCTTAAACATTATGATCTCGTCGAGACGGTTCAGGAACTCGGGTCGGAAGGCTCTCCGGAGTTCGTCGTTAACGTTCTTTCTGGCGGCTTCCGTGATGTTTCCGTTTGAGTCTATGCCATCGAGAAGATACTGGGCACCGAGGTTGCTTGTAAGTATGATTATGGTGTTTTTGAAGTCAACGGTCTTGCCCTGGCTGTCTGTGATACGTCCGTCATCCAGTACCTGGAGAAGGATGTTGAAGACATCGGGATGTGCCTTTTCTATCTCATCGAAAAGGACTACCGAGTAGGGCTTACGGCGAACGGCTTCAGTGAGCTGACCGCCTTCTTCATAGCCAACGTATCCGGGGGCTGCACCGATGAGTCTTGATACAGAATATTTCTCCATGTACTCTGACATGTCGATTCGAACCATGGCATTTTCGTCGTCAAAAAGGTTCTGGGCCAATGCTTTTGCAAGCTCTGTCTTACCTACACCTGTAGGACCCATAAAGAGGAAGGAACCTATAGGTCTTCCCGGATCCTTTATGCCGGCCTTTGAACGCTGGATGGCTTCCACCACCTTTTCAACGGCTTCATCCTGACCTATGAGTCTCTTGTGGATCTCTTCATCAAGGTGAAGAACCTTGCTTCTCTCGGATTCATTAAGCTTTGATACAGGGATTCCTGTCCAGCGGCTTACGATCTTTCCGATTTCTTCTTCGGTTACCGTTTCCTGAAGGAGAGCCTTGTCCTCATTGTGGACGCTGTTCTCTGCATCTGAAAGCTGTTTTTCAACCTGCGCCAGATCCTGATACTTAAGCATTGACGCTTTTTCATAATCGCCTGTCTGCATAAGCTTTTCGATTTCTTTACGTATCTGGTCTCTCTTTTCACGAAGCTGCTGAAGGTTTCCGACGGAGTTCTTTTCGTTTTCCCACTGGGCGGATTTTGCGTCAAACTCCTCCTGAAGCTCAGCAAGCTCCTTTTCTATCTCCTGAACTCTTTCCTTTGAAAGCTTGTCATCCTCCTTTTTAAGTGAGCTTTGTTCCATCTTAAGCTGTGTGATATGGCTCTTCATGGCAGCCATTTCTTCAGGCATGGACTCCATCTGGGTCTTTACCATGGAGCAAGCTTCATCCACAAGGTCGATGGCTTTATCCGGAAGGAATCTGTCGGAGATATATCTGTCGGAAAGCATTGCTGCCGCCACCAAAGCATTGTCCGTAATTGATACACCATGATATCTTTCATAGCTGTCCTGGATACCTCTGAGAATATAGATAGTATCCTCTACAGTCGGCTCATCTATCATTACCGGTTGGAAACGTCTCTCGAGGGCTGCATCCTTTTCTATATATTTATGATACTCATTAAGTGTTGTGGCACCTATACAGTGGAGCTCACCTCTTGCAAGCATCGGCTTAAGAAGGTTTCCGGCATCCATGGCACCATCGGTCTTTCCGGCGCCCACAATGGTATGAAGCTCATCGATGAACATAAGTATCTGTCCGTCGGACTGCTTTACTTCATCAAGAACTGCCTTGAGCCTCTCCTCAAACTCGCCTCTGTACTTTGCACCTGCCACAAGAGAACCCATGTTAAGGGCAAATATTTTCTTATCCTTAAGACTCTCAGGTACTTCACCGGCAGCTATCCTCTGGGCAAGACCTTCTACGACAGCGGTTTTACCTACACCGGGCTCACCGATGAGTACCGGGTTGTTCTTGGTCTTTCTGCTGAGGATACGGATAATGTTTCTGATCTCCTCATCTCTTCCGATTATGGGGTCAAGCTTCTGGTCCTTTGCGCTCTGTACCATTTCATAGCCATACTTATTTAAGGTATCATAGGTGCTCTCAGGATTATCTGTGGTTACTCTCTGATTTCCTCTTACTTCCGAAAGTGCCTTCAGGAACTTATCCTTTGTGATGTCATATTCCTTAAGGAGCTTCTTAACCGTAGGATCCGCTTCCTTGATTATGGACAGGAAGATGTGCTCTACCGCAACATAATCATCTCCCATGGATTTCATATGGTCTTCAGCCCTTGTAAGAGCGAGGTTTGCAGCCTGTGACATATACATCTGACCGTTTCCGGATACCTTGGGAAGCTTTGAGATTTCAGCTTCAAGGGATGACTTAAAGCCATCCACGGAAACTCCCATTCTTTTAAGAAGCTGGGCGATGAGACTCTCATCTATAGTTATAAGGCTGTACAGAAGATGTACCTGCTCCACATACTGGTTTCCATACTCTGTAATGATATCCTGACACTTATTTATGGCTTCAACTGATTTCTGTGTAAACTTGTTAATATTCATAATATCCTCCTATAAACGCTTGTTTTTCGCCGTTTATTTCTGACATACAGATACAGATCTATCCGGCTCCTTAAATACCCTTTTCTTTGTTAATGTCTTTTACTTTGGTTCCGGTCAGGGTTCCCCGGATAAAATCCGATTCTCTCTGTCTCCCTTTTATAGTAATGATTATATCTCGATTGTTAGCACTTTCAAGTGGTGAGTGCTAATTTTAGACTTTTTTTAGGAAGTTTATACACTGTTTGTTTTGTGAATTTTTACCATAGATTTTACTTTTTATACATTTTCCTGCCTTTTTCCGTTATTTATACAGCATTCTTTTTTCACTTTTTTGCTCCGTTTTTCAAGAACACGTAGTCTCTTTTCAGACCTTGTCACAATTTAGACTATAGGCATATCTAAAGATCGGTCATATACTGAGCACACAAATTCATACGGAGGCAACATGACAGTATCTCATCTGGTTCTTCTGCAGTTCCTTTACGGTTCAGCGCTCACCGATCTTTATGACCGGCGCATACCAAATACTCTTACAGGTATGTATCTTTTACTCGGATTGTTTCTCAATTTCCGGTGTATCTCTTTTCTTCATATGACAGGTACTTTCAACCTTTCATACTCACTCAGCTTTCTTGTAACCTTTCTGATCTCAGTTCTGATCCTGTCCGTTCTCACCGCTATGACCAATGCAGGCGCAGGAGACGCCAAACTAATCGCTCTTATCATCTCTTGGACCGGTTTTTATGAAGGTCTTCATTTGTTACTACCCGGTCTCATCCTGGCACTTGCATTTATTCTGATCAGCAAAGCTGAAACAGTTTTCGCATCTTCTATAAGTAAAAAAGTAAACATTACCCCTAAATGCTTTTTTATGCCCACAAAGATCCCTACAGCTTTTTATCACCCCTACAAACAAAAGCTAAAGTTTCTCTTTCCGGAGCTTAAGTGCCTTCTTATAGATTTCAGGATTTTTGAAATCTGCCTGAGGCTCCCGGAAAGAGGTACTCTTCCCCTCGCGATCCCTGTTTTTCTCGGTGCAATTCCGGGACTGATCACTACTTCACTCCGGAGTCCCTTGTGGACTTAGGAGTGAACATACTAAAGATAAGGAGTTTTTATGCATCATATTCTTGCTTTCTTTGATGAAGATAAAACCTACTGTGACAGGTTCAGAAAATTTGCTTCCAACCATTCCAACTGTCCGTTTACGGTTTATTCTTTCGATAATTATCAGGATCTTAGGAACTTTTCCCAGGACCATCCCATAGAATTGCTGGTTGGAAGCGAAGCCAAAAGCTACAATTCCGGAATTTCCGGAGCCAAGACCTATTCAGGATCTGCTTTTGCCTCCGTCCATGAGGGTTCGGGAGATTCTTATGACAGGAAGTATTCCTTTGAAACGGGAAGATCCCTGGTTTCGGAACCTGACCTTTTATATCAGATACCTGCAAAATCCATCATTAAGCTTTCTGAGACACCGGTTGAATCCGGGGATGCCGATGTAAATCATTCCGGCCCTGACGGAAAGTACCGGATATATAAGTATCAGTCCGGCGAAAACATTCTTCGTGAGATCATGACCTTTTACGGACATAATACTGCGGCTTCCAAAAGGAAAGCATCAGGCAGACATTCAAAGCTCTACCTTATATACAGTCCCATCGGGCGTTCCGGAAAAACCCGTTTTGCACTTGCTCTTACCAGGGTATTGCAAAAGGATATGAAACCTCTGTATCTGACTCTTGAGGAGGTTTCTTCTCATCATTTGGCCGATGATGAGGTTATGTGCCGTGGCACCTTGTCTGAGGCAATGTACTTTTATAAAGAGGGTAAGCTTACGGGGGACCGGCTTCAGGAGCTCATTCTTCATGATGCTCAGATGGACTCCATCCTTCCCGTAAGGACACCGGAAGACATAACCACTCTCACTCCCCAGGAAATAGTCGGATTCATTGAACACCTGAGAACTGTTTCAGGAAGGGATGCCATCATACTTGATACCGACAGCATTTTAAGCCGTATTGAGGGTCTGCTGCCGCTTTGCGACTGGACCTTTATGCCGGTAACAGATGACATTAAGGGAAACTCCAAGATAACAAAGCTCGAAAACTATCTCTCAAAAAACCTGGCTCCGGAAGCTCTCAGTCACATATCAAAAATCGTGGTTCCGGAAACAGATCGGGACATCTCTTATATTGATGCCATGGAGAATCCCTCAGACCCTCTTATTAATTTCGCAAAGGCTGTAGTACAGAATTATATATATGAATAAACATGAACACTTTAAATGAAATAAAAAAAGAACTAAAACAGGAGATCCTTTCGGATCTTAAAAACGAGCAGAACCTTCAGGATGAAGAGCTCTACGGAAGGATCGATGAACTGTTACTGTCACGAAATGACATAAGTCTCAAAAACAGACTCTATCTCCGTTCTGCCATCTTTAACAGCTTCCGACGTCTGGATGTTCTTTCAGAGCTTTTGGATGATCCGACCATAACAGAGATCATGATCAATTCCCACCGGGAAATCTTTATCGAACGTTTCGGTCATCAGGAAAAGTGGAACAGAAGCTTTGAATCCGAGGATCAGCTTGAAGAAGTCATTCAGTCCATAGTAAGTAAGGTTAACCGTACCGTTAATACTTCAAACCCCATCGTTGACGCCCGTCTTTCCGACGGCTCCAGAGTCCACGTGGTTCTCCCGCCCATAGCATTAAAGGGACCCACTCTTACCATTCGTAAATTCCCGGAGCCCATCACCATGGATAAGCTTATAAGCTATAAATCCCTGTCGGAAGAAGCTGCAGCCTTTGTTAAGGATCTTACCAGAGCCGGCTACAACATCTTTATCTCGGGCGGTACCAACAGTGGAAAGACCACCTTCCTTAATGCCTTAAGCCAGTACATACCGGCTGAGGAAAGAGTTATCACCATCGAGGATTCCGCGGAGCTCCAGATCCGGAATGTTCATAATCTTGTTTCCATGGAAACCAGAAATGCAAATTCCGAAGGTGAAGGACAGGTCAGTATGGCGGACCTTATAAAGGCCTCTCTCCGAATGTCTCCAAACCGTATCATCGTCGGTGAGGTCAGAGGCGGTGAGGCCCTGGATATGCTCAATGCCATGAACACGGGTCACGACGGCTCCATAAGCACGGGTCACGCAAATTCTGCAAAAGACATGCTGAAACGTATGGAAGTCATGATACTTCAGGCTGCAGATCTGCCTCTTCCCGCCATAAGAAATATGATAGCTTCTGCCATAGATGTAGTCATTCACCTGGGCAGGACAAATGACAGGAAAAGACGTGTTTTAGAAATATCGGAGGTACTTGGAGTTGAAAACGGAGAAATCGTCCTTAACCCGCTTTATAAATTCGACGGTGAAAAGCTTCAGAAGCTTTCGGCCCTTAAACAAACAGACAAACTCATTAATAAATTACAATGATTACAGCTTAACCATACCGGAATATCTCCGGCATGTTCTTACAGCGGTGGCAGCCGATGCACTGGTGAGCTATACATTTTACCAAAGCAGGACTGTATTTCTGGCAGCACTTCCTGTATGCCTCATTTACCCTTTTCTAATCAGAAAAACTTTGGTGGAAAAAAGGCGCCAGCAATTGCTTGATCAGTTTAAAGAGGCCTTATCTACATTGTCCTCATTCCTTAGTGCAGGTTATTCAACGGAAAATGCCTTCAGGGTTTCGGTTACGGAGCTTAAGCATATGTACTCCGAGGACGCTCTCATAGTGAGAGAATTTGAACATTTCACAAAGGGTATGGATCTCAACAAACCTTTGGAGGAGATGCTTTCGGATTTTGCTTACCGTTCCGGACTGGATGATGTATCCAATTTCGCAGAGATCTTCATCGCCGCGAAAAAGAACGGCGGAAACCTTGTGCAGATCATCGCACATACCTCCGGTATCATAAGGGATAAGGTTCAGATAATGGAGGATATCAAAACTCTGAATGCGTCAAAGCAGTATGAACAGAAGGTAATGAATCTCATTCCTTTCGTCATCATAATCTATATGAATCTTTCTTCCCCGGACTTCTTCAGATCTCTTTACACCCAGACTCTCGGCCGCATAACCATGACTGTATGTCTTCTTTTGTATTGTCTTGCAGTTTATCTTGCAAACCGCATTATGGATATAGAGGTGTAACAAATGAAAGCTAAAAATACATTTATTACCTCTTTTGAAAACAGGATAAAACAGCTTTCATTAAAGCTCGGTAAAATCCCACGGAAGCTGCTGAAGGAACAGATGCTTTGCATAGGCGTATCGCTGCTCCTCAGTGTTCTGGTTTTTCTGAGTTCACAGTCCGGAAACATTATCACCGGCGGGAACCTCATAGAAAGAAACAGCTATGGAAGCAGTGACAGAAATCTCACTCTGGAGGTCTCCGGTTTACGTGATGACTCGGACGTGTCCCTGGATATAAAGGTAAGTCCCAGGCGTTACAGTAAGGAGGAAGCCGATCTGGTATTTCAGGATATCGTCGAAAATATCGAAGGCATAATCATAAAGGATGAGGGTGAGAGTCTTGCGGCTGTCAGTCGTGATCTAAACCTTTTAACGAAGCTAAAAGACAGAGGTGTCGATCTTTCATGGGATTTTTATCCGGAAACGGAGGATCAGGAATCCTACAGAAAATACAGACATCTTATCGACGATAACGGTCAGGTGCATAATGACAGCATACCTGAAGGTGAGGTTGTTACAGGCTACCTTTCACTTATCATGAGTACCTATATAGTCCCGGAGGAGAAATCTTCCCGGGATGATACCGCAAAAGACTACACTAAGATCAAGTATCACTCCGAGCCCTACAAGATCTATGTTAATGTCATCCCGCCAGAATTCAGTGAATATGAGCTTCTTCTGAGAAGCCTTAAGGAAAAGATAAATGCAGCTGATATGTCCGCTCTTGGTGATGATTCCCTGACTCTTCCCACAGAGCACGAGGGAAGAGCACTAAGCTATCATGAGCCTTCAGATCAAACCTATCTTTTTATGCCTCTTCTCGGTGTGATAGCCGCCATGGCTTTATATCTTCGTCAGGGTTCTCTTGCAAAGGAAGAAAAAAAGAAAAAAGAGATTCTTCTCATGCTTGATTATTCCGATCTCGTATCGAAGCTCATGGTCTATACCGGAGCCGGGCTCACCATAAAAAATGCCTTTATAACCATTTCCAAAGGCTATGATAATCTGGTTCAGAGGAAGCTGAAACCGGATCGGCCTCTTTACCGGGAGCTCAGAACCCTATGTTTTCAGTTCAACAGAAATATGCCGGAATCCGAGGTTTATCTAGACCTTGGGCGACGCATAAATCTCAAGTCTTATACAAAGCTTGTATCTCTTATCGAGCAGAACCGCCGTAATGGAACAAAAAATCTCAGAGCCATGCTGGAGCTCGAAATGAATGATGCTTTCGAGCAGCGGAAAACCACAGCCAAACGCCTGGGAGAAGAGGCCGGCACCAAACTGCTGCTTCCTTTGTTCCTGCTGCTTGGCATAGTGATGGTCATAGTTATCGTTCCGGCTCTCACAGCCATAAGATAATGCTTCACCTTCACATTTTAAACCCCTTTTTTTCGGAGTAATATCCGTTCAACCATAAAACATGGTCCTGATCTGAAAGGACCGGCAATCCCTTATTTTCCCGTCCGGGATAATCCGGACAAATCATTAACCGCGGGCACAAAAGTGCCACTTAAAAATCATTAAACGAGGAAATATCCTCGGAAGGAGAATCAAAATGAATATCACAACAACATCTATGCTTTTTTCACCCTTATCTGTTTTTGCTTTCGGCCCCTTCGGTCCCCTTGAGGATCTGGCAAGAAAGCTTATGGATTTTTTCAGAAGACTTCAATTCTCTGTTTTCTGCTGCAATCAGAAGGCAAAGAGAGCCGTAAGATCCCATATGGATTACGTTATAAACGGAGAATCCGGAATCGGAACCATCGAAATGGTGTTGATTCTGGTAGAAAATTATATTTATAAAAAGCATGTATTTTATGTGTATATATGTACTTATTCCTCTTTATTTATTAATCCATATACATATCTTTAATATTATGTGTATATGGATCTCTAATGATTTCCACGATTAATCTAAATGAACCAACATAATACTAAGACTCATGAATACCATGCCACACTAAATAAAGCGTCCACTTAGATGTGAACGCTTCATGTGTAGAAATGGATCCTATATAATCTTTTATCTGATTGTGCTCATCAAATGTACCTATATATGTTCTTCCTACGTAATTCCTTCAAGCTGTTAAATATCTTCGGCAAGAACACATTCCTCATCTCATTATTTTCAGGAAACAAATAATCCGAGTATGCATCATTTGAAGGATATGGGACTCCCATTATCTTTGAAGGCTTAAGGATGCTACAAAGTCTCATGTTAGGATAAAACGGCATATCTGACAGATAGTAGGCCAAATTAGCAAGTAATTCATTATCAGATACAATCAAGTCTATTGTAGCCAATATGTTGGCAGCATAAGCGGGTACACCCTTTACGACCTCACTCAACGACTTTACATATGATTCCAGCTTTTTTATATTCTCTTCGCTTAACCCTATGGACTGATATATCCTATTTTTGGAGACCTTCATTGAATTAATGTCTCCGAAAAGATATTCATAATCACAGCCCGTGATATTCTTTAATATGTATAGATCCGTCATGGATATACGTATATCTTTATTATCGCTGTTTTTCCTCTCCCAGTTCTGATATGTACGGAGTATGCTCTCCTTTTCAGGCATACTAAATGACTCCTCTGCTCTCTTGAAATAGTTGTTGTCTTTCCTGAATTTATATATGATCTCCGCAACATGCTCCTGAGTATAGTGTTTGTACTCCCGCCATTTTCTAAGACGTCCACCAAAGGAGTCGTCATCTTCTGCTAAGATAATACGATCAAACGAAGGAAGTGGTTCCCGATAACGATGACGTAAATGAATTTCTTTATCTTTGAGGCGCGATAACTTATTAGCAAGTGTGATCATATATATAAGATGAATATCATCCGAATCAAGAACTTCACTGGTTCCATCCAAATATGCATCCATTGTGGATACTCCAGCAACAGGTCTGTTGATCATTATAGTATTAAACTCTTCACTATCTTCCTCTTCATTCTCCTCGTCATCTTCCTCTATTATTCTTTCCGGATTCGTAAGATACCAACTAATGTATGTCATGAGGTCATCGTCAGATAATAACTTATCCAAAGCTGTAATTATCCAATGTGAATATAGTGCAGAATCCGACTGCGTCCCATCCGATATGTATGATTTATCATAACTTAAAAGCTTCTCCACAGTAGATAGACCAAGTCCGGTCCTGTCAGCTATTTCATATGTATACTTATGGGGAGTGTTTATCTCACAAAACAGAAATTCGTAATCACATTCTAAGATTTGCTTTAAAATACGCAGGTGCGCCATTGAAAATGGTGTATCAGCAAAAGAAGAGTCCATTTCCTTTGATTCCCATTTATGGTATGTGTGCATCAGACTCATAATACGTCGGTTTCTCTTTTGCAGCCTGTTTTTTTCTTTCTCGTAATCAAAAGATTTATACCTTTTATCAGTAGCGTATTCTTTCTTAATTATTTCAACAGCCACATCCTCGTCTTCAAGTCCCATAGCTGCCCTGTAATCAAAGAGCGCAGTAGCCATTTCCATTTGAGAGATGTCATTTAACTCCCTCCATTTTCTTAATCTGGCGGCAAAAGATGAGTACTCTTCATATCTGAATCGATAATACTCATCTGTCCTGGCCCATACTGCTTTCAATTCATTCTTTGAAAAATCCATGGCATCTCCCTCCGTAAAGTACGAAACAGATATACATATATCCTTATCATTTATCAAGAAAAATAGCAATATCATTGCATTTATTTTTCTCGTTATCAATTTTTAGAGTTTTTTCTCCATCATCTGTTTAGTATTTGGATTTTTGACAGACAATACACGTGAAAGGATAAAAAAGAATGGTCAATCATTTTTTCATCCTAAAAATCCAACACATTTTGCATAAGGAGGTGATCAA
>Ga0256404_1001659_pt1 | contig 52526 bp, 40 predicted proteins | sample RumenRJG_01DNA_FD_185990 | JGI IMG/M metagenome (GOLD analysis project Ga0256404, IMG submission 185990) | Bovine rumen microbial communities from Lethbridge, Alberta, Canada - RJG_01 | ecosystem: Host-associated > Mammals > Digestive system > Stomach > Rumen | place: Canada: Alberta | collected...
GGAAGGAAGTTTTCCTTCTGCAATCATCACCAAAAAGATGGCTGCATAAAATTCGTTATTTTTCAGACAAACTGTCTGGACAAAGGGCTTAGCTTAGACATCCATCCGCGGAACAACCACACTAAAAACCCCTGTTACAGGAATCAGCAGCATTGCTATAACAATAGAAGAATAGCGTAATAGATATTTCTCTCCCCTCCCCTTTGAGGAAACTTAAGGGGGAGGGGGAAAATATTGAAAAAGCAGAAACAACAAATTTTATCTGTCTGTTAATATAATATGTAAAGAATGGTCATGATTTATACACCAAATTAAATTTTTCAGGATTTTCCAAAGCCTCAAGTTCTATATCTGCGTCAAGCTCCTTCCAATGTAGATTTCCAGAAAAATCTGATTCAACATCTGCAATTTGTTTTATTGACGCATTTTTAAAAATAGGATAATCGTTATAATCAATAAAATATTCTTTCCCATTTGACAAAATCCAAAGCCCAAAAGGAGAAATATTTGTAACCTCAGTCTGCTGTTTAATCCTTAGCAAAGTGTTTGTTCCAGCTATCATTTATTTCCTCCTTGTGTTTTTTAACAATTTTTAAAATTGAATTAACTTGTTCTGGTGTCAAATTTACAACTTTTGCAACTTCAATCTCTGGTTCAAGCCAGATTTTCACTTCACCATCACTAGACGAAACATGAATATGCTGTCTTTCTTCTTCTCGCGAAAAAAAATAAAATCTATATGGACCATCAATAAATACTGTTGGCATAAAACCTCCTTACTATTATAACATAAACTTTGAAAATTAAAATAAAAAAGACCGTGTAATCTGGAGACATCCCTTATCTTGGGAGTTCTGTTCATTACCGGTCTGTTCAACCATAGGACAAATCCCTATGCGCTTTTAATATAACCTAGATTCTCGTTATGAATGTAGCGAATTTTCGTAACGCCATTTTCTTCAGAACGTTTTTCAAGAATCCGCCACTTGTCGTTTGGAGAATTATCGATTATGTAAAGCGTTTCAACACAGGCAGAATCAAAAACAGACTTTAGAACGGCTTCAATCTGCGAGCACGGAGTATTGAACAAAACAATGCTTGCGGAAAGTTTTTTCGTGGTCATTTTATAGCCTCCGCATTGCACTTGATTCCGAAAAACTTCTGCTGAAAGCTTTCAAGCAAATAAGCACACAAAAACGAAGTTCCCAAAACCGCAAAAATTGCAAATCCCGGCATTTTTTCAAAAACTCCGAGCGAAACAAAACACATTGCAAGCGGGTAATGAACCAAATACAAACTGTACGAATAATCTGTTTTTCGCCCGATGCCTGAAAAAATTTTCAGATTCAATCCCAAAAACATCACGCAGACGGCAAGGCAAATCGGCACAAGCAGAGCGGAAACAAAAGGAATCTTAAAAACATTCAGTAAAACAAGAATTACAAGGCATGGCAAAAAACAAATCTTCAACTTTGGAAAAAGTCTTTCTCCATAGAAAGCAAAAGCAATTCCGCTTACAAAATACGAGATAAACGCCGGAAACTGATTGTTCAATGAAGAAGGAAGCGAGGTCTTTTCAGTTACAAATGGCATAAAAACCTCGTACAAAACGGAAAGCAGATACAGTGCGGCAAGCACAATACATTTATATCCCCCCCCCCGTTAAATTTTTCGTGCAGTTTCTTTACAGCAAAAACAATGAACGGAAGAAGAATATAAAATCCAATCTCAATTTTTATAGTCCAAAGAGAGCCATTTACACTTCCGTTTAAAGCCAAACCTTCAAAAACGCCCGGAAGATTTGGATGAATAAAATTCAATGTGAAAATATTCGCCGCAAGATATTTATAAAAACTGCCACTGATAAAATATTTGTGCAAAGGCAAAGCAGAAAACACCGAAAGCCCAACAGCACAAATAAGCACAACAAGCCAATATTGAGGCAAAATCTTTTTGCACCGTTTTATTGTATAGTTTTTAATTAAACCGCTTTTCAAAAATGACTGTGTAACCCAAAAGCCACTTAAAATAAAAAAGACATTTACAGCAATTCCTCGCAAATCATAACAAGGAAAATTAACACCGCTTAAAACAACGCAATGCTCATAAATCACAATCAGACAGCACACAAGCCGAAGAAAATTAAACGAATTGTCTTTTGAAACATTCACCGAAGAAATAAAAGTTTTTTGAAGATTATTCAAACTCATCTTATCTCTCCCAAGCTTTTTGAAAAAGCATCCGCTTCAGCTGAAAAAAATTCTTCATTATCTTCTGTTTCTTCATCGCTCTCAAATTCCCCACCGCAGTCATAAATAACCTGTCCGCCATTAAAAACACCGGTTTCGACAGGCTCAACCAGCCCAGAATTTCCAGCAACAGAGCTTGTCGAAGCCACAGACTCAATCACGCTTTTCCGCACTTCTTCACCGCCAAGCCAGACCGATTTATCATCATCCGCAACCGGCGACAAAGTGCATATATATAGAAGAATTTGTTCAGTTTTGTCCGCTTTTAGCCGCTCAAGCACAAAAGAAAGCATCGCCTCATCAACACCGTTCGGAAAAATCACAATATCTTTTTCCGCCCAGAAACCGCCTGCTTCACTTGTGAGAAAATCATGCATTTCGTTTATTTTTTTCTGTGTAAATCCGTCTGGTGCTGAGCCGCAAAGAATGGCGTATCGCTTCAAAATAATCTCCAATAAAACAAAAAAACTACTTATATTCGTAGATATTAACTAGATTACTACGAATATAAGAATTTTTCAACTTTAAAACTATGAAATTAAGTAACAAAACTTTATAAAATCAAAATATGAGTTTTTGGGACAATGTTGAAATTTTACGCAAAGAACAAAACACTTCTTACCGTTGGATTGCAAGCCAAATGGGTGTTTCAGAAACTACTGTATCAAGCATGAGAAAAGCGGGAACAGAACCACGCGCAGGCGAAGCTGTAAAAATCGCAAAAGCTTTAGGCACAACTGTTGAATCGCTTGTCGGCTCTGATAGCAATGAATATTTTCAAAAATACAAAAAACTAAAAGACGAAATTTTGATGATTCTCGAGCGTTATTAATAAAATATCTTGAATACCAAATAAAGCAGATTCTTGGAATTCATTCACTTATTTCTTATGAAGGAACAAACGCAAAGGAACTTATTGATGATTTTCATAATGCTGTTGAAACCTATCTTGAAGAATGTAAGCAGTCTGGCAAAAATCCAGAAAAATCATATAAAGGTTCTTTCAATGTCCGGTTTTCGCCCGAACTTCATAAAAATGCAGCTCTTTATGCTTTAACCCACAATATTTCGTTAAATACTTTTGTTGAAGAATCTATAAAAGAGGCTCTTGTTTTGAATTAATTCATCACACACGATTCTCTCTCCGCCATATCCACTCATTATCTTGAAGAACCTACTCAAAAAGAGTAATATTGTTCTATTATTATTTGCATTTTTTAGGAGTTTTTATGGTACCTACTTTAATCAAAGATTTGCTTTCTACAAAACCGGAAAGTCAAAAAGTTACAGTTTGCGGATGGATTCGTTCTGTACGCGATTCAAAAAATCTTGTTTTCATTCAGGTAAATGACGGAAGCTGTTTCGCAAACATTCAGCTTACTTTTGACAGAAATTCACCTTCTCCAAATGCAAATGTAAATAATATAGAAGAAGAATTAAAAAAATTGAATACTGGGGCTTCTGTCCGCGCGGAAGGGCTTCTGATTTCTTCGCCGGCTAGCGGTCAGGCTGTGGAAGTTACTCTTGAAAGCCTAAAATGTCTTGGCGCATGCAATCCGGAAGAATATCCGTTGCAGAAAAACCGGATGTCCATGGAATATCTTCGCACAAACGCTCATCTTCGAGCCAGAACAAATACTTTTGGCGCAGTTTACCGTGTGCGAAACCAGATGGCTTTTGCCGTTCACTCATTTTTTCAGGAACGCGGATTCCAGTACATCAACGCACCGGAAATCACTTGCTCTGACTGTGAAGGCGCAGGCGAAATGTTTCAGGTTACAACTCTTTCCATGGAAAAAATTGCTGAGCTTGGCGTAAAAGCAGGCGCTGGTGGAATGAAAATTGAGGACGCGCACAAAATTGTTGACTATTCAAAAGATTTCTTCGGCAAAAAGGCGTCGCTCACAGTTTCCGGTCAGCTTGAAGCAGAAACAATGGCAACAGCATTAAGCCGCGTTTACACTTTTGGACCGACTTTCCGCGCAGAAAATTCAAATACTCCGCGCCACTTGGCTGAATTCTGGATGATTGAACCGGAAATGGCGTTCTTTGACCTTGATGACGACATGGATATTCAGGAAGATTTTGTAAAATATCTTTTGAACTGGGCTTTAACAAAATGCCGCTCAGACTTGGAGTTTTTTGACAAAAGAATTCAGCCTGGTCTTATTGAAAGCCTTGAAAAAGTCGCAAAAGCAAAGTTCGTGCGAATTTCTTACACAGACGCAATTGCAAAACTTGAAGAAGCAGAAAAGAACGGAGCGAAATTTGAATTCAAGCCGTACTGGGGCTGCGACATTGCAACTGAACACGAACGTTATCTTACAGAAAAGATTTTCGGTTGCCCTGTAATGGTTTTTAACTATCCAAAAGAAATAAAATCTTTCTACATGAAACAGAATGACGACGGAAAAACTGTAAAGGCTGTTGATGTTCTTGTTCCTGGAATTGGAGAACTGATTGGCGGTTCTGAACGCGAAGAAAACTACGAAAAATTGCTGAAAGCGTGTGAGGAACGCAAGATGGATATGTCAAACTATCAGTGGTATCTTGATTTGCGCCGATTCGGTACAGTTCCTCACTCTGGATTTGGTTTGGGCTTTGAACGCCTTATCCGTTACGTTACAGGAATGGAAAATATCCGCGACGTAATTCCTTATCCACGGGCACCAAAACTCGCAGATTTCTAAAATATGAAAAAAAACGTAAAATCTGGCTTGATTCATTTGAGCCAGATTGTTTATTTAACCGCACGGGGATTTTTTCAGAACAATCTGGGAATGTGCGCTTCTGCCTGCACGCTGGGCTTTATTTTCAGTTTTATTCCTCTTGTAATGCTGATTCTTACGATTTTCATAGGAATTCTTCACGCCTCGCCAGCAACTTTGGAAGGATTTTCAATTCTTGTTGCAAATATAACTCCGGTTTTTGACATAAACGGCTATATCAACGGACTGAAAGACGGAATTGTCCTGAACTGGGTGAATTTTGTGCTTGCCATTTTTGTTATCTGGATGGCGCGCAAGATGTTTCTTTCTATTATACAGAGCCTTTCAAAGATTTTTAATACGGTTGCACCATCCCGCCCGGTTATAAACCAGCTGCTGACTTTTGCCGGTGAAGTTTTTATCGTTGTTATTGTTGCCGCCTCTTTTTTTGCGGCTTTTCTTACACGTCAGATTTTTAAATTACCGGTTTTTGAGCGGATTTCTTCACTTTCCCCGATTCTCTTCAGTCATCTTTCAAACTTTTTAGTGAACCTTGTTCTTTACATCATAATTTTTTCAACAACAGTTGTGGCATACAAAATCGGCTCTGGAACAAAACCAAAAACAAGACTTTGCCTTCTTTCGGCATTGCTCTGCACTGTAAGTTTTTATGTTACAATCACAGTGATTTCGGTTTTTATGAACAAGGCAAATTACAACACGATTTACGGTGTTTTAGGAAATCTTATTATACTTCTTTTTGAAGTTTATATCTTTTTTAACCTTTTTATGGTTTTTGCACAGATGATTTTTACAGTTCAGTTTTTTTATTCAAATCTACTGAGCGAACTTTATCTTTTGCCGGCTCAACATCCGCAGAATCTTGATGACATTGTGCGCCGTGCGATTTTTATAACTCCTTCTGCACTTATGACGCAAAAAAACATGGAAAATTTTTCTGCCGGGCAAGAAATTTATAAAAATGGCGACAGCGTGAACTATGTTTATTATCTTGTTTCAGGAAGCATAAAAGAAGAACGGAATGAATCTGTTAAATTCCGTTCAGAAGGCAGTTTTTTTGGGGATTTGGATTTTATGCTTGACGCAAATCATCATTCAGCGGCAACTGCTGTTTCTGAATGCAAGGTTATTAAAATTACAAGCGAGAATTTTAGCGAGCTTCTGGACAAAAATCCAAAGGCGGCGGTTAAAGCAATGTCAAAGTTATCAAGATATGCGACTAAATTTTATGGACGCAATGAAACTATTTTGTTATAGTTTTCTGATATAGATTAAAAGGAATTTGTGATGACAAAGTACATTTTTGTAACAGGCGGAGTTGTTTCTGGTTTAGGCAAAGGAATTGCCGCAGCTTCAATTGGTCTTATCTTAAAGAATTTAGGTCTTAAAGTTGTGAATCAAAAGTTTGACCCATATTTAAATATTGACCCGGGAACGATGAATCCTATTCAGCACGGTGAAGTTTTTGTAACCGATGATGGTGCGGAAACAGACCTTGATCTTGGTCATTACGAACGTTTTACAGACACATCTTTGTCGCAGTCCTCGAACACAACTGCCGGACGCGTTTACCTTACTGTTCTTAACATGGAGCGTGAAGGAAAATTTCACGGCGGAACTGTTCAGGTAATTCCAAATATCACAGAAGAAATCAAGCGCAGAATGCTTCTTTCCACAAAAGAAACAAATGCTGATGTTATAATTACAGAAATCGGTGGAACAATCGGTGATATAGAATCACTTCCGTTTGTTGAAGCAATCCGCCAGATAAAATACGAGGTTGGCGAGGAAAACTGCTGTTATATTCATCTTACGCTTGTGCCGTACATTGCCACAGCAAACGAACTTAAGACAAAACCAACACAACATTCGGTAAAGGAGCTTCACGAGCTTGGAATAATTCCAAACATCATAATGCTGCGCACTGAACACCCGATTGATGACCAAACACGTGAAAAACTTGCGAATTTCTGCAATGTTGATCCGGCTCATATCATTCAAAATCTGAATGCGCGCTCAATTTATGAAGTTCCGCTCCAGCTTGAAAAAGAAGGTCTTGGAAAAGCTGTCTGCACAGCCCTTGGAATCAAAAAAGGACCGGCTGACCTTTCTGAATGGATTCGCGTTGTTGAACGCTTTAATAATCCAACGCAGAGCATAAAAATCGCCCTTGTCGGAAAATATGTTGCCCTGCACGACGCATATCTTTCTGTTGTTGAATCATTGATTCACGGTGGAATTGAAAATCTTGCCTCAATTGATATTGACTGGGTTTCTTCTGAAGACTTGACAGATGATGAAGCCACAGAAAAACGCCTTAAAGACGCGGATGCAGTTATTGTTCCAGGTGGTTTTGGCGGCCGCGGAATTGAAGGAATGATAAACACTGCAAAATATTGCCGCACACACAATGTTCCTTATTTTGGAATTTGTCTTGGTATGCAGATTGTGTGCATTGAATACGCAAGAAATGTTCTTGGCTTTGCAGACGCAAATTCAACAGAAATGGAACCAAAAACAACACATCCTGTCATTGACCTTATGCCAGACCAGAACGGAAAAATCCTTGGAGGAACGCTCCGGCTTGGAAAATTTGAATGTTCTGTTGCACCGGGAACAAAAACAGAGCAGGCATACGGAACAAAAACGATTTGGGAACGACACAGACATCGCTACGAGTTCAATAATGTTTACCGCGAAGATTTTAAGAAAGGTGGACTTATTATTGCCGGCGTAAATCCAGAGCGCGACCTTGTTGAAATTGTTGAAGTTCCAAATCATCAGTGGATGGTTGGCGTTCAGTTCCACCCGGAATTCAAGAGCCGCCCGAACAAAGCAGGCCCTCTTTTTAGGGAATTTGTAAAAGCCGCCTGCGAAAACAAAAAAAATAGAAATTAACCAGTTTTGCCCGCGGTAGGGATTGAAGAGAAAATGAGCTTTGCGAATTGAAACGGAAAGCCCGACGGCCGCGACGCGAGCCGGACCGCCCGAAAATAAAAAAAGGAAATTTTATGCCACGAGAAAAAATTGTTGTTTTAGATTTTGGAAGTCAATATGCGCATCTTATTGCAAAAAGATTCCGCATTCTTGGATATTATTCAGAAATCGCGCTGCCTTCCGCAGAACTTGGCACTTTTGAGAACACAAAAGGAATAATTTTTTCCGGTGGACCGAGTTCTGTTTATGATGAAAAGGTTCCTGAATTCAACGAGAAAATTCTTTCGCTGGATATTCCGATTCTGGGGCTTTGCTACGGTCACCAGCTGATGGCAAAATGTTACGGTGGAAATGTTGGAAAAGCTGCAACCGGAGAATTTGGTTTTTCTGAATTAAATTTGAATCCGGGGATAAAATCTCCGCTTTTTGAAGGAATCGAGCCGACTCAGCAGGTTTGGATGAGCCACCAGGATGAAGTTTTGTCTTTGGGCGAAGGATTTGAAGTTGTCGGTTCAACAAAGGACTGCAAATTTGCCGCGGTTCAGAATCTTGCTAAAAAGCGATTTTCACTTCAGTGCCACTGCGAGGTAAAGGACACGCCTTGCGGAAACCAGATTTTTGAAAATTTTGCGAAATTCTGCGGAATGGAAAAAAACTGGGATCAGGATACAGTTTTAAAGGTCATACTTGAGGGAATAAAAAATCAGGCAAAAGATAAAAATGTGCTGCTTTTTCTTTCCGGCGGTGTGGATTCAACAATCACTTTTGCACTTTTGAACAAGGCGCTTGGCCAGGAAAAAGTTCTTGGACTTCACATTGACAACGGTTTTATGCGCAAAAATGAGTCGAAAAACGTTGCGGAAGCATACCAAAAATTTGGTTTTAACAATTTTATTGTGGAGGATGCTTCTGAAAGTTTTTTGAGCGCAATCAAAGGACTTACTGACCCTCAGCAGAAACGAATGGCTGTTGGCGAGAATTTTATCAAGGTTAGAAACGAAGTCCTTGAAAAACAGCACCTTGACGAAAACCAGTGGCTTTTGGCACAGGGAACGCTTTACCCGGACATTATTGAGTCGGGCGGCACAAAAAATTCAAAGACAATCAAGACGCACCACAACCGCGTTCAGGGAATTCAGGCTCTTATTGAAAAAGGGCTGATAATTGAACCGATAAAGGATTTGTACAAGGATGAAGTCCGCGCAATCGGAAAAAAACTTGGGCTTGACGATTCGCTCGTTATGCGGCATCCGTTCCCAGGTCCGGGGCTTTCTATCAATGTGCTTTGCTATAACGGAAAATCATGGAGCGCAAAAGACGATGAGGAATTTGCGGCTGCCCAAAAGGAACTTGAATCTGTAAAATTCACGCAGTTCTGCGAACATTGCCAGCAGAATTTAAAGCGTTCAGTTCTTCCTGTTCGCTCAGTTGGCGTTCAGGGCGATTTCAGAACATACAGATTTCCAGCGTGCCTTACTTTTAAGGATGAAGGAAATGGATTTTTCCACGTTCCAAAAATCCGGGAAAAAGTTGAAGGCGCTTCCAGCGAAATTACAAACAGCTCAAAATATTTAAATAGAACGGTAATAAAACTTTATCAAAATCCGGCAGTAAAAGACGGACAGATGAAACTTCAGGAAGGCTACTGTGACAAACGCCGTCTTGACCAGCTCCGCGAAGTTGACAATATTGTTCTGACGGAACTGCATAAATCTGGTTGGTACAACAAGATTTTTCAGCATCTTACAATCGATTTGCCTTATGCTTCTTCAAATGACCATGCAAGTTTTGTTTTGCGCCCGGTTTGTTCAGAAGATGTAATGACCGCCCGATTTGCATGGTGGCCAAAAGAACTGATGAACTCAATTTTGACGCAAATCGCAAAACTTGATTTTGTTGACGCAGTTTATTTTGACACAACAAACAAGCCGCCGGCAACTTTTGGTTGGGAATAGGATATAAAATTAAAAACAATTTCGGATTTTAAATTATCGTGAAAGAACGCTCACAGCAGATTTCCACTTTGCTCCAGACGGTTGAGCTCGCGCTTCGCTTGTATTTGTTCGGGTGCTACGCACTTTAATTGATGCAATCGCTCAAAGTCTTCACAAACTGTAAATCCGCCTGCGCTTTTATTCATTCTCATCTAAAAATCCGAAATTTATTTTATCAAAAACGTATATGAAAAAGATTCTTCCGTTAGACATTGTTGCCCTTGTTTTTATTCTGACGCTTGCCATATTCATAACAAAAAAAACTTCATCACGAACCGGAAACAAGATTGTCGCGGTCGCAAACAAAATCCGCTACGAATATTCTGCCGAAAAAAACGGCGTTTATTCAGTTCAAGGTTCACTTGGAACAACAACTTTTGAAGTAAAAAACGGAAAAATTCGCATAACAGACTCGCCTTGCCCAGAAAAAAAATGCGTTGCACAAGGTTGGGGTTCGCCACTTGTTTGCCTACCGAACAACGTTATAATCACTTTAGAAAACACCAGCACAAAAACCGGAGAATTTGATGCGATTTCACAGTAATTCTTCCACAAAAAAAAATCCATCTGACCAAAACAGAATCGCATATCTTATTGCGCTCACATTGCTGTTTTCATACGCCGAAATGCTTCTGCCGCGTTTTATTCCGTTTTTCCGCCTTGGACTTTCAAATATCGCCGTGCTTTCCGCGCTGAACCTTTCATTCCCATCATTTTTTGCGCTTACAGTTTTCAAGGCACTTGCAACAAGCCTTATGTCCGGCACGATTTTTTCGCCATTCGTTTTAATTTCACTTTTTCAGTCGGTTTTTAGCGGAATTCTTATGTTTTCGCTTTTCCATATGAACAATTTTTCCGGCAAAAAACTTTTTTCGCTCTACGGGATTTCGATTCTTGGCTCGTCGTTCAGCTCGGCACTTCAGATTTTTTTAAGTGCGATTTACCTTGGTCGCGGAACGTTTCTGCTTCTAGGTCCTATGCTTATTTTTAACGCTACCAGCGGAATTTTTACCGCATTTTTAGCACAATTTCTAGAAATTCCAGCAGAAGCTCCAATTTTATGCGGGGGAAGTCTCCCCCTCGGTCGCACTTCGTTGCGCCCTACCCCCTCTGTGGGCTCAAACGCCGCCCACAACGCCTGCTCAAAAAAATCCAGCCGATTTTTTACTATCTCAAAAATCATTATTATTTTATCGCTTTCCGCAGCCGTTTTTTTTATAGATTCAATTCCAGTTCTTTCTGTTTTTTTTGTACTTTCAATTTTGCTGCAATTTTTGAGCGGCAGAAAAATAATGATTTTTCCGCACATTTGTCTTTGGCTTTTTGTAATAATCTCAACGCTTCTTATTCCTAACGGAAAAGTTTTTTTTCAAATCGGAACTTTTTCTGTAACACAAGGCGCGCTCTTCAATGGAATTGCAAAAGCCTTAAAACTTTCCGCGGCAAGCGCGTTCAGCCAATGCGCCGCAAACCTAAACATTCCAGAAAAAAACTTGCTCGGACTTACACTTTCCTACTACCGCGCGTTACTGAAACTTCTAAAAAACACACCAGGAAACATTATCCAGCGCCTAAAAACAGCACTCCGCGCAACAGAACTTTACTGCGAATAAGCTTTTATTCCACACAGATTTTTTCTGCAAAATCATACAGAACCGAGATTTTTTCATTTATAGACTTTGTAAAAAAAATGCGTTTGTCTTTTGTAATCAAAATCATGTCAAAATCGCGGTTGGATTTCCAAAAATCTATAGCTTTTTCTGTACCCATAACAAAAAGTGCGGTGCTTAAAGAATCAGCGTAAATTCCGCTTTCAGAAATAACAGAAACGCTCTCAAGTTCATTTTCAACAGGAAATCCAGTTTTTTCATCAAAAATATGAATATATTTTTTTCCATCCTCGCCAACAAAAAACCGCTCATATCCGCCGCTTGTAACAACGCACTGATTTTTTATTTTTATCCCGGCAACAGGATTTTCGCCATTCCAAGGATTTTTTATCCCGACGTTCCATTCTGTTCCGTCCGGTTTTGTGCCAAGCGCAACAATATTTCCACCTAAATCAAGAATCGCAGAGCCAATTCCATAGGCTTTCAGGATTTTTACAGCTTCATCACTGGCAAAACCTTTTGCAACCGCACCAAAATCAATCATCATTTCATCCTGTTTATGAAGAATAATTTTTTCTGCTGATTTTTCGGTATTTTCAGGATTTGTTATTTTTTCAATTTGAACTTTTGAAAAATCTGCATACGGCAAAATTGAAAGAATTTCGGTTTCAGAAGGAATTTTGTATTCACCTGTTGTAAAACCCCATGCTCTTACAATTGGATAAATCGCAGGATTCAACGCCCCATCCGTTTTTTTAGCCATTTCAAACGCATACAACGCAAGGCGCGCCGTTTCATCATGCAAAAATTCAAAATCACCATTGGAATGATTTATTTTATAGACATCGCTTTCTTTCAATGTTGTGGAAAAATAACTTTCCAGCTCGCAGATTCTCGCTTTTACCTTAAGATTTGCCTTTGCAGCATTTCTTCCGTAGGTTTTTAAAGTCATAAAAGTGTTCATTGAGTCAAAAGCAATAAAATTGCTGTTCTGCGCACAAGAAACAAAAACAAAAAGACAAAAAACGAGAATTGCGATTTTTTTCATAATAACAATTATTGCCGTAATTTTTGATTTTACACAATAAATTTATTAAAAGAAAGATTTTATTCCACTTGTTTTAAGATTACAACTGACCAAGGAGCAACGCCGTAACTTGTAGAAACTTCTGCGGCTTCGGCAGTTTCGCCATTCCAGCAGTTAAAGTCGCTTTCAAAATAATTTTGCGTATCTGCAAGTCGTACCCAAGATTTTCCAGAAGCAGCGGCAGGAATTGTAAATTCTACTTTCTCCGTATACATATTCATAAACACAAGGTAGTCGCTTCCGCCGGAAACTGTGCTTCCGTTTATACGAATCCAGACGCAACGATCTCCGTCCGACAATGTTGAAGTGCCATCTTCTTTCTTAAAGTCATACAAAACGCTGTAATCTGCCTGCTGGAATGCTGGTTCGCCTGCACGCAGTTTCAGCATGTAATTCATAAACTTAAAATTGCCGTTTACGTTTTCATCATTTTTAAAAGTTCCAAAATTGTTGTGGTAAGCATCACTTCCGCCGGTTGCAACAAGATGAGGAGAGGCAGTGTTTATCATGTTGTAGTTGCTCCAGGTTGCAACGCTGTCTATGTTGTAAGGATTGTTATTTCCGTTTTGAGTTCTGCCGAACTCATCGCCCCAAACAATCATCGGAACACCGCGGCTTATCATCTGGATTGCAATGTAGTTTCGGGCTGCCTGGCGTTTATCTTTTGCTTCTGTTCCGAAACCTAGCGTGTTGTAGTCGCTGTTACCGCCGTCACTTGGGCCAAACGGCCAACTCAAAGTGGTGTTCATCGCATTTCCTGCGCCTTGATAGCTGCACAAATCGGCAAGAGTAAAACCGTCGTGAGCAACTACAAAGTTCACAGATTTTTGCGGTCCGCCCTGGTCGTTGAAATTGTCGTAATCTCCGTTGATGTAATTGTTTATGCCGTTGCGGTTTCCAGTTCCAACATAAGAACGGATTGAATCTCGGAAACGTCCGTTCCATTCGCCCCAACCATCCGGGAAGTTTCCAACCTGATAAGTTCCACAGTCCCAGGCTTCGGCAATCATTTCAGCATCTTTTTCTTGTCCTAAAGCGATAATATCTTTAATAGTCTGCGCGTTTTTGCTGTAATTCCAAGTGCCAAGCCCTTCACGTCCCAAAACAGGGGCAAGGTCGAAGCGGTAGCCATCCACGCCCATTTCATCAAGCCAGTAAGTAAGGGAATCCAAAATAAACTTGCGGACTACAGGATTATCGCACTGCAAGTTGTTTCCACAACCGGTATTTTCAAAATAAGCACCAACATTGCCCTGAACAAGCGAATAATAAGTGCTGTTGTCCAAACCACGCATAAATGTAAGCTCGGCAGTTTTAAAGCTGTCTTTATCACCGAACCAAGGGCCGCCTTCTCCAGAGTGATTGAAAACCACATCAAGGTAAACTTCCATTCCAGCATCGTGGAACGCTTTTACCATTTCCTTGAATTCGCGTGTCGGACCGCCGTAAGATTTATCGCTTGAATAACGTCTGTCCGGCGCAAAGTAGCCGTAAGTCATGTATGCCCAGTAGTTTCCACCCGGTGCGTCGTCCGGGTTTGCATCGTTGTCGCTTTCGTGAACCGGCAAAAACTCGATTGTGTTCACGCCCAATGCTTTAAGATACGGAGCTAACATTCCCGCACCTTTGTACGTTCCCTGATATTCAGCCGGAATGTCCACAACATTTTCAAAGCCGTCAATTCCATTTAATATAGAAGAAAGTTGTGCAGAAGAAGAATGTTTTGTGATTCCACGTGCGTGTGCCTCGTAAATAATTGTTTTTTCCTGCGGAATTTTTGGCTTTGTTCCAAAACTTGTGCTGTCTTTTATAACAACAGATTTTGAAGCATATTTTCCAGTGTCAAAATTTCTTCGTGCCGCTCCTTCAAAATCTTCCTCGCCAGTTCCGTACATTCCGCCGTTCAAGCTGCCAAGCGCAGTCGGATTTGACTTGTCGTGGCTGATTTCTTTTGAATATGGATCGAACAGAACTTTATTCGGATTGAAGCGGTTTCCATTTGAATCAAAATCGCTAGCAAAACCGGCAGAACTTCCGCCGCGTTCCCAGTTTTCATCAAAAGTCCAGTTTGGTCCCCAGGCACGGAACGCATACAAAGTGCCGCTTGTAATTCCGTTGATTTTTGCGCGCCAAATATCGTCACTGCCTTTTTCCATCCAGTAGTCGTAAGCGGCTTCTTCACCGTAGGCTGTGCTATAAAATTCCAAAAGAATTTTTGTAGCATTTTTTGAATAAACCGCAAATGTTCCGTTTCCGTCTGCGTCAAGCTCTGCACCCAAAGAGTAACTTGCACTTGCCCAATTAGACTTGTCAACTGGTGAATATTTACCGCTTGCAGGATGTTTTGAGCCAATCTTTACAGAACCTAAAAGAATCGTTCCTAAATCAACTGGCTCATCTTCTTTTACAGCAACAGAATCTATTTTGTAAAAAATTGAATTATTTTTAATTACATAAAAATTCCAAGTTCCAGGAGCAACGTTTTCTATCGTCTGAGTTTCGCCAGTCGTTCCATTTAAAGCTACAGAAACTGGATCGCAAATCTGTACGATTACATCGAAATAAGATTTTTCTGTGCAAAACGTAATTTTTCCGCTTTTAAGTTCATACTTTTCTAAAGTCTGGGGGGGGGGTAACACCGCTTTTTATGTCAAGCGCAATCTGCTTTGTATCAATAAGAGCCGCATGTGTGCTAGGCGGAATAAATGATTCAACTGAATATTTTTCAAGGTTTGAAACATCGTAATTTTCTTTTATAAGATTATAATAAACCGCACCAACAGCAGAAGTTGCCCAATTCACGCTTACAGAATTTTCACCTGAATTAATATCAGTCGCAGCATAAATTACAACGCCATCAAGTTTTGAAAGAGCATTGTTCAATGTGGACTCAGCCTGAACTTTTACAACACGATTTTTTCCAACAGGAATTTTATCAAATGAAACAGAACCTTTTCCAAGCTCAACTTTTACGCTTTTTTCAACAGTTTCCATTCCATAGCCGCTAATCGTTACGGTAGCTTCGGTAATTTCTGGAATATAAAGCGCACGTGAAGATTTTTTTTCAGCAGATTCAGTCGCAGGTTTTGCCAAGCTTATGGAAACTGAACCAAATTTTGAATCGGAATCATTTTCTTCCAATTTGCAGGAAAACGCAAAAAGACATAAAAAAGCCAAGCAGCCACAAAAAACTTTCTTCATATTAGCCTCCAAAGAGTCTTAAAATATTCAAAACATCTCTAAGTAAGGCAAGAAGCATCCAAATTCCAAAGAAAATTATAAATCCACAAAAGCCATTTGTAAAACAAAAATTAAAAAAGCCTCTGGAATTTTTATTTTTCTAGAGGCTTCTTTAACCTTATAAATATGAAAGTTTACTTTAAATAAGGACTGTTTCCAGAGATTTTTCTCGGTGCAGGAGTTTTCGCTGTAGAAAGAACATAAATTCTTGCATTTCCCTGTCCAGAACAAGAAGCAGTTATCGAACCGCCATCAGAAATTGTCTTAGAATCACCAGTTACAACATCTGTGTAAGTTCCACCCGGAAGTCCGCTGAATGTCGCGTCACCGGAAAGTGAAACTAAAACAAAGCTGTCCGTTGAATTATCAGTAAAACGGCGTTTAAATGACATTCCACCGGAACACCCTTCATTTGAATATTGACCTTTCTGTAATGCTGGAATTTCATGGCGAATTTTATTCAAATGAGAAAGGTGTTTTGCCAACGGCTTTTCCAAAGTTGTTGCCATTGCTCCAGTCGCATTTGACCATTCACCAAAGTCAGAAACTTGTACGCTTCCTTCAATATTATCACCATAATAAGCCCGCCCAGTTGATGAAAGCGGCGCAGAAGAACCTTTATCTGTCGGACATCCAGCCTGAAATTCAATTTCACTTCCGTAATAAATGCAAGGAATTCCACGGAAAGTCCACATATAAGTCATATTTTCAGCCCAAGCAGATGTTCCTCCGGCATAGCGGCTTTCTGTATTCGGTCCGTAGTCGTGGCTATCTACATAAACAACATTCCAAGTTGCATCATTATAATAAATATCGTTTCCACGCTGATTGTAAGCCGAACCAGCATCACTAAAATTCCAATGCATCGGAAAATCAATTACAGACATTCCAGAAGCCTTTGAATAATCCGGCTTGTGATATTCATTTCCTTTCAAAGCATGATTATCCGAAGTCGGCTGATTTCCAGTCCCCTGTTTTTGCTCATAATCATAAGCTTCATGAGCCGCTGTTGTATCATCATCACTGTAAGTAGAACGTTCTTTCCAAGTATAAAACGGAGTTGAAAGAGGCGCAACGCCTTTATTCCAAACTTCATTTACACGAGTACAAACCTCACCGAACATATAAAAATCTTCACCGCCGGCTTCTTTAAATGCAGGAATAAAACGACGGTTAAAAGTGTTTCGGCTTACATGCTTTACTGTATCAATTCTGAACGCATCAACGCCCATATCAATATATTTTGTATATGCGTCAATCAAATATTTTTGAACAACAGCTGATTCAGTATTCAAATCAATACAATCTTCATGAATTGTTCCAGTCTGACAAGTTTCATCTTCCCAGTTTTTAAGCCATTCTGTATGAAATTTTTCCGGGTCAAAAAGTCGCAAATCTGGCCATTGACATCTGTAATACGCTCTGCCGTTATTATCAAAACCTTTTTGAACACCCCAATCAGACAAATCAGGATTCCAAGAGAGCGTAGGCTTTTCTTTTTGCCATAAATCGCCGTTATACCAAGATTTTCCACTGTTCGGCTCAACATCAAGTCCGTTGTATTCAAAATTAGGATTATATTCATCGTAATAGTTTATTTTGTTGCTTGTTCCCCAATACTGATTGTCTCGGTCACCCCAATATTTAGGAACAAAGAAATTTTTCAATCCAAAACGGCAACTGTGGTTTAAAACTATATCCTGAATAATTTTTATCCCTTTAGCATGTGCCGCATTTATCAAATCCTGATATGTTGCTCCAGCTGATTCCAAACGAGGATCAATTTTTGTCATATCCCAGGCATGATAACCATGGAAATCATAATCAGAACGATTTAAAACTGGCGGAGTAATCCAAATTGCACTGAATCCCAAAGCTTTGATATAGTCAAGTTTTTCAATCAAACCTTTAAAATCACCACGCCAAGACAGATCGTTATTTGCCATGTTGCCGGAATTATCATCTGCACGACAATAACGGTTGTTTGAAGAATCACCGTCATAAAAACGGGCTGTCATCAAGAAATAAATTGTTTCCTCACGGAAATCAACAGCAGCTCTTTCTATTACATTTACAGTGATTTTTGTTTCTTCAGAATCCAAGCCTTCATCATCTGTAACAACAAGAGAAATTGTAAAACTTCCTTCTGAATCTGGAACTTTTACAGTTATATTTTCACTTGTTTCTGAACCGGCAACAATACTTGCACCGACAACCTTCCATTTGTAACCAACAACAGTTCCATTTTTATCAGTTGAATTACTTGCTGAATAAACTTTTTCCGCACCTTTTGAAACTCTTATTGAACCAGTTATCGATGCCACCGGACGAGCATTTTCATTCTTTGTTACAACAGAAAGCACTTTCGGTTCACTTTTATTTCCAGCCGCATCATAGACAATTACAGAAATTTTATGCTCACCATTTTTTACAGTAGAAGAATCCCATTCAAAAGCCAAAGAATCATTTAAAGAGCTAAAAGTTTTTTCAGAATATTTTATATCATCAACAAAAAATTCTGCATTTTTCAATTTTTTATTATCACTTGCAGTCAACGTGAAAGTCACATTTCCAGAAACAGGAGCTGCAACATTCATACTCAAAGAATTTATTACAGGTGATTCATTATCAGTCGGATCCTCTTCATACCAAACATTATCCTTGTACCACCATTCTCCAGCTTCACGAGAAAGGTCTCCTGTCTGTCCACTTCCGCCGTTATTAAAAATCAGATTGCAGGAAGTTTTTTCAATAACAACATCATACCAGCCATCACCATCAGAATCTTTCATTGCTTTTCCAGGCCATGCGCCAAACAGTTTTTCTGATTCTGAAATCCACGCATAAACATTAGACCAACCGGCAGATTCTTCAACATGAACTATAATTTTATCAGTTATTGTAGCAAAAGAAACAGAAGATTCCTTTCCGGAAGTGAATGTCACAGTTTTTTCAGCAAGTTTTGCCCCATCATCACCCAAAAGAAGAACTTTCCATTTTCCTGGTGCAATATTTTTCACATTTCCACTTGTTCCACTTCCAGAAAAAACAGAAGAAGCCGGATCACATACTTGAATTTTAAAGTTTCTGTTGTCATTACATGTAAATGCAAGAGTCGCAGGTTCTAATAAATAAGAAGAAGCATCTTTTAAAGTTTTATTCTTAAAATCAGCAGCAAGAGTTTCTGTATCTATCAAAAAAGAAGAAACAGATTTGTCTATCAAACTATCTATTTTATCTACATCTTCTTTTGAAATATTCGAAACCCCATACCCAACTTTATTCAGCTCATAAAAAACATTTCCAAGTGCGGTGGTTTTCCAGTTCACTGAAACGTTGGTTGTCTTTCCAGATTCCACATCGCAGAACGCACGCATTGTTACGCCATAAATTTCCGACTTAGAGGAATCCAAAGCCTGAACTGTAATAATACGATTTTTTCCAGCAGGAATATTGTTGATTGTAAAAGTTCCTGCACCGTCTGTTATAGAAATATTTTTTGCAAAAGGTTCATTTCCAGCAGAAATTCCTTGCCCACTGACAAATGCAGAAGCAAACTTTAAAGACTGAATATCAAGTGCCCGAGCCGAATCCGAATCATTTTTAGAAACGGCCAATGAGCCATACCCCCCCCCGCCAGAAGAAGCATCCTGAACATTTTCCTCAAGTTCATTGTTACAAGAACAAAACGCAAAAAGCACAATCGCTCCAATTGCGCACAAAACTTTTTTCATTTTTCCAACCTTACTTTTTAAATTGTAATGCAGAAAGTTTTCCCATCTTTTCGCATTATTTAAATTGTAACACAGAAAAATTAGATGTCAAAAAAAGTTTACAGAATAAGTAAAGAAGGCTATAGTTACTTAGTAAAAATACTCAATACACTGAGTATTTTTACTCAATGCACTGAACAAAAAAAGAAAAATATCCTTCTGCAAAAGTTTATGTTGTTTCTAGCAAAGATTTTTCAAATGCAGGTTGTCTTTTATTACAGGACTTCTTAAACCTTTCTCCAAATGAACTTTTTTAGATGTAAAAAACGGTTTAAGCATAAACATAATATAAAAAAACAAAAACAGCACAAAACAGAACTTTTGTCCTATTTTGTGCCGTTCATTTTTAGCATTATAACAAAATGCGATTTTAGAATGTTACACCGTAGTCAGCTGGATTTTTGTCACTTACAAGAATTGGCTGACTTGTAGAGCCACCAGCAAAAGTAACTTTTCCGCCGCTTACAGTTGCAGATTTTCCGTCGTACCAGTTGTAAACTGTAGTTCCATCGTTGAACAAATCGCTTACATCAACGTTAGCTCCATTGATTCCGATTGCAACCTTGCTTTCGCCGGCAGCCCCGCTGTAAGTACGTTTTGTAGCCGAACCAGTTCCGGCACCAACCGCAGGGTTAAACTTACGGAATGTTCCGACTTTGCCCCAGTGTTTTGCAGTTGCACCAGTAGAGGCATCCCAGTTGAAGTCTGAACGTGTTCCCTGATTTTCATCTGAACCAGTATCACCGAACGGACGAGCTGTTTCATCACCGTAATAAATCTGAACTAAGCCCGGCATTAAAACAAATGATGTTCCAAGTTCTGTTTGATTAGAAGCACGTCCTAAACCTGTATCATGACTTGAAATATAAAGCAATGCCTGAGAATCTCCTAAGCGACCATCCCAACTAGGAAGACTAGGAGAATAACTTTTCATTCCAGCAGTTCCTGCAACAGTAAAATCAATCATAGAATCAAAACCATTGCTAAACCAAGATAAATCACCATCTTTTTTCCAACCGAAAGCTTCTCCTGTCATCCAGAAATCTTCATCCCAATCTTTTGCATATTCATCGGCACGAGAAGAATTTCTCCAATTTGCAAGTGCTGTTTTACAAAGATTTTTTAATTCATTCCAACGATATTTATCAACATGTTTTGCTGTATCACATCGGAAACCGTCAATTCCAAATTCTTCTACCCAAGCAGCAAGCCATTTTTCAATCCAAACAGCAGGCGCATTTGTAGATGATGTTGAACGTAATGATTTAGCAGCAGGAATAATCCAGTTATCATAACCGCTTGATTCTTTTCCCCATTTTGTCTGCAAAATAGGAGCAACAGTTTGAGATGTTGTACTTTCAGTTTTTACATCCGGTAGATTATCAAGATTTTTTGTCAAATCATCACCACCGCCGGCAGTATATCCCGGAACGCCTGCACGAATCCAAGAAGCTCCCCACCATTTAGCCCAACCATCATTGTGTCCGTTATAATCAATTTTATCATGATGTTTATGATATGTATCACCGTCAGAACCTATTTTGAATCCCATATCAGTTGATTTTCCACCAGAATATGAACTTGTAAAAATATCCAATCCATAATCCTGACAATCTTGCAACGTCAAATATCCAGTATGGTTCATTACAACATCCATTACAACACGAATTCCACGTTTATGACATTCAGTTACAAAAGAACGGAATTCCTCAACAGTTCCCATATTTTTATCCATCATCGTGTAGTCAAGTGGATAATATCCATGGTATGCATAATGCGCGAAATCTCCATTAGAACCACCGCCACACCAACCATGTGCCTGTTCATAAGGTGCTGTAATCCAAATTGCGTTTACACCCAAACCGTTAATATAGTCAAGTTTTTCTGTAAGACCTTTTATATCGCCGCCATGGAATGTTCCGATTGAACTTCCTAAATCATCTTTAGACATACGACCATAACTATTATTATTTGAAGAATCTCCATCATAGAAGCGGTCTTGAATTACAAAATAGATAAGTGCATTTTTCCAAGTAAACGTATCCACAACTGTTGGAGTGTCCGCAGTTGTTAATGTTGCGCTTGCAGTTCCTGTGCCTTCACTGTTTGTTACTGTTGCAGAAACTGTGATTGAAGTTCCGCCTGTAGTAATTCCTAAATCTTTTACAGATTTTGTGAATGTTCCGGCAGTTGTTCCCATGTCATAAGAAGTTCCGTTAATTGTAACTTTTGCTGATGAAATTGTGTCGTTTCCGTCTGTGAAAGTAACTTTTATAGAACCACTTAATGAAATATCACCGCTGGCTGGAGTAATAGTTACTGTTGGAGGAACCGGGGCAGTAACTGCTTCTGAATTAATTGCTGCAGAAAGCGAACCGCCTGAGTATGAACCAGAAAGTGCTGAAAGCCATTCACCTGTTCCTTTATCCCACTGACTCTCTCCATATTTATATGTGTCTTTATCAGACGGAATATCCAAATCATCTGTTTGATTCCATTTATTATCCCAATTATTTTCTGCTTGATTTGGATTCATTCGACAGAAAATAACTGATGAATATGATGTTGCAGGTTTAGTACAATAATAATAACCAGTTGAAGAATCTTTTAACATATCAACCCATTCGTTTTTACTAATATCTTCAAAGAAATATGCTGCATATCTAGGAGAATCGGCTGACCACTGTGTCGTAGTTATAAAATACAACTTATCAATCGTTCCGCCCTGTGCAGTTACCGTAACAGTCTGTTTTGCACTGGTTTTTGTAACACCGCCAAAAGTGTAGCTTGCACTAACAACTGTTTTTCCTGCCGCAACAAGTGTAACTTTTCCGCCACTTACAGTTGCCACCGCAGTTTCAGTTGAATTCCATGTTGCAGAACTTGTTACATCTTCATTTGTTCCGTCTGAATAATATGCGGTTGCAGTAAATGCAGGTGCACTTTCTGTAGAAGAAGCGGCTTTTTCAACAATTAATCGTTTTAAAGTTTTTTCTACGCTAAGAACGTACGCAGAAGAATCTTTTAAGTTTGCATAGCCTTTTTTAAAATCTTCTACAAAAAGTTCAAGATTAATATTTGTTGCATCACAACTAGGCGTTGCCTTATCAATAGCAGCCATTTCTTCAGTTGAAAGATTGCTGATATTTTCGCCACTTTCAAAAAGTGCATTGTAAATGTAACCTTTTCGGCTGGTTTCCCAAGTGATTGTGTCAATTTTATTTGTTCCAGCCTTGATATTCACAACGGCACGCAAAACTGCGCCATCAACTTCTGCAGTTGCATTAGAATCGGAATATCCCTGAACTGTAATAATACGATTACTTCCAGTAGGAATTTTTGTAATCGTTACAGAACCGCGACCACTTATTACATCCGTTGCCTCTGATTTTAGCGGTGTAGTAATTCCATTTCCAGAAACCGAAACAATCGCTTTTTTTACAGAATCAACATTTATTGCACGAGAATCGCCGCCAATCATCAAAGTTCCGTAGTCTGAACTTTGCCCAATATTTTCTTCTATAGAATTGCTACACCCAGTAAACGCAACAAGAGCAACCGAAATGGCTGCAAAAAGTATTTTTATTTTCTTCATTTTAAAATCTCAAAAAATAAATGAACGAAAACAAGGAACTGACTTTTTGCCAGCTCCTTGTACTTAAATGGAATTAATTATTAGGAGTAAAATCAAAACCACCGCTAATAGAACCATCAGAACTTGAAACTGAAACAACAGCAATATCTGATGTTTTTGTAGCAGTTGTTCCGTTCAATGTATTTGTAACAACTACATGATAGTTACCGGAATCATCTGCTTTTGCACTGGAAATTGTGTAAGAAGAACCTGTAGCATCTGTAATTGAATTTCCATTTTTATACCACTTATATGAAAGCTTTCCACCATCTTTAACGTTTGCAGAAACAGAAAGAGTTACTTCTCCACCCTCTTCAACAGAAACACTTTCTGGCTGAGAAGTAATTGTTGGAATTTCAGCCGCTCCAACAGGTTTAGTAACAACCTCTACTGTTCCACCATTATCAACAGTCTTTTTTTGACCACCGATAGATGTGACTGTTACCTTACACTTGTAAAAACCAGTTTTTGCTGGAGTATAAGATTCATCTGTTGCACCATTAATTTCTGTATCAGAACTAGAAGAAGCATCTGTTGTATACCACTGATATGCAATATCTTCTGTTTCTACATTTGTCGTTACAGAAACTTTTAACTCTTCCCCAACATATGAAGTAGAACTTAATCCACCAATTGTAACAACCATCTTTTTTTCTTCTACAGCAATACTTCCAGAAGTAACCTTCTGAGATTTATTTTCACCATTTACAACCCATAATTCACAATAATATGAACCAAATTTAGTTGGAGTATAAGAAACTGTATAAACACCATTAACAGCAGAAATCTGCTTATCTTCATTACCAGAAATAACAACATTGTCGCAATACCATGTTGCATGAATAATTCCACCATCTCTGCTTGTTGCTTTTATTTCAAGTTTTTCAATATCACTAGTCTTATCATAAGATATAGATGAACTTAAATCAGATGAGATCTCAGGAGGATATAATTCACCAGCATTCAAAACAACAATAGAAACAATATTACTATCAACATATTTAGATGATGCATCCTTATTAGAAACTCTTACAAAATATTTTCCAGCTGATGTCGGAGTGAAAGTTGCAGATGTTGCTCCTGAAATTTTCTCAGAATCCTTATACCATTGATATGCAATTTCATTACCAGTTGCAATTGCTGCTGTTACAGATAATTCATCAAAAGAAGTTGTGCCTGCTGAATAAGTTTTTGAAACAGGCTGTTTTGTAATAGACGGCATGGCTTTTACATCTTCGCCAGAGCCTTTTACTTTCAATGTAAAAGTAAATTTACATTCTTTTGAATTTGGTTTAGATTTTATACGAGCATATAATGTAATTGTATATTCACCAGCTTCTGTAGGACATCCACTAAAACTAAGTTTATAAACACCTCTTCTTTCAACAGAAGAATCATTCAATGTATAACCCAACTGAACAAAATCATCAGGAATGTCATATTCAGCTCCTGTGATTTCAAGATCTTTTAAATAATTTTTACTTGTTATATAAACATTAAGCTCATTACCAGACTCAATTTCCCATTCTGTTTTCTCTTCTTGAGTTCCAGTACAAACAATTAAATCAAGAACCGGATCGCTCCCCCCCCCACTAGAATCCGTTGAGCAAGACAAGAACATCAGCGACAAGGCTGAAAATAAAGACAGCATCAAGAGAACTGCTTTTTTCATTTTTTCCTCCAAACTTTTTTTATAAAAGTAAATTGATTATAAGAACCTGGCTTTTCCCGCACCAAGTTTTATACAGATTAGACAAACACTTTTTGTGATTAGAGCACACAAATCTCCACAATTAAGTTTAAGGTGAATTTCCTATATGTCAAATAAATAGTTGTTATTTTTCAAAGAGTTATTTTTCTAAATTTTATTAACTGCCACAAAACATGAAAAAAAGCAAACAATTAACGGAAATGCAAGAATTTTATCTTTCAAAATTAACGGAAATGTGGTATTTATAGATTTTATAAACACAAAAGATTGTTCCAAAGACAACGATATTCTGACCATTCCATTCTATATGGCAATATTTTTGTAAGAAAAATCAACTTTCGGACATTTCAAAACATCAAAGATTTTCTTCCAACCACTGAATGCGATTGTCTTTCCAGTCGATAAAGAATTTCTTTTCGGCTTCGTATGTCTTGCGACCTTCATAACCGATCGGGGCTTTCCAGACTGCTTCTCCTAAAATTGGCCAGCGCTCAAAGTTCAATTCCGCGTCGTTTTGCAGGCTGGAAAAATTTGATTCATAACTTAAAGCGTCTACATTTTCAGCAGAAAAATATTCCTCGATTTTCGGTTTTAAGTCACTCCAGCGTTTTTTTGCCTTATTCTTGAAATTTTCGTTTTTTAAAAGTTGAACAATCCAGCTTTCCCAAGTTTTACCATCTTTTTCCGCGCGTTCGTCTGCTTTAAATCCAATATAAGATTCCTCAGGGTTATACGTGTTTATGTTTCCCCAGCCCAAATCAAAATCCCAAACTGGTCCCATCCAAAACTTATTGTCCGTTGGATTAAAATAAATATAGCAGCTTGAATAAAAATTTGAATCTGTATTCTTTGCAAGTTCCTGCAAGAGCCACCAGTCAACAAAAGAATCAATGTTTAAAAAATTTCCGTAGTAATTCTGTGATTCAGGTTCTGCAAAATCATCTGAATAAATCGCATTTTCCACATTTTGTATTTTTTCTTCAATTTTTGTTTTTACTTCTGTCTGCAAATCATCGCCGTCCGATTCTTTTAGCGAAAAAGGAACATTTCTGGTTGTTGTAAAATTAAAATTTTCATCCTGGCGGCTGTCGATTTCAAGAATAAATCCATAATCATCAATTTCTTCAATATTTTTACAGTCTGCAATGTCTGGAATATTAACGCGTTTTTTACCGATTTTTATGCTTTCAACCGCCAGATAAACACCTTGATAAACATTATTTATAAAAAGATTTACACTTTTTGCACCTGGATTCCACGGCATTTCCGTAAAAACATTTTTTGCAAGTTCATAAGAAGTCTGATTTCTGAGCAAGGTTTTATCAAAATAATTTGCAATAAGGGCAAAGGATTTATTTTTTTCAAAGCCAAGGAAGTTTTGTTTCTCGCTGAATTTTAACGTATATGATTTTTTTGGAGCGTTGTTCCAGCTGGAATTTCCGCGGCCTTTTATTGTAAGAGCGGCACTCATTTTTTCTGTTTCCGGGCAGCCAAAAACCTCAAGATTTGCGTTCAATTTTTCCTTGTTTTTAAATTTTTCAAGGCTTTTTAAGTTTTCTTCCTCAAAATCTGGAATTGCAATATTTACCGCCGGAAGCGTAATCTTTTTTACGCAAATTTCAAGCGGCGCACTTTCTATATTTTCTGAATTCAAAATGCGAAGCAAAAAAGGAACTGTTTCAGAATCAGGAACAGAATCATCAACAACTATAGAATAATATTTTTTATACGCTTTTGTACCGTCCTCTTTTATTTCCGGGTCAATTTTTTCATGCGCAAGAGTTTTTGTAATTTTGTAGTCAAAAAGTTTTTCACCAATGGCATCATAAAGATTCAGGTCTTTTATATCCGGCTCAGAAATATTTTCCGCGGCATCCTCAAATTCTTTCAAAGTAAAGCTGATATAAGTTTTTCCGCCGGCAACAATTCCCATTACGCGCTCAAAATTATATGTAATACTTTTAGGAACAATATTTACAGTTTTGGAATAAGGCTGATTTTTTATAATACCAGTAAATTTTACAGAATATTCCTTTTCGTTTTCAAGATTTGAAAGCAAATATCTTTTTTGGCTTGCAACAGGGGCAACTTTTTTAATTTCTGCGTTTTCCAGCCCAGCCTCGCTGTATTCTATAGAAACTTTTTCAAAATCAAGAACTGTTTTTTCTGTGCTTAAACCAGACCATTGCAAGAAAATTGACTTATCACGCCCATAAGCCGAAAAACTAAATCCTGTCGTTATTTCCTGCTTATCTTCAAAATCATCAGAATCATCAGTTTTGCAGCAGACAAAAAGCAGGCTGACTGCCACAATAAAAACTGAACAACCCCTCACCGATATTTTTAATGACATTTAAAAATCCTTATTCCTTTAATTTTTCTATAGCTTTTGAAATTTCACTTTGAGTAATTTTACCTGATTTCACAAAATAATTCTGCATTTCAGTCTGCAAATCTACAGTGCTGATGTCTGAAACTTTCAGCATATTTTCAAAAGAATATTTCAAAATATTTGAATCACGGAATTCCGCAATTTGCATTTCACAAGACTTTTCATAATCAGATTTTATTTCTTCCCAGGAAGCACCACCCAAAGCCGCTAAAATTCCGCAGAAAACGCCTGTTCGGTCAACTCCAATTTCGCAATGAATTAAAAATGGCGACAGATTATCCTCATCATTTATAAAATCCAGAATCTGTTTTACCCATTGAAGCATAAATTCTGAATCTGAATAATAATAGACAAAATTTGCACTAGGAATAATTCCATTTCCACCGGATTTTTCGCTTCCAACATACAGAACGCTGTTTGAATCAATTATTTTCTTATAATATTCTGGAATTTCCACTGTGTAATCCGTTCCGCCAACAGAATAACGCATTCCTTCTGTCTCGGTGCGGTCATTGCAAAGATTTATATCCGCTTTAATTCCAAATTCTTCCATAAATGCCTGAACCTGCTCAAGCCTAAGCTGTTCAGTAGGTGTTTTTGAGTGGCTCGGATAGAACGGATGATAAGAACGGTAAAGATTTTTTAATCCCGGAACCTGCCTGAAATTTGAAAGCTTATGTTTATCTTCATCATTTTCCAAATTAAAGTCAGAAATCTCTGCTACGTTCAGAGCATTTTTGCTGTTTTCAACAATCTTATCAATTCTTGCCTGATTTTGAATATCGCTTTCAAAAAGAATAAGCATATTGTTGTTAGAATTTTTGAACTGATATTGCTCTTCCACAAAAGAAGGAATGTCCAACTGCTTGCCATTTTTGTAAAATCTGTATTCGGGTTGACCACTGAATCCAGGGCGGCAGATTTTTTCGTAAGGAATTGTCAAAGAATACCAGTTGTAAGCCGGATCATAAGAAAGCGTGAAATTTTCCTCATCTTCAACCCAGCGTTTTTTTGCCGGATTATAAATTGTTGTAAACGAACCGCGGACAGTAAGCGTTGAAACAGAATCTTTTGAATCATTCCAAGTGCCTAAATCATAGACAATAGTTATTGTTTTCTCATCAGCGTCATCAACATAACAACGCTTTTTGTTTTTTTCAGAGTTTATGGATTCTACAGAAGAACGTTTTACTTTTACAACATAATCCTCAACATTTCCGTCCTTTGCCTTTACAGAAACATAAAATTCCTTAAAATCGCCAATTTCAACTTTTTGCTCCTCTGAAGGAAGAATTGAAACTTTCGCGCCGGAATAATTTGGCTCAACCTTTAATGTGGCAGTTTCCGTTTCATACGGAATTGTGTAGAACATTCTTTTTGAAATCAGCACAGAAGAACCATTAACCGTTACCGATGAAAGAGATGTGTCATCTTCCGAAGGTTCCATTGTGATTTTTGCATAAATTGAATCAACAAGGCTGTCTCCATGGTCAACGAAAGACCAAGTTCCATTTGCGTTGTCCCAAGAATCGAGTTTTAGCGTATTCGCCGTTTTTGTCTCGCCATTAACAGTCACATTATTGCGGACATTCATGTCATTTGTCTTATTCCAGCAGTTGTAAAGTCCGCTCCACGAGTTTTCATACTGAAGTTCCATTCCGCGCGCAACAAGCATTTGTTCTGCACCGGAAGGAATTTCAAGACGGAGATAATTTTCGTCAAATCTTTCAAAAGAATGCCAGCCGCTGCTTAAACCAGTTCCCCACATCCAGGCAACAACAGCCGCTCCGTGCTTTGCGTAATTTACACCACTGACGGAAGTATCAGAAACATCAAGATAAATAAAATTATTCTGCGCTTCCTGCACAATAACTTCCAGATTTGCGTAAGGACTGAATCTTGTAATGCCAGAATCTGTAAATTCAGCACGGAATTTTGTTGTTCCAGCAGTTTTTAGCTCGACAGCCCCGGAATCCACAGACAAAACAGAATCATTTTCAATCAGCCAGGAAACTTTGTCCGTAACATCAATCTTGTTTCCATCTGAATAAAGCGCTGTTACCGCAAAAACCGGTTTTTCCGTTGAAGACGCAAGAGATTCAGCCATGGAAAGTCTCTTTAAATATGGCGTTTCCGGCAAAAGGTAATTCTGAGGATTTTGTGACAAGGAAGAATTCTTAAAATCACTTGCCAAAAGCTCATAATTTATTCTTCCAAGATTTTCGCCACAATCATCCAGAGTTGGAATAGCTTCATCCAACAGTCGTTCCTGAATTTCAGTCAGCCCGGAAATATTCTGACCATCTTTTAGCAGTTCAGAATAAACAAAACCTTTTATTGAAGAAGAACGAGTTATTTTTTCTATAATATTTTCACCAGGCTCAATGTTTACAACAGCCTTTAGAACCGCATCTGGAACCTCTTTTTCATCAGAATCAAAACCTGTAACTGTAATAATCCTATTTTTTCCAACCGGAATTTTTTCAATCCTAAACGAGCCAAGACCATCATTTACAGCACAAGTAACCGAAATTTCTTCCGTAATTCCAAAACCAGACACAGAAACCTTAGCAGAAGAAACCGAGCCAACATCCAGAAGGCTATAATTTACCCGCGCTCCCGAACGGCCAAATTCCAAACTACCAAATTCCGCAGATTTTTCTTCCCTAAACTCCGAAAGCGAATTAGAACACCCAATAAAAAAAGAGAAAATTAAAATCAGACAAGAAATTACTACACTTTTTTTCATTCTTACCTTAAATAATAAGTCGGTTATTATTGACTGTCAAATTTTTTGTTTTTATTTATTGAAATCACATTTTTCCAGCAAATTTTAAGCAATTTTTCACATTTTTCCTTTTTTTTAGACAAGACAAAAAAATCCCGAATCTTTCAGCTTTAAAGAAGAAAGTTTCGGGAATAAAAAAATTTGCTTTTTAATTAACTACTTTAGATAAGCACCATCTTTTCCGATTTTGCCATCAACTTCGCAAGAATCTGTTTTCAGAACGTAAACGCGCATATTTCCATCACCAATTGAATCAGTTGTGATTGTTCCATTTGAATTTATTGTCTTGCCAGTAACAACTTCAATGTAAGTTCCGCTTGGAAGTCCTGTAAATGTTGCTCCTCCATTAATTGCAACAGCCGCAAAGCTATCCACATCATTGTCTGTATAACGACGCTTAAATGCAATCGAGCCAGAACAGCCTTCTGTTGAATACTGACCCTTTCTCAATGCCGGAATTGCACGACGGATTTGGTTCAGACGAATAATGTGTTGTGCCAAATCGTGGTTCAAAGTGTCTTTTACAGTACCACTTGCAGTGTATTCTCCAAAATCTGTAGCTGTTACAGTACCCTCAAGATAATCTCCAAAATATGCACGTCCAGACTTATCAAGACTTGTACGCTTATTTGCAGGATCAATTGGCATTCCTTTTTGAAATTCCACTTCAGAACCATAGTAAATACAAGGAATTCCTCTAAATGTAAAAATTAAATTCAACTTATCTGGCCAATAACCAGTAAAACGCTGATCTTCAGGAGATTGGTCAGGAGCATAATCATGGGAATCTACATAAACAACATTCCATGTGGCATCCCAAATATCAGTATCATAGCTTAACGCAGCATTAAATGCTGCATTTGTATCTTTAAACTGCCAATGCATCTTAAAATCAATTGTATTAAGTCCAGAGAAGTATGTTGTATCCACAGAATGATACGAATTTCCACTTAACAGAGCGTTGCAAATCTTAGGTTGAATTTTAGAAAGTTCTGCAATCCACTTTGTATTTATATGGTCATCCCAAAATTTATAGACAGGAGTTTGTTTTGTATTAATTTCCGCAACAGTCCAACCTGTAGAAATATCATATCCATCTTCGGTCGTATCTTTCCATGTATAAAAACTTGGAGAACCTTGAGCAATATCATTATCACTCCAACGTTGGTTCCAACGAGCACAAACTTCACCAGTCATAAAGAAATTGTCATTTCCATTAGCTTTTGCAGCAGCTATAAAAGCGGGATTAAATACCCTATTAAATATCAATCGACTTATATGTTTCGTTGTATCAATTCGGAAACCATCAACTCCCATATCAATATACTTTGTATAACAATCTATCAAATATTTCTGAACAGTTGGATTTTCTGTATTTAAATCAACACAGTCTCCTGCCATAGAGCCCATCTGCATAGTAATATCTTTGTATTCACAACTTCCTTCATGATGATATATGGAACCAGTGTCTACATCATCATCCTTTAAACAAGCAAGGCGAACTGCATATTCCTGTTTAGCTGAAATAGCTGCATTGTAATCTGAAAAACCTTTTTTCTTTTCCGCATTTTTTAGATTTTCAAATTTTTCATTTGCAACCATATTTGGACTTCTTCTATATCCGTCACTTGTATAAATATCTCCTTTTGTAAACATTGGATAAAGATTTTTTTCACCCCAGTTTCCAGAATGATTCAATACAATATCCTGAATAATTTTCATTCCTTTTGAATGAACAGCATCAATAAGTTCTTGATAAGCTTCATCACCAGAAATATCATCTCCATTCATATCATATTTCGGACTTCCAGAAGCATAACGTGGGTCTACATGACTAAAATCAAAAGCATGGTAACCGTGATAATCAATTCCAGAAGCGTTTACAACAACAGGAGTAATCCAAATTGCAGAAAAACCAAGTGCCTTTATATAATCAAGTTTTTCTATAAGACCTTTAAAATCCCCACGCCAAGAACAATCTGCTCCTGAACCATACGGAAGATATTCTCCACCCTCATCCCAGCAGTAAAGATTATTTCCCGTATCACCATCATAAAATCTAGTTGTCATCAAAAAGTAGATTGTTTCGTCGCGGAAATCGCCGCTTGTCTGGGTTTGTTCGCGGACTTTTACAGTTTTTGTAACAGTCGCAGAGGATGCATTTTCATCATCTGTTACAGAAAGGCTTATTGTAACCTCGCCTGCAGAAGAAGGCATTTTTACAGTGATTTTGCTTGTTCCGCTTCCAGTTGAAATTGTAGCACCGCCAGAAACGCTCCATGAATAAGATTTTATAGTTCCTCCATTCTGGTCATAAGAGTTTTCTGCGTTGAATTCTTTTGTTGAGTCAATTTTTGCATAAGAACTTCCAGAAATTACTGCAATTGGCGGAAGATTTTCATTCTTTGTGGTAAGTGACAATGTTTTTGCTTCCGACGCATTGTTTGCCGTATCATAAGCAACAGCTTTTATTGTATAAGTTCCATTCTTAACATAAGCGGTATTCCATTCGCAAGTGGCAGTTGCAGAAGTTCCACTTATTTCCGCTGTACCAATTTCTTTTCCGTTAGTTCCTTCAATAGAAAAAACAACTTTCTTAAGTGCAGAATTATCTGTTACTTTTGCAGAAAGAGTTACTGTTCCAGTTACAGTACCAGAAACACTAGAGGTAAATAAAGAAATTACCGGCGCAACAGAATCCTCAGGATTTCCGTCATACCATTTTCCATCTTTGTACCACCATTCGCCGGCAGTGCGGGAGAGATTTGCTGTTTGACCATCCCAACTATCTATTGAATTTTTAAAAATTATATTCGATTTTGTTGTAGGAATTTCATATTTATACCAACCGGAACTTTCTTCAATCATTTCATAAGATTTTTTATCAAGGCTTGAATTACCAGTTTCCCAAATATAAATTGCCTTATATTTCGCATGAACAATAATCCTGTCGTCAATAACAGTTCCGTCAACAACAATTTTTACTGAATCATTATTTGTGATGTTGATTGTATGTGTTCCGCCTCTGGAAAAAGTTCCGTAGGCAAATCCTTTCACCGCCCCTGTTGTGTCAACCACGTAAATCGGCCAAGTTCCTGGTGCAACCTGCAAAGTTCTTTCTGAAGTTTCCGCAGAAATAGTCTGAATCCCAGAAGATGGGTCACCGACATAAACTTTGTATCCGGAAATATTTTTTGTGCTCAAAGTTACGGTTGCCGCAGAGAGTTTGTATTCAGAAGAAGATTTTAAACCACTGCCCCCCCCGGTAGCATAATCCGAAGCGATTTTTGCCGCATTTACAAAAGGAGCTGAAACATCAGTTGGAATCGCCGCCTTGATTTTCACTATGTCGTCAGAAGAAACGTCGCTCAGATTTTTTCCACTTGACAAAAGGGAGTCAAAACATTTCCAAGCGCAGTTGAAGCCCAATTCACGGTAACAGAATTTGTCGTATCAGCCTTAACGTCGCAGATCGCACGCAGCGTAACTCCGTTCAGTTTTCCGTTTGATGAACTAAAAGCCTGAACTGTTATAATACGATTCTTTCCAGCAGGAATTTTTTCAACAGCAAGTTTTCCCGCTCCGCCAGAAACGTTGCTTCTTCCTATTGGCTCAGAACCAGACTCAATTCCTGTTCCGGAAACAGTTGCAATCGCATAAGAAATATCATCCGCAAAAATGGCACGACCCGCGTCATTTATAGAAACAGAACCGAACGCGCCAGAGCCTTCTTGCTCCGAACGTTCATCCAGAGAATTTGAACAACCTGCAAGCAAAACCGCAAACGCAGACAAAGCCAACAGGAGTCTTTTAATCCCCAGCTTTTTCATAGTGTCCTCCACCGCAAAATTCAGCATGACGGCTTTTCCCGCACCATCAGAACACGCTCCTTAAACGCGGCTGAACCTTGCAAACACATATTTAATTTTTAGAATCTCTTACCGAATTGGTCAGTTATAGAAAAGTTATTTGAATATTTTTATTCCACTTTTTAACATGATTTAATGTTAAGGCTGAATTCCTAATAAAGCAAATAAAAAAATGTTATATCTCAGGCGGAAAAAGATGTGTCAGACTGCAAAACTGTCTTTCTGCTGTTTTTCCTGGTTCATTTCGGTTATGTACATAATAAAATAATCTTCAAGAGTTTTTTTAGGTCCAGGAAGCTTCATTCGGTCGCGTGCACGGGCATCATCGCGGCGGACTGTGTACAATGAATAAAAATCACGGTAGTCAAGTCCGGCATCAGCTTTTACGTGCTCACCCAAAAAAGAAGAAACATCATCACGATTAATAGAAGAAATTCCACGTTCCCGCAAAATACTCTTCAATGTTGCGATTTGTTCCGTGGAAATTCCAAAAAGAAACTCCTCCATCGCCTGCGTCACTTCTGGAATCTGCAGCTTGCTTTTTATGAACGAAATCCATTGTTCGTCCATCTGCATACTCATCATTATAAGTTCGCTAGTTCCCATCATTGTGCCAAATGCCGGGGCAAGACGGCGACGCGCGCTCCAGACCTGCTGCAGAACCGGCGCAACAGATTCAATCGTCTGGTCGTTACGGTGTTCCCACAAAAGCAAAAGCGAAAGTCCCCAGCTTCTTCTAAATTCAAGCGGCAAAGAACCATCGTTTATCAGGTCAATATAAACATCTTCCGCAAGAAGCGTGAACATCATAGTTACAGTTTCCAGCTGAAGAGCTTGAGTTATGGATTTAGGTGCGCCAATCTGCTCGCTGATTTTTGCCATTGAAGAAAAAGTATGGATTTTTGCAACCATATAACCTTTTCCCAAAATCGCCTTTGACGGAAGCTGAAGAGTTGTATCGCCCTTTGCCTGGTGCTTTACAAGAGAATCAATCAAAAGCTGAGGAGTGCGGATTCCACCTGGCAAATCGTGCCGTTCCAGCAAAGACGGAAAACGCGCAACAGATTCCGCAAGCCGCGTAAGATCTTTCATACGGCTTTCTATAACTTCAAGACGCTCCGGAGCTTTTTCCTTTAAAAGCGGAATAAACTGATTGTAAAGAATTTTTTCCTTTGGAGTAAGAATTACAATCCCTTCATCCTGAACTTTTTCAACTTCCGGCTCAGCATCATAAAAATCTGAAAGAGAAACTTCTGTAAATTTGCTATTTTCGTGCGCGTCGGACATAACTTTAATATTATACACCAGAATTCCACTTTTTAAAGAAAAATCGAAAAAAAGAACGAAAAATTTTACATATTCAGATTCCGCCATTTTCTTCCGATAATATAGACATGAAGAAATGTTTTCTTATTTTATCAGTATTTTTTACAGGTTTTGCGGTTTTTGCACAGAGCACGCTGCTTATAAAGCCGGATGACATTCGTCTTGTGCCGGAAGCAAGCAACAGTTTCAGCGAAATTCAAGGTTATCATCTTTTTGTAAAAAAACTTCCAAAAGTTGAATCGATAATGCTTGTTGAAACCACAAAAGATCCGGCCGGAAAAAATGACAGTTACGCTTACCGCGCGCTGGAATACAACAAAATCAACGGAGACGAAATCCGCTATCTGAACGGCAAAAAACTTGAGTCTGAATATTCAAAATTCAGCCTTATTGATTCAACGCCAGAACCGGATGAGCAGTTCGGGGAAGCATTTCACATCTACATTCCGCACCAGATGCAATACGGTTACCCTTGGTCACGAAACGGAAAAATCACGATTGACAAGGGAACTTTTATAAACATCCGTGCGTTTGAAAAAAAATATGGCGATTACACAGGCGAATATTACGACAATGCCTATATGTTCGACCTTGGACCAAAAATAAAAATTTCACATAAACCAGAACCTGAGCCAGAAAAACTTCCAGAAAAAGAAGAAATTCCAATTCTTACAGACGACTACAATCCTGTTGCAAGCGCAAAATTCAGCGAAATTTCAGATTTTTTAACATATTCAAAAGGTCCGGAAACAATTGTTGACGACATTATGGCAGCCCTTAACAATATCAATCCCAAAAATATGGTCGATGTTGTTTTTGCAATCGATGCAACCGGCAGCATGAAAGACGATATTGAGCAGCTTAGAAAAGAATGGATTCCCCAACTTATTGCCTCGCTGAAAGATTTTAAGGACATAAGATTCGGGCTTTTGCTTTACCGCGATTATGGAGATAACTTTAAGTACAAAAATCTTCCGGTTAAATTCTTTGATTTTACAGAAGATGTGGGAATTTTTAACAAGAATCTGAACGGATTCAGAATAAACGGAAAAGAAGGCGGCGATATTCCAGAAGCCGTTTACGAAGCGCTTTACGCCTCGCTGGAATTTTACACATGGCGGCAAGATGCCCAAAAGAAAATCATTCTTATTGGCGATGCAGAGCCACACCCAACACCACGCGGAACAAAAAAATACACAAAAGAACTTGTGCAGAAACTCGCAGCTGAAAAACAGATTAAAATCGACGCGATAATCACGCCGGACGAAAAATATAAGCGCGGAAGATAACCGAAATATAGCAAGCAGAATGCCGTTTTTTGAGACTTTGAAAATTCAAAAAAAACACGACATTCTGCCTAAAAAATTATCTCTGAACAGTTCCGTTGTGAATTTTTTCTGCCGTTTCAGCATCCGTAAGAAGGCGTACAAGTTCCATCGCAAACTGTTCGGCTGTACCAGCACCACGGCTTGTGATTACATTTCCATCTGTAACAAACGGATTTTCTGTGCAGTGAACGCTGTTTTCCAGAACATCTGAAACAGAAGCCTCATTTGCGCAATATTGCTCAACATCTTTTTCCATTTCAGGATAGCAAGTCCACTTTTTGCCTTTTAGAACTCCAGTTTTTGCAAGAACAACTGCCGGTGCCGCGCAGATTGCTGAAACAAATTTTCCGGCGGCAGAACATTTTTTTATGTATGCGGTAACTTCCTTGTTTGCGGCAAGATTTGCCGAGCCTGTCATTCCACCAGGAAAAAAGATTAAGTCCGGCAAATCTGAATCCGCAGAAAAATTCGCCTTGAATTCTTCAAAATTCATGTCTGCAATAACAGGAATTTTATGCGAACCAATAACAATATACGGATCATTCATTGTCGGGCTTGGAACAGCAACTGTAACAACTTCCACCTGATGACTTCTTCGCAAATAATCAACAGGTGTAAGAGCCTCTATCTCTTCAAAACCGTCTGCTAAAAAAACAAGCGCTGATTTCATGATAACTCCAAAAAAATCTAACAGTTAGCGGGCAAGAATTTCTTTAAGCTCAGGAAGTTTTTCCAGCTCTTTTTTAAGAGATTCCTCGCGCGCCTTGTTCACATAGTCTTTTGACTGGAACGAATATTTAAAATTCGTGTGGACATCATAAGTTCCCTTCATGAGCGCATAAGCATCCTCAGTCATTACAAGCTCTTCATCAGTTGGAATTACAAAAATCTTAACTTTTGAATCATCTGTGCTGATTAAAGTCTCTGCGTTTGAAGTATTTGAAAGGTGATTTTTTCTAGAATCCATTTTTACGCCCAAAATCTCAAGGTTTTCAGTTGCAAGCTCGCGGATTCTTGGAGAATGTTCGCCAACACCAGCTGTAAACACAATAGCATCAACTTTTCCAAGTGCCGCAGCATAAGCACCAATCGTTTTTTTAATTCTATATCCTTCCATCGCCTGACCAAGCTTGCAAAGTGCATCGCCCTCTTCAGCACCCTTTTCAACATCGCGGCGGTCTGTATATTTTCCAGTAATTCCAAGAAGACCAGATTTTTTGTTCAAAGCCTTATCCATCTCATCAATGCTCATTCCAGTTTTTCTCATAATGTAGAATGGAAGAGCCGGATCAAGATCTCCAGAACGAGTTCCCATAACAAGACCAGCAAGCGGAGTAAGACCCATAGTCGTATCGTAGCAGACACCATTTTTTACAGCACAGCAAGAAGCGCCGTTTCCAATGTGACAAATAATAAGATTTGTGTCTTTTGGATCTTTTCCTAAAAGGGCAGCCGCACGTTTTGCAGTGTACAAGAAAGAAGTTCCATGGAAACCATATTTTCTTGCGGCATATTTTGTGTACCATTCGCGTGGAATTGCATACATGAATGAACTTTCAGGCATTGTCTGGTGCCAAGCTGTATCCATAACAGCAGCATGAGGAACATTCGGCAAAACTTTCTGAGCCGCCTCGATTCCCATGATATTTGCCGGCATATGAAGCGGTCCCAAATCAACAACAGAGCGGAAAGTATCCAGAACCTCCGGAGTAACAAGAACAGATTTAGTAAATTTATCGCCACCGTGCAAAACCCTATGGCCAACCGCACCAATAACGCTCATATCTTCAATAACACCAACTTCCTTATCAGTGATTTCCTTAAGAATAAGCTCAATCGCCTCTTTGTGGGTCGGACACGGACTTTCAAATTCAATCTTTTTTCCATGCGCCTTGTGAGTAATGCAAGAACCAGTGTCACCAATTCTCTCAACAACACCATTTGCCATTACAACCTTGTTGTCCCAATCATAAACCTGATATTTTGCAGAAGAAGATCCGCAGTTAAGTGTTAAAATTACCATTTCTTTCCTCTAAAACCAAAACTTTAATATAGAAGTAAATATATAAACATTGTAGAACTTTAAACAAAAATAGAAAAGGGCGAAAAATTAAGTAAAAAAAGAAAGGGCGGCCAACCGCCCTACAGTCGCACTTCGTTGCGCCTTACCCACCGTGCGGGCTTCAATCGCCAGCCCGCAACGCTCGGCTAAATATATTTTTCAACAAGAAGGCATGCACCTTCAACAATAGCCTTATGTTCCTCTGGAGCAATGCGCGCATAAAGAGAATCTGGAGTATCACCCGGCAAAACCGGAACTTTTTTTTGGATAAGGATTTTTCCGCCGTCACATTCTCCATTCACAAGATGAATTGTACAGCCACTTTCTTTTTCACCGGCAGCAATAACCGCCTCATGAACATAATGTCCCCACATTCCCACACCGCCAAATTTTGGCAAAAGAGCAGGATGCAGATTTATTATCTTGTTGGCATATTTTTCAATAATCTTTCCAGAAAGAACCGTAAGCCAACCAGCCTGAACAATTCCTTCAACAGCAAATTCATTACAGATTTCAAGAACTTTATCGCTTACAGCAATGCGTTTTTCTTCTCTTGTGGCGTTTTTTGCGTTTTCCGCTCCCATAACAGCATACGGACTTGTGATTCTAGTTGGAATTCCAGCCTCTGCAGCCCGCTCCAAGGCAAACGCATCCTTATGATCGCTGATTACAACAGCAATAGTGTAAGGACAATCCTTATTTACCTTTTCAAAATCAATCAACGCCTGAAGATTCGTTCCACCCCCAGAAACCAAAACCGCAATTTTTTTCATACTAATCCTCGCGCAAAATTCTTAAAGTCAGTTTACATGGAATTCGGGAATGTTACAAGAAAAGGAAGAGTTGTGTAAAATTAAAAAAGTTCCCGCTGCAAAACGAAACAGGAACTTTCAGAAATCTCATAAATTTGGAGCAGAAACTGCTCGGTTCGCTCGGGCTGGAACAAATTGCTGTCGCAATTTGTTCTATTTACACGTTCGCAAAAAACTGCGCCACTGCTCGGTTTTTGCTCATAGTTGGTCAAAACCGCTTTCGCGGTTTTTCCTATTCACACGTTCGCGATTTCCTGCGCCACTGCTCGGAAATCGCTCACTAATCCTCGAAAAGGACTTTTTCTTTCTGGGTTTCGGCTTTGCCTTCTGCATAGGCTACACGGCCGATTTTGTATGCCTTCATATCTGGGCAGTCATCACGGTGATATTTTGAAGCATTTGCATTGAACATTTCGATGATTTCATCTGCATCTTTTGCTTTTACCGCAAGAACGAATCCGATTCCCATATTGAATGTATTGTAAATTGTATTCAAATCTGCACCACGGCGAATAAGTTCTCCAAATACAGGTGGAATATCCCAGCTAGAGCGTTTGATTACAGAAATCAGCTGTTTCTTTCCATCTTTTGCTTTTGGATACATTCTTGGAATATTTTCGTAGAATCCGCCGCCTGTAACATGAACCATTCCGTGAACTGATTTCTTGTATTTTGCAAGAACTTCCATAACTGGTTTTACGTAAATGCGTGTCGGTGTAAGCAAAACTTCACCGATTGTCTTTCCAGTTTCTTTTCCATCCATAAGGAAAGGTTCATTTGGATTTGGAACAAGTTTTCTTACAAGGCTGAATCCGTTTGAATGAACACCTGTTGAAGAAAGCCCGATAAGAACATCACCTTCCGCAATATCCTCACCGGTAATCATATCGTTCTTTTCGCCAACACCAACGCCAAATCCCGCCAAATCGTATTTTCCAACATCGTAGAAACCTGGCATCTCGGCAGTTTCACCGCCAAGCAAAGCGCATCCTGTCATAACGCATCCGTCTGCAACGCCCTTTACAAGATCCGCCGCAACTTCAGCCTCCAATTTTCCGCAGGCAACATAATCAAGGAAGAACAGAGTCTGAACACCCGAACACAAAATATCGTTTACGCTCATCGCAACACAGTCAATTCCGACTGTATCATATTTTTTCATCTGGAACGCAATGTCAAGTTTTGTACCAACACCGTCAGTTCCGCTGACCATTACAGGATTTTTATAACCTTTTGGAATTTCAAACATTCCGTTAAAACTTCCAAGACCAGTAAGAAGACCAGGAATCGCAGTTCTTTTTGCATGCTCTTTGTACTTATCAACAGCGCGATAACCTTCTTCTACATCTACTCCAGATTCTTTGTAACTAGCCATATCTTATGGTCTCCTAAAAAATAATTTTTTGTCTCAATTTTAAGATTTCGATTTGAACAAAATCCCAAAACCGATATTAATTCACTTTTTTTTCTATAAGTTCGCCAGGAACTCTCATTGGATATTCACCTGTAAAGCAACCTTTGCAGAATCCATATTGTTCAGGATTGCAAGCACGCAACGCCTCGAACATTCCATCCACAGAAATGAACGCAAGCGAATCCGCACCGATTTCCTTGCGAATTTCCTCAACATCATGTCCAGAAGAGATAAGCTCCTCTTTTGTAGGAGTGTCAATTCCAAGATAGCAAGGAAATTTTACTGGCGCTGAGCTTACGCGGAAATGAACCTCTTTTGCTCCTGCGCGGCGAAGAATCTGAACCAGACGGCGGCTTGTTGTTCCACGCACAATCGAATCATCAATTACAATAACCCGTTTTCCGTTCAAATCGCTTTTCAATGCATTCAGCTTTACAAAAACCATATTTTCACGCGCCTGCTGCGTTGGAGCAATAAAAGTGCGCCCGATATACTTGTTTTTTACAACACCCATCGCGTAAGGAATTCCAGATTCCCTTGAATAACCGATTGCAGCGCCAAGCCCGGAATCCGGAACTCCGACAACAACATCAGCATCAACCGGCGATTCCTTTGCAAGCTGCGCACCCATTTTATATCTTGCTTCCTGAACAGGAATATCATCAATAATTGAATCAGGGCGGGCAAAATAGACATATTCAAAAATGCACGAACGCTTTGAAGTCTTTTCTCCAAATTCAAAAGAAAGAACGCCATCCTTGTTGATTATCACAATTTCGCCAGGATGAATATCGCGCACAAAAGTTCCGTTGATTGCATCAATCGCACAAGATTCACTTGCAAGAACCCAGCCGCCTTTTACCTGACCAAGACAAAGAGGTCTGATTCCATTAGGGTCGCGAGCACCAATCAAAGCATCTTTTGTCATAACACAAAGCGCAAACGAACCCTTTATCATCTGGATTGTATCAGTAAGAGCGCGTTCAAGCCCTTTTTTGTAACCGCGGGCAATGAGCTTTACAATAACTTCCGTATCGCTAGAAGAATTGAACGCGGCTCCAGTTTCCTCAAACATATCGCGGAGCTGAACATAGTTCACAAGCTGACCATTGTGGGCAACCGCAACCGGTCCCAGTTTTGACTGAATCAACATCGGCTGCGCATTCTCAATAGTCTTTGAGCCGGAAGTCGCATAACGCACATGACCAATCGCAAGATGTCCCTGCAATTCCTGAAGATGCTCCAGCTTAAAAACATCAGAAGTAAGCCCCATCTGCTTATGTATTTTCACTTCGTTTCCATCAGAAACACAAATACCAGCGCTGTCCTGACCACGGTGCTGCAAAGAATACAAACCGTAATAGCACATTGTCGCAGCGTTCATCTGGGAATCAGAAAATTTCGGGTCATCAGGATTCATGTAAACGCCGATTACGCCACATTCATCATGAAATTTATCATCTTTTTCGTTGTACAAAAATTCGTTTTCAGACATTACAGTTCCACTCCGGAAGCAACACCAGCTTTAGCGTCATCTGCAAGTTTTTTGCGGAAAGCCAAAAGTTTTTCCTTCAGCTCAGGATATTTAATAGAAAGAATTTGAACAGCAAGATAAGCCGCATTTTTCGCATTTCCAATTCCAACAGTCGCAACCGGAATCTGAGGCGGCATCTGAACGATAGAAAGAAGCGCGTCCATTCCGCCAAGCCCGTTTGAACCGGCAGAAATACATTCAAGAGGAACTCCAATCACAGGCAAAGTTGTAATTCCCGCAATAACACCAGGAAGAGCCGCCGCAAGTCCAGCCCCGGCAATAATAACTTCAAAACCATCTTTTTCGCACTGTCTTACAGTTTCATGCAAAAGTTCACCAGCACGATGAGCCGAAATCACAAAAGCCTTATATTCAACGCCGAATTCCTTAAGAACATCAGCAGCTTTCTTCATTTTTTCTGTATCCGATTTTGATCCGAAAAAAATCGCAACCTTCAAATCCGTCCTCCTCGTTTTGCCTTAAAATTCCACAAAAACGATAACTGACTTTACCACAATTTTATAACATTCGCAATGTAAGAAAACAATTTAAAAATCTGGGCAAGCCGGCAAACAAGTTGCCGTCGGGCTTTGCGGGGTTCCATTACTCGCTCCGCTCGCAAAAAGCCTGCGGCTTTCCCCTCCAATCCCTCTTGCATTAAAACACTTCAGCCGCCTGAATGATTGAGTTTTATGCTGAACTAATAAATTGAATAAGCGCGAAGGAAAAAGGCAAGTTTGGCGTCCTTGAAGTGGCTTTTGCCGAATGGCATAAAAGAATTGTCGAGCATTTTCTGAAAGAAAAGCGCAGACAATTCTTCCCAAAAAACACTTCACAATAGCCAATACTTGACTTTTGACTGGAAGCTTATTCAATTTCTTTCACAATAATTAAAACTCAAACATTCAGACGCTGAATTCCTCTTCATCCACAAAACGGAATTGACCCGGCAAAAGATTTTCGTCGAGTTTTATGCTTCCAAACTGAATCCGCTTCAAAAAATCAACGTGGTTTTCAACAGCCATAAACATTCTTTTTATCTGATGGAACCGTCCCTCCTGCACAGAAACCACACATTCCCGGCTGTTCAAAAACTCCAATGCAGCGGGCAAAGCCTTCTGTTCGCCACATTTCTTTTCCGCAGGCAAAACAACGCCTTCCTCAAACATTTTTTTGTACGCAGTCTGCCCGGATTCTTCCACAGGAGTTTCCAGCCGCACAAAATATTTTTTTTCAATCTTAAAATCCGGAGCAGCTAATTTGTGCGAAAAACTTCCGTTTGTTGTAAAAAGCAAAATTCCGCAAGTGTCGCAGTCAAGCCGCCCGACCGTGTGCAGTTTTCCTATATTTTTTGGAATATTAATAGAAGAAACCAGTTCGTAAACAACCGGATGCCTGTCGCTAACAAACGAACAGACATAACCGGCAGGTTTATTCAGCAAAATGTAAAGATGCTTTTGCTTTTCAAGAACATTTCCGTTCACAGAAATTTCATCCTTGTCAATTTTCACAGGAAAATCACATTCAAAAACGCGCGCACCATTCACAAAAACCATATTCTTACGCAAAAAATTACGCGCACTCCGCAGCGAACAAAACCCATGATTAATCAGAACACGCGCAACCGGCTCAAAAAACATATCTTCCATAAAACTCCGTCAGATTTATTTTAATGAATTTTTATTTTTTAGAAATTCTGAAAAATCGCTCTCAGCGGATTTATCTTTTTCCTAAAAACTCAAAATCTTTTCTATTATAAAATAATCAAAAATGCTGTAAACTGTTCTTATGGCTAATTTTGACGAAAATACAGTTTACATTATTGATTCTTATGGTCTGATTTTCAGATGTTATTTTGCATTTATCAACCGACCGCTCACCAATTCAAAAGGCGAAAACATAAGCGCGCTTTTCGGTTTTTTCAGAAATCTTCATTCAATCTTGCAACATTACAAGCCAGCCTACATTTTTGCGGCTATGGATTCAAAAACAAAGACATTCCGACACGAATTTTACCCGGAATACAAAGCCACCCGGAATAAAACTCCAGAAGATTTGCACGCACAGATTCCATGGATCTGCGAAATACTTGAAACACTAGGAATTCCAACCCTTCAATGCGATGGCTACGAGGCAGACGACATAATTGCAACCGTGGCAAAAAAATGCTCAGAAACAGAAAGAACATGCCGGATTCTTTCAGGAGACAAGGATTTAATGCAGCTTGTATGCGAAAATATCCAGATTTTAAAGCCGGACGCCGCCGCAACATGGAAAGTAACAGATTCCGCAGCTGTAGAAGCAGAATGGGGCGTAAAACCTGAACAGCTTTTGGATTTGCTTTCGTTGTATGGCGACACTGCGGACAATGTTCCGGGCGTAACTGGCGTAGGCGTAAAAACCGCGTCAAAACTTCTTTCAGAATACAAAAACTTGGACGGAATTTACCAGAATCTTGAAAAAATAAAAGGCGCAATGCAGAAAAAACTTGCAGAAGGAAAAGAAAACGCTTATTTTTCACAAAAATTAATAAAACTCTGCGAGAATGTTCCTTGCGAAAAAATCGATTCTGCGCTAGACAAAAAAAATCAGTACAATTTTGCCGCCGCCGCAAAACTTTTGGAACAGTACGGAGCTTTTCAGGACGCAAAACAATATTCAGAATTGGCTTTACAAGCCGGGGAACCAACATCAGATAATGGGGAAGAACAAGTTCTCCCCCTCGGCTCAACTCCGTCAGCTTCGCAAAGCGAACCTGACAAATTTTCGCCTACCCTCTCTAGCGGGGACACCCCGCAACGCCCCGCGCATCTTGCCAATTTTTTTGATTTTCAACCAAGCGAAAAACCGCTTGTGCAAAACAAAGGAAACTACACCGCAATCCAAACTCTTCCCGAACTCAAGGAATTTATCAACGCAGCTGTTTCCACAGAAAATTCAGCCAGAACAATCGCCTTTGACTGCGAAACGGACAGCCTTAACACAATCGGATGCAAAATCCAAGGCTTCAGCCTCTGCTACAAAAAAGGCAATGCTGTTTACATTCCATTAATGCAAGAAGAACAATCTCTATTTGACTCCGGAAAAATAGAAAAAGAATCAGCATTTGCAGAACTCAAACGGATTTTTAATGAACCAGATTTAGAAGTTGTTATGCACAACGGAAAATTCGATTTAAAGGCATTGGCTTCAAACGGATTTTTTGAAAACAATAAAATTGAATACAAATGCTCACTTATTGACACAATGATTGCCGTATGGCTTTTGAGCCCTGACAGAACTGGAAAAAATTCCTATAGCCTTGAATGGCTTTCCGAGACATTTTTGCGCTTAAAAGGAATAGAATTCAGCGACATTGTAAAAAAAGGTCAGACTTTTGCGGATGTTCCACTTGAACAGGCAGTTCCTTATGCGGCAGAAGACGCAGATTTTACGCTTCAGCTCTGGGATTTTCTTTCTGAAAAATTCAATGATGAGCGCCGGCAGAAACTTTTTGCCCTTGAAATGCAGCTTCTTCCGATTCTTGCGAACATGGAGCTAACAGGAATACATCTGGACAGCAACGCACTTAATGAATACAACATTGAACTTACAAACGGAATTGAAAATATTGAAAACGAAATTTATAAGGAAGTCGGACATCAATTCAATATCGCGTCGCCAAAACAGCTTCAGACAGTTCTTTTTGAAGAACGCAAATTAAAGCCAGAAAAAAAGACAAAAACCGGCTATTCAACAGACACTTCTGTGCTGGAAGAACTTGCGCACTACGATTCTGTTCCAAAAATGATTCTGGAATTCCGCGAGCTTTCAAAACTTCAGTCAACTTATGTGGAAACGCTTCCTGCAATGACCGATAAAAACGGAAGAATCCACACAGATTTTGTTCAGACTGGAACTGCAACCGGACGACTTTCCTGCCGCGACCCGAATCTTCAGAATATTCCTGTAAGAAATGAGGCTGGCCGCAGAATCAGAAGTTCATTCACCGCGCCAAAGGGAAAAGTTCTTATTTCCGCAGATTATGCGCAGATTGAGCTGGTTGTCCTTGCACATCTTTCAGGTGATAAGAATATGTGCCAGGCTTTTATTGAAGGAACTGACGTACACAAATCAACCGCCGCCCTTATTTTTGGTGTAAAACCGGAAGATGTAACACCAGAAATGCGCCGGACAGCAAAAACCATAAATTTTGGCGTTATTTACGGAATGAGCGCGTTCCGTCTCGCGAACGATTTGGGAATTTCCAGAACGCAGGCGGCTCAGTTTATTTCAAACTATGACCAGCTTTACGCAGGAATTACGAATTTTAAAACGCAGACAATTTTAAATGCGGAAACAAACGGTTATGTTGAAACAATTCTTGGTCGCCGCCGCCCGATTATAAATATCAACAGCAAAAACAAGGTTGAAAAAGCCGGCGCAGAAAGAATGGCAATCAACACGCCTGTTCAAGGTTCTGCCGCTGATATTGTAAAAAAAGCGATGATTGCAGTAAATTCAGCCCTTGAGGAAATGGACAACGGAGCAAAACTTCTTCTTCAAGTTCATGATGAGCTGATTCTTGAATGTCCTGATGAACCTAAAATAATTGAAGAAACAATCTCTCTTGTAAAAGATAAAATGGAAAACGCTGTAAAATTAACGGTTCCGCTCCGCGTAAGCATTGAACACGGCAAAAACTGGGGAGAATTCCATTGATAATCTGTATTACTGGCCAAATGGCGGCTGGGAAAAATTTTATTTCTTCTCAATATGAAAAAAAAGGCTGGCTCTGCCTTGATGCAGATGAACAGGTTCATGGCGCAATAAAAACGGCAACTCCAGAAATTTTAAAGGCATTTGAAAAACAAGCCGCTGCAGAAAATATTTCTCTGCAAAACCCGGACGGAACTTTGAACAGGCGTAATCTGGGACGTCTGATTTTTCCTCATCCTGAACTTTTAAAAAAACAGGAATCAATAATTTATCCCATTATAATAGAAGAAACTAAAAAAATAATAAAAGAAAATGAGGCGCGCAACATCATCCTGAACGCAACAGTTCTTTACAAAACTCCTGAACTTCTTAAAATGTGCGACAAAATCATTTTTGTAAAGGCAACTTTTTTTACACGGCTAAAACGAGCCTTAAAACGAGACAAAATGCCGCTCCGCCAAATCCTTAGCCGCTTCTGGACACAACGAAATCTTTTTTCAAAATACAAAAACGCTGGTATTCCAATAGAAATTGTGAATAATAATTAAAATAAAAAAATTCATTAAGTTTTTATTTCATTCTCCGATAGTAAAGTAAGGGCGGGACAGACCGCAAAGGAATGCGATATGGAACAGAAAAGAACTTTATGGATTGTTGCAGCTGTCGGTGTATTTTTACTTGTTGTTTTGGGAGCAGCGCTTATACTTTACACACCGCAATCAAAACCAGCAACAATTGCCAATTCACGGGGAATGAATAATGGCACTGCATCCAATGGATGGATTTCGTTGGCGCCATCAGCACCAGTTCAAAATTCTAATCCGAATGAACAGATTGAAGAAGAAAATCCTGACTTTACGCAGGAAGAAAACCCGACTTCAACAAAAGCAGAATTCCGCACAGACGAAGTAAACATCTACACTGAAAAAACAAATGTCTACTCAGAAAAAACAGATTTGAACAAGCTTGGTGAAAATGCGACTGTTTCATCTGAAAAAGTTTCAAATTCATCTGCAAACGAAAAAAATGCGGCAACAACAATCGATCTTACAGAACCAACAAAATCTAGTACAAAAAATGTTGCCCAAAACACAAAAAATCCTGCTTCAAATGTTGTTGAAAAAACTCCGGCAAAGGAAAAACCTATTCAGCCAAAGACAGTTGTAAAAGTTGAACAGAAAAATACAGCAAAAACTGTAAAACCAGAAACAAAAACCGCTTCTGCAAAACCTGCCGCAAAAGAACCTGAAATCATTCAGTATTGGGTTCAAGTTACAGCATTAACAAGCCGAAAAGCCGCAGATGAAGCCCGAAACAAACTTGACGAAAATCAGATTACAGCTGATGTGTTCACATACACGGACAACAAAAAACAGCTTTTCTACCGAGTCCGGGTAGGTCCTTACACAACAAAAAGCGAAGCTGAATACTGGAGAACAAAGATTTCAAAAATCGACACATTCCAGAACACTTCAAGTTACATAACAAGCACAACTGTTTCAAAATAAATTTCAAAAAAAGTTGTGATTCACTTCAAAAATTGCATTTTTTCTGCGTTAAATATGTATGAGAAAATGCAATTTATTTTTAACATTGATTTTTTTGTGTCTTTCACAAAATTTGTCTGCTGAGCCAAAATATTCAGTTTCTTCGGTTTCAGCAAAATATTCGGTTTCCGCGCTGACATTAAAAACTGCGTGGAAAATTCCACAGACTGAATTTTCAAAAACTCCAGATTTTTATTCACCGGCATGGGCATTTTGCGCTGATTTTTCAGATTCAGACATACCATTTTCCATGATTTTTGGAACATTAACACCGTCTGGAGCAATCTCAAAGCTAAAAAATCCGGCTTTATCCGCATCTGCAAGTGCAATTCAAAACAGTTTTTCAGATGCAACCATGCTTTATGTGCCATTGCCAGGTTCCTCAAGCTGTGAAAAACCGATAGGTCTTGGAACTTCATTAAAATTCAAGTCAGACTCATTTCTTCAAAAAATGAATATAATTTTATATTCAAATGAAAAAAATGATTTTTTTGAGTCAGCGTCTATTCAGTTAAAAACCGGAAAAAAATCACATCTTTCATTTTCAAGCACCTCTGGACAATTTGTAAAATCAAACAGAACAACAAAATGGTTCAGCGCAACAAAACTTTTTCCCGAAACCGAATTCTTCGCAACGAATTTTCAGGCCGCCTTTATAAGTCCGTATTTCAAGACGCGGGAAACAGCAAATATTTTTTATGAAAAAAACTTTTCTGATTTTCCACAGGCAACTTTTTCCTGCGAAAACCAGATAAGAATCAAGGATTTTCTGCTGAATTTCGCATTTTTCTGCACATCCGAAAAAGAATTGTTCACAGCGTCATCAACACGGCAAAAAACTTTATCCCAAATAAAAATAAATCCAATGCTAACAATATTTTCTTTTGGAAACAGACTGAAAACTCAATTTGGCGCAATGTGCATTTTGGAACAAAAAATTCAGACTGACGAAAACGTTGAATTAGAAAAAAAATTGGGCGGCCAAATAAATTTCTACACAAAGAGAACTTTTGCAAAATTAAATATTGCAGCGGAAGGAATTGATTCGCCAGAAAAATTTTCCGGGACTTTCAGTCATTATTTTTACAATTCGTTTACACCAACAGAAAGCTTTTACTTTTCTTTTTCACCAGACGATAGCAAGACAAAATTAAAATACACACAGAAGATTTCATTCAGAAAAAAAAATTATTCCATCAGCTTATCGTCAAGCGCAACTTCATACATTACAAAAAATGAATTTGAAAACGTTTCCGCAGAAATAAAAATGTCCTGCCAAGCAAAAACAAAAAGACTTTCTGTTTCTGTAAGTGCAGGACTTTTTTTCAATATTTTATAGAATTCAAATTTATTCGCGGTTCCATTCGCCTTTTGCAGGATAATATGCCCACAAACCGCGATTTGTTGCATTTGTTCCAGCGGATGTCGCCGTGTAGATGTAATCCATTGAACTGTAAATGCTAGTATCTTTTTCTGCCTTTGAAGGATCAACCGCAAGCAACGCTCTGATAATATATGGTGAATACATTACTTTTGACGCATTTGTATCAAATGAACCAGTTTTTGACGGTTTTCCATCTTCAAGCATAACTCTTACAACTCCGCTGCCAGAAGAAGCATTCGAATTATAAGAACGGTTAGAGCCAGTTCCAAGAATCAAGCTTTCTGAAGTAACGGCAATGCTTATAACATATGAATCTGAAACACTTTCTATATATCCAGCAGTTTCACCGTTTTTAGACAAAAAATCTGTCGGAGATTTCAATCCATCTTTGCTGCGGTATTTTGCCCTTGGATATTTAAACATCGTTTTGTAAGTTTCATCATAAGAATCAACTGAAAAATAATACAGATTCTTACCGAAATCGCCAAAATAAACGTAAGTTGGCTCAGAACGAACTGTTCCTGCTGAATCGGCTGTTCCTTCATTTGTTTCAACATTCAGATAATTCATAAAATGATATTTTCCGCCAAAATAAACTACAGAAAGCGTGTCCAATGCAAATTCTGAATAAATAAAATCACCTGAATCAGCATTTTCATTTTCATCGGATGTTATTGACGCAACTTTTTCAGGAGCTCCACCATTCATTTTATAAAGAACCGAAGAATCATTTTCTTTGTTGTAAAGATATGGACTTCCGCCTCCGACCCGCAGGAATGCAACACGATGGTCAGGATTTACAGAATTCGTTCCAAAAAGATGACAGCTTATTGCCATTCCGTAGTTGTCACTGTCATTTTTGTCAAGCTTGCTTCTATATTCGCTCATTACACTTGTAAGTGAAATTTCTTCCCATTTTTCAAATTCACCGTCCGAAGTCATTTTTGAATAGTAAATTTTAAGGTTTTTAGGAACATTACGGCTGTTGTCTGTGTCGTAGCTTGGTTCAAATCCCAAAGCATAGACATAATCTTTGTCTGCAATTATCTTTGAAAAATAAATGCCTTTAAATTCTGTATTTTCAAAAACATAATGAACAGAATCCGGCAATCCGTTTCCAGAAAGTTCCTTCCATTTGCCGTGCGTTTCATCTTTTGCATTTTTATATTTAATAACGCCATTTGTCAAAAAAAGATACTGCTCGTCACCATAATTGTAGCGGGCAATATTATTTATAAAACCAGGCATTTTTTGAGTTGTAAGCTCAATTTCATCACGGATATTCTGATAAATCGCGTCATAGCAACCTGTAAAACCAAAAAGAGAAACTGCAAAAATAAAAACACCAAGAATAATCTTCTTCATCTTCCACCCCCCCCAATTCTAAAAGTGATAGCGGGCAGAAACACCGGCTTCCATAAAAATTCCATAATCAGAGTCCGCATTTTTTGTTGAAGTGTACCATTCCGGCAGATAAAGGAATTCCGCATTCAAACCGACAGACCATCCTTCTGTAATTCTAAAAAACACCCCGGACTCAGCCTTTGCCGCAAATCCTGGGAAATATTTTTTATTCGCACAAGTTTCAAACGCAAAACCAACGGAAAGAGTCACTGGAAATTCAAATCGTCCTGCACAAGGCTGAACCATTGCGCCAAACGTAATCGGAACAAACGTAAAGACATTGCTTCCGATTGTAGGATTATAGCCTGCCATAAGCTCACCGCCGAGCGCAAGCCATCCGTTCAGAAACCGGTAGTAACCAAGCTGCGCTGAACCGCCAACAGTAAGTTGGTCGCCAAAATTCAGCGGAAAGTTTCCCATAACTCCAATTTTCAGGAACTGGTCGCCATGACCGTTTCTTGCGTAATGCTGCTCATTGCGGACTATATTTTCTTCATCATCCTGATTTTCATCAGTGTTGTTTTCCTCGGATTGTTCATTCTGATTCTGCTCAGTCTGTTCATTTTGGGCTGCATCTGGACTGTCCGCATCTGCTTGGGCAAAAAGCGGCACAGAAAGCAGCAGCAACATGCCAAAAAGGGAAAGAATACGTTTCATTTTTCCTCGCATTTCTATACAAATATAGGTAAAAAGTATACAATTTTTATAGACTTTTTACAATAAAACACAAAAACACACGGAAGGTAACAAATGAGCGCAAAAATTATTGACGGAAAAGAAATTGCCGCGCAGGTGCGAAAAGAAGTTGCAGAAAAAGTTTCTGAGCTTAAAAAAAAGGGAATAACTCCATGTCTTGCTGTAATTCTTGTTGGTGAAAATCCAGCCAGCGTCTCTTACGTAACAGGAAAACAAAAGGCGCTTGCAGAAGTCGGAATGGCTGACAGAAGTCTGCATCTTCCTGAATCAACAACGGAAGAGGAGCTTTTAAAAATAATCAATGAATT
>Ga0256404_1001661_pt1 | contig 52489 bp, 50 predicted proteins | sample RumenRJG_01DNA_FD_185990 | JGI IMG/M metagenome (GOLD analysis project Ga0256404, IMG submission 185990) | Bovine rumen microbial communities from Lethbridge, Alberta, Canada - RJG_01 | ecosystem: Host-associated > Mammals > Digestive system > Stomach > Rumen | place: Canada: Alberta | collected...
AAGTTTTAAGGCTAAGCGTAATAGTTTATATCTGCCTTTGAAAAAAATTATTAGAAAAGCAACTGATAGTGATATTAATTTATTAGATGAAAACACAAAAGTTGCCTCTGATGCTTTAGTTTATGCTAGAAAAATTAGTTCTTCTTTAGGTTTAGATATGAATTTTTTTGATTCTTATTTTTATCTTGATCATTCACAAATGGTATTTCTTTTCTTGTCTGATAATAGAGTAGATTTTAGGGATTTAGCAAAAAAGTTGGCATCTAAATATAAGACTAGAATTGAGCTACATCAAGTTGGTGTTCGTGATAAAGCTAAAATTATTGGGGGAATAGGGCCATGTGGATTATTTTTATGTTGTAATATTTTTTTATCTGATTTTAATAGTGTTTCTATTAATATGGCAAAAAATCAAATGCTAGCTTTAAACCCTTCTAAAATTAATGGTATTTGCGGGCGATTACTTTGTTGTTTAAGTTATGAAAATGATACTTATTCAGAATTAAAAAATAATTTGCCTGATATTGGATTAAATATGGATACTCCTTTTGGATATGGAAAAGTTACTTCTGTTAATATATTTAAAAATTCTTATTCAGTTGATATTAAGGATTATGGTGTTGTGGAGTTTGATTTGGATGGTTCAGTTAAATAATATTTTAGGTTATGAAAATTTAAAAATTTTCCAAGATGATCGTTTTTTTTCTTTTTCTTTAGATAGCATTATTCTTTCAAATTATTCTTCTATTAGATTAAGAGATAAGAAAATTGTTGATTTTTGTACGGGAAATGGTATTGTTCCAATTATTCTATCGCAAAGATGTGGTGCTGATATTTATGGTGTTGATATTCAAAAAGAATTAATCGATTTAGCTAATAAATCAATTGAGTATGATAATTTAGTTAATCGAATTCATTTTATTTGTCAAGATGTTATTTCTTTTTCTTTAGAACACCTTAATGAATTTGATTTAGTTTTATGTAATCCTCCATATTTTAAGATTAATGCTAATAGTTCTTTTAATAAGTCTTATAATAAAATGATAGCAAGACATGAAATTTTAATTAATTTAAGTCAAATTTGTAATTGCGCTAATAGAGTTTTAAAAGATAACGGTATTTTTTCTATGGTACATAGATCAGATAGACTAATTGAAGTTATAACTACTTTGCGTCAACATAATTTGGAACCTAAATCTATAAAATTCATACATAATAATTGTAATTCTGATTCTACTTTAGTTTTAATTCAATCTCAAAAATGTGGCAAGGTTGGTTTAAAAATTCTAAAGCCTTTATTTTTAAGAAATATTGATGGTTCTTTTACTGTTGAGTATAGAAAATTACAGGAGGAGATTATTTATGATTCAAAATAGTTTTGATAATTCTAATTCTTTTTATATTGTTCCTACACCCATTGGAAACTTAGATGATATTACTATTCGAGCTTTAAATGTTTTAAAAAATTCTGATATTATTTTATGTGAGGATACAAGAACTTCTTCTATCTTATTGAGACATTTTAATATTAAAAAGAAATTGATTAGTTGTCATGAGTATAATGAAAAAATAATTGTGGATAAAATATTGTATTTTTTAAATAATGGACTTAGTCTTGCTTTAATTACTGATCAGGGTACACCTATAATTAGTGATCCTGGGTTTTTTGTTGTTAAAGACGTTGTGAAAGCTGGATATAATGTTATTTCATTACCTGGAGCGACAGCTTTTGTTCCTGCTCTTACTTCTTCTGGTATTGCTCCTTCACCTTTTTTATTTTATGGTTTTTTAAATTCAAAAAAATCTAAACGTCTTTCCGAGTTACGTGAATTAAAAAATTTACCATATACTATTATTTTTTATGAGTCTGTGCATAGAATATTAGATACTCTTTCTGATTTATTAAATGTTTTTGGAAATCGTGATATTTCTTTATCTAGAGAGATTTCTAAGTTGCATGAGCAGATATTTAGAGGTAAAATTTCAGAAATTTTAAATCAACTTTCTGATTTAAAGGGTGAATTTGTAATAGTTGTTTCTGGAAATGAAAATGTATTTAATTTTGGTTCGTTGGATGTTGTTGAACATGTTAACCTCTATATAAGTGATGGTTTAAGTGTAAATGATTCTATAAAAAGAGTTGCTAGAGAAAGAAATGTTGCTAAATCTATTATTTATAGTGAATATCATAATAGGAAGTGATTTTATGAAATTAATTGTTGGTTTAGGTAATCCTGGTAAAAAATATTATAATACTAGACATAATATTGGTTTTGAATTTATTGATTTTTATTTAAATAATTCTTCTATTCCTGAAAATTGGAAGAATCTTTTTGATGGAAAATACATTGAGTTTTCTGTTAATAATGAAAAAATTATATTTTTAAAGCCTCAAACTTTTATGAATCTTTCGGGAGATTGTGTTGGCAGATTTTTTAAATATTTTAAGTTAGATATAAATGATATTTTGGTGATATCTGATGATTTAGATTTAAATCTTGGGAACTTTAAATTAAAAGATAAAGGTTCTTCTGGTGGACATAATGGATTAAAGAGTATTGAAAAGGCATTGGGTTCTAGTAATTATAAAAGATTAAAAATAGGTATTTCTAAAAGTAATAATAAAGATATTATTGACTATGTTTTAGGTAAGCTTTCTAATGATGAGTTAAGTATAATAAAAAATGAGTTTATTATTTTGAAATCGGTTCTTGATGATTTTTTTAATATGGATTTTTCATTACTAATGAATAAATATAATCATAAAAACAGGTGATTTAATGGATTTTTTTTATAATTTATTTGATTTTGACTTAAAAAAAGATTTAACAATTTGCGATTTAAATGATGAGTTTTTTTGTATATTTCTTTTAAATCTTTTTCATAAATATAATCGTTCTATCATTATTGTTTGTAATTCTATATTTGAGGCTCATAATTTGTATGATTCTTTACAAAATTATTTTGAAGATGTTCTATTATTTCCTATGGATGATTTTATTACAAGTGAGGCTTTAGCTATTTCTCCAGATTTAATGTTAGAACGTTTAAATACATTAAAAAGTTTAATTTGTGATGATCAAAAAATCGTTGTGACTAATTTAATGGGATATTTAAGATTTTTACCTTCTAATAATGTCTTTAAATCTAGGTCATTTACTTTAAAAAAAAATGATATCATTAATCCTAAATCACTTGTGGATAAACTTATTTCGTCTGGTTATAATAGAAGTACTTTAGTTACTAAAACTGGAGAATTTTCTGTTAGAGGATTTGTAATTGATTTTTTTGGTTTAGGCGATAGTTTTCCTACTAGAATTGAGTTTTTTGATGATGAAATTGAGTCTATAAGAAGTTTTGATTCTCAATCTCAAAAATCTATTAAAAATATTGATTCTGTTACTATATATCCTTATTCGGAATTTTTGACTTTAACTAATTCTATTGATTCCGAACATTATGGAAAGCAGAAATATCTTCAATTATATGGGGATGTTGTTAATATTGAAGACTATTTAAATAATCCTTTAACAGTTTTTAGAGATTATAATCAATTATTAATTGAATTTTCTAAAATATCAAATGAAGTTGAACAATTTAGACTAGAAAAAGATATTAATTTTAGTTTAAATTATATGTTTCAATTTGATTCTTGTATGGCTCATTATCCTCTTTTTTATTATTCTATTAATAATGTTTTTGAGAAAAGTATTCATTCAATAATACATTTTAATATTTTAGAAGTTAAGAGTTTTAATGAAGATATTGATGCGATAAAACGCTTTATTTTTTCTAGTTTAAATAATAATAAAACAATTATTATTTGTTTAAAACGTTATCAACTTGATAGTTTAAATAAGCATCTTAATTTAAATGCTACTTATAGTGATTTTAACAATATTATATTAAATACTATTAATTTAGTTGATTTTGATATGAATGAAGGTTTTATTTTTAATAATTATATATTTTTAACTGCTAAAGAATTATTCCGTAAAAAAGATTCAGTAAAGAATTATAAATCTAATTTTAAGTATACCACTCCTTTAAAGGATGTAAATTCTATTGATATAGGTGATTATGTTGTTCATAGTGCTCATGGTATTGGTGTTTATAATGGAATAAAAACCTTATCTTCCAACTCTATATCAAAAGATTATTTAGAGATTTTGTATTTGAATTCTGATAAGGTTTATGTCCCAGTTGAAAAAATTGATTCTATATTTAAATATTCATCTAAAGATGGTGTAGTTCCTAAAATTAATAGTTTAAATAGTAAGGATTGGGAAAAAACCAAGCGACGGGTACAGTTAAAGGTACGAGAGATGGCAGATAAGCTTTTAAAAATTTACGCCGAGAGAAAGGCAAAAAAAGGGTTTTCTTTTTCCAAAGATTGTGATTTATCTTTAGAGTTTGAAAAGGATATTCCTTTTGAGTTAACTGTTGATCAGAAAAAAGCTATTCAAGAAATAAAAAGTGATATGGAGTCTGAAACACCTATGGATCGTCTTTTATGTGGTGATGTTGGATTTGGAAAAACGGAAGTAGCATTTGTGGCTTCTTTTAAAGCAATTCTTGATTCTAAACAAGTTATTTTATTATGTCCAACTACTATTTTATCGAAACAACATTTTGATAATGCTATTAATCGATTTAAAAATTATCCTGTTAATATTGAATTACTAAATAGATTTACATCTAAAAAAGATGTTGAAAGAATTATAAATGGTTTAAAATCTGGTACAGTAGATATGATAATTGGAACACATAGAGTGTTGAGTGATGATGTTTGTATGCATGATTTGGGCTTATTAATTATTGATGAAGAACAGCGATTTGGAGTTAGGCATAAAGAGAAAATAAAGGAGTATAAAGTTAATGTTGACGTTTTAACTCTTACAGCTACTCCAATTCCTAGAACTTTACAAATGTCATTAGTGGGTATAAGAAGCTTGTCTTTAATTGAAACTCCTCCTATTAATAGGTTTCCTGTGCAAACATATGTTTTGGAAGAAAATAATCAAATATTAAAAGATTCTATTTATAAAGAATTATCTAGAAATGGGCAAGTTTTTATTTTATATAACCATGTTCAAACTATTGCTGAGTATGCTGATAAAATTGGTAGATTAATTCCTGAAGCTAAAATTGGAATTGCACATGGGCAAATGAACAAATATGATTTAGAAGATACTTTATATCAGTTTGTTGATAATAAATTTGATATTTTAGTTTGTTCTACTATTATTGAAACAGGAATAGATATTCCAAATGTGAATACTTTAATAATAATTGATGCTGATAGATTTGGATTAAGTCAGCTTTATCAGATAAGAGGTAGGGTTGGTAGAAGTGATAAATTTGCTTATGCATATTTAATGTATCCTCCTTATAAGCAATTAACGGATACTGCTATAAAAAGATTAAATGTTATAAAAAAATTTACTGAGTTAGGCAGTGGATTTTCTATAGCTTCCCATGACTTATCTATACGAGGAGCTGGAGATTTATTAGGCAGTGAACAAGCTGGTTTTATTGATTCTGTAGGTGTTGATTTATATATAAAGATGTTAAATGATGAAATAAAAAATGTAAATAATTCTAGTTCTGTGTATGAATCTGAAGGTTATGAGGAGAATAATAAACCTTTATTAAATGTTACAACTCATATTGATGACAACTATGTTTTTGAAGATGATTTGAAAATTGAAATTCATCGACTTATTAATACTATTGAAGATCAAAAATCTTTTAATGCTGTTAAATCTGAAATGGAAGACCGTTTTGGTGTGGTTAGTGAAGATTTGCTTATTTATATGTATGAGGAATGGTTTGAAAAGTTAGCATTTAAGTTAAACATATCTAATGTTCATCAATCTAAAAATTGTATTGAATTATTATTGCCTCATGAGGTGTTGGATTTTATTAGTATAGATGATTTATTTGTTGAGTCTTATAATATTTCTAGATATTTTAGATTTATTAGTAGAAATAATAAAGTTGTTATTAATTTAGATATACTTCATTTAGATAAGCATCCTATTTATTATTTGGTTCAATTGTTTAACTTTATTCTAATAAAAAAGAATAAAGCTATTGACTAATTATTTTTGATGTTGTTTAATTATTTATGCTAGGAGTATTGAGGATGATTAAAGAAGATATTGATGATTTTAAAAATAAACTAATAGAAAATTATATTAAATCAATTAAGGAATGCATAAAAAAGAATACAAATTCTTTAATTATGGTTGATATAATTTCTATTATTGAAAAACCACCTTTAGATTCGATGGATGTTATTAAAAATAAGTTTTTGGAATTGGCAAAAAGAAATAAAGTTATAGTTAATATTGATATAATATCCAGTTTATTAGAGAACTATCGTAATAATTTGGCTAGTTGTTGTGATGACATAATGGCTTACCGTGATGAATATTTGTTTTCCTTAGTTTCGGCTCATAATTTTGATGGTTCTTCTATTTTTGTTTTTTATAAAAAAGATTTTTTATCCTTAGATAAAATTATAAGAATGAAGGTTAAAGAGTGTATTAGTATGGCAAATGACAGTTTGTTTAATAATAATTTTTCTAGTATTTTTAGAGATAATATTGATATTGAGCTTCAAAAAAAATATATTAATGATTTGTCTAGATTTTTAAATACTACCTATAAAAAAAGTATTTTGGAAAATTTAGATATGAAACTTATGGTAAAAGATACAACTTTAATTAATACTATAAAAGAACAATCTGATAGATATCTTTTTACTTTAAATAATTCTCATTTATTAAATGATTTTTAATGAATTGTTATTTTTATAATTATTTAAGTTTTGTTAAATATAATATTTGATATAGGAAAAGTGAATTTTTGTTTTCCAAAGATTCACTTTTTCTCTAAAAATAAGGAATAATCATAGTATGATAAAGTTAAATAGCTAGACGAATAAAATAAAACATCCTAATAAATAAAGATAGTCCTCTGAAAACCTAAACTCAAATATAAATATTTTTGACTTTTTTATTTTGATATGATATATTTATAGTACTTTATTTAATATAAAGTTTTGATGAAGAGCTTCATAATGTTATTATTAAAGAGAGCTTTAGGTGGTGAAATAAGGCATAATTGATTTATGGAGTATGGCTTTTGAACTGTTATATCGATATGTAGGTATAAACGTATATAGGCGTTAACTATTTAAGTGTGTAATAAAATTATTACAAAATAAGGTGGTACCGCGATTGTTCGTCCTTATATTGTAATAATTTTTTTAATTTAAGGAGGAATTTTATGAAAAAATATTATATTTCAACTGCTATTGCATATACTTCTGGGAAGCCTCATATAGGTAATACTTATGAGATTGTTTTAGCTGATGCAATTGCTAGATTTAAGAGGTTACAAGGATATGATGTTTATTTACAAACCGGTACTGATGAACATGGTGAAAAAATAGAGTTAAAGGCAAAAGAAGCTGGAATGACACCCCAAGAGTTTGTTGATGAAAAAGCCGCAGATATTAAACGTATTTGGGATATTATGAATACTAGTTATGATAGATTTGTTCGTACTACTGATCCTAAACATGAAAAAGTAGTTCAACATATTTTTAAATATATGTATGATAAAGGTGATATTTATAAGGGAGAATATAAAGGACATTATTGTACTCCTTGCGAATCTTTCTGGACTGACAGTCAACTAGTTGATGGAAAATGTCCTGATTGTGGAAGAGATGTTGAAGATAAATGTGAAGAAGCTTATTTCTTTAAATTAAGTAAATATCAAAAACAATTAGAAGAATATATTGAATCTCATCCTGAATTTATTCAACCGGTTGCTAGAAAGAATGAAATGATTAATAACTTTATCAAACCGGGATTACAAGATTTATGTGTATCTAGAACATCATTTAAATGGGGGATTCCAGTAGATTTTGATGATAAGCATGTGGTTTATGTTTGGCTCGATGCTTTAACTAATTATATTACTAATATTGGTTATGATGTAGACAATTGTACAGATGAATTTGATTATAAATGGCCAGCTGACTTACACTTAATTGGTAAAGATATTATTAGATTTCATACTATTTATTGGCCATGTTTCTTAATGAGTTTAGGTGTTCAACTTCCAAAACAAGTATTTGGGCATCCCTGGTTAATAATGAGTGATGGTAAAATGAGTAAATCTAAAGGTAATGTTGTTTATGCTGATGATTTAGTTGAAGAGTTTGGAGTTGATGCGGTTAGGTATTATTTTTTACATGAGATTCCATTCTCTAGTGATGGAGTTTTTACAAGAGATTTACTGATTGAAAGAATTAATGGAGATTTAGCGAATATACTTGGTAATTTAGTGCAAAGAACTATTTCTATGGGGAATAAGTATTTCAATGGCAAAATTACTAATAAAGGTATAGAAGACAATATGGATAAAGATTTTCTTGATAAGATTAATGCTTTATTTGATAAAGTGTCTAATAAGATGGATAATTTACAAATTAGTGATTCTTTGACGGATATATTTGATCTTTTAAGAGCAAGTAATAAATATATTGATGATACTACTCCTTGGATACTTGCTAAAGAGGAAGATAAATTTGGTAGGTTAGAAACTGTTTTATATAATTTACTAGAATCCATTAGAGTATGTGGATTATTGTTAAATCCTTTTTTAACTAATACTAGTGAGGAGATTGCTAAACAAATTAATAATCATAATAAAGAATTTAAATATGTTGATGATAATAAATATGAATTGATTAGTCCAACTCCTTTATTTATGAGAATTGATACAAAGAAGTAAAATTTTTTATATGTTTTTTACATTGTATATTGTTTTTGGAGTGGTTATATGTTGATTGATACACATTGTCATATATCTGAGGATGATTATGATGATATAGATTTAGTTATTAAGGAGAATATTGATTCTGGGGTAGATAAAATGATAGTTTCTGGTTGTGAAGAAAAAACTATTTATGAAGTAATTGAGTTAAGTAAAAAATATAATTCTATTTATATTACTATTGGGTATCATCCTGATCAAGTTAATTTGGTTGATGATAAAATGTTAAATAAATTAGAATTATTATTAAAGACCCCCAAAGTCGTAGGTATTGGTGAAATTGGTTTGGATTATCATTATGGAAAAGAGAATAGAGATGCTCAAATTAATTTGTTTCGAAAGCAAATGAAGATAGCTGAAAAATATCATTTACCAGTTGTTATTCATAGTAGAGACGCTACTAAAGATACTATTTCAGTCCTAAAGGAATTTCCTTCTGTTGTTGGAGATATTCATTGTTTTAGTGGGAGTATGGAAACTGCTAAAATATATATTTCTTTGGGTTATAAGATTGGAATTGGTGGGGTTGTGACTTTTAAAAATAGTAATCTTTATAAGGTTGTAGAGGCTATTGGTGTTTCTTCTATTTTGTTGGAAACTGATGCTCCATATTTGGCACCTGTTCCTTTTAGAGGTAAACTTAATTCTTCTAAATATCTTCCATATATAGCTAAGAAAGTTGCTGATACTTTAAATATTTCTTTTGATGAAGTAGCAAAGGTTACTTCTATAAATGCTAAAAGTCTGTTTGACTTAAAATCTATTTTATGATATTGTTAACTTGATTAAATAATAGGAGATTGTAATGAAACAAATAGTCTTAAAGATTATATTTAGTTTATTTATTATTTTTCTTATTTTGTTTTTATTATATTTTTTTATTTTTGATAATAAGAAATCCTTGAATTCTAGTTCATTATTTATTCAGTTTCATAATGATGATGTTTTGGAAGTCACAAACAGATTGCCTTTGTCTAATGAATTAGGAAAAAAAGATGATTGTGAAGAATCTTCAGATTTTATTGATTGTATAAATTTTACTATCAAAAATATTTCATCTGAAATGGTTAATTATGAAATATATATTACTAAAGAATATAATAAAAGTGAAATTAAAGGTGATTATATTATTTATTATTTAAGTGATGATAGTAATTATTTATTAAAGGGGTATGACACAAATATTTTACCCTCATATAAAAGCTTATTATCCTTAAGTGATAAGCCTTATGCTAAGCTATTGTATTCTGGTAGTCTTTCTTCAAGGGAAAAGAAAAATTTTATTTTAAAAACATGGGTTTCAGATAGTTATACTATATCGGATAATTTAGAAAAATTTCGAGTTAATGTTAATATTAGAGTAAAGTAAGGGTGAGTTTATGGCTAGTGAAAAGACATCTAAACAATTTAATGTAATTTTAATTACAATTGTTTTAATTTTAATTATGGTTTTTTGTATATGTTTATGGCTGTTTTTTGATCATAAGGAAAAAGTTATATATCAGGTTGAAAATGGTGGAAATATTTTTTTGAATTATGTTTCTGATTTTAATGGATTATCTTTACATGGTATGATTCCTTCTTCAGATGATAATGGAATTATTAATTTAAAAAAAGGTTCATATTTTGATTTTTCTATTGATACAAAACTTGATGATGCATCTGTAATTGATTATGAAATAAGCTTATTTCGTGAAAAAAAGTATGCTTATTTAGATAAAGATGTTCGTATCTATTTAGAAGAAGAGAAGAGTGGTACTTATGCAAAGGTATTTGGTCCTAGTGAATTTATCCCTTTAAAAAAAGTTAGCAAATATGGAACAAAAGTTGGTGATATGATCTTACTTCATGTTAGTAAAAAAAATAAGTCTACTAATAGGTACAGATTAAGAATGTGGTTATCTAATAGTTCAAAGATGTCTAGTGTGGACTATTCTGTTTCTGTTAAAATAAATGGAAAAGCAAAGTAGGGTGTAAAGCTTTTCCGTTTTATTTTGATATTTCTTTTTTTTGTTTTTATTTAGTATTATAATTTATTTTGTATGGGAGTGGTTTTTTGGGATTGATTTTAAAAAATTTTATTTTTAATATGAAGAAACTATATTTTTATTTTTATTCTTTTCTTCGTTTGGCATTGTTTCTTTTGTTATTGTTTCTTTTAACTTTTTTTGTATTTTATATTGCTGATTTGTATTTAAATGTTTATTCTGGAAAACATCAAAATCCTATGTTTGGATTTTATATTATTGTTACTCCTAGTATGGTTCCTACTATAAACGTTAATGATATTATTGTTGTTAAAAGAATTAATAATGATAGATATAATATTGGCGATATTATAAGTTTTTCTTCCTCTGATATAAATTACAATGGATTAACTATTACTCATCGGATTGTAGATAAAAAAAATATTTCTTATGGGAATTCTATTTATACTACTAAAGGGGATAATAATTATTTAAATGATTCTTCAAAGGTATTAACAAGTCATATTTATGGTAAAGTGCTTTTTAAAATACCAAAAATGGGTTATGTTAGATCGATTTTTTCTAGTCCTATTAATTATTTTATTTGTTTATTAATTCCTGCTTTTTTATTTATTCTTTATGAAATATTGAGAATTTCTATTTTTTTAATTAATAGAAAAGAATAATACTATTGATTTTCATAGATTTGTATGATATTTTATTATACTGTTTGGAGGAATTATGGAGAAATATGATGTTATTTTTAAAAAAAAATATGGGCAAAATTTTTTAAAAAATAATTATGTTGTTGATAAAATTGTTGGTTTAAGTAAATTTCCAGATAACTCTTTAGTTATTGAGGTTGGCCCTGGAGGAGGAATTCTTACTCGTAAGTTATCAGAATTATGTTCTTATGTTATTGCTTATGAGATTGATTTTGATTTAAAAGAAACATTATCTTCTAAATTTTCTAATTCTTCCAATGTAACTATTATTTTTAAAGATTTTTTAGAGGCAGATTTGGAAAAAGATATTAGTAATTTTAATTATGATCATTTATTTTTTATTAGTAATGTTCCTTATTATATTACTACACCTATTTTAATGAAGCTTATTCAATCTAATTTGAAATTTGATAAAATTATCATGATGGTTCAAAAAGAAGTAGGTGATAGATTCTCTAGTGTTCCTGGTACTAAAAGTTATGGGGCTATTACAGTATTGCTAAATTATTATTTTGATATAAAAAAAGAGTTTAAGGTTTCAAGAAAAGAATTTATTCCTGAACCAAAAGTTGATAGTATGATAATTTCTTTTTCTATTAAAAAAAATAGGTATAACTTGATTGATTATAATCATTTTAAAAATTTAGTTTATGATAGTTTTAAATTTAAAAGAAAAACTTTACGAAATAATTTAAAAAGCTATGATTTATCTATAATAAGTAAAGTTTTAATGAATTATGGTTTTGATTTGTCTATTCGTGCTGAAAAATTATCTGTTGAAATTTTTGTTAATTTATCTAATTCATTGTGTAAACGAGAGTTCTAACTCTTTTTTTTTTTCATATAATTTTTTTGGAGTTGATACATTTGGATTTTAAAGTTGGTAATATTGTTAGCAGGATTTCTCATAATCATGATGTTATTTTTGAAATTATAAGTATTGATGGTTTTATTTGTAGATTACAGGGTGTTGATGTTAGACTCAGTGCTGATGCAAATATTGATGATTTGGTTTTTATAAAAGATATTATTGATAAAGTAAATGATGAAGAGATTATAAAAAGAAATCTTAGTGAATTTGATTTTGATAGAGATAATTATTTTTATATTCCAGGGAATATTCTACATATTGATGGTGATGATAGTTATTTAGATAGATGCATGAAATTTTACAATGAGTTAGGAATTAAAGCAAATGGTATTTCTTTGAAAGAGCAATTTATTTCATCAAAAATTGTTTCTTTGATAAAGGAATACCGTCCTGACATTGTGGTTATAACTGGACATGATGCTTATTATTCCAAAAAAAATAATATACACGACATAAGAAATTATCAAAATACTAAAAATTTTGTTGCAGCTATAAAGGAGGCTAGAAAACTTGAAAAGAATCAAGATAAATTAATAATCATTGCCGGAGCATGTCAGTCAAATTATGAAGAATTAATAAAAGCTGGTGCTAATTTTGCTTCTAGTCCTAAAAGAATTAATATACATGCTCTTGATCCAGCAATTATTGCTTCATCTTTAGCATTTTCTGATAAAAACAAAGAAATTGATTTGATTTCTATTATAAAAAAAACTAAATATGGTAGTGATGGTATGGGTGGAATTATTACTAATGGTACAATGTATGTGGGGTTTCCAAGATGAGTCTTATTATTGCAAAAAAAAGAATAGAAAATCAATTAAATGTTTTTCATACTTTTCAATATAAAGGATCTAGAAATCAAGTTGATGAGTTTTCTGGTAAAATTATATATTGTTTTTCTTCTATTTTTTTAATATTGACTAATAATAATCATTATAAGTGTTTTTCATATAACGATTATATAGCTAATTTTTTTAGATTTATTTCTTGAAATAAAATTGTTGCTTTTTGATATATTATATTATAAAATATATTTGTAAAGTGATTTTACTTTATAAGGGAGGAAAAACTTATGAAAATTACATCTGTAAATGTACGTAAAATTGAAAAAGAAGGTTCTCGAATGAAGGGTATTGCATCTATATTGATAGATGATAGTTTTGCCGTACATGATATTCGAATCATTGAAGGAGATAATGGATTATTTATTGCTATGCCAAGTAGAAAAACAGCTGCTGGTACATATCGTGATATTGCTCATCCAATTAATCCTGAAGTTCGTGCTATGTTTGAGGATGCTATTCTTGAAGCTTATGATAAAGCTGAGGATGCACCTGAAGAAGAGTAATATAAAAGAAGATGTTCTAACGTCTTTTTTTTTTCATATAATTATTTAGGAGGATTTTTATATGGAAAAAGATAATTCTAATTATTCTAATTATAATCATAGTATTAATCTTTTGGAAAGAAAAACATTAGTTGTAACTGGAGTTAAGAAAATTGAAAATTTTGATAATATACATTTTTTGATGGATACTTCGATGGGGTTTATGTTAGTAAAAGGTGAAGATTTGGATTTAATAAAACTTGATACATTAGCTGGTAATGTTACTATTAAAGGTATAGTTAATTCAATAGAATATATTTTAGAGAATAATAAAAAAAATCGTGATGATTCAATCTTTAATAGGTTATTTAAGTGATAAATTTATTTTTTCAACTTATTAGTTTTCTTTTTTCTTTTTTTTATGGTTTTTTTTCTTTTTTTCTTTTTTCTGTTTTAAATAAATGCTTATTTTATCATAGTAAATTTATGAATTTTATTGTTCAATTTTTCTTTTGCTTTTTTTTATCAACACTATATTTTTTTTTATTACTTTTTATTAATAATGGCTTTTTTCATTTTTCCTTTTTTCTTGTGTTTTTCTTTGGGTTTTTCCTTTCATTAATATTTATGTAAATATATTGTAAAATAACGTTTTTTATTCTCTTCTTTTTTATCTTTTGATGTATAATATATATTGAATAGGTGGCGAGTTGTGATGAAAAAAAAATGTAAGAAGTCTCGGAGACGATTTTTCTTTTTTGGCATTAGTTCTTTATTTATTATTTTTGCTACGACTTTTACTGTCGGAAAATATTGGATTGAAATTATTGGAAAATATCAAGAAATGACAAGACTTGAAAAGGAAATGGTTGATTTACGTGAAAAAGAAGAAAAATTAAAAGTTGATGCTAATAAATTACAAAATCCTGATTATATTGCTAGGTATGCTCGTGAAAAATATCTTTATTCTAAAGAAGGAGAATATATTTTGCAAATTCCTGAAGAATAATTATCTATTTTTCTTTTTTTTCTTTTATAATCTGTTATAATAGTTTTATTTGTTGGAGGATTTTTATGATTGATATTGAAAAAAATTTTACTTTTCATAAAAATGATAGGATTGTTGTTGGTTGTTCTGCTGGACCTGATTCTATGGCTTTAGTTGATTCTTTACTTAAAATACGTGAAAAATATAATTTAACTTTGATTATTGCTCATATTAACCATAATTTGAGAAAACAAAGCGCTGAAGAAGAGAGTTTTTTGAGAGAATATTGTAACAAAAATAATTTGTTTTTTGAAGGAATGATTATTGAAAATTATGGTGATGATAATTTTCATAATGAAGCTCGCAATATTCGTTATAACTTTTTTCATAGTATTATTAAAAAATATGAAGCAAAATATCTAATGACTGCTCATCACGGGGATGATTTGATTGAAACTATTTTGATGAGAATTGTTAGAGGTTCTAATTTAAATGGTTATTCTGGCTTTCATAAATATGTATATATGGATTCTTATACTATTGTTAGACCTTTTATAAATTATACAAAGAAAGAAATAGAAGATTATGATAAACAAAATAATGTTACATATTATATTGATGATTCTAATTATAAAGATAAATATACTAGAAATAGGTATAGAAAATATATTTTGCCTTTTATGAAGGAAGAGGAAAAAAATGTTCATTTAAAGTTTTTTAAATTTAGTAAAACATTAGATGAAGCTAATCATTTTATTATTCATAGTAGAGATAAAGCTATTTCAAGAGTTATGAATGGTGATAGGATTATGATTGATAAATTTAAAGAAGAGGATAGTTTTATTCAAAAAGAAATTATTTATTATTTATTGGAGAAATATTATCAGGATGATTTATTATTATTATGTGATAAACATATTGAAATTATTTTTAATTTGATTTATAGTAAACGTGCAAATTGTTATATTAATTTGCCTAATGATGTTATAGCTCGTAAATCTTATAATTATTTTGATATAATCAGAGAAATAGATTCTATTTCTAGTTATGAAATTGAATTTGATAAGTTTGCTATTTTACCTAATAATCATAAAATTGAAAAAGTTGATTATATTTCAGATAATAGTAATTATGTTTGCAGATTATCTAGTTCTGAGATAACTTTGCCTATAATTGTTCGTACTCGAAGATTTGGTGATAGAATAACTGTTAAAGGCCTTAATGGTTCTAAAAAGGTAAAAGATATTTTTATTGATAAAAAGATTTCACTTTCAAAGAGAGATTTGTGGCCAATAGTATTAGATTCATCAGGTAAAGTATTGTGGATTCCTGGGATAAAAAAGTCAAAATTTGACAAAAAAATGAATGAAAGTTATGATATAATATTGAAGTACAGTTAGGGAGGAATTTAAGTGAATAAGAAAATTGATAAAAAAACTCTAAAAAAGGGTTTATTACCTTATGTGTTTTTATTAATAATTATGTTAGGTATTTTTTATGTTTTTACCGTTATGAATAAAGTTGTGCATACTTTTAGTTATAATGAATTCATAGAAAAGTTAGATGGAAATAAGATTACTGAATTGCATCTAGTTCCTAGAGGTAGTGGTTATACTTATGAAGTTGATGGTTCTTTAAAGGATTATAAAGAAAATGAAAAGTTTGAGGCAACATTACCTTTGAGTGATGAGGTTATGAAAAAAATTGTTTCTGCAAGTGATGATCAGGATTTCAAATTAACTGTATCTCCTGATCCAGAGTCATCTTCTTTAATTTTAATTTTGGTGAATGTTTTACCTTTAGTAATATTAGTAGGAGGAGCTTTTTGGTTTTTCAATAAACAAATGGCAGGAAATAGAAGTTCTTTTGATTTCGGAAAAAGTAGAGCTAAGTTAAGTAATGATGATAATCAGGTTACATTTAAGGATGTTGCAGGATTAAAAGAAGAAAAAGAAGAAGTTAGGGAGTTAATAGATTTTTTAAAAAATCCTAAGAAATTTCAGAAACTTGGAGCTAGGATTCCAAAGGGAGTTTTATTGATGGGTCCTCCAGGAACTGGAAAAACTTTATTAGCTAAAGCGGTTGCTGGAGAAGCAAATGTTCCATTTTACTTTATAAGTGGTTCTGATTTTGTAGAATTATTTGTTGGTGTTGGTGCTAGTAGAGTTCGTGATATGTTTCAGCAAGCAAAAAGAAATGCACCATGTTTGATTTTTATTGATGAAATTGATGCTGTCGGAAGACAAAGAGGAACAGGTTTAGGTGGAGGTCATGATGAACGTGAGCAAACTTTAAATCAGTTACTTACAGAAATGGATGGTTTTGGAGCTAATGAAGGTATTATTATAATTGCTGCTACAAATAGACCAGATGTTTTAGATCCTGCTTTATTAAGACCTGGACGTTTTGATAGACAGGTTACTGTTAATTTGCCTGATGTTCGTGGGCGTGAAGAAATTTTGGGAGTTCATGCTAAAAATAAAATTTTAGCTGATGGTATAACTTTAAAAAATTTGGCTAAAAGAACTCCTGGATTTAGTGGTGCTGATTTGGAAAATCTTTTAAATGAAGCTGCCTTATTAGCTGTTCGTCGTGATAAAGATGAAATTGGAATGAGCGAAATAGATGAAGCTACAGATAGAGTTTTAATGGGTCCTGCAAAGGTTAGTCATAAATATAGTGAAAATGATCGTAGACTTGTAGCTTATCATGAAGCTGGACATGCTGTTATTGGTTTAAAATTAAGTAGTGCTAGTGATGTTCAAAAAGTAACCATTATTCCTCGTGGTTCTGCAGGTGGATATAACATGATGGTTCCTAGTGAGGAAAAAATGTGTTCAACAAAAACTGATTTATTGGAAGAAATTACTGGATTATTAGGTGGTAGAGCTGCTGAAGAAGTAACTTTTGGAGAAATAACAACCGGTGCTCATAATGACTTTGAAAAAGCTACAAAAATTGCTCGAGCTATGGTTACTGAGTATGGAATGAGTGATTTAGGACCTTTACAGTTTGAACAGCAATCTGGAAGTGTTTTCTTGGGACGAGATTATAATAAGCCTCAACATTTTTCAAATGAAGTTGCTAATGAAATTGATATGGAAATGAGAAAAATAATTAATAATTGTCATAAGCAAGCAACTGAAATTATTAAGAAAAATAAAGATTTATTAAAACTAATTGCTGAGACTTTATTAGAATATGAAACATTGACAAAAGAGCAGATTGACTATTTAGTAGAAAATGGAAAGATGCCTGAAGAAGATGATAACAATTTAGAGTCTCTTTCTATCACAAAATTAAGAGAGATAGCAAAAGAAAAAGGAATTAAAAATTCTTCTAAAATGAATAAAGCTGAGTTGCTAAAGGAATTGGATCAATAATCTAGTCCTTTTTTCTTGCAAAAATCTTGAAACTAATATAATATATTTATTAAGGAGGAGTGTTTTATGGCTAAGGTAGATAAAGAGGATTTACAAAAATTAAAGAAGAAGGGAACTGGATTTATCAGTGAATTTAAGGACTTTATATTAAAAGGCAATGTCATGGATATGGCAATAGGTGTAATTATTGGTACTGCTTTTGCTGACATAGTTAATGCATTAACTGCTGATTTTATTAACCCTATTATTGGATTATTAGGTGGAGCTGATGTTGCTGGTGAAATAGTTATAAAGACATTAACAGATGGAACAAAAATTACAATTAATTATGGTCATTTTATTACTCAGATAATTAATTTTGTAATTATGGCTTTTGTTTTATTTATTATTTTAAAAGTTTTTAATGGTCTTGTTGAAGCCGGAAAGAAAAAGTTAGCTAAAGAAAAAGAAGCTGAACTTACTAAATCAGATGAAGTTGTATTACTTGAAGAAATACGTGACTTGTTAAAAAAAAATAAATAATAGATTATAAGATTTAAATGATTCTTTTTTGAATCATTTTTTTCTTGTTTTTATTTATATTTTATTTTATACTAAGCATGTATTGGGGTGACTTAGTATGAAATGGAAAATTGGAGATGTTGAAATTCAAAATCAGGTTGTACTTGCTCCAATGGCTGGAGTTTGTAATTTAGCCTTTCGAACCATTTGCAAGGAAATGGGATGTGGTTTAATTTATGCCGAGATGGTTAGTGATAAGGCTATTGTTTATAATAATAAAAAAACTATTGATATGCTTTCAATGACTGATTTTGAAAGACCTATTGTTCAACAAATATTTGGGTCCGATAAAGAATCGTTTGTTGAAGCTGCTAAGTTTATTTATAATAATATGCATCCCGATATCATTGATATAAATATGGGTTGTCCTGTTCCAAAAGTTGCTGTTAGAGCACAAGCTGGAGCAGCATTATTAAAGGATTTAGATAAGATTTATGATATTGTAAAGTCTGTTGTTGATACGGTACCTATTCCTGTTACAGTTAAGATTAGAAGTGGTTGGGATTTTGAACATATTAATGCAGTTGAAGTTGCAATTACTGTTGAAAAAGCAGGAGCAAAAGCTATATGTGTTCATCCTCGGACTAGAAGTCAGGGATATAAGGGAAATGCAGATTGGAGTATTATAAAAATGGTTAAAGAAGCTGTCAGTATTCCTGTGATTGGAAATGGTGATATTAAAACTCCAGATGATGCCAAAAGAATGCTTTTTGAGACCAAATGCGATGCTATTATGATTGGACGTGGGGCATTAGGGAATCCGTGGCTTTTAAAAAATATTATTAATGTTCTTGATGGAAAATCTATTCAGGTTGTTTCAATAAATGATAGAGTTGATATGTGTCTTCATCATCTTAATTTGTTATTTAATCTAAAAGGTGAAAAGATAGCTTGCTTAGAAATAAGAAATCATATTATGTGGTACTTTAAAGGTATTAAAGGATGTAATGAAATTAAAAATAAAGTCTATCAAACTAATAATATTCATGATATAATTTTAATATTAAATCAAATGAAGGAGGGAAAATATGAATGAAGAATCTGACAAAAAAGATATAGATGAGGATAAATCACGAAAAGCTTTATTTGTACAAAGGCTATGTGCTTTTATATTTGATATGTTATTGGTATCTTTAGTTGCTTCTTTCATTACTACTCCTTTTTTGAATTCTGATAAAATTCATGAGTTAGAGAAGAAAGAACAAGAATTAATTATTAATATTCAATCTAATGATTTTAAAAATAGTTCTTTCTTTTTAGAATACTCAGATTTTTTTTATCAGTATTCTAGGAGTATGGGAATAGTTTCTATTGCTAATATTCTATTTAAAGTATTGTATTTTATAGTATATCAGATATATAATAATGGCCAGACTATTGGTAAGAAAATTATGAAAATTAAAATTGTTTCTGACTCAGGAGAATTGTTAATGAATCAAATGATTTTACGTTCAATGCTAAATAATTTTATTTTTGTTGATTTATCTACCTTTATATTTATGTTATTTAGTCCTAAAAAATATTATATGAGTTTAATTGGTATTGTTTATTTTGCTCATTATTTATTATTGCTTGTTTCAATATTTATGCTTATTTATAGAAAAGATGGAAGGACAATTGCTGATAGGTTTGTTTATACAAAAGTTATTAGAAATAATTAAAGGAGAGTTATATTATATGAGAAATTTAACAGAACAAGAAATAGTTAGAAGAAGAAAAGCTGAAGAAATTCGTTCTTTAGGAATAGATCCTTTTGGAGATAGATATAATCGTGAGGACTTTGCTAAAGATATTGTTGAAAAATATAAAGATATTGAACATGATGAGTTTGATAATATGTCTGATACAGCAAAGGTTGCTGGTAGAATTATGTTTGTTAGAAAAATGGGGAAAGCTTCATTTTTTACTATAAAAGATAAAACAGGTTCTATTCAGATTTATATTTCAATTAATGATGTAGGTGATGATAAATATTCGTTATTTAAAAGTGCAGATATTGGAGATATTGTTGGTGTTTATGGGAAAATAATGAAAACAAAAACTGGTGAAGTTACTATCAAATGTTTGGAGTATACTCATTTGGTTAAAGCCCTTCGCCCTTTACCTGAAAAATTTCATGGTTTAACTGATGTTGAAGAAAGATATAGACGTCGTTATGTTGATTTGATTATGAATGATGATTCTAGGAAAGTGGCTTTTATGCGTCCTAAAATTATTCGTTGTATTCAGAGTTATTTGGATAATTTAGGTTTTACTGAAGTTGAGACCCCTGTTCTTACTACTTTGTTAACAGGTGCTTCTGCTCGACCTTTTGTAACACATCATAATGCTCAAAATTTAGATATGTATTTAAGAATTGCTTTGGAGCTTCCACTTAAGAGACTACTTGTTGGTGGAATGGAAGCTGTATATGAAATTGGTAGAGTTTTTAGAAACGAAGGCATGGATACAAAACATAATCCTGAATTTACATTAATGGAAGCGTATCTTGCTTATAGTGATTTAGAGGGAATGATGGATTTAACTGAAGGAATGTTTACAAGGATTGCTAAGGATGTTGTAGGAAAAATGGAATATAGTTTTGGTGGATATACTATAAATTTAGAAGGACCTTGGAAAAGAATAAGTATGACTGACGCAATAAAAGAAAAGACTAATATAGATTTTAAGAAAATATCTGATTTAGATGAATGTATTAAACTTGCTGAGGAGCATCATATTGAATTAGAGGATCATGAAAAGCAATTTGGACATATTGTTAATAAATTTTTTGAAAAATATGTTGAAGAGACTTTAATTCAACCAACTTTTCTATATGGGCATCCAATTGAGATTTCTCCTCTTACGAAAAAAAATCCTGAGGATCCTCGTTTTGTAGATCGATTTGAATTATTTATTGCTGGTAAGGAATTTGCAAATGCATATACTGAACTTAATGATCCTATTGATCAGCTTGAGAGATTTGAGGCTCAGTTAGAAGAACGTAAGTTAGGAAATGAAGAAGCAAATGATATTGATATGGATTTTATTGAAGCTTTAGAATATGGTATGCCACCGGCTGGGGGAATTGGATATGGTATAGATCGATTAATGATGTTATTTACTGAACAAGAATCTATTCGCGATGTTTTATTATTCCCAACAATGAAAGAAAAAACAAATTAGTCTTTTTCTTTTTTTTTGAAAATTTTATGAAAATATGTGTAAATACTTGTCAAATAATTTTCAAGTAGTTATAATTATTATGGGAGGTTAATTATGAAAAAACAAAATTTATGGAAGGTCGTATTATTAACGGCTGTAGTCTTTCTAATACTTACTTGGATATTACCAGCTGCCAGTTTTCAAAGTGAGTATGTAGAGCAAGGACGAATTCAAATGGGATTATTTGATATCTTTAATTATCCAACAACTGCGTTATCTGCTTTTGCATATATTGTGTTGTTCTTTGTATTTGTTGGAGGATTTTATGGTGTAATGTTTAAAATTCCTGCATATCGTTCTTTCTTGGATAAGATTGTTTCTTTTACGAAAGGAAAGGAGAAAGTATTTTTATCTGTTATTGTTTTGCTTGTTGCTTTATTAGTCTCAATTTGTGGATTAAATATTGGTATTGCTATATTTGTACCTTTTATTGTTTCTATTATCTTTTTAATGGGATATGATAAAATAGTAGCAGCTTATGCTGTTGTTGGTTCGATATGTGCTGGTATGTTAGGAAGTACTTACGCAAATTCTCATTTAAACGTTTTACTTTCAGGTTTTTCTTTAAATACTGATTATCAAATTGGTGTTCGTTTTGTCATTTTACTTGTTTCTGCTATTTTAGTTATTTTTAATATGATTCGTTATATCAGTTCTGCTGAAATGACTGTTATTCTTGAAAATAGTAATAAGAAAAATCGTGATAAGGTAAAAAATGAAGATGTGAAAGAAGAAAAAATTGAAGTTAAATCTTCTAAAGAATCTTCTTCAACTAAAAAGAGTTCTTCTAAGAAGTCTACAACAAAGTCTAAAACTCAAACAAAAAAATCTACTTCTTCAACTTCAAAAGGCAGTAAAAAAAATAACAATAAGGCAGCTTTAGTAGGAGAGGATGTAATAATAATAAAAGATGAAGATTCAAGTGTTAGATATGTTCCAGAATCTGATAATAAAAAACATATGATTTGGGCATTTGTGGTTTTCTTCTTATTATTGTTTATTGTAATGGTTTTAGCTTTTATTCCTTGGAGTGTATTTAATATTAAAGTATTTGATAATGTTACTCAATCTATTCAAAAATTTACTATATTTAAGTTTCCAATTTTTTCTAAAATACTTGGAAATATTAATTCATTTGGAAATTGGACTATTGTTGATTTACTATTGCCTTTGTCATTGACTGGTATTTTGTTAATGTTAATTTATAATATTAGTTTTGATGAAGCTGTTGAAGGTTTTGTAAATGGTGCTAAGAGAGCTATTGCTCCTTCAGTTATTACTATTCTTATTTATAGTATTTTAGTTTTAGTTGTTTATCATCCTTTTCCATTAGTAATTTATAAATTTATTTTGGGATTGACTAAATCATTTAATATTTTTACTACTGCTATTGTTAGTATGTTATGTGGTTTATTCCATTCTGATGCTTCTTATAGTTTTCAAAGTATTGTTCCATATTATGTTTCAGTAGTTAAAAATTCAAAAATTTATGCAGATGCTGCAATTATTTTTCAATCTATGTATGGTTTTATGATGTTATTTGCACCTACTAGTTTGATTTTAATGGTTACACTTTCATATTTAAAGATATCATATGGACAATGGTTAAAGAATGTTTGGAAATTACTTCTTGAGTTATTTATAATTTTGTTTATTGCTTTTATTGCTTTATCATTATTATAAAATTATGCAAGTTTTTGATTTACGGAAAATAATGAATTTATTTTCCTTTTTTTTGCTGTAATCGTGTTGAGATTTAAATAAAACTATATATGAGACAAATCTAATTTAATTTTTCTATGTAATCTATAATTTTATTTATACAGTTATTAAATAATGTTCTAAAAAATTATATATTATATAATCTATCTGTTAATAAATGAATGAGATAATCAATTATTACTGAATTATTAAACTTTTTTCTATATTTTTGGTTTGGCTAATCTTTCTAAAATTTTGTCCTGCTTGATAATTTAAATCTATATTTATTTTATGAGTTGCTAACAACCTCTATATATTTTTTATTCTTTTATTATTTATTTGATGTAATTAATATCTTTTTATTACGGCTTTAACCTATTATTTTTGTATTTTTAATTCATTATATTATTTGTAAAAATGTTTTATTGTTACATTGCTCATTAATTTAAAAATATTTTTATATTTTTAATTATTTTGTTATAATTATATTGGGTGATTTATGTGAAATTATTTAATTCTTTAACAAGGAAAATTGAAGATTTTAAACCTTATAATGATAATAAGGTTATGATGTATACTTGTGGGCCTACTGTATATCATTATGCTCATATTGGAAATTTACGTACCTATATTTTTGAAGATGTTTTGGAGAAAGGTCTATCTTATTTAGGATTTGATGTTGTTCGAGCTATGAATATTACTGATGTAGGTCATTTAACTAGTGATTCAGATACTGGTGAAGATAAAATGGAAAAAGGTGCAAAACGTGAAGGAAAGTCTGTTTATGAAATTGCAGATTTTTATACTAAAGCTTTTTTAGATGATATGGCTAGTTTAAATATTAAAATACCTGATATTATTGAAAAGGCAAGCGATAATATAGATATTTATATTAAAATGATTCAAAAACTGGTTGATGATGGTTATGCTTATTTTTCGAATGGAAATGTTTATTTTGATATTAGTAAAGCTAATAATTATTATCAACTTTCTGGTAAAAATCCTGATGATTTAAAAATTGGTGTTCGTGATACTGTAGATTTAGATATGTCAAAAAAGAATCCTGCAGATTTTGTTTTATGGTTTACTTTATCTAAATTTGAAAATCAGGTTATGAAATGGGATTCTCCTTGGGGAGTTGGTTATCCAGGTTGGCATATTGAGTGTTCTGGAATATCTTATAAAATATTTGGTGAACATTTAGATATTCATTGTGGCGGAGTAGATAATATTTTTCCTCATCATACTAACGAAATTGCTCAAAGTGAGGCTTTTTTAGGACATAAATGGTGTAATTTTTGGTGTCATGGTGCTCATTTAAATGATGAGTCTGGAAAAATGAGTAAGTCAAATGGAGAGTTTTTGACTATATCTTTGCTAAAAGAAAAAGGATATTCTCCTTTGGATTATAGATTTTTTTGTTTAAATAGTCATTACCGTAATTCTTTAATTTTCAGTTATGAATCTCTTGATATTGCTAAAAACGCTTTAAAAAAATTAAAAAATAAAGTTATTTCTTTAAGTGAAGAAATAACTAGTTTAGACGATTCTGCTGTTAAATCCTATTCTGCAAGGTTTAAAGAAGCTTTTGAAAATGATATTAATACGTCTTTAATGTTGACAGTATTATATGATTTATTAAAGGACTCTACTATTAATGATTATACAAAAAGAGTTATTATTCAAGATTTTGATAGTGTGTTATCTTTGGACTTGTTTCACTGTGATAATGAAATTGATGAGAACTTTCATAAATTAATTTTAGAAAAAATACAATTACGTCAAAGTGCTCGAGAAAATAAAGACTATGATTTAGCTGATCAAATTCGTAATGAATTACTTGATAAAGGAATTAAACTAATTGATTCAAAAGATGGGACTACTTACGAGAAAGTATAAAGATTAGATCATCTAATCTTTTTATAAGGAGATTTTATGGATAATAGAATACTTAATCTAAATATTTTGGTTTTAGCTTATTTAGGTGATTGTGTTTATGAAAATTATGTTAGAAAGCATTTAATCAAACTAGGAATTGCTAAAGTAAATGATTTGCAAAAAGCTTCTGTAAGATTTGTTAGCGCGGTGAATCAAGCAAAATTTATTAAAAAAATAATTGATTCAAATTTTATCAATGAGTTAGAATTATCTATTGTTAAAAGAGCTAGAAATTATAAAACAACTTCTCATCCTAAAAATTGCGATATTATAACTTATAAATATGCTACAGGACTAGAAGCTCTTATTGGTTACTATGATTTGATTAATAATAATGAAAGGATTGATGAGATTATGAATTTCATCTTTAATTGTGATATATGTTAGTTTATGGAAAAAATGTTGCTTTCGATTTGTTAAAAAAAAATAAAAATGTTAAAAAAATTTATTTTCAAGATAATTTTGATGATGAAAAAATTATTTCTTTAGTAAAAAAATTAAAAATTCCTTTTAAATATTGTACAAAAAATGAAATGGGTCATTTGTGTAATGGAGTTCATCAAGGTATAATTTTAGATATTCCGGATTATTCATATTCAAAGTTGGATGATTTAATATTAAGTGATTCAGATTTTGTAGTTATACTTGATCATTTAGAAGATCCGCATAATTTAGGAGCTATTATTCGTACTTGTGAAGCTGCTGGTGTTCGCTATATTATTTTACCTAAAAATAGACAGGTATTAATTAATTCTACTGTTATGAAAACTAGTGTTGGTACTTTGGATAGTGTTAATATTGTTTTAGTAAATAATATTTCTCAGGCAATTCGTGATTTAAAAAAACATAATTTTTGGATTGTCGGGACATCTTTATATAATAGTCAGGATTATCGTTCTATTGACTATTCTGGAAAAATAGCTTTGGTAATTGGTAATGAAGGAAATGGAATATCTAAACTAGTTGCTAATAATTGTGATTTTTTGGCTAAAATTCCTATGTATGGAAAAACGAATAGCTTAAATGCTAGTGTTGCTTCAGGTATCATGATTTATGAAATAATCCGAAATAGAAAGTAGGGAATATGGATTATAAAAGATATAATGATTATGAATTAATTTATATGATTAGAGAAAATGATGATTTTTCAAAATCTATTTTATTTAAAAAGTATTATCCAATATTGGTAAGTATTGCTAATGAATATTATTATAAATATAAACAATATGGATATGATTATGATGATTTTTTACAGGAAGCGTATATTGCTTTTTTTAATTCTTTAATTAACTTTAATGAAAATAAAAATGTTTTGTTATATTCATATGTTGTTATGTGTGTTAGACGAAAGATGATGTCTTTTTGTAAGAAGATTTCAAAAAGTTGTAAAAATATTTCATATAATAATTATGATGAATTTATTGATATTTTAGATACTAAGAGTGATGTTTATAGTAGGGTAAATAATTCTGAGTCAGAAAAAATGTTAAGGAATGTAATTTTAGATTTATCTTTTATTGATAGTGCTATTGTAGAGTTGAGAATTAATGGTTTTTCATATAAAGAGATAAGTTTATTATTAGAAGTACCTAGTAGTACTATTGAATATAAGTATAGAGTTTTTAGACAAAAATTTAAAAAATTATTTACTGATTTTATTATTTAATGATATCATTATTATGATATGGTGATGTTATGAATAATAATGATAATAATAATATGATTTCTTTGCTCCAATGGATTGATATTCATTATGATGATGATTCAAAGCAGAATCTTTTTTTAAATATGGATAGGGCATTGAAATATATAAATGATCATGGCTATATGGTTGATGACTTTTCTCCTCCAAAAATCTATGTCTTATTTAATGATAGTCAATGTATTTGGTTTTCTTCTACAAGTCCTTTACCTGATGATTTTTATAAGAGGGAAGAATGTGTAAAGAAAAATATTTATGATTCTTCGGTATTGCATGTTAAACTTTATTACTATTCTAAGGGGTTAGGATTAGATTTAGAGTCATATTTAAAAAAATTTGATTCTTCTTTTCTTATTGACCACCTTGATGAATTTTTTCAATTTGTACCTAGTTCTGATGTTCCATATTATCGAGGGGTTCTTCAAAGAAATGCAGGAGTGTATTTATGTGAATTTTCTTTAGAGAAAGGTAAAAGAGAATTGGTTTCTTTAGGAAACGAAGTTGGAGAGACAATTAATACAGATAATTTTCAACAAAAAGCTATAACTAACGACTTCATTAATGGATATATTTATTCTTATTTAAGCAAACAGAAAAAGAATGCTGCTTTCTCTTACTTTTTAATTATTCCTACAATTGTTTTCTTTGTTGCTTTAATTGTAGAGATTGTTTTGTTTATTATTAGTTTTGCATCATAGTTTGACTTATTATTTTATAAGTCTTTTTTGTTTGTATTAGTTGACATTTTATCTATTGTATGTTATTTTATTTTTAATTAACACGTTTGGTGTTTTTATTTTGATTGAAAGAAATTTGGTGATAAAATGGCAGAAATTCAAAAAAAGAAAATAAATGATAGTTATAATGTAGGAAAAACAATTGAAAAGAGAAAGACTAAAAAGCAAGACAATAGTAAAAAAAAGATAATATCTAATGAAACAAATAAAAGTCATGATAAGAAAAAAGATAATTTTATTACGCGCTTTCGTATCTTTTGTAATGGTGTTAAAAGTGAGTTTTTAAGAGTTCATTGGCCTAATAAGAATGAAATGATAAAATATTCTATTGCGACTATTTGTTTTATTATTTTTTGTGCATTATTTTTCTATTGTATTGATATTGTTTTTGCATTTTTTCAATCATTATTTCATTAGTAAGGAGCAGTTTTATGGATAAACAGTGGTATGTAGTTAATACTTATTCTGGACATGAAAATAAAGTAAAGGAAAAACTAGAGATGCGTGCTGAATCTATGGATATGAAGGATTATATCTATAGAGTAGTAATTCCAGAAGAAAAAGTAGTAGAAGTTAAAGATGGCGTAACAAAAGAAAAAGTAAAGAAAATGTTTCCTGGTTATATTTTGGTTGAGATGGTCATGACAGATGAGGCGTGGTATGTTGTTCGTAATACTCCAGGTGTTACTGGATTCATTGGATCTAGTGGAAAGGGGGCAAAGCCTACTCCTTTACAACCTTATGAAGTAGATAATATTCTTGGGAATATGGGCATTAGTAGAATGGATGTTGATACAGATCTTACTGAAGGTACCAAAGTTAAAATTATTGCTGGACCATTTCAAGGAATGTTTGGTACAGTAGATTTAGTTGATTTACCATCAAGTAAAGTTAACTTACTAGTTGATTTATTTGGACAAGAAACTAGTGTAGAGGTAGAGCTTTCACAAATTGAGAAAGCATAGTTTAATTTGGTGGGTTTATTGTATGAACAATTAAAAAAAAAATTAAATGAAATGTTAAACATTTTCGATTTTTTAAATATCTGAAGAATAACAACTTGAAATTATAAGTCATGGTGTTGATTTTAATTATACATTAGGCGATATTGATTATGATCATAGTAATTGATAATTTGATTGTTTTAAATTTTCGAGATTTTTTAATTTATTGTAAAAAATGTGGTGTTCCGTTTGACATGAATAATTTTTTATCAGTAAAGTTTGAGTTTTTTGTTCATGAATTTGAAAAGATAGATAATGAATCGATTGGAATTATTAAAACTAAACGAAATAAATATTGCATTATTGTGATGTTTATGATATATTACATACGCGACTATATTTTTATATAGGGGTGTATGTATTAGTGGGAAGCATGGTTTGCATTTTTAAGCGGTAATCAAGCTATTTGGACCACTCGCGAAAACTATATTATAGGAGGTGTTTTTCGTGGCAAAAGAAGCAATAAAAAAAATTAAATTACAAATTGAAGCAGGAAAAGCTACACCAGCTCCACCAGTTGGTACAGTTTTAGGACCTGCAGGTATTAATCTGCAAGATTTTTGTACTAAGTATAATGAAGCTACAAGAGATAAAATGGGGGATGTTTTACCTGTTGAAATTTCTATTTATGAAGATAGAAGTTTTGATTTTGTTATTAAAACTCCACCAACAGCATTTTTATTAATGAAATTTGCTAAAGTTAAGAAAGGTTCTGTCAATGGATCTAAAGAAGTTGTTGCAACAATTTCACAAGATGTATTGAGAGAAATTGCTGAAATTAAGTTACCTGATTTGAATGCTTATACTGTTGAGGAAGCTATGAAAATAGTTGCTGGTACTGCTAAGAATATGGGTATTGCTATTGAAGGCATGGAATAAATTTAGTTGCCTAGTGGAAGGTTATATAAAAAAATCCGCTTTTACCACATAAGGAGGAGAAATTATGAAGAAAAGAAGTAAAAAATATACTGAAGCTTTAAGCAAAATTGAAAAAGGTAAAGTATATACTAAAGAAGAGGCTATTAAATTAGTTAAAGAAACTTCTATTAGTTCATTTGATGGTTCTGTTGAAATAGCTATGAGATTGAATCTAGATACAAAAAAAGCTGATCAACAATTAAGAGGTGCAATAGTTTTGCCAAAAGGTACTGGGAAGACTCAAAGAGTACTTGTAATTGCTAGAGGACCAAAGGCTAAGGAAGCACAGGATGCGGGAGCAGATTATGTCGGAGATGTAGATTTATTAGAGAAAATTGAAAAGGAAAATTGGTTTGAATTTGATACGATGATTGCTACACCTGATATGATGCCGTTGTTAGGAAAGTTAGGAAGAGTACTTGGACCTAAAGGTTTAATGCCTAATCCTAAAACTGGAACTGTAACTTTAGATGTTGCTAAAGCTGTAGAAGAAGTTAAAGCAGGACGTGTTGAGTATCGTACTGATAGTTTTGGTAATATTCATGGTGTAATTGGAAAGGTTTCATTTTCTGAGGAAGATTTACTTGCTAATATGGATGCATTTGTTTCTCAAATTTTAAGAATTAAACCTGCAACTGTTAAAGGGGATTACATTAAAAATATTTCAGTTTCATCTAGTATGGGGCCTGGAATAAAAGTTGAAATTAATTTTGACAAATAATTTAATTTGATATATAATATTTTATGTTTATTGGTGCCATAGACAGTAGGTGTTTGTAAATCCTACCGAGGACTTTACCTAATTTTAAGTTCCTTTCTGTCTTGGTAAGGAACTTTTTTATGGTACTTTTAATATATTGAAGGAGGTGTATTATGGCAAATCAAACAATTTTACTAAGAAAACAAGAAATTGTTGGAGAAATAAAAAATCATGCAGAAAATTCATCATCTATTGTTTTATTTGATTATCGTGGTATGACTGATGCTGAAGCTAAAGAATTGCGTGTCAAATTAAGAGAAGCAAATGCTGATTATAAAGTTTATAAGAATACTTTAATGTCAATTGCTTTTAAAGATTTGAATATTGATGTTCAAGAATTTTTAACTGGACCTAGTGCTTTGGCTTATAGTGATGATCAAATTGCTCCAATTAAAATTTTATCTGATTTTGCAAAAGAACATCCATCATTAATTTTAAAAGTTGGTGTTGTTGATGGAGAAATTGCTGATGCTGCAAAACTAGCTGAGTATGCAACTATTCCATCTAGAGATGGACTTCTTACTATGTTAGCAGGTGGAATGATTGGCTTAGTAAGAGATTTATCAATTTGTTTGGACTTATATAGTCAACAAAAAGAAGAATGATAATAATTTATGGGGTGTTGTTGTGATTTATGATGATATGGAAAGTGATGGTAATATATTAAGTAATATGAATCCTTGGGATGAAGTTATTGCTAAATTAGAAATGGCCCACGCTTTATTTGAACAAACTGAAAAATTGTGTAACAGTTGTATTAACAGTTTAGAAGCTTGTTCGTCTAGTCTTAATTCTGCGTCTATTCATCTTCAGGAGGCATCTGATAGTCTTAGTTATACAGCTGACTGTTTTGATAGTCATGGGCGTGGTAAAAGATAATAAAAAATAATAGTTAAATAATATAAAGGAGAAATAAAAATGGCTAAATTAACAAAAGAAGATTTTATTAATAGTTTAAAAGAAATGAATTTATTAGAAATTAAAGAATTAGTTGATGCAATGAAGGAGGAATTTGGTGTTGATCCAAGTGCTGTAGCTGTTGCTGCACCTGTAGCTGGAGCTGCTGCTGAAGAAGGACCTAGTACAGTTACAGTTTCTATTTCTGATCCAGGTGCTGGAAAAGTTGGAGTAATTAAAGTTGTTAAAGAAATTACTGGTCTTGGATTAAAGGAAGCTAAAGACATTGTTGATTCTAATGGTGTAGTTAAGGAAAATATTCCTACTGCTGAGGCTGATGAAATCAAAGCTAAGCTTGAAGAAGCTGGTGCTACAGTTGAAGTTAAATAAAAAATCAATGCGTTGCATTGTTTTTTTTTGATTTTTATATATTTTTTTCTTTTTATTTTTGCTATAATGTATTTTAGAGAATAAGATGGTGGTATTATGTTAATATATATTATTCATTTTGATAAGATTTTTACATTTAGATTACCCTTGGTTGTTTCCGGTAATTATATGCTTGAAGATTGTGATTCTGATGGGAATATTCGTAGTTTAATTAATGTTGTTGCTACATCTTCAAAGTGGGTTATTAATTCAAATGAAAATGTTAGGATTATTTCTAATAATCAATTTGTTAAGTCATGTGAATTATCTTTATATAATTGGTATTCTTTGTCTACTGTTGATGGGGAAAAAATTTCTTTGTTTTGTATGCCTTTATATGAGAATAAATATATTATTAAATCTATTGATAATTCTGGTAAGATGATTGTTGGAAAGGGTTCAAATTGTGATATAGTTATTTTAAATGCTCGTTTTTCAGAGCAGCAGTTTGAGTTGGTATTCGACAAATCTAAATGGTTTATTCGTAACTTAGATTTAAAACAAGGATTATTTATTAATGGTATTTTGCAAAATGAGGGTTTTTTGGATAGCTTTGATAAAGTTTTTATAGCGGGCTTTAAATTTGTTGTATGTGGGAATTTAATATATTTAAATAATTCTATTTTTAGTATTACTCTAAATACTAATTTACTTACCTCTCCGATGAAAGTTTTATCCGTCCCTAATTTTAGTTCTATGTTTCAAACATACTCTGATTATTATGGACAAAATGATTATTTTTCGAAATCGCCGGTTTTCTTTAAAAAAATTAATGAAGTTTCAATTGAATTAAAATCTCCTGATGAAGATGAAAAACCTGAGTTTCAGTCTATTATAATGACTATGGTTCCTACTGCTTTGATGGGAATTACTACTTTAATTACAACATTTTATACTATTCGTAATTATAGTAGAGGAGAGGGAGATGAAGAAACTCTTTATACAACTATAGTTATGATAATTGTTATGTTTATTCTTTGCTTTATTTGGCCATTTATTGAAAGATTTGTTGATAATATGCGAGTAAAAAGAAGAAATAAAAATAAAGTAAAATTATATACTAAGTATTTAGAACAAAAAAAAGAGTATTTAGAAAAGATAATGAATGAACAAAAAGCAGCTTTGTTTTTAAATAATTTATCTTTAGAGGAGTGTCAAAATGTAATTTTTAATAGATCTTCTAATTTGTTTTCTTTAAATCAAGGACAAGAACAATTTTTAAAGATTAGATTAGGAACTGGTAGGGTTTTATTGAATTGTCATTTTGAATATAATAGACCTGATTTTGTTGTGAACGAGAATTCGCTTCAAAAAGATTTAGATAATTTAGTTCAACAATATAAATATATTGATAGGGCTCCATTGACTTTTTCTTTGAAAAATAGTATTGCGTTTATAAACTCAAAAAAGGAATATAATAAGTATATTGAGTCTTTAATTATTCAGGTTTCTTCTTTACATGATTATCATGAAGTAAAAATAGTTATGTTTACTGATGAAACTTCGAAGCTATACTCTGCTAAAATATTAAATCATTGTTGGAACGATGATCGTAGTTTTAGATATGTTGCTACGAGTCTTCAGGATGCAGAAACTCTATCTAGTGAATTATATAAAACTTTTTCAAAACGTTCTAGTTTGTCAGAACAAACTACATTTTATCCCTATTATGTGATTATATGTGATAATATTAATAAATATAGAAATATTAAAATTATTAGTGACATTTTACATTCAAAAAATAATTATGGTTTTAGTTTTGTTGTATTTGCTTCTAAATTGACGGAAGTACCAGATGGTTGCAATTATTTTTGTGATTACTCATCTAATAGTGCTACTTTATTTAAAAGTGATATGGAAGAAAATGATATTATTTCATTTTTCCCTGAGTTTGCTGATAAAAATATTGATTATTCAATTTGTTTAAGAAAGCTTGCTAATATTCCTATAAAAGCAAGTATTGAGAATTCGGGTATTACTTTACCTGAAAAATTTGGATTTCTTGAAATGTATAATGTTGGGAATGTTGAACAATTAAATTCTTCTGACCGTTGGAAAAATTCTCAGATTGTTAATACTTTAGCTGCTCCTATTGGAATTGATACTTCAGGTAATATTTTATATTTAGATTTACATGAAAAAAAGCATGGACCACATGGCTTAATTGCTGGTATGACAGGTTCTGGTAAGAGTGAAACAATTATTACTTATTTGCTTTCTCTTGCTGTTAATTATAGTCCAGATGAGGTTCAATTTGTTCTTATTGATTATAAGGGTGGAGGTTTAGCTGGAGCATTTGAGAATCGTAAGACTGGTATGAAATTGCCTCATCTTATTGGAACAATTACTAATTTAGATACTTCTGAAATGAATCGTACTTTAGTTTCTATTAAAAGTGAGTTACAAAGAAGACAAATGATTTTTAATCGAGCTAAAGAAAATTTAAATACTGGTACTATTGATATTTATAAATATCAAGCTTTAGTTCGTGATGGTCAGATAGAAGAACCTTTGTCGCATTTATTTATTGTCTGTGATGAGTTTGCTGAGTTAAAACAGCAGCAACCAGATTTTATGGATGAAATTGTTAGCGCTGCCCGTATTGGACGTAGTTTAGGAATTCATTTAATTTTGGCAACTCAAAAGCCAAGTGGTGTAGTTGATGACCAAGTTTGGTCAAACTCTAAATTTAAAATTTGTTGTAAAGTACAAACTGCTGAGGATAGTAGTGAGATGCTTAGAAAGCCTGATGCTGCTTATTTAAAAGAGTCAGGAAGATTTTATTTGCAAATTGGTTATGATGAATACTATGTTTTAGCTCAGTCTGGTTATTCAGGGGTAGAATATGTTCCTTCTGATCGTGCTGTGTCAAAACTTGATAATACTATATCTTTTATAAACTCTCTTGGTGAGATATATAAAAATGCTAATTACAGTATTTCGAAAGCAAAGAAAGATTCTCAACAATCATTAGGAGAAGAGCTTACAAATATTGTAAAATATTTAATTGATGTAGCTAAAAACGGTAATTATAAATATCATCAATTATGGTTGGATAATATACCTGAGGTATTGTCATATAATCGTTTGATTGCTAAATATCATCCTAGTACTGAATTATATAATATAAATCCTGTAATTGGTGAGTATGATGATCCTAAAGCTCAGAGACAAGGGTTAGTCACTTTACCACTTACTTTTGGTGGTAATACTTACATAGTTGGTAATAGTGGTAGTGGTAAAAGCACATTATTTTCTACTATTATTGCATCTACTATAATTAATCATAATAGTGAAGAGGTAAATATTTATATTCTTGATATGGGTGCAGAAAAATTAAAAAAGTTTACTGGTGCCCCACAAGTTGGGGATATATTAACTATTACTGATAAAAATGAGTTATCCTTTTTGGTTTTTATGTTACAATTGGAAATTGCTAAAAGACAAAAATATTATTCAGAGAATGGTGGAGATTTTTTAAATGATGTTAAAAAAAAGAAAGCTCCATTTCCAAATATTCTTGTTTTTCTATATGATATTGATACTTTCAAAGAAAACTTTGATTATTTCTTAGAAGAGTATATTATTCCTCTTGCAAGGAATTCTTCTAAGTATGGTATTAATTTTATTATTTCTGGAAACACTTCTAATTCTTTAGGTTATTCCGCTGAGCAATGTTTTAGTCAGTTTATTATGCTTAATGTTTCTGATCCAGATGATTATCATACCTTTTTTAGTCAATATCCAGTTATCAAGAAAAATCCTGGACGTGGAATTGTTGATGTTGGTGGTGAGGGATATGAGTTTCAAACTAGTTTATTTTTTGAACAAGATAATGAGTTAAAATATTTGAAAAATATTATAAACCAGCTTAATTCTTATTTAAAAACTAAAGCAAAGCCTGTTCCTAGGGTTCCTGATAATGTTACTTTTGATTCTGTTAAGCAATATATTTCAACTCTTGATTATTTTCCGTTGGGTGTTAGTTTAAAGACAGCTCAGATTGGATTTTATAATTTTAATAAGTTAGTTAATGTTATTTCTTCTGATAGAATAACTTCATTTATTAAATTCTTAAGTGGTTTTCAGCAAGTAATGACTAGTATTCCTAATACTAAAATGATAATTTTAAATGGTTATGAGAATATAACTATAAATCAATATGGTAATATAAAAATCTATAATAGTGGTTTTTCTAAAGTTATGGTAGCTTTGAAAAATAATATATTAAAATATAGTAGTCTGAAAAGTGATGAAAAGTTTGTAGTTTTAGTATTAAATTATAATGAACTAAATAGAAAATTAAAAGAAAAGTCTAAAAATGAATCTAGTGAAGATATTTTTTCTATTTCTGATTTAATAAATTTGTCGCGTAATAGTAATAACTTTAGGTTTATTATATATGACTTATCTTCAAGCTCAGATGATTTGAAAAATGGAGATTTAATTGATTATTTTGATGGTCTTTCAGGTATTTGGATTGGTAATAATTTTGATGGCCAAATGGTATTTGAATCAAAAAATGGTATGGATTTTGGGACTATTGGTGATGATGTATTGATAAGTATTGAAGAAGGACGTGCTTCTGATATTAAGTATGTTAGATAGGAAGTGATATTTGATGAATAAATTATTAGTAAGTGTTTTTGTTCTATGTTTGGAAAATCAATATGATTTAATGATTCCTATTAATATATCTGTAAAAGATGCAATTGAACTAATCCAAAAATCTATTTTTGAGTTAACTGATCATTCTTATCAAATTAATTATAATGCATGCTTATATGATGAGGATGGTAAAGTTATAAATCAAAATAATATTATTAAATTCTCAGGTTTGAGAAATGGTTCTAAAGTAATGTTAGTATAAATTTATTTTTGATTTTTAAACGTTTCTTTTTATGAGACGTTTTTTTTTGTAAAATTATTATTATTTTTGATTTTTTTTTAAATTTTAGTTGAAAATTGATTTTATATATTGTAAAATCAATTTAAGATGTTATGATTGGAGGATAGAATATGGCTACAGTTAAGTTGTTGGGCGTCGATAATTGTCCTGATAGTAGTTTTAAGCTTTCAACTGTAAGTAAGTCTACAATTGAGGTTTCTGAAGGATTTAACGCTCAATTATCTAAAGTTACTAATGCTTTTAATGGTGTTTCTTCTAGTTTAACTTCCATACAGAAACAAATAAGTTCTGATGTAAGCAATTATAAGAACTATATGGATGCAAAAAGATTGAACTCATTGAGTAAACTTGTTAGTACAACTAAGACTCAAGTTAATCAAGTAAATGATAGACGTAATAATATGAAATCTTGGGCTAATAAGGATATTGCTGCAATTAAGGAAGCTGCTAAAAAGAAAGCTTGGGTTGCTGCAATTGATACTCTTATGAAAGAAACAAATCTTTCGAAAGAGACACTTAAAGCTTTAGATGCTTTAAAAGGATTACTATAATAATTGTTTTGAAAGGAGAAATAGATTATGGCTGAAAAAACAAATCCTAAAAAAGTTTTAGAAATGGCTAATAAAATATATCCAAAACTTGTGGATGCTGAAAACAAGAATGTTTCTTTATTTAATGCTGTTAAAACAAGTGCTACAGCAAATAAAGGAAAGTCATACTGGAATGGTTCTCGGGCTTTTGCATGGTATTGTTCTACTTGTCGCGCATGCGCCAATGCTCATTTTCGTATAGCAAGGATGGCAGAAATTTATAAAGCTATTTGTTATGATGCTATGAAGGTTCAACAGGCTGATAAAGCGTCTAGTTCTGTTTTGTTAGATTTACATACTAAGTATATTAGGTTTGACGATTTAAAGAAAAAATGCGAAAGTAATTATTCAAAAGTTATTACTTGGGGAAAGAGTTAAGGTGATTTATGATTACTTTAGATGAAAATAATTCTGTAAATGAAAGTTTAGAAACTGAGTCTGTTTCTGAATTGGAAGATGTTCAAGGAAAAGTGGAGTCTTTAAGAAATTCTTTAAGTAATGGTGAGATTCCTGAAGATTTAAGAGACTTTATTGTTTCTTTAAAGAATAATTCTGTTGTTGATGATTTATCTGAAGCACATGTTGAATTTGTTGGAGATGATGAGGTTACTTCATACGAAGCTGAAATTGATGAAAGTTTGGCAGATGGTGACGATGTTGATTTGATTGATGGAGATGTAAACGTTTCTGATAATGATTTATTTTAGTGATGATTTTTCATCACTTTTTTATTTTTTAATTGACCTTTTCTTATTTTTTTGGTAAACTGAGATTAACATAGGAAGCATAAGCAGTTGAAGTCCCTATTTATTGGGATATTTAACAGTGTTATAGGATTAAATTCTGCTAGACTCTATGTTAAATGCTAGTTTGAGAAAGAAAACTCATTTTGACAAGTATAATAGTTTTTATGTTTACTGATAATAGATATAATTTCTATTATATTAAACTCGACTATCTAATTATGATTAGATAGTTTTTTCTTATGTAGTTTATTATATATGATTTTTATATTTTTTAATTAATACATTATTAATAATTAATGATTACAATTTTATATTATGGACTATTGACTTTTATATATTTCTGTCATATAATTTACTTGATAATAGTGAGTATTTATTTATTGTTTTTGCTATATTATCTTTTATTAGTTAATTTAGTTTAAATAATGGTTTTTAATCTTGTCAACACTATTATTATTAGCATTTTTTAAGAAGGAAAACTTTTTAATATAGTAGAATCTATCCAAGTTGTTAATGAAAGCAATTCTATTTTAGCGGATAGAGGGATAGTTCCTATTAAACCATTTAGTAATAATTTATCAGATTGTTGCTAAAAGAAAAAAAGATTGTTTAATGTAGTTGTTTTTCGTTCTTTTTTTGAATTATAGGTTTTTCATTGCCTATAATTTTTTTTATCTTGTTTTTTTTTATTACTATTGTTATAATTATTCTATAATAAGAGGTGGTTACGTGGGAAAGTTTGATATAAATATAGATAGTGTAAATGTATTTGGCGTAAATAAAGATTTAGATTATATTGATGTTGATGCTATGAATGAATCTTTAAAAGAAATAGTAGGCCAATTAGATATTGTTCGTTTGTCTTTGCTGAATATTAATTCTTTGTTAAATCAATCTGTAAATAAAGGGTTTGTTAAGGGGACTAGAGCTGATATATTTAGAGGTTGGTCGAAAAAATGTAAATCACTTTCTATCTCTACGATTAAGTGCAGAGATAAATTTTTCCAAAGTTTTATGGCAGATTCTCAAAGGTATAGAATGAAAATAATTGAAGATAAAATTAATAATATTACTGATAGTAAAGAATAATTGTTTTGAGGCGGATATATTATGAATGATTATAATGAATTAAATAAAATTAAAATAAATCTAGAAAGAGAACTTGATCGTTTGTCTAATGCTATAGAAAAAATCAAGAATTATATTGTTGATGTTGAAAATGGTACAGGTGAATATGCTTTTTGGAATGGAAATGTAGCTTATTATTCTATTGAAAAAATGTTAGTTATGGTAGAGAAGTATAAAGTTTTATCTGAGAAATTATATGTATGTTCTAATTATTTAAATTCAATAGATAATGATGATATCATATAATTATATATTTTTTTTATTTTTGTTGTTCTATTAGTATAGAACTTTTTTTGTATTAAAATGTTAATATTTTTGTTGACTTTTTTTGTTTTTTTGTGTATTATATGTTTCGAAAGGAAGAAAAATATATGTTTTGTTTTATTTTTCTTCTTCTTTTTATTTTAAGGTGATAAAATGGGGCAGTATTTTGAAAATCAACAATTACCTAGTAATGTCCGAAAAGTAAAAGTTCATCTTTTTTTTAGGGACTTTTATTTTTATACGGATAATGGTGTTTTTTCTAAGGACGGTTTGGACTTTGGCAGTAGACTTCTTCTTGAATCTATCCCGCTTGATGAGGTTGGAGGCAAAGTTCTTGATATGGGATGTGGTTATGGAGTATTTGGAATTATTTTAAATAAAATTACTTCTTGTTATGTTGATATGGTTGATGTTAATTTACGAGCTCTTCATTTAGCAAAAAGAAATGTTGAAGTAAATTGTTGTTCTAATATATCTGTTTTTGAAAGTAATGTTTATGAAAATATTCATTCTAAGTATTCTTGTATTGTTACAAATCCTCCTATTAGAGCAGGAAAAGAAATTGTTTATGATATGGTTATGAATGCAGGGAAATATCTTTTGGATAACGGAAAATTATTTTTAGTTATTCGAAAAGAGCAGGGTGCTAAATCGTTAATAATCGATCTAAAAAAATATTATGATGTTATTGTTCTTAATAGGAAAAAAGGATTTTATATTTTGCGGTGTGTTGTTAACAAATAACAAAAATTATAATATTGTGGGGTGAAATTAGTGTCTTATAAGATTGTTAAAAGTGGTGATTATCGTGAAAGAAGGAATTTTTCTAGGATTAGAAATTCTTATGAATTAAAGGATTTGCTTGAGGTTCAAAAAAAATCATATGATTGGTTTATCAGCACTGGTATTAAGGAAGTTTTTGAGGATTTATTTCCTGTAGAAAATTTTTCAGGGACTTTGTCATTAGAATTTGGTGATTTTCATTTTGATAAGCCTAAATATTCTATAAAAGAAAGTAAAGATAGGGAATCTACTTATTCTGCACCTTTAAGAGTTGAAGTTCGTTTATTTAATAGAGAAACTGGTGAAGTTAAAGAGCAAGAAATTTTTATGGGTGATATGCCTATTATGACAGGAAGTGGTACTTTTGTTGTAAATGGTGCCGAGCGTGTAATTGTATCACAGTTAGTTCGTTCTCCAAGTGTTTATTTTAATCATGAAATTGATAAAAATGGTAGAGAAATAATTACTAATCAAATTATTCCCAATCGTGGAACTTGGTTAGAGTTTGAAATTGATGCTAGAGATGTTTTATATGTTAGAATTGATAGAACAAGAAAAGTTCCTATTACAACTTTGCTTAGAGCTTTTGGATTGTCAAGTGATGATGATATTTTAAATATGTTTGGAGATGACGAGTATTTAAAAAATACTATTTCTAAAGATTCTACAAAAAATACTGATGAGGCTTTGATTGAAATATATGAGAAATTAAGACCTGGAGAGCCTGCAACTTTAGATTCGTCAAAGAATCAGATTATTACTCGTTTTTTTGATGAGTTTAGATATGATTTATCTAAAGTTGGACGTTATAAGTTTAATAGAAAGTTAAATGTTTGTGATAGATTACTTAATCAAACATTAGCAGAAGACATAAAAAAAGATGGAGCAGTTGTTTTTCCAAAAGGAACTGTTATTACAAAAGCTAATTTAAAAGAATTAAATGAAGTTTTATCTTGTGGTTATGGTGTTTGTGATGCTACTGTTAATGAAGAGTTGGATACTTATAACAAAGTTCAAATAGTTAAAATTGTTGATCCTAGTGATAAAAAGAAAAAAATAATTGTAATTGGTAATGATCAATCTTTAGATATTAAAAGATTAACCATATCAGATGTTTATGCTAGTGTTTCTTATTATCTTAATTTATTACATGGAGTGGGAAATTTTGATGAAATTGATCATTTAGCTAATAGACGTATTCGTCAGGTGGGAGAATTACTACAAAATCAATTTAGAATAGGTGTATCTAGAATGGAGAGAGTTATTAGAGAAAGAATGACTACTCAGGAGATGGAAGAGGTTACACCTAAAACTTTGATTAATATTAGACCTGTAACTGCTGCTATGAAAGAATTTTTTGGAAGTTCTCAGTTGTCTCAGTTTATGGATCAGACTAATCCAATAGCAGAACTAACTCATAAACGTCGCTTGTCTGCTTTAGGACCAGGTGGACTTTCTCGTGATAGAGCAGGTGTTGAAGTACGTGATGTTAATGCATCACATTATGGTCGTATTTGTCCTATTGAATCTCCAGAAGGACCAAATATTGGATTGATAACTTCTTTGGCAAGTTATGCTAAAATTGATGAATATGGATTTATTATGACGCCATATAGAAAAGTTGTTGATTGTCAAATTACTGATGATGTTGAATATTTAACTGCTGATGATGAGCTTGATTTTATTATTTCTCAGTCTACTGTTGAAACTGATGAGTCTAATAAAATAATTGCTGAACAAGTTAATGCCCGTTTTAGAGGAGAAAATATTTTAGCTAAACCTGAACAAGTTGATTATATTGATGTTAGTCCTCAACAAGTTGTTTCTATTACTACAAGTTGTATTCCATTCTTGGAGCATGATGATGCTACTCGTGCCTTGATGGGGGCTAATATGCAAAGACAAGCTATGCCTTTAATTAAGACAGAAGCACCACTTGTTGGGACTGGAGTTGAATTTGTTGCTGCTAAAGACTCTGGTGTTGAAGTAATAGCTGAAAATGATGGAATTGTTGATTATGTTGATGCAAAAAAGATAGTGGTTAAGACTAAAGAAGGTAAAGATGATTATAAATTAGCTAATTTTGAACTTGCTAACTCAAGTATTTGTTCTCATCAACGCCCAATTGTTCATGTTGGTGATAAAGTTAAAGGTGGTAGTACTGTTTTAGCTGATGGTAACTCAACAGATAAGGGAGAGTTAGCCTTAGGTAAAAACATGACTGTTGCATTTATGACATTTAATGGTTATAACTATGAAGATGCTGTTATTTTAAATGAAAACTTAGTTAAGGATGATAAATTTACGTCTCTTCATTTGGAAGATTATGAGATGCAATGTCGTGAAACAAAATTAGGTCCTGAAGAGATAACTAGAGATATTCCAAATGTTTCTGAGGAAGCTAGAAAAAATTTAGATGAGAATGGTATTGTTACTATTGGTACTGAAGTTAAAGAAGGCGATATTTTGGTAGGTAAAGTTACTCCAAAAGGTATGGCCGAGTTAACTTCTGAAGAAAAATTGTTACATGCTATTTTTGGAGAAAAAACTCGTGAAGTACGTGATACTTCTTTGCGTGTTCCACATGGTGGAGATGGTATTGTTCACGATATAAAAATATATTCACGAAAAGATAATGATGAGTTACCTGCTGGTGTTTCTAAAGTTATTCGAGTATATATAATTCAAAAACGTAAAATTCAAGTTGGAGATAAAATGTCTGGTAGACATGGTAACAAGGGTGTTATTTCTTTAATACTTCCACAAGAAGATATGCCGTATCTTCCTGATGGAACTCCAGTTGATATTATGTTGAATCCACAAGGTGTTCCTTCTCGTATGAATTTTGGACAGATATTAGAGATTCATATGGGTATGGCTGCAAAAAAATTAGGTGTTCATATTGCAACCCCTGTGTTTGATGGTGCTCATATTAATGATATTCAAGCTATGATGAGTGAGGCTGGTATGGATTCTGATGGAAAAACAGTTTTATATGATGGTAGAACTGGAGAGGCTTTTGATCATAGAATTTCTGTTGGAGTTATGTACATGATTAAACTTCATCATATGGTTGATGATAAGTTGCATGCTCGTGCTACTGGTCCATATTCTTTAGTTACACAGCAACCTTTAGGTGGTAAGGCTCAGTTTGGTGGACAGAGATTTGGAGAAATGGAAGTTTGGGCTCTATATGCATATGGAGCTGCTCATACATTGCAAGAAATACTTACAGTTAAGTCTGATGATGTTATAGGCCGTGTTAAAGTTTATGAATCTATAATTAAAGGACAAGAAATTAATCAAGCTGGTGTTCCGGAATCTTTCCGAGTATTAATGAAAGAGTTCCAGGCTTTAGGATTAGATGTTTCTATTATTAATGATGCTGGAGAAACTTTACAGCTTAAGCAAATTGAGGACTCAGAAGATAGAGAGGATTATGCTTCTAATATTGATGAGGTTGATTCTTCCATTAAGGAATTAATCCCTTCTAAAGATAGTGTTATTACAGAAGATAGCATGGAGACAGAAGATTTCAGTCAAAATGATTCTTTGGAAGAATCATTAGATGATGATTTAGGTGATTACGAAGAAGATTTTGTAGAGATAAATAATTATGATGAGGAAGGAGCTGATATTTAATGATAGATGTTAATAAATTTGAAGCATTAAAAATTGGTATCGCTTCTCCTGAAAAAATACGTGAATGGTCTTATGGAGAAGTAAAAAAGCCTGAAACAATTAATTATCGTACTTTACGTCCTGAAAGAGATGGATTATTTTGCGAAAAGATTTTTGGTCCTAGTAAGGATTTTGAATGTGCATGTGGTAAATATAAGAGAGTGCGTTATAAAAATATAGTATGTGATAGATGTGGAGTTGAAGTTACACGTTCTAAAGTTCGCCGTGAGAGAATGGGACATATTGAATTAGCAACGCCTGTTTCTCATATTTGGTTTTTTAAGGGTGTTCCTTCTCGTATGGGTTTGGTTTTGGATATGAGCCCTAGAGATTTGGAAGAAGTTTTATACTTTGTTAGTTATGTAGTTATTGATAAGGGAAGTACTCCTTTAGAAAATAAACAAACATTATCTGAAAAAGAATATAGAGCTTATTATGAAAAGTATGGAACTTCTTTCAAAGTAGGAATGGGGGCTGAAGCAATCAAAGAACTACTTAAGAAGGTAGACTTAAAAAAAGAAATAGATGAAATTGAATCCGAGCTTGAAAATGCTCAAGGACAAAAAAGAACAAGGCTTTTAAAAAGATTAGATGTGATGGATGCTTTCTATAAATCAGGAAATAAGCCTGAGTGGATGATTATGGATTGTATTCCTGTTATTCCTCCAGAGCTTCGTCCAATGATTCAGTTGGATGGAGGACGTTTTGCTACTAGTGATTTAAATGATTTATATAGGAGAGTTATTAATCGTAATAATCGTCTTAAAAAACTAATCGATTTAGGAGCACCTGGAATTATTATTCAAAATGAAAAACGTATGCTTCAGGAAGCTGTTGATGCTTTGTTTGATAATGGACGTCGTGGTAGAAGTGTAACTGGAGCTGGGAATAGACCACTAAAATCTATTTCCTCAATGCTAAAAGGTAAGCAAGGTAGATTTCGTCAGAATTTGTTAGGAAAGCGAGTTGACTATTCCGGTCGTTCTGTTATTGTTGTTGGGCCTTCTTTAAAGATGTATCAGTGTGGTATTCCTAAAGAAATGGCACTAGAATTGTTTAAGCCTCATGTTATTCATGGACTAGTAAGTAAAGATATTGCTCATAATATTAAAGCTGCTAAACGATTAATTGATAATCAAGATCCTGTTGTTTGGGATATTGTTGAAGAAGTTATTAAAGAACATCCTGTTATGCTTAATAGAGCACCTACTTTACATAGGCTAGGTATTCAAGCTTTTGAGCCTATCTTAGTTGGAGGGAAAGCTATTAGACTTCATCCGTTGGTTTGTCCAGCTTTTAACGCTGATTTTGATGGAGATCAAATGGCTGTTCATGTTCCTTTATCAGAAGAGGCTCAAGCTGAAGCAAGATTATTAATGCTTGGTTCTAATAATATTTTACATCCAAAGTCTGGAGATCCTATTGTTACACCTTCTCAAGATATGGTTTTGGGTAATTATTATATTACTATGGAAAAAGCTGGAGAAGAAGGAGAAGGAAGAGTATTTAAAAATTCTAATGAAGCTTTGATGGCTTATGAAAGACGTGAGATATCTCTTCATACTAGAATTGCTATTCCTGTTAATTCTTTTAAATATAAATTATTTACTGAAAATCAAAAGGGAAAATATTTAGTTACTACGGTTGGAAAAATAAAATTTAATGAAATTTTACCTGATACTTTTGCATTTATTAATGAACCTACTGATGAAAATATTTCGAATATTACTCCTAATAAATATTTCCTAGAAAAAGGAACTAATATTCCAGAAGCAATAAAGAGTATGGAACTTGTTAAACCTTTTGCTAAAGGAACTTTAGAAAAAATTATTGCACAAGTATTTAAAAGATACAAGACAACCGAAACATCTACTATGTTGGATAACTTAAAGGATTTAGGATTTAAATATTCTACTATTTCTGGAATAACAGTTAGTATGGCTGATGTTGAAATAAGTAAAACAAAGGGAGCTGTTGTAGAAGAAGCTCAAAAGTTAGTTGATAAGATTAATAAACAGTATAAGAGAGGTTTAATTACTGAAGAAGAAAGATTTAATAAAGTTATTGAAACATGGAATAGTGCGACAGACCAAGTTAAGGATGAACTTGAAGCTGTTTCTAAGTCAGATGTTGATAATCCAATCTTTATAATGATGAATTCAAAAGCACGTGGTAATATTTCTAACTTTACTCAAGTTGCTGGTATGAGAGGAATTATGGCAAAACCTGATGGAACTCCAGTTGAAATTCCTATTTTGTCTAACTTTATCGAGGGATTGAGTGTAGCTGAATTTTTCTTATCTACTCATGGTGCTCGTAAAGGTTCTGCTGATACTGCATTAAAAACTGCTGACTCTGGATATTTAACACGTCGTCTAGTTGATGTTTCTCAAGATATGATTGTTCGTGAAGCTGATTGTGGTACTGATCAAGGTGTTGTTGTTTCTGATTTTATTAATGAAAAGACAGGGTCTGTTATTGAGAGTTTACGAGATAGAATTGTTGGAAGATATGCTAATAAAAAGATTGTTCATCCAGAAACAAAGGAAGTTATTGTTGATAAACTTCAAATGATAACTGAAAGTTTAGCTGATAAAATTATTGCGGCTGGTATTACTGAAGTTGAAATTCGTACAATTTTAACATGTAATACGTTAAATGGAGTTTGTCAAAAATGTTATGGTCGCAATCTAGCTACTGGTAATCTTGTTGAAATTGGAGAAGCTGTTGGAGTTATGGCAGCTCAATCTATTGGAGAGCCTGGAACTCAACTAACTATGCGTACTTTCCACTCTGGTGGAGTTGCTCATGGAGGAGATGCTGATATTACTCAAGGTCTTCCACGTGTACAGGAATTATTTGAAGCACGTAACCCTAAAGCAAAAGCTACAATTGCTGAGATTGATGGTAAAATTACTAAGATTAAAGAGGAACATGGAAAATATAAAATTTCTATTACTAACAAATTAGAAACAAAAGAACATATTACTAATTATGGTTCTAAGTTATGTGTTGAAAAGGGAACTGAAGTTCATTGTGGTGATAAATTAACGGAAGGAGCTATTAGCCCTAAGGAATTATTAGCCGTTACTGATCCTATTACTACTCAAGAATATATTTTAAAAGAAGTTCAGTATACTTATCGTTCTCAAGGTGTTGATATTTCTGATAAGCATATTGAGATAATTGCTAGAAGAATGATTAGTAAGATTAGAATTGTTGATGGTGGAGATACTCATTTCTTACCAGGCAGTTTAGTTAACTTCCGAGAGTTTACTGATGGTAATAAAGAAACTATTATTAAAGGAAAAACTCCTGCTCTTGGAAAACCTATTTTATTAGGTATTACTAAAGCTGCTTTAGAGACTGATTCTTTCTTATCTGCTGCATCATTCCAAGAAACAACAAGAATATTAACTGATGCTGCTATTAAAGGTAAAGTAGATCCTTTATCAGGTTTGAAAGAAAATGTTATTATTGGTAAACTTATACCTGCTGGTACTGGAAGCAAGTCTTACCGTGATGTTGATTATGAATTAAAGAGTGAGTTTATTGATGAAGAACCACTTGAACAATTAGAAGATCAATTTATGGAGTAGATATAACAAATCTACTTCTTTTTTTTTATTATTTTATTTGTAAATTTTTTTTGATAAATTTATTCTTTACTTTCTTTTAATTATTTAGTATTATTTATTAAGGTGATACGATGAAAAAATTAAATAATAATGGTTTTGAATTGAGTACTATGATTGGAGTTATGATTGGTTTTTTAATTTTTTTAATTATTATTGTTATTATTTCTTATCGGACTGGTGCAATGTAATTTTTAGTTATATTTTTTAAAAAAAAATATCAATTTCAGTTGACTTTAGATATTATAAATGCTATATTAATAGTGCTAATTAGATGTCTTTGCTTTTTGCAAGGATTTATTTAAAAAGTAATATGATACACCTGGGTATGTGTTAAGAAAGGAGACTGATTTAATGCCTACAATTAATCAATTAGTTCGTAAAAATCGTAAAGATAAAGTTAGAAAAAGTAAAGCTCCAGTTCTTGGTGTTGGTTTAAATACTATTAAGAAAAAAGTAACTGATACTAAATCCCCTCAAAAACGTGGAGTTTGTACACGTGTTGGAACAAAGACACCTAAGAAACCAAATTCTGCTTTACGTAAGTATGCTCGTGTTCGTTTATCTAATGGGAAAGAAGTTGATACTTATATTCCTGGTATTGGTCATAATTTACAAGAGCATAGTGTTGTTTTAATTCGTGGTGGACGTGTTAAGGATCTTATCGGAGTTCGTTACCATATAATTCGTGGAACACTTGATACTGCCGGAGTTAAGGATCGTAAACAGGGCCGTAGTAAATATGGTGCTAAAAAATCAAAATAAGATAACTAATTATACTTTTTTGAAAGGAGGATATTAAATGCGTAAGAGACGTGCGGTTAAAAGAGATATTTTACCTGATCCAATATATAAATCAAAAGTTGTAGCAAAACTAATCAATACTGTAATGAAAGATGGTAAAAAAGGTATTGCTCAAACTATTGTTTTTGATGCTTTTGATATGGTAAAAACAAAGACTAATACAGATCCTTTAGAAGTTTTTAATGCTGCTATGGAGAATATTATGCCTCAAGTGGAAGTTAAGAGTCGCCGTGTTGGTGGTTCAAACTATCAAGTTCCAGTTGAAGTTACTCCAGCAAGAAGACAAGCTTTAGGATTAAAATGGTTAGTTAAGTATTCCCGTGAACGTGGTGGAAAAGGAATGGCTGATAATTTAGCTAATGAAATTATTGATGCTTCTAATGGAACAGGTGCAGCTGTCAAGAAGCGTGAAGATACTCATAGAATGGCTGAAGCTAACAAAGCTTTTGCACATTATAGATGGTAGAAAGGATAGATAATATGGCAAGAGATACGTCTTTAGAAAAGACAAGAAATATCGGAATTATGGCTCATATTGATGCTGGGAAAACAACTTGTACTGAAAGAATTCTGTTTCATACAGGTGTAACTCATAAGATTGGTGAAACTCATGATGGTGAGTCTCAGATGGATTGGATGGCACAAGAGCAAGAACGTGGTATTACGATTACATCTGCTGCTACTACTGCGCATTGGAAGGGTTATCGTTTAAATATTATCGATACTCCAGGGCATGTAGATTTTACTATTGAAGTTTCTAGATCTCTTCGTGTATTAGATGGTGCTGTTGCGCTTCTTGATGCACAAGCAGGTGTAGAGCCTCAAACTGAAACAGTTTGGAGACAAGCATCTGAATTTAAAGTTCCTAGAATCATATTTGCTAATAAGATGGATAAGATGGGGGCAAATTTTGAATATAGTTTAAAAACAATTAAAGATCGTTTAGGTGTAAATGCCAAGCCTATTGAATGGCCAATTGGTTCAGAGAATACTTTCCATGGTGTAATTGATTTAGTTACTATGAAAGCTTATGAATATGATGGTCAACAGGCTGAAGATGCTAAAGAAATTCCTATACCTGATGAATTAAAAGATATAGCTGAGGAAAAAAGAGCTGAATTAATTGAAGCAGTTGCTGAATTTGATGATGATATGATGATGACATATTTAGATGGTGGAGAAGTAACTGTTGATATGATTAAATCTGCAATCCGTAAGGGAACCCTTGCTGCTGAATTTTTCCCTGTTATGTGTGGAACTGCATTAGGAAATATGGGTATTAAGTTATTATTGGATGCTGTTGTTGATTATTTACCAAGTCCTCTTGATATTCCTTCTATTAAAGGAACAACTTTAGATGGTAAGGAAGAGGAGAGACATCCAAAAGATGAAGAGCCTTTTTCAGCTTTAGCATTTAAGGTTATGACTGATCCATTTGTTGGGCGTTTAACGTTCTTTAGAGTTTATTCAGGTCATTTGTCAAGTGGTTCATATGTATTAAATTCTACTAAAGATTCTAAAGAAAGAATTGGACGTATTCTTCAAATGCATGCTAATAATCGTAAAGAAATTACAGATGTTTATACTGGAGATATTGCTGCGGCTGTTGGATTAAAGAATACTACTACAGGTGATACACTTTGTGATGAGAAAAAACCAATTATTCTTGAAAGTTTACAAGTACCTGAGCCTGTTATTCAATTAGCTGTTGAGCCTAAGAGTAAAGCCGATCAAGACAAGATGGCATTAGCTTTACAAAAATTAGCAGAAGAAGATCCTACATTTAAAGTACATACAGATGTTGAAACAGGTCAGACTGTAATTGCTGGAATGGGTGAGTTACATCTTGATGTTTTAGTTGATCGTATGAAGAGAGAGTTTAATGTTGAAGCTAATGTTGGTGCTCCACAAGTTGCTTATCGTGAGACAATTAAGCAGGAAGGCGATTGTGAAGGGAAATATATTAAACAATCTGGTGGACGTGGTCAATATGGTCATGTATGGATTAAATTTGAGCCAAATCCAGATAAAGGATATGAGTTTGTAGATCAAATAGTTGGAGGAGTTGTTCCACGTGAATATATTCCTGTTGTTGATAAAGGTTTACAAGAAGCATTACAAACTGGTATATTAGCTGGCTACCCTATGATAGATGTTAAAGCAACATTATTTGATGGTAGTTATCATGATGTTGACTCTAATGAAATGGCATTTAAGATTGCTGCTAGTTTTGCTTTAAAAGAAGCTAAAAATAAATGTAAACCAGTTTTACTTGAACCAATTATGAAAGTTGATGTTACTACTCCAGATGAATATTTTGGAAATGTAATGGGAGATTTGACTTCTCGTCGTGGAAAACCACTTGGACAAGAAAGCCAAGGAAATGCTATTAAGTTAAGTGCTATGGTTCCACTTTCAGAGATGTTTGGATATGCAACTACTTTACGTTCTAATACTCAAGGTAGAGCAACATTTGTTATGTTCTTTGATCATTATGAAGAAGTTCCTAAGAGTATTGCTGATGAAATTATTAAGAAAAGTGGAAATTAATTAAAAGATGTATTAAAATAGTTGATAATTTTTAAATTATTCGATAAAATATATGTTGTAAATAAAAAAGGAGGAAATAATTATGGCAAAAGCAAAATTTGATCGTTCAAAACCACATGTAAATATTGGTACAATTGGACATGTAGATCATGGAAAAACTACATTAACAGCTGCTATTACTTCTGTTTTAGCAGGAAAAAATGGAAATGAGAAAGTAGAGTTTTCAAATATTGATAAAGCACCAGAAGAAAGAGAACGTGGTATTACAATTAATACTGCTCACGTTGAATATAGTACTGATGCAAGACATTATGCACATGTTGACTGCCCAGGACATGCTGACTATGTTAAGAATATGATTACTGGAGCAGCTCAGATGGATGGAGCAATCTTAGTTATTGCTGCAACTGATGGACCTATGGCACAAACTCGTGAACATATCTTACTTGCTCGTCAAGTTGGAGTACCAAGAATGGTTGTATTCATGAATAAGTGTGATATGGTTGATGATGCTGAATTATTAGACTTAGTAGAAATGGAAATTCGTGACCTATTAACTGAATATGGTTATGATGGAGACAATACTCCAATTATTCGTGGTTCTGCTTTAAAAGCTCTTGAAGGTGATCCAAAATGGGTTCCAAAGATTGAGGAACTTATGGATGCAGTTGATAACTGGATTCCAACTCCTGAAAGAGATAATGACAAGCCATTCTTAATGAGTATTGAAGATGTATTCACTATCACTGGACGTGGAACTGTTGTTACTGGACGTGTTGAACGTGGTACATTAAAGTTGAATGATGAAGTTGAAATCGTTGGAATTAAACCAACAAAGAAGACTGTTGTTACTGGAATTGAAATGTTCCGTAAACAATTAGACTATGCAGAAGCTGGAGACAATGCTGGAGTATTATTACGTGGTATTGCTCGTGAAGAAGTTGAAAGAGGACAAGTTCTTGCTAAACCAGGAAGTGTTACTCCACATCACAAATTCAAAGCTACTGTTTATGTTCTAAGTAAAGAAGAAGGTGGACGTCATACTCCATTCTTCAACAACTATCGTCCTCAATTCTATTTCAGAACTACTGATGTAACTGGTGTTATTACTTTACCAGCAGGAACTGAAATGGTAATGCCTGGAGATAATGTTGATATGGAAGTTGAATTAATCCATTCAATCGCACTTGAACAAGGAACTCAATTCTCTATCCGTGAGGGTGGTAGAACTGTAGGTGCTGGTTCAGTAACTGAAATCGTTGAGTAATATTATTACTTGCTTGTTTAGTCAATGTATTTTATATACATTGACTTTTTTGTAGAAAGAAAACCACCGGATAGTCCGGTGGTTCTTTTAAGCTTTAGCGATGAGTCTTTAATAATGAAATCCTCCTTTGTTATAATTAAATTGCAGTTTGCCGCTAGCAAAAT
>Ga0256404_1001662_pt1 | contig 52480 bp, 40 predicted proteins | sample RumenRJG_01DNA_FD_185990 | JGI IMG/M metagenome (GOLD analysis project Ga0256404, IMG submission 185990) | Bovine rumen microbial communities from Lethbridge, Alberta, Canada - RJG_01 | ecosystem: Host-associated > Mammals > Digestive system > Stomach > Rumen | place: Canada: Alberta | collected...
ATGCTTGTGTGCATTGAAATGAGTAGTCTTTTTGTCAACGACTACAACAACTTTGTTGTTTTTACCATTGTTATGCTTCTTATTTCCTGCCATTGCTGGCATTGCTGATGTGATGGCCATCATCATGGCGGCTGCAATCACCTTATTCAGCCAATTAGTGCTCACTATTGTCTTCTTCATAATCAAATCTCCTATTCTTTAAATGTTAGACATTTGTTTCTTGTTCACGGTGCAAAGATAGGGCGATTCCGTGGGGTCTCAAAAAGATTATTCCTATTTGGAGGAGGACGTTTCCCTAAAGTTGAGTGGGGAAAATCCCCAGATCCTATAGTTGTGCCTATGCTGCTATGTCCGTCGTTGCCTTTCTTTTTATCGATGCAAAGGTAAATCGCTGTTTCCGCGCTCGGCGACATGGCATCGTAAAAAGAAAAGTCCCGACGGCAAGGAGCAAGAAGCTCCAAACCAAAGGGAAAAAGTTCTTGCTAAGGCAAGCGGCAAAGCCGAGCGAAACCTCAAAAACATTTAGAGTTATGATTTATTCAAATTTTACAGGCAGAGTAGCCAAGAAAGCAAAAGTGATTGATGGTGTTAATGGGCAGTTTCTTAGATATTATAGTAATGAGCTCGGTATTGTACCGGGCTCATTACTTTTAACCTCAATTCAACGAAACGCAGGGATGGGTTCGTCCCAAATTTTGGTTTACTTCTCTTCCTTCTTAGGTTCGTAACGTACCGTAAGCGTTGGTGTGTAAGTATTCTCCAGGATGACGGAGATGAAACCGTCTGAGGTATCAAAATTAGCAATCTTATGGTCGTCTTTCAAGATAGGACAGTCAGGCCATGCTCCCAACTCTTTCTCCAACCCGTCACGAATCTGTTGCCAAAGCATACGGGTACTGTCATTGCTACTGGCCAGGTAACTCTCTTGGATAACCTGCAGCTTGTCACCCGTAAAGGCTGCAAGCACACGAATGGGTTCCTGCGAGGTGGCGAAGACCACCGTGCGTCCACTGTCAGAAGCAGCACTGTCGATGGCAAAGCCACGTGCCGTCATGGAATCTACAAACTGAGCTACTGGCATCGTAAATGCCAGGCCGCGATAGTTAAAGGGAGTCTTCTGTTCCTTAGAACAGGCGACAAAGGCCACAAAGGCCAGAAAGAATAATGTAAGGTTCTTCATAACAATAACAATTTGGAGGCAAAGGTACGGAAAAAAAGAAAGAGCCCCAAATTTTCAGGACTCTTTCTTCTATTTTTCACAGCAGCAATTATTTCTTTTCTTCTTTACACTCATGCGGTTTGGGCAGCGCTGCTTTTATACCGGCCTGCTGAAGGGCAGACAACAACTGTTCTTCAGAAACTGTCTCATGGTGATACTTCACAGCCAATGACTTACGCAGCCTGTTGACATTGGCATCCTGAACACCCTTGATAGCCTTTGCCTTCACAATGGTCTCCGAAGTTGCCTGCTCTACGGGTATCAAGAAGTAAGCGTAGGCACCCTTTCCACAGCGGCAAGCGTTAACGGGGGTATAGCCGATCTTGGTCACAATGGTACGAATGCTGTCGGCTGTCATTTGGTCACCATTAAAGTGGACGGTGATGTTATGATGACGGATGTCGGCATCCATGCTGTCGATGCCAGGTTTGCTCAGCAATTGTCCTTGGATGCGGCTGGCACACTTCTTACAGTGCATATCGTCAATATGCAGCACAGCGGTCTCCGGTTTTCCTGAAAGCATCGTAACCTCGATGCAGCGCTCGGCATTGAGCATGCGCTGAGCCATCTGCTTCACCTGTTGTGGCGTCATGGCCTCTACCATCTTACAATAGTCCTTGTCGAAGTCAGCATCATCGTCCAATTCGTGCCAGATGACATAATCCCAATAGCCGTCATCAATGGCCAGCTGGGCATATTGTTTGGTGAGATACTGCTTGACCTTGTCCATGCTAGTGGCTACAGGGCCGTGGTCAGCAATATTTTTCAACTGTTGATAGATGATGGGATTCAGTTCCTTGTAGCGGCTGGGGTCGGCATTGTAGGTAATGGTCAGCGTGGCATTAGGCTTCTCGTCTTTGTCCAAGTCGACATTGACACCAACGCCATATGTACCACCCTTCTCCTCGCGTACAGAGTCGGTGTAGGCAATGGAAAGACAGCGCTTCAGGAAGTCAAGCTCCAAGTCACTCTGCGGTGTGAACGGCACATCAGCGGTATAGTAGATGCCGACATTAGCCAACGGGGTAGCCTGCTGTTTGCGGAACACATGGGTGGATTCGCCGCCCACAATACGGGGAACATTGTCCCAGTTGGTCTGCTCCTGTTTTTTCGTCGAAGGCAGCGTGGCCAGATACTGACAGAGCAGCGGACGCAACTCGTCGAGCGACACATGACCGATGATGACGGTCTTGAAATTGGCAGCATCGCTGAAACGTTCCTTATATATCTGGAAGATGCGGTCGTAGTCAGCCTTGTCAATCACCTGCTGTGTGACAGGAGCCAAGCGGGGATGATGGTCATAGAGGATGGCTCGGATAGAGTCATTGTAGTCAACCTTAGGCGAAGCATTACGGTTGCTCAGGAACGAGCGTGTGCGGTTGATGAGACTGTTGAATGCCGTCGTATCACGACGCGGCTGGGTGAAGTACAGGTAGGTCAGTTCGAACATCGTCTTGATATCCTTCACAGAACCACTGCCACTGATGCTCTGTCCACGGGAACCGACAGACGGAGATACGCGAACGGCCTTGCCTGTCAGCATCTTGCGCAAAGTCATAGCGTCGAAGTCACCCACACCGGCATCAGTGATGCTGCTTGAGATAAGCGAGAAGTTGGGGATGTCCTCATCGCCATAGAGCGACGTACCACCATCGGCTCTCATCTTGAACTGCACCTGATCGGCAGTGAAGTCAGTGGTGCGAGCATAGACCTTCATACCGTTAGAGAGTGTCAACTCGGTGAAGCCGTGCTTATAGGGCTTCTCACTGACAATCTTACCGGGCTTAGGCAGTTTGCTGATAAGACGGTCAGTCAGTTCCTTCTCCACATAGGGCTCGTACTGCTGTTGCTGGGCCTTCAGTACGGTCTGCTCCAGCTGAGCTTCCGTAGGCAGAGCAACACTTTCCTTGTCAGGAGCATAAAGCACACAAACCTGATTCTTGTCGGTGATGAGTTCGCGGGCAGCACGGTTCACCTCATCCAGCATCACCTCGCGATCCAACTTCTGTGTCATCTGCAGGTCAAACTCCTCCGAAGTCAAAGGTTCTGCCGTCAAGAAGTGGTTGACACACTGGTTGACAAAATAAGAGTTGCGACGGTCGTTGCGTTCCTTATAGTGACGCTCGGCAGCCGTCATAGCCAGTTTCTTGGCACGAGCAAGCTCGCCCTTCGTAAAGCCATGCTGACGCACACGCTCAGCCTCAGCAACTGCAGTTGCCAGACCACCGAGAATGTTGTCCTGCTTACAGCTGACGGACAGTGAGAAAGCCTCCTTGGTACGACTGACGAAGAAGGTACCGCCACGTCCTGTAGCACTCATGAAAGGCGGATTAGGCAACTGGCGCAGTTCACTGAGACGGACATTCAACATCGATCTGATGAGATCGTCCACATAGTCAGCGCGAACATACTGCTCGTTGTTTTTCTGGTTGTCAGGAGTGGCATCGCGCTTCATGTAGAGATGTGCCATGACGATGGGTTGCTCCTTATCCTTCTGGATGGTGACAATCATCTTATCATTGTCGGGCACGGGATAATAAATGCGCTCAGCAGGATTCACCGCCTTGGGAATCTGCGAAAAGAGCGTCTTGATTTTCTGTTCTACCTGGTTGACGTCAATGTCGCCCACCACGACGATAGCCTGCAAGTCGGGACGATACCACTTCTGGTAGTAGTCGCGCAAGTCCTGATAGGGGAAGTGGTCGACGATATCCATCGAACCGATGGGCATACAGTCCTCATACTTGGAGCCTTTGTAGATGGCAGGCATAGCATCCTCCATCAGTCGCTGCATAGCCATTCCGGCACGACGGGTACGCCACTCCTCGTGAATGACGCCACGCTCTTTGTCTATCTCCTTGTCTTCTAACAGGATGAAATGGCTCCAGTCATTAAGCACCAATAGGCATGAGTCGAGGATGCCCTCGCGTTTCAACGGAGCAGAACCGATGTGATAGACCGTCTGGTCAACAGATGTATACGCATTGAGGTTGGCACCGAACTTAACGCCGATGGTCTCACACCAGGGCACAATACCCAGCTTACCATCCTTGCCAGGGAAGTGCTTCGTTCCGTTGAAGGCCATGTGTTCCAGGAAGTGTGCCAATCCACGCTGACGCGGTTCTTCCAAGATAGAGCCCACACGCTGGGCAATGTAGAAATCGGCCAGTCCTGCCTCCTTGGCATTGTGGCGCAGATAGTAGGTCAGCCCGTTGTCCAAACGACACACGCGAACCGCCGGATCCTGAGGAAGCGACTGTGCAAACATGCACAGACCTACCAATGTAAAGAATGTACTTACAAGAATTTTCTTCATAACTGTTGTTATTCTATATGATTAAATTGGGTGCAAAAGTACGAAAAATAATCAAAATCCACAAGGCCGTCAAGAAGAATACCTAAATTTGGGTATTGGGCAGAAGAGTGGAAAAGCGTACCTTTGCAGTCAAATTCTTGCGAAGAGAGAAACATTCAAAATGAAGATAAAAAATAGAACTATTCTGACACTATTTTTGTTGATGCTCATCACCCGAGTATCGGCTCAGGTAACCCTGTCCGGAAAAGTGGTGGAAGACAAGAACAATCACCCCATAGAATTTGCCAGTATCTTGATTGCCGAAAGTGGCCAATGGGCCGTTACTGACGGGAAAGGCCAGTTTTCCATCAAGGGTGTCGGGAAAGGTCGGTTGACCATCACCGTTCAGTGTCTCGGCTACCAAAAACGTAGCTGGACGATAAACATCAACAACAGCATCACAAACCTGAATCTGAAACTCAAGGAGGAGAACTTAAAATTGGACGAGGTGACGGTGACTGCCAAACGTAAGATGAACGAAAATACCACTTCGTATACCATCAACCGCTCGACACTTGACCAGCAGCAAATACTCAATATTAGTGATATTAACGCCTTGTTGCCAGGAGGAAAAACGACAAACCCGTCGCTTGTCGACGATAGCCGCATAGCACTTCGCAGCGGGACATCAGAGAAAGGCAATGCCTCGTTCGGTACTGCCGTCGAGGTGGATGGCGTGCGTATGAGCAACAATGCCGAGACAGGTGAGACACTGGCTGCATCAACCCGCACTATCAGCACATCAAACATTGAAAGCATTGAGATTATCACCGGCATACCTTCTGTTGAGTATGGTGACCTGTCGAATGGTGTTGTCAAAGTAAACACTCGCAAAGGCAAATCGCCCTTCATCATTGAAGGAAAGATTAACCAGCACACCCGTCAAATAGCCCTAAACAAAGGTTTCGACTTAGGAGAACAGAAAGGTGTATTGAATGCCTCCTTTGAACATGCACGCTCGTTTAGTAATGCCGTATCACCCCACACGGCCTATCAGCGGAATATCCTCTCGCTGAACTACATGAACATCTTTATGAAGGACCACATGCCCTTGACACTGAACATCGGGCTCAGCGGCAACATCGGAGGCTACAATTCAGAAACCGACCCAGACGAAGAACTGGATGATTACGCTAAGGTACGCGACAACACCCTACGCGGACACGTTGATTTGCAATGGCTGTTAAACAAGTCGTGGATCACGAACCTGTCACTGAAAGGCTCCTTCACCTATACGGACCGTAAATCGGAAAATTACACGCATACCAGTAGCGCATCAACACAGCCTTATATCCACAGCACGGAAGAAGGCTACTTCATTGCCCAAGACTATGCAGTCAATCCTGATGCGTCCATCATCCTAGGACCTACTGGCTACTGGTACGTTAAAGGATACAACGACTCGAAACCACTTAACTGGTCGCTGAAACTGAAAGGAGACTGGACACACCGTTTCGGTCGTGCGCTCAGCAAATTGATGGTAGGAGCCGACTATACCGGCAATAAGAACAACGGACAAGGCACCTATTATGATGACATGCGCTACGCTCCCACCTGGCGCGAATACCGCTACGACGAGCTACCTGCCCTGAACAACTTAGCCCTCTATGCAGAGGAGAAAGTCAGCATCCCGACGACCAAACGGGCCATCCTGGAACTGACTGCTGGTCTGCGCAACGACCTCACGATGATCAGTGGTTCGGACTATGGTACAGTTAGGAGTCTGTCACCACGTTTTAACGGACGCTATGTATTCTGGCGCAACCAACATAAACGCTGGGTAACAGGCCTCAGCATACATGCCGGTTGGGGAAAGAGTGTCAAGTTGCCGTCATTCCAGGTGCTATACCCCACCCCGTCGTATGCTGACCGACTGGCTTTTGCCTCTACGTCGACAAGCGACAACAAATCATACTATGCCTACCACACCTACCCCTCGAAAGCTCTTTACAACCCCGACCTGCGTTGGCAGTACACCAACCAGACCGACCTGGGTATTGATATGACTATCAAGGGGACACATATCTCACTATCAGCCTTCCACCATAGAACACATAATCCTTACATGTCAACGGATATATTCAGTCCGATGACCTATAAGTATACACCTCCCTCATCGCTGAACGTGATAGCTATCAGTACTGAGAACCGCCGTTTTGCTGTTGACCAGCAGACGGGCATTGTTACTGTTAGCGATGCTACAGGGGCAGGCACTCCTATCCAGCTGGCTTATCTGGAACGTAACACCTATGCAGTCAACAACCGGTTCATCAATGGCAGTGCTGTAGACCGCTATGGTCTGGAATGGATGATTGACTTTGCTCCCATCAAGCCACTAAGGACCGCTATCCGACTGGATGGCACCTACTATTATTATAAAGGTATAGACGATGTGCTGTTTGCCGACATCCCCCTGGGTGTCAGTTCCACGATGACAGGCAATCAGCCTTATAGCTACATTGGCTATTATCGCGGTTCTAACATTACCAGCACAGGATATAGCGCCAATGCTGCCGTTGCCAACGGTTCGTTATCGAAGAAGATGAACCTGAACGTCACACTGACCACGCATATTCCCAAGATACGAATGATTGTCGCCTTACGCATCGAGACTTCTTTGTACAACTATCAGCGCTCGCTGAGTGAGTTTGAAGACGGCACACGCGGCATTGTACTGAAACAGGCTGGCGACTATTTCGGGACACCTTACGACGGGAGCAGCGAGAACCAGTATCTGGCACTATATCCAGAATACTATTCCACTTGGGACAATCCTGACGAACGTATTCCCTTTGCAGAGAAATTCTTTTGGGCCAAGGACAACGACCCAGCGCTCTACAACGACCTAAGTAAGCTTGTCGTCCGCTCCAACTATCCCTATACCATGAATCCCAACAAGGTGTCAGGCTATTACTCTGCCAATTTAAGCATTACTAAAGAGATTGGCGACCACGTCAGTCTGTCGTTCTATGCCAACAATTTCTTCAACAACATGCGGACTGTGCATGCTTCGCAGACCGATCTGGAAACTTCGCTGTTCAGCAGCGGTTATATCCCCAGCTACTATTATGGATTATCACTTAAACTCAAATTATAAAACAAAAAACAGAATGAAAATGAAAAAGTATTTTGCTATGATGATGATGGCTGTCGTAGGCTTTTGCCTGACAGCTTGCAGTGACAGCGATGACGATGCTGTAAAACTGGTTAAACTGACTGTACAGGTCTCTGGAGTAGACGATTTGGAGGATTTCGATGTAGAACTGACCAATACCACTTCTACTTCCAGCTATACTGCTACCACCAATGCCAATGGCGTTGCGACCTTCTCGGTAACTCCCGGTGTCTATAATGCCACCGTTTCTGAAACTCGGTACGTTGAAGGCTATCGTTTTGTTTACAACGGGACAGCCAGCAATATTACCCTTACCGCTGACAAGGAAGCAACAGCCACGATTGTCCTGAAAGAAGCCATCAGCAGTCAGGTCATCATCAAGGAGGTCTATAACGGCGGATGCCCAAAGGATGAAGGAACAGGAGCGTTCCAGCAGGACAAGTGCATCATCCTTTACAACAACACATCGGAAACTGCATCGCTCAGCAACCTGTGTATTGCCTATGCAGCACCTTACAATGGCCATACGAATAACAAGAACTATGGTGAGAACGGCAAGCTGACCTACGAGAGCGAAGGATTCATCCCTGCCTATAATGGTATGTGGTGGTTCCAGGGCGAGCTCGTCGTTAAGCCCTACTCACAGGTTGTCGTCAACGTTGCCGGTGCTATTGACAACACACAGACCTACAGCCAGTCAGTCAACTATGCCAATGCAGACTACTATGCTATGTATGACCCTGAGAGCGGATTCACCAACTCGTCGTGGTACCCCACTCCCAGCGTTATTCCTACCTCTCATTACCTTAAAGCCAAGAGAATCGGACTGGGTAACGCATGGTCGCTCAGCAACACGTCCCCTGCTATCATTATTTTCCAGACCAACGGCACGACTCCCGCTGCTTTTGCTGAAGATGCAGACCTTTGGTATGATGGTGGCGGAACAGGAGCTGTCAACGCTTGTCATAAAGTAAAGAACGAATGGATTCTTGACGGTATGGAAGTTTATCAGACTGCTAAGATTGCCGACAGCAAGAAACGTCTTACCAGCGATATTGATGCCGGATATGTTGGGCTGACCAACCAAAAAGGCCACGTTCTCTACCGCAACGTAGACAAGGAAGCTACAGAGGCACTGGCTGAGAATGCCGGAAAACTGGTATATAACTATGCACTAGGTTTTGAGAGCTCTACCGATCCGAGCGGTATTGATGCAGAAGCCTCCATGAAAAAGGGTGCCCATATCATCTTCAAAGACACCAACAATTCTACTGTAGACTTCCACGAACGTCAGAAATGTTCTTTACGAGACTAACATACATCCTCTTACTCCTGTGTGCGGCAGTATGCTGTCGCGCACAGGATTCTCTATTGCTTCGCGACTATTCTTTCGTGAAGCAAAGCAATCCGTGGCTGACAAGCAGCAATGCGGCAGGTCTGACAACATATAAGTCAACAAATATAGCAGAAGCAGAGTTAGGACTGGCTTATGAAAATGGGGGACTTGTTGATTACTGGCAGGCTCCAAAGGTATTTCAGGTCAATGCCAGTGCAGAAGCCATTCAACGTCTTTCTTCACGAACCGTCGTTTTCGGAAGAGTCAGTTACGAAAACTTCTCGGGACGTGACATGGCTGGTTCAGCGTTTATCAATCCGACACGGAAACCTTTCGACATCGTTGAGGAGACAACTGAGAACACAGGCACCAAGCACCAAGACACCTACCAACTCACGGGGGCTATTGGTGTGGACCTATGGAAGGGTATCTCCCTGGGTGGCCGAGTAGACTATACGGCAGCCAATTATGCCAAATACAAGGATTTACGCCACAGCAACAAGCTCATGGACCTCCGTCTGAGTATCGGGTTAATGGCACGCGTATTGAACCAACTTAATGTAGGAGTCAACTACCAATACCACCGTAACACCGAAAGCATTACCTTCAGCAAATACGGAAAGGAAGATAAGGTCTATAAGTCGCTGATAGCCTATGCTGCCTTCATGGGGCGCCTAGAACAGTTGGGAACTTCCGGTTACACGGAGATGGGGCGTGAGATGCCGTTAGTGGAAGACCAACACGGAGGAAGCCTGCAAATAGTCTGGAAGCCCAGCAGTCAATGGTCATTCCATAACGAGTTCAGCTTAGCTCACGGTACGGGCTATTACGGACGCAAGTCCCCTTACACCATCACCTTTACGAATCATGAAAGAGACCTGCTGGCTTATCAGGGCACCCTGCAGTATGCACAGGCCTCAACGATACACCGACTCGACGCACAACTCCGTACAGAGAAACTGATCAACAACAATGAGACCTATCGTGAACTGACGAATAGCACTGGAGCCTACTACTACGAGTACTATGACCCCGTGAAGAGTGCTGACAAGAAATGGACCAACTTGGGTCTCTGCTATACGGCCTATTTGATGGTTCGACAAGAAATGCCAACCTGGATGCTGTCGGCTGGTGTCGACTGGATGCAACGTAAAGTAACGGGGATTCTATATCCTTACTATCGGACCCAGAAGCTCAAAACGACGTTTATCCATGCTTCTGCCACGCGAAATTTCCCGTTGCATCAGGGAGTCTTGTCAACAACAATGAATGTCGGTTATCAGAAAGGAAGCGGCTCCCCTTATCAAGACGGCATCTACCAAATGCCCTCAAACAACCAACAGACACCACCTACAACCGACTGTTGGCTGTATCAGGAGTATCGTTACCTGACAGCTGCTCAATATCATGTCGGAGCAGAAGCCAAATACAGTTTCCTATTTCCAGGAACTCATCTGAACACCTATGCACGAGGTGGTTTCAACTATCGAACTACCTCGACTTCCAATGAGTATACTGACGGGAACTACCGTCTAGGCTTACAATTGGCCATCGGTTGTCTGTTCTAGACAACAGCCAACGAAATAACCCGCCCTTATTGTGCGATAAGGGCGGGTTATTGTATGATAAGGCAGGGTTATTGACCAATAACCCCGGGTTATTTCACATTACCTACTTTTATCAGGTACTCACCAATCTGAACGGCATTCAAGGCCGCACCCTTGCGAATCTGGTCGCCAGAGAGCCAGAAAGTCAAGCCATTCTCGTCGCTGAGGTCCTTGCGGACACGTCCTACGAAGACATCATCCTTGCCGGCAGTCTCCAACGGCATGGGATAAACGAGGTTGGCAGGATCGTCAACCAATGTACAGCCAGGAGCAGCGGCGATAGCCTTCTGAGCCTCCTCTACGCTGATAGGACGCTCGGTCTCAATCCAAACGCTCTCGGAGTGAGAACGTAACGAACTGACACGTACACACATGGCCGAGCACTTGGCATCGGTATGCATGATTTTCTGCGTCTCGTTATACATCTTCATCTCTTCCTTGGTATAACCGTTGGGCTGGAAGACGTCAATCTGCGGAATGACGTTGTAAGCCAACTGGTGGGGGAACTTCTTGATGGTCTTCACCTCACCGGTCTCTACCATCTCCTTGTACTGCTGCTGCAGTTCAGCCATAGCAGCGGCGCCGGCACCAGAAGCACTCTGATAAGAGCTGACGTGGATACGCTTGATGTGGCTGATGTTCTCCAGCGGCTGGAGCACGACAACCATCATAATGGTCGTACAGTTCGGATTGGCAATGATGCCACGGGGGCGATTCAAGGCATCCTCGGCATTACACTCAGGAACGACCAAAGGCACATCAGCGTCCATACGGAAAGCAGAACTGTTGTCAATCATGACAGCACCATACTTGGTGATGGTCTCGGCGAACTCCTTTGAAGTGCCTGCACCTGCAGAGGTAAAGGCAATATCAACGTCCTTGAAGTCATCGTTGTGTTGGAGCAACTTCACAGTAAGCTCCTTACCACGGAAGGTATACTTTGTGCCTGCGCTACGCTCAGAGCCAAACAACACCAGTTCGTCCATGGGGAAATTTCTCTCGTCGAGGAGTCTCAAGAACTCCTGACCTACGGCACCAGAGGCGCCCACAATAGCTACTTTCATAAGTCTAATTTTTCTTGATCATTTAATTTCCGGCTGCAAAGTTAGTAATAATTTTCAGAAAATTGCTAACTTTGCAGACGAAATGCTGATTTTAAGTACATATTTCCCCATCACGAGTCCGACGCTCATCTTCTTCGTCGTGCTGCTGATTATCCTGCTAGCCCCCATTATCATGGGTAAGCTACGCATTCCACATATTATCGGCATGGTTTTGGCGGGTGTGCTGATTGGTGAACACGGACTGAACATCCTTACGCGAGACTCTTCGTTCGAGTTGTTCGGCAAGGTGGGGTTGCTCTACATCATGTTCCTGGCCGGATTGGAGATGGACCTTGAGAGTGTGAAGAAGAACTCCCGGCGTTTCCTGCTTTTCGGTCTGTTGACCTGTCTGATACCACTTATCCTGACTTACGTGATGGCCATGTGGCTGCTGGACTACTCGTCGACAGCCTCGTTCCTGTTGGGTTGCATCATGGCATCCAACACGTTGATAGCCTACCCCATCATCTCACGCTACGGCTTACAGCGCGACTCCAGCGTTATGCTGAGCGTGGGGTCGTCCATGCTGTCGCTATTCATGGCCCTTCTGATGCTGGCAGCCTTAGCAGCTGCTTACGGAGAAGACGTAGGCATCGGATTCTGGCTGCTCTTCTTGTTGAAATTCATCCTGTTCTGTGTAGGCAGCATATGGATTATTCCCAAGGTGACACGTTATTTCCTGCGCCGTTACAGCGATGCCATCATGCAGTTCATCTATGTCCTGTCGGTGATGTTCCTTTCGGCAGCATGCTCTGAGGCCATTGGCGTGGAAGGCATCGTGGGAGCCTTCATCTCCGGACTTATCCTTAACAGGTACATCCCACACGTGTCACCGCTGATGAACCGTATCGAGTTTATTGGCAACGCACTTTTTATCCCCTATTTCCTGATAGGTGTGGGCATGCTCATCAATGTCGGCACGCTCTTTGAAGGGAAGCGGATGCTGGCAGTAGTAGCCCTGATAGCTTTCTTCGGCACTTTCGGCAAAGCGGTGGCAGCCTACCTGTCCAGTTTACTGTTCCGTCTGCCAAAGGCTGCCGGACACATGATGTTCGGACTGACCTGCGCCCATGCTGCCGGCGCTATCGCCATGGTCATGGTGGGAATGCGCCTGGAAGTGAGCCCAGGCATCTATCTGGTGAACAACGAGATGCTGAATGGTGTGGTTATCATGATTCTGATTACCTGTATCATCAGCACGATGATGACGGAACATGCCTCTAAGCAGATTATATTAAGAGGCGACCGATTAGAGGAGAGCGGAGAAAAGAACAAGACGGACGACGAGAAGATACTTCTTTGCGTGAAATATCCGGAGATTGCCCCACAACTGCTGGAATTAGCGCTGATGATGCGCAACGTGAAGCTGAACCGCGAACTGGTAGCCCTGAACGTGGTATATGACGACAACAATGCATCCAAGCATCGCGAAGAAGGTCTGCGACTATTGGAACGTCTGCAACAGCGAGCCAGTTCGGCTGATGTCACCATGCAAACACAGGTCAGACTGGCTACGAACATTGCCAATGGCATCAAGCACGCCTTCCGTGAGTCGGGCACCTCGGAGATTATCATGGGCATGCACGTCCACACGGAGATTAACCCGAAATTCTGGGGTGACTTCATACAAAGCCTCTATAATGGATTGAACCGTCAGATAGTGCTGACACGATTTGTGCAACCATTGAACACGCTGCGCCTGATACAGGTGGTGGTTCCCTCAAGGGCTGAATTCGAGCCAGGCTTCCACCGTTGGCTGGAGCGTATCAGCCGCATGGCAGGGAATTTGGACTGTCGTATCCAGTTCCATGGACGCCACGAGTCTATGGACTTGATCAGGGCATATATCACCAACCATCATCCCAGCGTCAGAGCGGAATACACCTTTATGGCTCACTGGAACGAATTACCCCAACTGGCCGAGAATGTCAGCGAGGACCATATGTTTGTGGTAATCACAGCCCGTAAAGGTACTATTTCGTATAAGAATGCACTCGACAGACTGCCCAACGAACTGATGCAGCATTTCGCCGGCAAGAACCTGATGATCATCTTCCCCGACCAGTATGGTACACAGAAGGAGGAGAGCATGACCTTTACGGCAGCACAACACCAGGAGGAGAACAGTATCTACGACGCTATCCTACAATGGATTAACAAGCATAAGAAATGATAGAAATCAGAAATATCAAGAAGAGTTTCGGCTCTTTGGAGGTGCTGAAAGGCATTGACCTCACCATTGAAAAAGGTGAAGTGGTGAGCATCGTGGGACCCAGCGGTGCAGGCAAGACCACCTTACTACAAATTATGGGTACCTTGGACCGACCAGACGCTGGCTCGGTGCTTATCGACGACATTGACACCACACAACTCTCCCAAAAGAAGCTTTCAGACTTCCGCAACCGCCACATTGGCTTCGTGTTCCAGTTCCATCAGCTGTTGCCTGAATTCACGGCACTGGAGAACATCATGATACCTGCCTATATCGCAGGAACCTCCAACAAAGCAGCCAGACAACGGGCCGAAGAACTCCTGCAGTTTATGGGCCTCAGTCAGCGGGCTCAGCATAAACCTAACGAGCTGTCGGGTGGTGAGAAGCAGCGTGTGGCTGTGGCGCGGGCATTGGTCAACAATCCAGCAGTCATCCTGGCTGACGAGCCTAGCGGCTCGCTGGATTCACAGAACAAGGCTGAACTGCACCAGCTGTTCTTCGACCTTCGCGACCAGTTCGGACAGACCTTTGTCATTGTCACACACGACGAGCAGCTGGCATCAATTACTGACCGTACTATTCATCTTAAAGACGGACTGATTATATGATAAAGTTAGGTGATTACAACACATTGAAGATTGTCAAGAGCGTCGACTTCGGACTCTATCTGGACGGAGGCAATGCTGGTGAGATACTACTCCCTACCCGCTACGTGCCAAAAAATGCAAAGATTGGCGACGAACTGGAGGTATTCATCTACCTCGACCAGGACGAGAAACTGGTAGCAACAACACTCCACCCTTTGGCAAAGGTAGGCGACATTGCCTGTCTGGAAGTGGCATGGGTCAACGAATACGGCGCATTCCTGAACTGGGGATTGATGAAAGACCTGTTCTGTCCGTTCCGCGAGCAGAAGATGCGGATGCAGAAAGGCTACCATTACGTGGTATATATTAAGGAAGATGAGGAGAGCCACCGACTGATTGCTACTGCAAAAGTGGACAAATACCTATATACAGACCGTCCCCCCTACAAACATGGCGACGCCGTAGACATCCTTATCTGGCAAAAGACAGACTTAGGCTTTAAAGCTATTGTAGACAACCACTATCAGGGCCTCATCTATGAAGACCAGATATTCCAGCCGTTACATACAGGCGACCGGATGACGGCTTATGTAGACCACATCAGACAAGACAACAAGATAGATATCACCTTGCAACCGACAGGACGCCGTCAGACTGAAGAGTTCTCGGAAGTATTGCTGCGCTATCTGCAGGAGAACGACGGCCATTGTGACCTTGGTGACAAGAGTCCGTCGGAACTGATTGCCGACCGTTTCAAGGTTTCCAAGAAAGTATATAAAAAAGCAGTCGGCGACTTATACCGCCGCCGACTGATAACGATTTCCGATAACGGAATCGACCTTGTTTAGAACTCAGCCGATTTCGGAGTACGCGGGAAGGGGATGACGTCGCGGATGTTCTGCATACCTGTTACGAACAGGATGAGACGCTCAAAGCCTAGTCCGAATCCGGCATGAGGACATGAACCCCACTTGCGGGTATCGATATACCACCAGAGATGGGTCTTGTCCATCTCACGGCGATTAATCTCTCCCATCAGTTTGTCATAGCTCTCCTCACGGACTGATCCTCCGATTATCTCACCAATCTGCGGGAACAGCACATCGGTGCCTTGCATCGTAGGACCAGGAGCCACGGCTCCCTTGTAGCCTACAGAACCGCCATCGGCAGTATCTTGGTTCTGTTTCATATAGAACGACTTGAAGGCACGAGGATAGTCTGTCATGATGACGGGCTTCTTGAAGTGTTCCTCCACGAGGTAGCGCTCGTGCTCACTGGCCAAGTCGTCACCCCAGTTGCAGGGGAACTCAAACTTCTTACCATTCTTGATAGCCTCCTGCAGGATGTTGATACCCTCCGTGTAAGGCAGACGGACGAAAGTCTCCTTCAGTACGCCCTCCAGACGTGCAATGAGTGTCTTATCAATCATCTGGTTCAGGAACTGCAGGTCGTCCTTACAGTTATCCAAGGCCCATCGTACACAGTACTTGATAAAGTCTTCCTCCAGGTCCATCAGCTCTTCCTGGTCGATGAAAGCGACCTCAGGCTCAACCATCCAGAACTCAGCCAGGTGGCGAGGGGTATTGGAGTTCTCTGCACGGAAGGTGGGTCCGAAGGTGTAGATAGCTCCCAAAGCCGTAGCACCCAACTCACCCTCCAACTGACCAGATACGGTCAGCGAGGTCTGTTCACCGAAGAAGTCGTCGTCGTAGATAATCTTGCCGTTCTCGTCTTTCTTCAAGTCATAGAGATTCTTGGTGGTTACCTGGAACATGTTTCCTGCACCTTCACAGTCAGAAGCAGTAATGAGCGGTGTGTGGAAATAGAAGAAGCCATGATCATGGAAATAGGTGTGGATAGCCATTGCCATGTTATGACGGATGCGCATCACGGCGCCAAAGGTATTGGTGCGCAGACGCATATGGGCATTCTTACGCATCACTTCGAACGACTGTCCCTTCTTCTGCATAGGATAGGTATTGTCGCAGAGACCATAAACCTCCAGACTGGTGGCCTGAATCTCGCAAGCCTGACCGGCACCCTGGCTCTCTACCAGCGTACCGACAGCACAGATACATGCTCCTGTAGTGATATCCTTCAGCAACTGCTCGTCAAACTTCGTGGGGTCAACGACCACCTGTACATTCTTAATCGTTGAACCGTCGTTCAGCGCAATGAAATCCACTGCCTTTGAGCTGCGATGCGTACGCACCCAGCCCTTCACGCAGACTTCTTTTCCAAATTCCGTACTTTTCAGTACATCAACTATCTTTGTTCTTTTCATATTATTAATTATTCATAAGCACCCATGCGGAGACGGTCAACCTCTTCTTCTGTGAGGTAGCGCCAGTCACCACGACGTACATTCTTCTTAGTCAGGCCGGCAAACTGGACACGATCCAACTTGGTAACCTTGTAGCCCAGGCTCTCGAAGATACGACGCACAATACGGTTCTTACCAGAGTGAATCTCAATGCCTACCTGTTTCTTGTCAACGGGGTCAGCGTACTCAATAGCATCTGCCTTAATCTCACCGTCATCCAGCGTGATTCCCTCAGCAATCTGTTGCATGTCATGAGCCGTCACATTCTTGTCAAGATAAACATGATAAATCTTCTTCTTCAGGAACTTCGGATGAGTCAGCTTAGATGCCAGGTCACCATCGTTGGTGAGCAGGAGCACACCCGTAGTGTTACGGTCTAGACGACCTACAGGGTAGATGCGCTCGGAACAAGCATTCTTAACCAGGTCCATCACGGTCTTACGCTGCTGAGGATCGTCGCTTGTGGTGACATAGTCCTTCGGCTTGTTCAACAGCACATAAACCTTCTTCTCCATGGTAACAGGCTGATCGTGGAACTTCACCTCATCAGTACGCAGTACCTTGGTTCCCAGTTCAGTAACAACCTCACCATTGACAGTAACCACACCTGCCTGGATAAACTCATCGGCTTCACGACGGCTGCAAACACCGGCATTTGCCAGGAACTTATTCAGACGGATAGGCTCATTGGGATCGTAGTTCTCCTCCTTGTACTCAATACGCTTCTTCAAGCTATACTTTGCATTGGGATCATATCCCGGGGTGTGCTGACGATAGCCACCGGGACGCTGCTGATAACCGCCAGGGCGCTGCTGATAGCCGCCACGCTGTTGGTAACCACCCTGCTGACGAGGCTGATAGCCACCCTGGTGACGGGGCTGATAACCGCCCTGCTGGCCATACTGAGGACGAGGACGATAGCCTTGCTGTTGCTGGCCATACTGCTGACGGGGACGGGGCTGATAGCCACCTTCTCCCTCCTGTTGGTTATAGCGTGGACGATAGCCGCCTTCCTGCTGTCCATACTGAGGACGGGGACGATAGCCCTGCTGACCGAACTGCTGACGGGGACGGGGCTGATAGCCGCCCTCACTATTATAATTGTTACGGGGACGATAGCCGCCACGCTGAGGAGCACCGCCTTGTAAACCGGCACCGAAACCCTCCGGACGGAAACCGCCATCCTCCTGATTCTGACTGCGATTGTAGCCTCCTTGGGGACTATAAGGCTTGGGCTGATGAATACGCGGACGTGGTGAACGTCCGGGGCGATAGCCCTGATAACCACTTCTTGCCTGACCGTTATCGTCAGCGTGGTTCATGTTCTGCTGTTCTGATGACAGCTCCTCGTGTTTCTGTTCGTTTTCAAATTCCATACTTTTCAATTCTTTAATTCTTCAATTCTTTAATTCTTCAATTCTCTCTGCGCCTCACGGCTCTCATCTTGTTTTGTAGTTAGTTAAATTCCTGTATAACTCATTGGCGTGATAGACATCAGTTCTTCTTTTACCTCGTCGCTGACCTCCAAGCCTTGAATGAACTCATGGATGGTCTGTTCCGTCATCTTCTGGTTGGTACGTGTCAAAGCCTTCAGTGCCTCATAGGGATGTGGATAGGCCTCACGGCGCAGGATGGTTTGGATAGCTTCAGCCACTACAGCCCATGTATTGTCAAGGTCTTCCTGCAACTTATTCTCGTTGAGTATCAGTTTGCGCAGACCTTTCAAGGTGCTCTGGATGGCAATTAGGGCATGCCCCATGGGAACGCCCACATTACGCAACACCGTAGAGTCGGTCAAGTCGCGCTGCAGTCGGCTAACAGGCAATTTCTGTGCCAAAAATCCAAGAATGGCATTAGCCATACCCATATTCCCCTCAGAATTTTCAAAATCAATGGGGTTTACCTTATGGGGCATCGCACTGCTTCCTACCTCGCCGGCCTTGATCTTCTGCTTGAAATACTCCATAGAGATATACATCCAGAAGTCGCGGTCAAGGTCGATGATAATGGTATTGATACGTCGCATGGCGTCGAAGATGGCACCCAGCCAGTCGTAGTTCGAAATCTGGGTAGTCCATTGTTCACGCTCCAGTCCAAGTTTCTCGCTGACAAAGCTGTTTCCAAACTCACGCCAGTCATACTGCGGATAAGCCACATGGTGTGCATTGTAATTACCTGTAGCACCGCCAAACTTAGCGGTGATAGGTGTATCCTTCAGTCCGCGGAGCTGTTCTTCCAAACGATAGACATAGACCATCACTTCCTTACCCAGACGGGTAGGAGAAGCAGGCTGTCCGTGGGTCTTGGCCAGCATCGGCACGTTTTTCCACTGCTCGGCATAGTCGTTCAGCTGTTCAATCAACTCTTCCACGATAGGATAATACACCTCTTCCAACGCCTCCTTGATGCTCAAGGGCACGCTGGTATTGTTGATATCCTGCGAAGTCAGTCCAAAATGGATGAATTCCTTTGCGCCTGCTGGGAAACCGCTTAGCACATCAATTTTCTCCTTGATGAAATACTCCACAGCCTTCACGTCGTGGTTGGTGGTCTTCTCTATCTCCTTCACACGGGCAGCATCCTGCTCGGCGAACTGGCGATAGATATCGCGCAACGGTTCAAACAGGTCGTGGTTAAAGTTCTCCAGTTGAGGCAAAGGCAATTCACAGAGGGTGATGAAGTATTCAATCTCCACACGAACGCGATAGCGTATTAAAGCATATTCTGAGAAATATCCTGCCAGTTGTTCGGTTTTGTTTCTGTAGCGGCCATCAATAGGCGAGATGGCGGTTAGTGCGTCCAGTTCCATTTTCTTTTATACCTTATTTATTATATAGCTATACTTTCTCTCATTTAACAAAAAAAGTCCCTCTCGGGACTTCTCATGGAGTGGGCGCTGAGGGATTCGAACCCCCGACCCTCTGCTTGTAAGGCAGATGCTCTAAACCAGCTGAGCTAAGCGCCCCTTTCTTTTCAAAAGCGAGTGCAAAGGTAATAAGAATAAACGAGAAAAGTGAAATGAGAGGTGAGAAATGTTTATCCTGTTAGCACTATTTAACAGTCAACCTTCTCACCTCTCACCTCTCACTTCTCACCTCTTACCTCTCACCTCTATAATCTATACAGGTCATTAGCTGCCATCAGTTCCACCTTCTTCTCCGAGAGGATGCGCTCACATGCCTCCAGATCAGTCGGACGAATGACGACAGTAGCCACATCACCATTGGCGAAAGAGTACATATACTCAATAAACACGCCATTCTCCGACAGGTGTTTCAATACCTTGGCGAGCGAACCGCTGATGTTCGGACAGGTAAATCCGATGACATCCGTAATCTTTACGGCGAAATGGGCTGCCTTCAGCACTTGATAGGCTTTGTCCGGATCGCTTACAATGCAACGCAGGATACCAAAGTCTGAGTTGTCGGCAATACTCATGGCTGAGAGGTTGACACCTGCCTCACCCAACACGTCGGTGACCTCAGTCAGTCGGCCCGACTTATTCTCCAAGAAAATAGATAATTGTTTTGCTAGCATAATGATATTTACTATTTAACTATTTACAATTTACGCTTATCGTTCACGCGCTTGGCTTTACCCTCTGAGCGCTCAATGGCCTTTGGTTCAACCAGTTTAACTTTGAATCCCAATCCGATGACACTGCGCAGCTCGCCTTCCAGTTTCTTCTGCAAGCCTACCATCGTAGCCATATCGTCGGTGAAGTACTCTTCCTTCACCTCCACCTTCAACTCGGAGGTATCCGTATTGTTCACTCGATCGACAGTCAGGAAGAAGTGTGGTTCGAACTCCTCTTGTTTCAGGATGACATCCTCTATCTGCGATGGGAATACATTGACACCACGAATAATCAACATATCGTCGCAGCGACCCAGAATGCGGTCCATACGTACCAAGGTTCGTCCACACTTACACTTGTCATAGTGCAATGCCGTCAGGTCGTGCGTACGATAGCGCAACAGGGGCATGCCTTCCTTGGTGAGATGGGTAAAGGTTAACTCACCGAGTTGTCCTTCAGGCATAGGCTCTCCCGTTTCAGGATTCAATATCTCGGGATAGAAATAATCTTCGTTTAGGTGCGTACCACACTGATGTTCACATTCGAAGCCCACACCAGGTCCGGCAATCTCTGACAGGCCATAGATGTCGTATGCCTTAATACCCAGGGTATGCTCCAACTTCTTACGCATCTCTTCCGTCCAAGGCTCTGCGCCGAAAGCGCCTATCTTCAACTTAAATTCATCTCTGCTCCATTCGCTCTCCTGCATGGCTTCTCCCAGGAAGAGACCATAGCTGGGTGTACAGCAGAGCACGGTGGTACCAAAGTCGTGCATGAGCGTCATCTGCTTCTGCGTATTACCGCTGGAGATGGGGATAACAGAGGCACCGATATTCGTGGCACCGTCATGTGCGCCCAGACCACCAGTAAACAGACCATAGCCATAGGCTATCTGGAAGATATCATCCTTCGTAGCACCATAGGCAGTAAAGGCGCGCGAAATAGCTTCTGCCCACATCGCCAGGTCTTTTCGGGTATATAACACAACAACGGGTTTGCCGGTTGTACCACTCGAGGCATGGATGCGAACAATTTGTGACATCGGCACAGCAGCCAACCCAAAAGGATAGTTGTCACGCAAGTCGAGTTTATTGGTAAACGGCAACTTAGTGATATCGTCTATTGTCTTGATATCACCTGGTTCCAGCCCCATTTCCTGGAACTTCTTACGATAAAACGGCGTGTTATGATATACATACTCCGCCATCTTCTTCAGTCGGATGCTTTGGATGTCGCGCAGTTGCTCGCGATCCATGCATTCCATAGTCTCATTCCAAATCATTTTTCTTTTCTGTTTTTGTTTTCGTTTTATGCTAGTTGTTGTGTTGATGCAAAGGTAGGGATTTTTTCTGAAATATAAAAATTTATTCCCATAAAAAATTAACGGGCTTTTTGAGCTGAGTTAACTCGATTCATCGTTTGAGTTAACTCGATCAATCCGTCGAGTTAACTCAACGTTTGGGGAGGCATTTTTGAAACAAAAAAAAGTTCCGAAAATTTCGGAACTTCTTTTCTTTGTGGGCGCTGAGGGATTCGAACCCCCGACCCTCTGCTTGTAAGGCAGATGCTCTAAACCAGCTGAGCTAAGCGCCCTTGCTTTTCAAAAGCGAGTGCAAAGGTACGGCATTTTTTTGAATCCACCAAACTTTTGCACCACTTTTTTCATTATTTCTGTTTTTTCGCCTCTTCCAACTCTTTGCGCAGCTGTTCATTCTCAGCTTCCATATCGGCCAACTGGGCATTTAAGGCATCAATTTCACCCTGCGACAACGATTCGATGGCATCAGCGTCAGCCTTCTTGCTGGCTTTGGAAGTGCCAAAGCACCAAGTCAAACCGAACTCAAAGGTTATTTGCTGCTTACGATCCTTCAAGGCTATTCCACCATTCCCCTCATAACTGTTCCAGCCTATCTCAAAGTTTGCAGCCAGTTTGGGAGTCAGTCGGAAAGTATTCAGGATACCAAAACTGAGGTCGCTGGTATAATGGGCTTCCGACATATTACGGGAGAGACCAGCACCGATATAGGGTATGCAGTTCCACAGGCGATATGGATTATGTCCCATAAACAGGCTGCTCACATTGAACATCACCTGCTCGTTCAACGTCCAGTATTTATCCGCTGCCAGTCCATCATCCGACTTCGTTCCCATCTGCCATAGATTCAGTTTGGTGCGTAGTGCCATCACTGAAGTCATCCATCGGCCACCTGCCAATGAGATACCCCAGCCCGTGTAGCCCTTGCCACCACCGCCAGGAAACTTATGAAGAGGTGCCACCAGTGACTTCTCCCCCACTCCATACCAGGCATTCCACACGAAGTTGCCCTGAACAAACCACTGGCTGTCCTGAGCCACCATATTCATTGTCAGACAGGCAAAAGCCCCTATTAAGAACAATCGTTTCATCATCAAGTTATCGTTAGTGTTAACGTTCCCGTTAATTATGACTGCAAAAATAAACAAATAAATCAGAAATTCAAAGTATTTTATTGGTTATTTCCTTTTTTTCTCCTAATTTTGCACCGTCATATTACCTAATTATATTATGAAGACAATGAAAAGAATCATTTATTCCATAGCCCTTTTGTGTGCAACAACCTTCTCGGCTACGGCTCAAGACACCAAACCGTTTGGCAACCTCGACCTCGGCGTTACACTGGGAACAACGGGTATTGGTTTCGATGTTGCAATGCCCGTCCACGACATGGTCAAGTTGCGCACAGGCTTCGAGTTCATGCCTCGCTTCAACATGGATTTGAATTTCGGTGTAGAATCATTTGGCGAGGACGGAATAGCGAAAGGGTCATCCATCGACCGTATGTCTGAGGTGCTCTATGATCTGACAGGATACAAGGTCGATCAAAACATCACCATGAAGACCAAACCAACCATGTGGAATTTTAAATTCCTGGTGGATGTCTATCCTTTCAAAAACAATAAGCATTGGCACGTAACTGCCGGCTTCCACTGGGGACCGTCAAAGATCGGTGAAGCCGTCAATGCCATCGAGGATTCACCCTCGCTGTTTGCCGTCGGAATGTATAACCACTTATACGATTGCGCTTATTATGACAAGCCTATTATTATCCTTGATGATATAGGAGAAATATCCTTTGACAAAAACATGAGGAAACGCTTCATCAACATGGGACAGATGGGTATTCCTTTGGGAACATTTACTCACGACATGACGGATGCCAACGGTATTGCACACAAGCAGGGCGAAACATACTACATGGAACCCAACGAAAACAGTATGGTGTATGCTGATGCTACTACCAACAGCTTTAAACCTTACGTTGGTTTTGGTTACGAAGGCCGATTGATTAAGGGTAACGACGACTATCACATTGGTTTCGATGCCGGTGTCATGTTTTGGGGTGGTACGCCAAGCATCATCACCCATGAGGGCGTTAATCTGTCGAAAGACGTTGAGAACATTGGTGGCAAGGTTGGCGACTACGTCAAATTCGTGAAAGGTGTCAAGGCATTCCCCGTTCTGAACCTTCGCATCACACGTACGATATTCTAAGCACCCAATAACCGGACATTATTGCTCAATAACCCTGCCTTATTTTCCAATAACCCTGCCTTATTGAGAATTACTCCGAAAGTACTAGAATTTACTCCGAAAGAAAATTTTTTTCTCCGAATAAAAAAAATAACGCTCCAACTAGAGCGTTATTTTTCTTAAGCTTTCATTTCTCTCACTTAATCACCATCTTCTTGCCATTTACAATGTAAAGTCCCTTTGATGGGGCAGTAATGCGACGACCTTGCAGGTCGTAGATAACTTTCTGACCATTGTTGACAGGAGAGGCAATCTCATTAATACCTGTGAGTATCTCCTGATATTCTTCCTCAGTTACAACACGTAGGATATCAGGTGCAGAACTACTAACCTTCAGATAGGCTTTGTTAGCAGGCAAATAGGTAATGTTACTCTTAACGAAAGCCAACTTACCGTCTGTAGAAAGTCCCAGCATTCGCATAGTTGAAGCAACGTAAGGCGTTACATTATGGTGTTTATTTTTATTTTGTTGGTCATTACAATAATAATTACCCACCAATTGATTGTTAGAAGGAACACCAGTCGTTGATATATCCAACAATTGCATTTTGTTATCCTTCGGATTAGCCCCTGCACAACGTATTAAAGCAGGAACCTGAGCAGTGATAACGCCATCGTTCGGAAGCTCTGCAAGGACGGCTAAGCCAAAATCGTCATCAACTTTACTGATATAATAGGCCTTCGTTGATTCTGCTGAAGGTTTACATGGAAAACCGGCATATAACGTAGACCAATTGGAACCATCAGAAGGAACAGTTATATCAGGCTTAATACCAAAATATTGGTCATCAGTCGATGGGTCTAGGGGTTGTAATTTCCAATCAGCATCAGCATCTTTACCAGATTTACTGAGCATCGGGACATCACTCAGTAAATCATTATCAATCAAATACCTCTTTACTGTTAATCCTGCACGTGATTCCTCGGCATAAAACTGATAGGTACCTGCAGAATTTCCATTCTTAATATTCAGGTATCTTCCTGTTTGGCTGTGTAAATCCATACCTTGACCCACCAAGTTATACACACCGTCACCACAATCTTTCAGATAGCAGATAGTCGCAGGGTTAAAAGACACCATCCCTTCAAAATCGGAAAGCATGGGCAAAGCACCCAAATCTGCACGAACTTGATCAGGATAAGAAGCACCTATATCAAATTCAGCATAAGTATCTACAATCGATATATAACGATGGGTGTCACTATTCTGAACACGATAAAACCCTGAGGGCACCTGAGCAGAGACTGCTAAAGGAGCGAATGCAAATATATAAAGTAAAAATTTCTTCATGTGCTTATTTTTGAAGAAAAGAGTCCGGTCTACTACCGTAAGACCGGACTCAATTGAATATTTGTTTAACTGAAATTACTCAGCGATACAGATTGCAACGCGGTTCTCAACATCCTTAGCGAACGGCTGGATGGTGTCACCCTTGTAGTCAACCTTGATACGAGAAGCATCAATCTTGTGGGTCTTAGTCAGAGCGGTGAAGACAGCCTCAGCACGCTGCTTAGACAGACGGTTGTTGATATTGGGGTTACCAGTACCACGGTCTGCATAACCAGTTACCTCAACCTTAGCGTTGGGGTTAGCCTGCAGGTAGTCAGCAACTTCCTTAACCTTAGCAGCCTCCTCAGGACGGATGTTAACAGTACCGATCTTGAAGAATACGTCGCGACGGAAAGGCTCAGCCTTTGCCTCTACGATAGGAGCAGCAGGAGCAGGAGCGGGCTTCTCAACAACCTTCTCAATAACCTTCTCAACGACACGTTCAACGGGCTTCGGAGCCTCGATGGTGCGAGTAGTATGAGTCTTACCGAGGTTAATCTTGATACCAGCCAATGCGTTGAAGTACCAGTCCCAGTTAGAAGCCTTCTTACCATTGTAGTGGTCGCTCAGGGTGTTGGCGTTTGCCTCAAGACCCAGACTTACAGCGTCGCTCAGACGGAAGTCTGCAGCGATACCGGCACGACCGAAACCGCGAACCTTTGTACCAGTCCAAGCATACTGCCAGTTCTGGTTGCCAGCTGCAGTGTGCTGATTCATCAGATCCTTATTGTCCCAGTTGCTGTCCTTGTCGAAGTTCCAACCGATGTTCACACCACCACCAGCGAATACGCTGAAGTTGAAGACACGGTTAGGATTGAAGCCACAGAACAGGTTTGACAGGTTGAATGTCAAATCGATGCCAGGAGCAACGTACATCCACTTAACCTTAGTAGTTCCTGCAGGGATAACCGGACCGGCAACGACCGTACCTGTACCAGTAGCACCAGGAAGCCAAGTCTGAGTAGCGTTGTAGTCAACACCGGCACGGCTCTGCCAAGCGTTTACAGCCAGACGCATACCGAATACGGGAGTGAACTGACGACCTACAGTAACCTGTACGTTAGGAGAGATCAGATCCTTGAAGTTGATCTCACCAAGTGTGTACTGGGCACCGCCCTGAAGCTGGATGTACCAATACGGATTGGGTACATACTCTGTCTTAGCCTCCTGTGCAGATGCGTTGAGGGCACCAGCCAGCATCAGGCAAGACAACAATACATTCTTGATTTTCATAGTTGTATCTTAATTTTTATTCGTTTCAAATATAGAATTAGTAAACCTCAATGTAGTACTTCTTACCTGCAACCTTACCGTTGTAGCCCAAGCACTCGAAGACGAACTCATAGAGACCCGGCTCAGTCAGCGTAATCTGCATAGGCTTGTTGATGTTGTACTGAGTACCATCAAGAACCTTATTCAGGTCAGGAGAAACGGTGTTGTAGTTCTTACCAGCCGTAGGACCAGCCAAAATAGCTACATACTTCTTGTAAGCAGGAGCAATAACTTCTGCAGTCAGCGTAGTAGGATAGAGCTGAATGGGCACACCAGCCTTAACCTGAGTAGGAGCCATCCATATACGACTGGGATAGAAGTAGCCCAAGTTCTGGTTAGCAGCAAGCAGAGCAGGCTGGATATAACGGTTGGGGTTAGAAGCGAATGCAATAACCTTGTCGAACACCTTGTTCTGACGAGCAATCAACTTAGAAAGTACGTTGTGTACCTTTGTCTGAGCGGCCTTTGTCTTATCAACGATTGGCTTAGAAAGAGTGGTAATGATAGCGGTAATATCTTTGCGATTTGCTGGATTACCATCAATGTCTAACCAATATCTACCATTAGCATCTACATAGATATCGCCATCCCAGCCTTCGGGCAGACCGAACTGAACCTTAAGCAGATTCTCAATCTCCTTCTCATAAGCACTCTCCTTTGCTGTAACCTTATCCTTGATCTTAACAATAGGAGCAGAGAAATCGCCGTCTTCAGACAAGAACTCGTAGCCCAAAGGACGGATGCTCATAGCAGCAATGTCTGCATCATAGAATGAAGTAGTCCATCCAACAACGGGATCCTTATACTGAGTCTGCAGACCCAACTTCAATGTCTTGGCATTGTCAATAATCTGGAAGAAGCCGAGACCCAACTTAATTACATCATATGTAGAAGCACTTGAGAAGTTCTTCAAGAGATCCTTAACAGCAGCCTTCATGCCAGTACCCTTCATATCAAGACTGAAGTTAACATCCTTCACGTTAGCCTTGCTGATAGAAGCCTGCATTACCCAAGCACCATTAGAAGCTGCAGCACGATGACCAAAATACAGGTCCTCAGTAGCAGGCTTCAATCCAGAAAGCTCGAACTTAGAGATGTTGCCAGTAAAGGTAGCAAGGTTAAATTTCTTGCCTTCCAAGTCTGCATTGGTATTAACAGTCATCGCAATCTGACCGGCATTACCCTCTGTCTCGTCCATCAGGATATACTCACCATTGGCATCCTTTTCATTATTTGCTGTTATTTCTGTTATAGGAGCGTCAATAGCTTCCAACTCGGTGGTCAAAACAGCAGGAGATGCGGGATGTACCCATAAAGGAGCATATTTACCATCACCAGCAGGGAAGTACACCTTTGTTTGAGTACCACCATAGTAAGCAGCGAGGATATTGGTCTCGAAGCCAAAGGGATAAGCATAAGTACCGAAGATCGGGTTGCGAACTTCCTGTACGATAACACCGTCAATCTTAGCCTTATAAGCCTCTTCCAGAGCACCTAATCTTTCCAGAATATCATCAACCTCATCGTTAAGATCATCAATATCATCGGCAAGGTCATTGTCAGCAGCCTCGAAGTACTTAACCCAAGCCTGGAAGTCTTCCTTGGTTTCGCCATTCTTGTCAACAGCCTGACCCTTATTTACATACTCCCAAGCCTTGTCTGCGATATCCTGAGCATGCTCAATAGCACGATTGACAGCAGCAGTATCAGCGTCATAAGACAGGGCAATCTGCTTTGCCTTACCAACGTTTTTGTAAGCATCGGCCAAGTTGTCACCCCACAGGAGGATGAACTCGTCCAGATCATCACCCAGAGAAGCGATAGCCTCGTTGTTCTTCTGGATACGAGCAGCCAAAGAAGCTGTATCCTTCTCCAGATCGTCCAGACGCTTCTTGATTGTGCCCTTGTTAGCAAGTTCTGCTGCTGAATAGCCAGTTTCCTTGTTAATCTCATCAATCTTACCGTTGATCTCGCCAACAGTTTCATCAAACGTAGTTTTCAGAACATAGTCTTGCATAGCCTTCACCTGGGCATTGTAAGCCTGCAGAAGTGTAGCATACTTTTCCTGAAATTCAGCATAGTTGTCACCTTCGTAATCCTTACAAGACACGAAAGAGCTCGTAGCAGCTACCAGTGCAACTGCGAAGAGCAAACCATTAATGATTTTCTTTTTCATTGAACTTAAAATTAAATTAATATTAAAACTTTATATATTTCGTATTGTTTTATTCCGTTTTTTCTTTACTCTCTCTATAACATCAGCACACGAATTGCGGGTTTACACCCTACAAATCGCGACAAAATTAGGTATTTTTTTTTAATTAAACAAGAAAATATTGTTTTTTCTTAATAAAAAATGTAAATTTCTTGATTTCATACACTTCTCTACCCTAAAAGATGCTCAATATCTTGTTGTGGTAGTATACACAAAATAGCGCGACCATCTGGCGTGTAGTTCACATTTTCGCACGCAAAAAGATCATTGACGAGGACATCCATCTCGGCATTGGACAATAATTGTCCATAGGGAATGGCAGCATGGCGCGCCATTGTAAGTGCCAAGGTGGTATTTGCAGTCATCGTATCACGTCCCACAGAGGAAGGAGCCGCCAACAGCTCTTGCAAGAGCGTGGTTGGCTGTAATCCCTCGATGCCTGCCGGAACCCCATTGACGGCATAACTGGCAGGACCCAACGACGTAAGTTCGAAGCCCAAGTTGGTAAGTGATGGCATCAAGTCTGCCATCAGCGCAGCCTCAGCAGGTGACAGTTCCAACACCTCCGGGAACAACAGTCGCTGACTCTGAGCAGGTGCCTCAGCCAACTGATGGAGATAGCGTTCATATCGTATACGGATATCAGCACGATGTTGGTCAACAATCATTAAGCCTGACTTGACCGCTGTCATCACATACCGCCCCTTATACTGGTAGTGAGAAGGAGCAATGTCTGTGATATCAGAACGAGAGTTATCTGTCATCACCTCATCAAAGAGTGCCGGCTGTTCAATGGGCTCCTCCTTGGGAAGCCCTTCATAAAGCCGCTGCCAGTCTTGTGACGGCTTCTGTCGGAAAGGATTGTACTGAGGACTAGTTGAACTAGTTAAACTTGTCGGACTCGAAGGATTGGAACCTATCAAAGTAGGATCATACACCGGGATGTCAGGCTTACCCTCAGTATCGAAATCTATCTGGGGAATTTCACAGAACTGCCCGATAGCGTCCTTGATGGCTGCTGCAAGGATTTGCCAGATAGCCTGCTCGTTCTCGAACTTAATTTCCGTCTTAGTAGGATGGATATTAACATCGATATCAGCAGGATTGACATCGAAATATATAAAATAAGGTACGTGCGTACCTAATTGTATAAGTCTGTCGTAGGCTTGAAGTACTGCTTTATGAAAATAAGCATGTTTCATAAAGCGACCGTTAACGAAGAAATACTCATGGGCACCCTTCTTACGGGCAGACTCCGGCTTTCCCGTGAAGCCCGTAATCTTACACATCGCCGTTTCAACACTGACGGGTAATAAGTCTTGACCGTAGCGACGACCATAGACATCAGTGATGCGTTGACGAAGTGAGCCTCCACGCAGGTTCATCAGTTCCTGCCCATTACTATGAAGTGTGAAGTTAATGGCTGGATAAACCAATACGATGCGCTCGAAAGCGGTCAAGATGTTGTTCAGCTCCGTAGCATTGGTCTTCAGAAACTTACGACGAGCTGGTACATTGAAGAACAGGTTGCTTACCGTAAAGCTACATCCTACCGAACAAGCACAAGGTTCCTGACTATCTACGCGGGAACCAGAGAGCTGAAGACATGTGCCAATTTCATCCACGGCACGACGAGTGCGCAGTTCTACCTGGGAAACAGCAGCAATAGAAGGCAAAGCCTCTCCACGGAAGCCCATCGTATGAAGTGAGAAAAGATCATCAGCCTTACGAATCTTAGATGTTGCATGACGTTCAAAAGCCAAACGGGCATCGGTTTCCGACATGCCACAGCCGTCATCGATGACCTGTATAGAGGTACGGCCTGCATCAACCACTAACACGTTAATGGTCGTAGCGCCAGCATCCACAGCATTCTCGACCAACTCCTTAATCACAGAAGCCGGCCGCTGTATAACCTCACCAGCAGCAATCTGGTTAGCAACACTATCGGGAAGAAGCTGTATTACGTCTGTCATTTCTTCGTGCGTTTAGGGATTTCACGACGTTTCTGCTCCTTCATCTCTGACCCTGCCTTCTTTGGACGCCAGTTGAATATGTCGTTTTTATCAAGTGGACGTACATAATCGAACCACGCATACTGAGGCAAGAAGTATTTATCTGGTGGTATCTGCGACATGGGATAGAGCACCCCACTCGGTTTCTCCATCCATATCTTCTTCATCTTACGATTCTCCAAGAACATCTTCATCAGCGGAGTCTCAGTATAGTTCAGTCCAATGAGTGTACTGTCGGACTCATCAATGGGATAATAGACAATCAGCACGTTGTCAATAGCCTGTGTTTCACGAATCTCGCCTTTCTGGAAAAAGGCCTTCATCTCCTTAGATGATACCTGGTTAAAATGTACAGAATCAGCCATCTGCTCAGCAGAGAAAGCCTGGTTAACAACATGAGCGTGGTCGATGGTGGAGTCCTTCATATAGACTCGAATCTCCTCACCGAACAACTGTTGGTTCATATTCCAGACTATTGGATCACGATACATGGTCATACAGGAGTCCAAAGAATTGTAGACCAAGGAATCGCACACAGCCTGTACGTCACGACGGTAGGCTCTAACCCTGTTATATGCATGAATCTTACGATAGACAGAATCGGTACGGATATTGAAAGTAAAGATCTTAAAGGTGTCAGCATGCATAAACAACGAGTCCTTCTGGGAATAGTCTATGGTAACAGCTCGCTTCGTAGCCATCGCGTAACCTGTAGAATCATTATATTCACAATAGTCACCCGTCATCATATTCTTGTTGACAGAGTCTTTAAAAATAACATTACGATAAGCATAGTTCGTACCGTCGTTCGCATTATGATACACGCTGTCACCTACCAGTGTCTTTCCCCCATCCTTGATGATGGAACGTCCATACAGTTCCGAATGTTCCGTCTTGGTATTGTAATAGCCGTTCTCACTATAGATATGGCTAGTGCCAGAGGTGATATTCGACGGTCCCACAATATGCGCCATAGAGGTACGCGTGTCGTAGTAGAGTGAGTCAGTAGTCAGATAGAGCTTCTTGTCTTTCAGACGTACGTCATAGTAGAACATCGCCATCTTCGTGTCGGTGTGGTACTCACCCCAGTCGGAAGAAAGCACAGAAGAGCCGTCAACCATTTTTCCACCTTCAAAGAAGTTACCGAAGTTATACATACGGTCGTAATCAAGCGAATCTGTATAAAGAGTCGTCTTGCGATGCTTTAGAACCACATTATAACGAGCTTGTGCCAACTGGTCGTTACCGTCATAATAGGCGTAGTCGCTAGTCAGACGAAGGGTGTCACCCTGTTGCATCTTCACATGGCCGAAAGCCTCAAAGGAGTTGGATGCCTCATAGAAATGAGCACTGTCACAATAGAGATTGGCTCCATTATGACGGAAATGCACATTTCCATGTAGCACTTGAGCATCTCCATTACGATACTGGTCGTAGTGGAGATTATCCGAATGAACAAGATAGACTCTTTTATCCTCGACCTTCTTACGAGGAGTACGCTTACGAGCTGGTGTCACAGCAAATACCATAACCAGCACCATCAGACCTAATATGGCAAACAGTAATCTTTTCAATGCTTACCTCTTACTTCAAACCACTATCTTACCCAACCTTCGTATTCAAATTGGCAGTCACGATAGCGGTCGTTGATACGGACATAAGTGGACTTGATGCGCTTGACCACCCAATCGTGCAGCACCTCATTGCGACGCTTGTTCAACACCAAGTTCTTCATCACCTGGAAATCCTCGGTAATGGTGGCTTTGTGACCATCAATGCGGTTCTTCAACTTGGCAATGGCACAAACTGTTTTACCACGTTCATTAATCATCTTAAACGGTTTTGAGATAGCCCCAACGCTCAACGTATCGACAGCCTTGGCAACTTCCGCAGGTAAATCAGCCAGTTTAAACCTTGAGGTACGGCCTTCTTGTGTGACATTGGCCATCAATCCATGGTTGTTACGGGTATCTTTATCATCGGAGATAATAGAAGCTCCGGCATCAAAGGTGAATTTTCCATCCACGATGTCTGTACGGATAGAGTCCAGACGAGCCAATGCCTTCGTGACAGCATCATCACTGACTACAGGCTTACGCAGGATATGGCGTACCTTAATCTTATCACCACGTTTATCAATAAGTTGGATAATATGGAAACCGAATTCTGACTCTACAATCTTAGATACCCGCTTGGGATCCGTCAGGCCAAAAGCTACGTTAGCAAAAGCAGGGTCGAGCATGCCACGACCGGTATAGTCCAGTTCTCCACCACGACGAGCCGTACCTGGATCCTCGGAATACAGGCGTGCCAATGTCTGGAACGAAGCCTCTCCTTTATTAATACGATCGGTATAGTTACGCAACTCATCCTTCACACGATTGATTTCTTCCTGTTCTACCTTAGGCTGCTGAGTAAGAATCTGCACCTCTACTTCTGTAGGAACAAAAGGAAGACTGTCTTGAGGAAGGTCTTTGAAATAACGACGCACCTCGGCAGGTGACACCGTGATATTCTGAACCAGTTTCTGTTGCATGCCCTGTACCAACTGACGCTCACGATAGGACTCACGCAGGTCGGCACGTATCTGACTGAGATTCTTCTTGTGGTATTCCTCCAGCTTCTCACGTGAGCCGATAGCATTAATCATGTTATCCAGATACTGCTCCACAGCTTGTGCTATTTCCGCATCCGTCACCTGAATACTGTCAATGATGGCTTGGTTCAGATACAATTTCTGTACGGCAATCTGCTCGGGTATAGAACAGTCTGGGTTACCAGACCAGTGTAAACCCTCTTGCTGCCCCTGAATACGCATAGCCTCAACATCAGACATCAAGATAGCTTCATCACCAACCACCCAAATGACCTCATCAACAACGGTTCCTGTCGGATTGGCTGCTACCGTACTGTCTGCAGGCTGTTGTGCCTTAACCAGTGAAACCAGTGAAATCAGCTGGACTAGTAAAACTAGTATTCTCTTACTCATGCTTATTGACTGTCTTTAGAATTTCATTATTAACGACTACTGGATATTTAGAACGCAGGTCCTCAATCCAAATGCGCTCCATGGCATCCTGCAGGTCTGCGACAACCAAAGGACGTACATCGGTGTAATCCTCCGGTTTCTTCAGCAGTTTTCCGTAGGTAGCATCTATGGGATAACCTTTGACAGGTTTAACCTCTGCATTGTGTACTTTAAAGACTTCACGATCTACCAAAGGGTTGTCACCTTTCTTAAAAAGTCCCTTCTCTGCACGTATGCGAAGTACTGAATCATTGTTAAACGTAGTACGCAGCGCTTCGTTCCACTCGTCGAACTTCAACTTCTTTACGCACTTGGCTACGGCCTTCACATCCGACTGATCCTTTACATGATAGGCTATGCCCTTGAAACGAGGCTCGTCCCACTTGTATTTTTTCTTATTCTTCTTAAAATAAGAGGCCAGCGCATCCTCATCCTTGGCAGCTTTATCCCAAATCAGGCGGTTGCTTATCTCATAAAGCAACAATCCGTCATGATATTCCTTCAGCAAGTAACGCATATCAGCATCTGCTTCTGATAAAGAATCCGCCCGTTCAGCCAGCAACTGATCTTTCGTTACCGTACCGCCTGAAGCCTTGACCATAGCGTCAAGCTTCTTCTCCATGATACTATTGCGGATGTCTCGCTTCTCCAAGAACTTCAAGATACTCTCACGATGTACCTCAAACGGCTCCAATTGCTTACGTTCCTTCATCTGAATGACATGCCATCCGAAAGGAGAGAGCACAGGCCGACTCATCTCACCAGTTTGCAAAGCGAAGGCTGCATCCTCAAACTCCTTCACCAATTGGTTCTGACTGCACCAGCCAACAATACCACCTTGGTTTGCAGTGCCAGGATCCTGAGACACCTTCTTGGCTAGTTCGGCAAAATCGGCTCCGTCCTGCAAAGCCTGATAGACTGAGTCAATACGGCGTTTTGCCTCATCCTGCTGTTGTTGTGTTGCCTTTTGAGGTATCATTATCAAGATATGAGCTGGCCGGATCAGTCCACGAGGACCTATATTTGCCTTAGTCTGATCATACACCTGATGGGCCTCAGCCAACATATCAGCATCTGTCACATAAGTGGGACGAACTTGCTGATTACGATACTCGGCATACTCCTTCAAAAACGCTTGGGTAGTATCAATATGAGCATCTAATGCTGCCCGAACCTTCAACTTGTAATTAACGAAAAGGTCAACATACTCCTCAACCGTTTTCTTATCAATCACTCCGTCGGTATTGTTTTTATTATACGAATATTCGAACTCTGACCGAGGAACAGGAACACCAGCCACCGTCATCACGATGGGATCTTCCTGAGGCTGCGCATACAAAGCAGTACACGGAACAGCGAAAAGAAGGGCTGTTACAATAGACTTAATCATTGGGACGGGAATAGTTTGGAGCTTCACTGGTAATCGTAATATCATGCGGATGACTCTCATTGACACCAGCATTCGTAATACGGGTGAATTTCGCATCATGCAGTTTCTCAATAGTGGCAGCACCACAATAGCCCATACCAGAGCGCAAACCACCAACCATCTGGTAGATGACTTCCTGGACTGTTCCCTTATACGGAACACGTCCGGCAATTCCCTCAGGAACCAGTTTCTTTACATCCTTGGTATCTGCCTGGAAATAGCGATCCTTTGAACCATGTTCCATAGCTTCTAATGAACCCATTCCACGATAGCTCTTAAACTTACGACCATTATAGATGATGGTATCTCCAGGACTCTCCTCTGTTCCTGCTACCAATGAACCTATCATCACGCATGAGCCACCAGCAGCCAAGGCTTTCACGATATCACCGGAATAGCGGAGTCCTCCATCAGCAATCAAGGGCACTCCAGTGCCTTTCAGCGCACTATATACATCATAGACAGCACTCAACTGAGGAACACCTACACCAGCTACGACACGCGTGGTGCAGATGGAGCCCGGACCGATACCGACCTTCACTGCGTCTGCTCCATTTTCAACGAGCATCTTGGCAGCCTCGCCCGTAGCGATATTACCCACAACGATATCTATATTGGGGAAAGAGGACTTTGCCTCACGCAGTTTCTCTATCACACTCTTTGAATGACCATGAGCCGTATCAATAACGATGGCATCGACACCGGCATTTACCAGCGCCTGCATACGTTCGAGGGTATCAACCGTCACACCCACGCCGGCAGCCACACGCAAACGACCTTTCTCATCCTTACAAGCCATTGGCTTATCTTTGGCCTTCGTAATATCCTTATAGGTAATCAAACCGACCAAGTGATTGTCCTTATCGACAACAGGCAGTTTTTCAATCTTATTCTCCTGAAGAATCTGGGCTGCAGCTGTCAGGTCTGTCTGCTGATGAGTAGTCACCAGATGGTCTTTAGACATTACATCATCTATTTTACGGTCCAAGCGGCGTTCAAAACGAAGGTCACGATTGGTCACGATACCAACCAGACGATTCTCTTCGTCGACGACAGGAATTCCTCCGATATGATATTCCGCCATAATATCCAGGGCATCCCTTACGGTAGAGCCCCTGCGAATGGTTACAGGATCGTAAATCATACCATTTTCTGCACGTTTCACAATAGCAACCTGGCGGGCCTGATCCTCTATTGACATATTCTTATGAATCACGCCGATACCACCTTCACGGGCAATAGCAATAGCCATCTGGCTTTCCGTAACTGTGTCCATCGCAGCTGTCACAAAAGGTACGTTCAACTCGATATTACGAGAAAAGCGGGTTCGCAACTCTACCGTCTTGGGCAGTACTTCAGAATAAGCGGGAATCAAGAGGACATCGTCAAAAGTCAGTCCATCCATAACGATTTTGTCTGCAATAAATGATGACATAAAAATACTCTTTTAATTTTATTGCGTGCAAAGATAGTGATTTCCCGTGAGAAAACGCCATCTTTGCACGCAATATTAACACGTTTTAATGCAAAAAGCCACCCCCTAAAAAGTCAGCAGCTAATTAGCCATTTCTGAGATAAACTTTATACGGACCAAACGAATCTCATCTTCCGAGCATTCCTGACCTAGCTCATCTATTGCAGCTTCCAGGGAATCGGTTTCACTGTCGGCAAAATAATCATAGATGTCGTCAACATGATCCTCGTCCATCACTTCATCCAAAAAGTAGTCAATATTCAGTTTGGTGCCACTATAGACAATAGCCTCTACCTCGTCCAGCAGTTCTTCAAACTCAAGTCCTTGCGCTGTAGCAATATCATCAAGAGCGATCTGACGATCTATGGCCTGAATGATCTTCACTTTCAATATCGACTTCTTGGCAACCGTTCGGACACGGAGGTCTGCATGACGGACTATTTCATTCTCCTCACAATACTGTTTGATTAAATCAACGAATGCCTTGGCATAAGGCTGTTTCACCTTTCCTTCTCCTACTCCCTGAATATTTTTCAACTCCTCCAGGGTCATGGGGTAGTCAGTAGCCATTTGCTCAATAGACACATCTTGGAAAATAACATAGGGGGGACGGTCCAACTGCCGGCTGACCTTCTTTCGCAAATCTTTAAGCATCGCACTTAAGGTGGGGTCAAGGGCACTCGTTCCTCCTTCATGCTCAGTACTGGACTCATAATCCTCTGCAAACTCATTGTCCTCAACAATTTGGAATGTCGTCGGATTTTTCAGGAATTTCTTCCCGGCAGACGTCAGTTTCAGCAGTCCATAATTTTCCACATCTTTCTTCAAATAACCGGCAATCAATGCTTGACGGATGACTGGATTCCAGTGTTTCTCCTCATAGTCCTCACCCGCTCCGAAGAGTTCGTGATTCTGATGTTTATGAGCGAGAATTTCCTCAGTTTCACGACCGACCACAAAGTCAATAATATAGTCAGAGCGGAAGTTCTCCTTTAGGGCTTGTATGGCGCCCAATACGATAGCAAGCTGTTTCTCCGCATCAATTTTAGTCTTGGGATGCAGGCAATTATCACAGTTATGACAGTTCTCCTGTGTATATTCCTCGCCAAAATAATGGAGAAGCATCTTACGTCTGCATACAGAGGTCTCCGCATAAGCAGCCGTCTCAGCCAATAGTTGCCGACCGATATCCTGTTCAGCAACGGGTTTGCCTTCCATAAACTTATCCAGCTTCTGCAAATCCTTTTGAGCATAGAAAGTAATGCACAGCCCCTCACCGCCATCACGTCCTGCACGTCCTGTTTCCTGATAGTATCCTTCCAGAGACTTAGGGATGTCATAGTGAATCACAAAACGCACATCTGGTTTATCTATACCCATTCCAAAAGCTATCGTCGCAACGATCACATCAATGCGTTCCATTAGAAAATCATCTTGTGTTTGCGAGCGAAGCGCTGACTCTAAACCTGCATGATATGCAGCCGCCCGAATGTCATTAGCCTTAAGAATCTCAGCCAATTCTTCTACTTTCTTACGTGAAAGACAATAGATTATGCCACTCTTGCCGGAATGTTGCTTAATGAACTTAATAATATCCTTATCGACCTCACGTGTCTTCGGACGCACCTCATAATACAGATTCGGACGGTTAAAGGAACTCTTGAATTCGACAGCGTCCAAAATGCCGAGGTTTTTCTTGATATCCGTACGTACTTTATCAGTAGCCGTTGCAGTCAAGGCTATCACTGGAGCAACGCCTATCTCATTGATTATCGGGCGGATGCGACGATATTCGGGGCGGAAGTCATGCCCCCACTCAGAAATACAATGCGCTTCATCCACAGCATAGAATGAAATCTTTGCCTGCTTCAGGAATTCCACATTTTCCTCTTTCGTCAACGACTCCGGAGCAACATACAACAGTTTAGTTCTCCCTGCCAGTATGTCTGCCTTCACTTGATCAATAGCTGCCTTGTTAAGCGAGGAATTGAGATAATGGGCCGTTCCCTCGTCACTCATCGAACTAATGATATCCACCTGATTCTTCATCAAGGCTATCAACGGGGAAATAACAATGGCCGTGCCTTCCATCAACAAAGAGGGTAACTGATAGCATAGCGACTTACCGCCACCAGTAGGCATCAGCACAAAGGTATCTTTACCATCCAGGACATTCTGGACAATGGCCTCTTGATCGCCCTTGAACTTATCAAAGCCGAAATATTTCTTCAGGGCCGCCGTCAGATTTTGTTTATTATTTGCCATAGACTCTTATTGAGGTGCCTCCACACCTTAGTTTAAATGTGACTTATCAAGCTGCTTCTGAGCATACTCCGCCGTCACGTCAAAGGATTTCGTTCTTTTTGATGGTATCTCAAACATCGCATCCATCATGATACTTTCAACTATGGAGCGTAGTCCACGAGCGCCAAGTTTATACTCCATAGCCTTATCAACAATCAGCTTTAATGCTTCGGGAGTAAACGTCAACTTGATGCCATCCATTTCAAACAGTTTCTCATATTGTTTGACTATAGAATTCTTCGGTTCCGTCAAAATTTTGGTCAGTGCGTCACGATCCAACGGATTCAAATAGGTCAGCACAGGCAGGCGGCCGATAATTTCAGGGATAAGTCCAAACGACTTCAAATCCTGCGGCAAGATATATTTCATCAGATCGTTCTTGTCAATCTTGCGAACATTCTGCACGGAATTATAACCTACCACATGTGTATTCATACGCTGGGCTATCTTGCGTTCTATTCCGTCAAAGGCGCCACCACAGATAAACAGTATATTACGCGTATCCACATGAATATACTCCTGATCAGGATGCTTACGACCTCCCTGCGGCGGTACATTGACTATCGTGCCCTCCAACAATTTCAACAATCCCTGCTGTACGCCTTCACCACTCACGTCACGGGTAATGCTAGGGTTGTCAGACTTACGAGCTATCTTGTCAATCTCGTCAATAAAGACGATGCCTCGTTGCGTAGCTTCCACATTATAATCTGCCACTTGCAACAAACGGGAAAGGATACTCTCGACGTCCTCACCAACGTAGCCTGCCTCTGTGAATACAGTAGCATCTACTATCGTAAACGGCACATCCAGCATCTTCGCAATAGTACGAGCCAGCAAGGTCTTACCCGTTCCCGTAGAACCGACCATGATAATGTTCGATTTCTCTATCTCAACACCATTTTCGTCTGCAGGTTGCTGCAATCGTTTGTAATGGTTATAAACTGCTACGGAAAGGAAACGTTTTGCCTCATCCTGACCTATCACATACTGATCAAGGTGTTCTTTGATTTCTTTAGGTTTTGGCAAACGTTTCATTTTAAAGGGGGCAGCAGCCTTCTTTGCATCAGGGCCATAGCCATTAGCAGTTGCCACCTGATAAGCCTGCACTGCACAGTCTTCACAGATACAACCATTCACTCCAGTTATCAAGAGCTTAACCTCTTTTTCTGACCGTCCGCAAAAGTTACACTGTTTCCTCATTACTTCTTTATCAATACCTGGTCAATCATACCATACTCTTTTGCCTCTTCTGCCGTCATCCAATAATTACGGTCAGAGTCATTCCACACCTTATCATATGGTGTATGCGAATGCTCGGAGATAATCGTATAGAGTTCTTTCTTAAACTTCATGATCTCCTTTGCTTCGATTTCTATATCCGAAGCCTGTCCTTGTACGCCGCCCAGAGGCTGGTGAATCATTACGCGACTGTGAGGTAAGGCAGAGCGTTTGCCTTCAGTACCAGCCACAAGCAGAACAGCAGCCATAGAAGCGGCCATTCCAGTACAAATAGTTGCCACATCGCTAGAGATGAACTGCATGGTATCATAGATACCCAGTCCCGCCGTAACACTACCACCAGGAGAGTTCAGATAGATGCTGATGTCCTTGCCGGAGTCAACAGAGTCCAAATACAACAGTTGAGCCTGCAGTGTATTGGCGGTATAATCATCAATCTGAGTACCGAGGAAGATAATGCGGTCCATCATCAAACGTGAGAAAACATCCATCTGTGTCACGTTCAATTGACGTTCTTCAAGGATGTAAGGGTTCAGATACTGTGCCTGTGCACTCATCACTTCATCAAGTACAAGGCCATTAATGCCAAGATGCTTAGTAGCGTATTTTCTAAAATCGTTGTTCATATTCATTGTGATTAGTAAATACAAAATTACACAAAAAAGTCGGAATGCCATACATTCCGACTTTATTTTTTGGTTAAAGAACTTTAAAGTGTCCTTTTTTTATCTTTTATTACTTATTTTTCCTGAAGCATCTCCTGGAATTTATCCAATGTGATGTCTTTCTCTTCAAGCTTAACTACACTCTTTAGGGCTGCAGTGAGTTTCACGTCAACGGCACGGTCAACCAATCCGTCTACATTCTCGCGCTTCTTCAGCATCTCCTGAGCATAGTTTTCCAAATACTCATCAGGAACATTCGACATACCATACTGAGCAAACTGCGCACGGGCGGCCTCTTTGGCAACGTTCTTCAGATCGTCATCTCCGACCTTAATCTCCTGAGCAGCAACCAGCTGTTCCTTAATCAAGTGCCAGCCAAGTTCCTTGATGCTGGCGTCAAAGTTCTTCTCAACGAAGTCAGCGCCTTTGTCCTTATTGTTGTTCAGCATAACGCGCTTCAACAGAGCCTCTGGGAACTCCAATTTCCCAACCTTTTTCTCCATATGTGCACGAACATCCAACAGGAACTTATAGTCAGAGTCAGACTTGAATTGCTGGCTGATAGTGTCGGCAATCTTCTGACGGAACTCCTTCTCGTCCTTCACAGTACCTTCACCAAAAGTCTGATCGAACAGCTCCTGATTAACCTCTGCCTTTACGAAGCGGCTGATTTCTGTAATCTGGAACGTGAAGTCGCCTTCGTGGTCTTTCACTTCCTCCTTCTGAATCTTCATCAATGAGCTAACCTCTACATCACTCTCCGGGTATGCCTTGCGGGGATTCCATGTGATAATATCACCCAGCTTAGAACCTTCGAAGAGTTTCTTCTGGTCGTCAACCTTGATGTATTGAGGCATCAGCACAGCATCAGCTACCGTAATACCGCCTTCTTTAACATTACCTGCTGCATCAAGTTCACGGAGGTCACCCTTCAGCATGTCACGCTGCTCCATATCGTAATTCTCAACCTTCTCATAGTGACCACTACGACTCTGGTACATCTCAACCTGTTGATCAATGAGCTTGTCTTCAACAGTGATATTATAATAAGGAATCTTATCCTTACCACTCAGCTTTGCTTCGAACGCTGGGGCAACAGCAATGTCAAACTTGAAAGTCAGGGGTTTGTCACTCTCAAAATCGAGCTGCTCCTGCTGCTCGCTGGGCAATGGCTCACCCAGCATCTGAATCTTATTCTCACGAACATACTCGTACAACTTCTCTCCAAGCAGTTTGTTGACGGTATCAACTTTGACAGAAGGTCCGAACTGGCGCTTAATCATTCCCATGGGAGCCTGTCCAGGACGGAATCCAGGAATGTTTGCACGTTTACGATAGTCTTTCAATGTCTTATCGACCTCTGGCTGATAATCAGCCGTCTCCAATGTAATGGTCATCAGACCATTGATTTTGTCTGGAGCTTCAAATGAAATATTCATCTCTTTATACCTTATTTATATTATATAATCAGTTTTGAGCGTGCAAAGGTACGAAAAATCTCCGTAATCACCTAATAATAATGACGAAAATTAGCTTTTTTAACGGGGAATCACTCACCCATAAGGCTATTCATGTATACTTCTAAAGCGGTATAGCCTTCTTTGGAGAACTGCACGTTACGGTCTTCTGCGTTCATTGGGTCAAGTCCGTTCTTCAGTTCCCAGGCATCGTCCATACCGTCATGGTCTCTATCTACAACGGGCTGAGCATCAGCATACTGCGGCCACCCTTCCGCATCAGCAGGAGAGTCGATGATTCCTTGACGATGAGCCTGGAAACCGCTATAGCGGGGCTGACCGCTTTTGACATCCTCAATAATGCGACGTTCTACAGCGTCACGTCGAATGGTACCTGCCCGTTGAAGCACATGCCGATAGGCCTTCTTGGCAGACTCTGCAGGGGTTAGATAGTCAGTATACTCCTGTCGGCTAAGGGGCTGAAGGGCTTTCAACTGGTTAATCGCATACCCTGTTTTATTGCTAACAAGAAGCCAGTCGTCACTTGTTTTCTGACCTTCCATGACATTGTCGGCAAAATACCACAACGATGGTCCGGTAAGCGTTTTTCCTTTTCGTGCAGCAGAGAGTTCTATCAGGACATTATCCTGCGGATGAGCTGGACCTGGTTTGTAATAGTTTCCTATGAAATTACACTCATGACTACTTCCTTCTCCTGCCTCATTCTCACCACCGTAGCAGGAATTACGTCGTCCCCAATTGAAGTTTACATTGTTTTGGTATTCAAGAAAGACATTCTTGTCGCCTTTGGGATTTGTAGCACCATTAATACGCGCGCTTCGACTATCGTTACTGGCCAACAGATTATGATGGAATGTCGCCGGCGAGCCATCCCATTGGGCTCCATAGCCACGGGCACCCTTATGATGACCCGCATCGTAGAGTCCTTCATGGATAATACACCACTGAACAGTCGTAAACTGGTTATCATACATCGTCATGTTCTCCTCACCGCTCCATCCGAAACAACAGTGGTCAATGATGATGTTCCGCCCATTCTCAATGCCAATAGCTCCACCCTCTATGAAGTTTTCCTTCTTTGTCTTTGTCGGATCACCTTTTGTTCCCAGACGCGAACGGATGTTACGAATAATCACGTTTTCAGAACCGCCTAAGTTCAGTTTGCCTCCACGCAACAAGATTCCTTCGCCCGGAGCTGTCTGACCGGCTATGGTCACGTTCTTCAACTTTGCGCGTATAGAATGCTCTCCCTTACGTTGCGGATTCGGGCCTATGGTGATGATACCACTAACGCGGAATACAATGGTTGCATTTTCATTACCTGCCTCTGTCAGCGCCCAGCGCAACGATCCTTCCCCCGTATCGTTGAGGTTCGTCACCTCCACCACCTTTCCTCCTCGGCCACCCGAGGCATACTTACCAAAACCTTCTGCCGTTGGGAATGCCTTTAAGGACTGTGCAAGTAATGTCCATGGACATAACAGGACTGTCAGGAATACAATCAGTCTATTCATCGTTTGTGTTTTGCTACTGTATAAAAAACTACTCTTCCAGACCCCACTTGTGGGCGCGCAACTCTGCCATCTTGGCAAAGTCTTTCTTTTGAAGAACAAAATTCGAGCCTAGATATTTTTCCTTTACGATAGGATTAACAGCAAGCTCATCGGGAGTTCCCTTGAACAGGATACGTCCTTCAAACAACAGGTATGCACGATCGGTGATATTCAGTGTTTCATGCACATTATGGTCGGTTATCAGAATGCCTATATTACGATATTTCAACTGCCACACAATCTGCTGAATATCTTCTACCGCAATAGGGTCTACTCCGGCAAAAGGCTCGTCAAGCATGATGAACTTCGGTTCGATAGCCAAACAACGGGCAATCTCTGTTCGACGGCGCTCACCACCAGAGAGTTGGTCACCTTTGTTCTTGCGCACTTTCTGCAATCGGAACTCAGCAATCAAGCTTTCCAGCTTCTCCAACTGATACTCGCGGGGCTTACCGGTCATTTCCAATACAGAAAGTATATTATCCTCTACCGACATCTTACGGAACACCGATGCTTCCTGGGCTAGATATCCGATTCCTGCACGAGCACGCTTAAAGACAGGATAGCTCGTTACTTCTTCGTCACCAAGATAAATATGTCCGCCATTAGGGACTATCAGACCTGTAGTCATGTAAAATGAGGTTGTCTTGCCAGCGCCATTGGGTCCTAACAATCCAACAATCTCGCCCTGCTTAACATCAAAGCTCACATTGTTGACTACCGTACGCTTTCCATAGCGCTTGATGAGTCCTTCTGTCCGCAGCACCAGTTGTCCCTGCTCTGCTACCTGTACATTCGTTATATCGTCCATAGTGGCTGCAAAGATACAATTTTTTTTCATAACCCATTTAACTTTTACGATTTTTATGCATCATAAAAAAATGAGCAGACCTCTTGGCTGACTCATTTTTTCTTCGTACCTTCGCAGCCGATATGACGAAGTTACTATATAATTGGCTGACGACATTCGGCAAGTTCATCATTTTGATGGGACGGACCTTTTCTGTGCCGGAACGCTTTCGCATGTTCTGGAAACAGTATGTCAAGGAGATGGCCCAACTGGGCATCAACTCTATCGGCATTGTTTTGCTCATCTCATTTTTTATCGGTGCGGTTATCTGCATTCAAATGAAACTGAACATCCAGAGTCCATGGATGCCACGATGGGTAAGCGGATACACCACCCGTGAAATCATGCTGCTCGAGTTTTCCAGTTCTATCATGTGTTTGATCCTCGCAGGTAAGGTTGGGTCAAACATTGCATCAGAGATAGGAACCATGCGTGTCACCCAGCAGATTGACGCCCTTGACATCATGGGAGTCAACTCAGCCTGTTATCTGATATTGCCGAAAATCCTCGGTATGATAACCATCATGCCATTACTGGTTATCTTCTCGTCGGCCATGGGTATCATTGGAGCTTACGGCACAGCATACATCGCTCATATCATCGTACCTGACGACTTAACGCTGGGATTGCAACATTCTTTCCAGCCTTGGTTTGTGTGGATGAGTATCATTAAGAGTCTCTTCTTTGCTTTTATCATTTCCGCCGTACCTTCTTATTTCGGCTATACGGTAGAAGGGGGATCGGTCAATGTGGGCAAGGCTTCTACGGATGCTGTTGTATCATCCAGTGTGCTGATTCTTTGTAGCGATGTATTCCTAACGCAGTTATTGTCATGATTGAAGTAAAGAATCTATGTAAGAGTTTTGACGGCAGAGAAGTGCTCAAAAACATCAATACGGTGTTTGAAGACGGTAAGACCAACTTGATTATCGGACAAAGTGGCAGTGGAAAGACCGTGCTAATGAAAAACCTGGTGGGGCTCTTCGAGCCTACCAGTGGGCAGATTCTTTATGACGGACGCGATTTTGTATGCATGTCGAAGAACGAGAAGGTACATATGCGGCGTGAAATGGGTATGATTTTCCAGTCGGCTGCCCTTTTCGACTCGCTCACTGTACTGGAAAATGTGATGTTCCCGCTTGACATGTTTTCTTCCATGAATCTGCGCGAACGCCAGAAACGGGCTATGGACTGTTTAGACCGTGTGAATCTGGTAGGAGCTGAGGATAAATACCCTGGTGAGATTTCTGGTGGTATGCAAAAACGTGTAGCTATTGCCCGTGCCATCGCCCTCAACCCCAAATATCTCTTCTGTGACGAGCCTAACTCCGGACTGGACCCCAAAACGTCGCTGATTATTGACGACCTGTTACACTCCATCACACAGGAATTCAATATGACAACCATCATCAACACCCACGACATGAATTCTGTGATGGGTATTGGCGAGAACATCATCTTCATCTACGAAGGCAAAAAGGAGTGGCAAGGGGTAAGCAGCCAGATCATGAACTCCACCAACAAGAAACTGACAGACTTCATCTTTGCCAGTGACCTATTGAAGGAGATGCGTGAAGCTGTTACTCACCAGAAACCAAACGATTGATTAAGGTCAAATAATCGACTGTGTGCGCAAACAATTTGGTTTTTCTCTTGCACGGACCCGAAAAAGACCGTACCTTTGCATCGTCAAAAGGACAAAAAAAGGATAACAATTTAAAGTAAAGAAAGGTAAAAGATGATGAAAAGATTAATTAACAAATGGCTGAGAAGTGAAGCTTATAGCGAGTATTGCTTGAATATGGCAAGAATGTATAACTTCAGAGCTGCAAACTAAATAAACGGATTGATTCTTCAGAATTCAATCCGTTTTTCTTTTTCTTCACCGCTTGTTTCTCCTATTTCATTTTCCACTCGCCATTTACATTCAGCATCGGCACGGTAACTTCCTCCTGAGTGGAGTCGTTGAAACAAAGCATCAAGAATACATAGGTCAGATTTTGCGTGGTATCACGATATCCTGTATTTTCCGAGACGCGTACTTCACGGATGCCTCCGTGGGTTTCCACCATTTCTTCCATATACTGCTGGTAATTTTTCAGCAACTGGGCTTTATAGGGTTCTGGCAGACTATCTGCGCCAGCCCTACCCTTCAAGAAATCCTCAGGGCTGTTGTCTAACAGACGTGCATAATAGCCCTGAGCTGCTTTGGCTGCCTCTTCCTCTGGTGACGCCTGAGAACAGGCAGACAAAACCAGGAAGGCCATTGCTGTATATAACAGGTTCTTCACTTCTGACGGATAAAAACATTAATGGGTGTACCTGTCAATGTCCAGTTCTCACGCATCTTGTTCTCCAAGAAACGGCGATAGGGCTCCTTGACATACTGTGGCAGGTTTGCATAGAACACAAAAGTGGGAATCTGCGTGTCCGGCACCTGCGATACATACTTGATCTTAATATATTTTCCTTTGATGCTAGGGGGTGGTGTAGCCTCGATAATAGGCAACAGCACCTCATTCAACTTAGACGTTCCTATCTTTATCTTACGATTCAGATAAACTTGCTTGGCTGTCTCAAGCACCTTAAAGATGCGCTGCTTGGTCACTGCTGAAGCAAAGATGATAGGGAAGTCGACAAATGGAGCCATGCGGCTGCGAATAGCTGTCTCGAATGTCTTGATAGCCTCCTGCGACTTGTCTTCTACCAAATCCCACTTGTTCACGACAACCACCAACGACTTATTGTTCTTCTGTATCAGCTGGAAGATATTCATGTCCTGGGCCTCGATGCCACGCGTAGCGTCAATCATCAAGATACATACGTCGGAATTCTCGATGGCACGGATACTACGCATCACGCTATAAAACTCCAGGTCTTCAGTAACCTTGTTCTTGCGGCGGATACCTGCTGTGTCAACCAAGTAGAAGTCGAAACCGAACTTGTCATATTTCGTATAGATGCTGTCACGTGTAGTGCCGGCAATATCGGTTACAATATTACGGTCCTCACCAATGAAGGCGTTGATGATACTCGACTTACCGGCATTCGGTCGACCTACCACAGCAAAGCGAGGCGTTCCGTCCATGGTGTCATCGGCTTCATCGGTATTCAACTTGGATACCACCAAATCGAGCAAGTCGCCAGTACCGGAACCTGTGGCAGCGCTAATACAATAAGGGTCACCCAGTCCCAACTTGTAGAACTCATATTGCCCGTAAAGGTCCTTCCCGTCGTCGGCTTTGTTAGCAACCAACACAACGGGCAACTTCGAACGTCGAAGGATTAGTGCTACGTCCTGATCGAGATCAGTCAGTCCGTTCTTGATATCCACCAAGAACAACACAAGATCTGCCTCTTCCGTAGCAACAATGACTTGCTTCCGAATCTCCTCCTCAAAGACATCATCACTGTTAACTACCCATCCACCCGTGTCAACAACGGAGAACTCACGGCCGTTCCATTCGCACTTGCCGTATTGGCGATCGCGAGTAGTGCCAGCTTCGTCACTTACGATAGCGCGACGGCTGTTTGTCAATCTGTTAAACAAGGTGGACTTTCCTACATTCGGACGTCCTACTATCGCTACTAAGTTTCCCATATATGTATTTATTCTGGATTATAGCCAAAGCTATCTAATTCTCGCTGGCTGGAGCGCCAGTCTTTGTCAACCTTCACAAAGGTCTCCAGGAAAATAGGCTTGTCAAAGAACTTCTCCAATGCTTTGCGAGCCTCGGTGCTTACCTTCTTCAGTGCCACACCCTGATGTCCTATGATGATTCCCTTTTGAGAGTCACGTTCTACGTAGATAATGGCATTGATATGTATATTCTTCTCGGTTTCCTTGAAACGCTCCACGCGTACTTCCACAGAGTAAGGTATCTCCTTGTCGTAGTAGAGCAGAATCTTCTCACGGATAATCTCTGACACGAAGAATCGGGCAGGCTTATCCGTCAACTGGTCTTTATCGAAATACGCAGGACTCTCAGGAAGCAGTTCCTTAATACGTTTCAGCAACATGTCTATGCCGAACTTATTCTTGGCAGAGATAGGCAGAATCTCGGCATTAGGCAACAGCGTATGCCACTTCTCAACGACAACTGCCAACTTAGCCTGACTACTCCCCTCGCCCTTTGGAGAGGGGTCGGGGGTGAGGCTATCAATCTTGTTGATGAGCAGAAGCACAGGGATTGTCATTTTCTGCACCTTTTCCAGAAAATCCATATTCTTCTCTGGATTCTCTACCACATCCGTCACATAAAGCAACACATCAGCATCTTGCAGTGCGGACACAGAGAAAGCCAACATGGACTCCTGTAACTTGTAGTTGGGTTTCAGTACACCGGGGGTGTCAGAGAACACAATCTGCATGTCATCAGTATTAACGATGCCCATGATGCGATGACGCGTTGTCTGCGCCTTGAACGTCGCAATCGAAATACGCTCACCAACCAACTGGTTCATGAGCGTACTTTTACCTACATTGGGGTTACCAACGATATTTACGAACCCTGCCTTATGAGTCATTTCTCATTACTCATTACACATTTCTCATTTGGTGCTTGCACCATCATACGCCCACTTGTAATAGCTTGCTCCATGAACGAAACCAGCTCCGAAAGCGGTCATGATGAGATTGTCACCCTTCTTCAGCAAATGCTCGTTTTCCCATAATGCCAATGGAATCGTTGCTGCTGACGTATTACCAAAATGCTCGATGTTCACCATGACTTGCTCCATCGGGAGCTCAAGGCGCTTGGCAACAGCCTCAATGATACGCATATTAGCCTGATGGGGGACAACCCATTGGATGTTATCCTTGTTCAGACCATTGCGCTCAGCTATCAGCGCACAGTCGTCACTCATGTTCGTTACGGCATAACGGAACACGGTGCGTCCTTCTTGATAAAGGTAGTGCAGACGATGATCAACGGTGAAGTGGCTTGGCGGACATACTGAACCGCCTGCCTTCAGATGAAGAAAAGGAAGTCCCTTTCCGTCAGCTCGGAAATAAGAGTCTATCACACCGATATTCTCTTCTTCCGTACCTTCTACGAGAACAGCAGCGGCACCATCGCCGAACAAGGGACAGGTAGCACGGTCTTTATAATCGATGACCGACGACATCTTGTCTGCTCCAATAACGATGATTTTCTTATAACGGCCACACTGTATCATCGATGCAGCTACATCGAGCGTGTAGAGGAATCCACAGCATGCAGCCCAGAAATCAAATGCAAAGGCATTTTTCAGTCCGAGCTTGCCCAGCACGATGCTGGCTGTAGAAGGGAACTTATAATCAGCCGTTGAGGTGGTGACGATGACGGCGTCAATAGTATCAGGGTCTACTCCCGTCTTATGCATCAGTTGCTTGGCAGCCTTACGCGCCATATAACTGGTACCGAGACCTTCTTCGGTCAAGATACGGCGTTCCTTGATACCGACACGCGTCATAATCCACTCATCATTGGTGTCTACCATGCGGGACAGTTCTTCGTTGTTCAGAACATAGTCAGGCACGTAGCCACCAATGCCGGTGATTATCGCATTGATTTTGCTCATTATTCAGCAGTTTCGTCCATTACAATGGCAATCTTGCCACGATAGTAGCCACAGGTCGGGCATACTGTGTGATAAACATGGTATGCGCCACAGTTGGGACATACGGCCAATGTGGGAGCTACTGCCTTGTCATGGGTACGACGCTTTGCGGTACGAGTGTTCGATTGTCTTCTTTTAGGATGTGCCATAATTCTATAACTTTTTAATTTTTAAACTTTTAAATTTTTCAAAATCTCCCAGCGCGGGTCTGTTGTCTCTGCCTCCTCTTCGCTGCTTCGGACAGCGCCGCTCAACTCTTCCAGTTTCTGCGTCATCACACTATTGCATTTTCCAGGTGCATGAACGTGCTTGATGGGTATGGCCAACATGACAAACTCGTAGATGAACCACGACACGTCGAGTATTCCTTCGTTCTCGTCTACGGTCACGGCATCATCATCTTCACTGTATGTGTCGCCTAATTTAACCAGCAACTGGTTGTCAGTCTCAATGGGCTGATCCATATCGTCTAAACAGCGATCACAGCTGATGACGACAGTGCCGGTGGTATGGAACTGAAACTCAAAAAAGCCGGCCATCTTGCGTATAGACACCGACACGTGCAAGGCTCCATGTTCCAACTGTGCACCATCTAAAGCCTCGAAAAACTGGTCGTCCAAGTCGTATTCTACAGTGGTTTCTGCAGCAGTCAACGCTTTCAAATCAATCTTATAAGACTCTAACGTACACATGACAACACTTCATTTGGGGTGCAAAGGTACAAAGATTTGAGGAAATATCCAAAAAAAATGCTTATTTTTTCAATTCTATACGGAACGTAGTACCCTTCCCTACTTCTGATTGTTTTACAAAAATACGACCGTGATGGTATTCTTCCACGATGCGTCGTGCCAGCGACAGTCCGAGTCCCCAGCCTCTTTTCTTGGTGGTAAAACCTGGAGTAAAGACATTTGCCAGGTCTTTCTTCTTGATACCCTTTCCCGTATCTTGTACCTCTACAATAATGTCGGAAGGGGTTTCTACCAGGCTCAATGTGATAGAACCCTTTCCTTCCATCGCGTCCACAGCATTCTTACATAGGTTCTCGATAACCCATTCAAACAAGGAGGCATTCATGCGGACCTTTACATCATGGTCTGGTAACAGGTTTATCATCTTCACCTGACTGGACGTACGACGATCCATATAGTCAACGACATGCTTCAAGACCTCATTCATCGAGGCTTCTACCGGCTCTGGCAACGAGCCTATCTTAGAGAAGCGCTCTGCTATCAATTGCAGGCGTTTGACGTCCTTGTCCATCTCCGGCAACAAGGCATCGTCGGGATACTGTTCCTTCAGCATTTCCACCCATGCCATCAGGCTCGACACGGGTGTTCCCAACTGGTGAGCTGTCTCTTTGGAAAGCCCCACCCATACCTTGTTCTGTTCAGCACGTTTCGAGGACAACAAGGCAAAAATGGCCACAACCACAAACACGAGCACAATACCCAACTGGATATAAGGCCATGCCGACAACCGTTTCAACATGATAGACTCGTCGTAGCACACTAGCTGACCGTCCACACGAATCGTATCGCCCGCATGAATCATACTTTGTACGTAGCTGTCAATGCTTGTAGTGTCTTCAATATTACGATAGTCGGTAATCTCGCCCTCGTCATTCATCACAATAACGGGAATGGTGTTGTTGCCCTCCATCACGCTCAGCACAAGCGACAGGTCCGTTGTCTCGTCAGCAGCATTCAAGGCATGCAATGCCTGTGCCCACACCTCCATGCGGTTATGCTCCTCTTTTGATAAGTCGCGCACCAGAAAGTGGGATATCAACAAAGATGCCACAGCGATTAACACCGCTGCAACCACCAAGACAATCTTGATTCGTCGTATCTGGTCAGTCCACTGCATACCTTATTATAACGCATACGCGGGAGGATTATTGCATCAGGTGGGGGATTACACAGTTTGCAAAAAAATATTTTCGAAAATTGCAAAATAGCCTACATGCCTACACAGAATCGCACTCAAATGCCGATAAACAAAGGAAAGTAGCGTTCG
>Ga0256404_1001663_pt1 | contig 52459 bp, 67 predicted proteins | sample RumenRJG_01DNA_FD_185990 | JGI IMG/M metagenome (GOLD analysis project Ga0256404, IMG submission 185990) | Bovine rumen microbial communities from Lethbridge, Alberta, Canada - RJG_01 | ecosystem: Host-associated > Mammals > Digestive system > Stomach > Rumen | place: Canada: Alberta | collected...
GCCCTGTGAAAGTCGCCGCGTTTTGGCAGCCCTTCGTTCGGGGCTACGCCCCTCTCTTCGGACTGCCAAAACAAACTACTACGAACTTATCTGCTGTTATTGCAACTTGCTATTGCAATTTGCGAAAAAACAATAATCTTCCTCTCTAACATTGAATAGTGTCTAATAATCAAAAACCATAATCTTTTGCATTTGTCTTAATAGCTTTTTTGGAATTAATAACTTTAACAAAATCATCAGAAAAGCTCCCCATCATTCCTTCTTCGGTTTTGTTTTGTGAAACCTCAAACTCTTTCTTTAATTTTTGAAAAGATACTATTTTATGAGTTTTATTTAATTTGTCATAAATACCTTTTTTAAGAGACTGATAGTAAATATCAATTATCTCTTTTGCAATAATTTCAGACATTCTGTGATCAATTGCTAAACAAAAAGCTATTGACTTAGCCTTTGTAAAGTCATAAGTCGAATCAAACCATTCTTGTTTTTGGGCATAAGCTGGTAGTGTTATGCAAAGCAACAACAGCATTAGCAAAACTTTTTTCATAGCTACTCCTTATCTCCTTTTATAAGCGAAAAATACAGTCTCCAAACACTGTTAGATTTATATTATATTATACCATATTTTTTGCTATGATAAAATAATAGTGATTGTAACAAAAAGGTTACCCGTTCAGCACTATCCTTTGTATTTAACCTTTCATCATATAAAGTTGAGCCCCGCCTATAATAGGCGGGGCTCATTTTTTATTATTCTTCCTTAATTCGCGTAACTAATATAATTTTCGTTTATTTTTTAGTTGCTGCTTCATTTTTTTGTTGAATATTAAGCAGATTAACACCAAAATCAACTATTTTCAGAGTATTATTCTCATCTGCAAAAGTTACATAAAGCCTTGCATATTTGTCTTTTGTTATAGTGCCCAAATAAACAAGTGAATCTACACCGTTATAGCCTTTTTGCAAATCATATCCTTTAGCCAGTTGCACAAAATTAGGGTTTTTAATTACCCCAATTTTATTTTTTACATCATTTTTTAAAGCGACAAACTGTTCCGCTTTTGAAATTTTCGCTTTTACTGATTCCCCAAAAGTTTTACTTACCTGTTCATAGGTTCCGTTACCAACAAGGGCTGCTATCAAAGCATCTGCCGCTTTCTCCTCCGCTGCAAACCGACTGGATGCACCGGCCGCAAAACAACTTGCGCTGACTGCCATGGAAAGTGCCAAGGCCATTAATGTTTTTTTCATTATATAATGCTCCTTCCCGCCGTCTTCGCTTCCGGAACTGTGTATACAGATACGGATCCATATAAATGACGGCATTTCCTTTATTTTTAATACACTATCATTATAGCCGTAAATCAATATTTATTCAACAAAAAATCACAAATGTTCACAAAAACCTTTCACAATTATCTTCCTGTTTCCGCGCTTTCCGAGATACGCATCATGTCCGGCTATATTGTCATGTGCAACAAAAAAGCCGGAGACAGCAACACCATGGTTGCCAGCTCCGGCTTGTATATTTTATTCTTACTTCACCACGACACGGTTCTTGCCGTTGCGTTTTGCCACATACAGAGCGTCGTCCACACGGATGCAAAGATCGTCCGTATCTTCACCGGGAATATATTCCGTCACACCCAGGCTCATGGTCTGCCGGCCGGCGCCCTTAAACTCGATGGCCGCAAAGCCGTTCCGCAGTTTTTCCGCAATCACGGCTGCATCTTTTGCATGCATGCCGGGCAAAACGATCATGAATTCTTCGCCGCCCCAGCGTCCGGCCATATAACGCACTTCTTCCGAATGCAGCGATACCTGCAGGAAATCCGCCAGTCCGGTCAGTACTTCGTCGCCGATTTTGTGTCCGTAGGTGTCGTTGACCTTCTTGAAATCGTCCAAATCGATCATAATCAGGGAGAACGGTTCTTTCTTCCCTTCCCCTTCGCCCTGCTCTTCAATCCGCCGCTGTATCTCGCCCCGGTTGTACAGCCCAGTCAGCGCGTCGGTGATGGCTACCTCGTGAAGCTTCTGGTTCGCCTCTTCCAGTTCCTTCGTGGCCATGTTGATGAAAGTGGCCAGACGGTGGATCATGGAGATACGTTCCGTATGATCCAGTTTTTCGGCAGCAGTCGTGTTTTCTTTGGGTTCTCCTTCCCGCATGGCTGCAATGACCAGCGTAACATTATGCTGGTTCACATAGCCGTTGGTGCGCAAAAACTCGCTGGATGTGAAAAAGCCAAAGGTCGGCGCAAGGGATTCAAAAGGCTGCGTTTCCCGGCCGATCCTGTCGTCGCCCCAGAACAACCGGCGTCCGGCACAGGAAAAGATAAGGATGGCTTCCGGTGAAAAGCCTGCTATTTCTGTCCGGGTTTCCGCCACGCTGTCCAGAATCGTCATGGGATCGCCGTAGGCAAGGCGGCCTGTCGCTCCTTCTTTCACGTCCGAGGTCATTTCGATGGACCCGTCTTCGTTACAGCATACCGGGTCGCGCAGGATGTTGACGCCGTTCCGAATGTAGTAGAACGGGAACTCTATAGTATGGAAGAAGAAATTCTCATCATTCTTGATTTTTAAATAGCGATAGTACGCGTCATAGGTCGGCTGGCCGTCCAGTTCGTACACGATGTTGCCCGTGGCACGGGTCACTTTCATTTCTTTGCCCAGCGGCTTCCAGCCGGACACAAACTGTGTGGAAAGATAAAAATCATCGCCGCCGTACAGCACAAAGGCAACGCCCTTTTGCATACAGGAACCTTTTTTGGAAAATACGCAGGCCTGTACGGCATCCAGCTTGCCGCTGAATGCGCCGCCGCCGAACACCTGAATGGAAGGATCCAAATCGTGCAGGTTGTCGCAGAACGCAGACATGGAAAGACCCCTGATGGTGGCTACCAGTTCCACGGCCTTGACCCAGGGTCGGGCTTTCACTTCCCGCTTCAGCGCGTCGGTCACCTCTATGGCCACGTCTTCTGTCAGTCTGTACTGCAGCGTTTCCACATGGATGGAAGGACAGCTGAACACCATGCACGTAATGGACACACCGGAAGGCGAGAAATCACCGCTGCTGATGTTGCCGTTAGTAGAGCAGCCTGCATATTCCGCGTCCGGCATCTCCTGGTCCAGCACGGCGCAGACGCCATCAATCAGCTCTTTGTCCGGCGAATCGGTAAAAATATGAAAAAGAACTTTAGAAGCGCCCTTCTCTTCACAGTATTGACGAATCCTGTGCAGCTTGCCACGTAATGAAATTTCGTTTTTATAATCAAACTGGAACAGCTTCATAAGGCAACATCGCCCCCTATCTTGCAAAAACTTTCAGTGATTATAAGCATTGTGTCATTATAGTCATGATTGTCATTTTATTATACCATAGTTTCATTGGATTGCAAATATTTTTCATCTGTTTGTTGTAAAAGTTCTGTGATACAAAAAAGAACCCCCAATGCCCGTACGGGATTGAGGGTGTGATGGCTGGTGCGCAGAGTGGGGCTCGAACCCACGACCTCCGCCATGTCAAGACGGCACTCTAACCAGCTGAGCTATCCGCGCGATTCTTTCGCATAACTATTATACACGAAATTGTAAAATTTTGCACATTTTTTACAGAAAAGCCCCGCAGCCAAAAGCTGCGAGGCAGGATATACGGTAAAGCAAAGTACGCAAAAATTAACGCTTGCTGTACTGGGAAGCCTTGCGGGCTTTCTTCAGGCCGTATTTGCGACGTTCTTTTTCGCGGGGGTCGCGGGTCATCAGACCGGCTTTTTTCAGGGTCGGACGATATTCTTCGTCAACCTTGCACAGAGCGCGGCTGATGCCATGACGGATTGCGCCGGCCTGGCCGGAGAAACCGCCGCCGATTACGTTTACCAAAATATCATATTTGTCTTTGGTCTCGGTCAGTTCCAGAGGCTGATTTACGATCAGCTTCAGGGTTTCCAGACCAAAATAATCATTCATTTCGCGGCCATTGATGACCACTTTGCCTTCACCCGGTACCAGGCGGACACGGGCAACGGAAGATTTGCGACGGCCAGTCGCGCTGTATACTACTTCTGCCATGATGTTTTCCTCCTCCTGATTACCGTACGTTGATTTCTAATACTTCAGGCTGCTGTGCTGCATGCGGATGTTCCGGACCAGCATATACGTGCAGTTTTTTGTAGATCTGGTCGCCCAGACGGTTCTTCGGGATCATGCCGCGAACAGCAATTTCAACCATGCGGACCGGGTTGTTGGCCAGCATGTCTTTAGCCAGTACAAAACGGTCGCCGCCCAGATAACCGGTGTGATGGAAGTAGGTCTTCTGCGTCAGCTTTTTGCCGGTCAGCACAACTTTGTCAGCGTTTACAATGATTACATTGTCGCCGGTGTCCATATGCGGGGTAAAGGTCGGTTTGTGTTTACCGCGCAGGACTTTGGCAACTTCTGCGGCCAGACGGCCCAGCGTTTTATCAGTGGCGTCCACCACGAACCACTTGCGTTCGATGTTGGACGGGTTTGCCATGAAAGATTTCATTTCAATGTCCCTCCCAGGATTTATTCTTGCAGTGTTTACATAATAATGAAAAAACGTGAATGTGATGATGAGTCATTGCATTCCCTGCATCGGGGCTAATCGAATTCAGGACGCAAAATCACGTAAATATATTTTAATCACTTTTGCTGTTTTTGTCAACAGGATTCAGGGTTATTTTATAAAAATTTTAAAGGAAAAGGTATGAGCAAAAACGTTCACGATTGCTATTTCATGAAATCTTTGGGGCTTAGAAATTATCAAAGCAATTGCGACAACCGACAAGGCATCGCAAAACCGTACACGATTGTTATTCTATGGACTCATTCGCCTGTGGCTTCGAAACTCGGTGCTTTGCACCTCAAACAGGTCGAAGCCACGGGCGTCTCATTTCATCTCATAGAATGACACAATCGTTCCCGATATTTTGCTTATCCCTTACCGGTTGCCGTTTTTCCTCATACAATAGTTCTCTACGTTCTGCTTCTTACTTTTCATTTTCATAGATAAACGGTTCGTACTCTACTTTTGCCAAATATAGCCCCTGCGCCGGCGCCGGCGAATTTTCAAATTCGCCCCGCTTTTGCTTCAGTTCTTCTGCCATGGCTTGCAGCGGTTTTTTCCCCAGTCCGATCTGTACCATAGACCAGACTAAATTGCGCACCATGTGGTACACAAAGCCGTTGCCTGCAATATGATAGACCAGCGTACCGTCCGCTTCCGTTTCCCAACAGGATCTGTAAATCGTTTTAACAGGAGATACCTGTGTGCTTCCGGTGCTTTGGAAACCGCTGAAGTCATGGGTGCCGATAAGCATGGCAGCCGCTTCGTTCATTTTCTCCATGTCCGGGCGTTCTTTCATCTGCCACGCATAGTTACGCATAAACGGATCCGGTTCCGGCGTATAGCGGATGCGGTACTCGTATTCTTTCCGGCAGGCATCCTTGCGGGCGTTAAAACCCGGCTGCGCTTCTTCGGCACGCAACGCCCGGATATCTTCCGGCAGGATACTGTTCAGCGCCCGCGGCAGGTTCGCTGTGGGAATCGTTCCCTCTGTGGTAAAGGAAACCACCTGGCAGCGGGCATGCACCCCCGCATCCGTCCGGCCGCTGCCGGTAACGGTTACCGGTTCGCCGCAAACGCGCGCCAGTTTTTCTTCCAAAATCTGTTGTACGGTTATTTCCTTCGCCTGCCGCTGGAAGCCGAAATAGTTGCTTCCGTCGTAGCAGACAGTGAGTTTTATCGTTCTCATATTACTACTATGTTGAATAATTGGATTAAATTGTATCGTTGCGCACGGTTTTCTATTCATCATTCTACCGCAACGCATTGCAGCAACTTGGTTTTACAAGGGCAAAGCAGCCCGTACAATTCGTTTTATATAAACTTCGGTCCCCAGCGCAGAAACGCCAGCAGTCCGATCATGGCAAAGGCAAACACAAAAGCCAGTCCGTCACCGGAACGGTAGGCCAGCTGGTGCATACGGGTACGCCCTTCCCCGCCGCGATAGCAACGCGCTTCCATGGCAATGGCCAGGTCGTCCGCCCGTCGGAAAGCGCTGATGAACAGCGGCACCAGAATCGGCAGCATATTTTTTGCCCGGGCCAGCAGGTTCCCGCCGGAAAAATCCGCGCCCCGCGCCGTCTGCGCCTTGATGATACGATCCGTTTCTTCCATTAAAGTCGGAATAAAACGCAGTGCAATGGTCATCATCATAGCCAACTCGTGGGCCGGCACGCCGATGACACGGAAAGGGCGCAGAAGCGCTTCAATGCCGTCCGTCAATACGATGGGCGACGTGGTAAAAGTTAATATGGAAGAAATCATCAGCAGAAGGATCAGGCGCATGGCCATCTGCACCCCCAGCTGCAGGCCTTCTTCCGTCACATTGATAAACTTCCACTGATACAGCACGTGGTCGCCCTGTCCCATGACCGCGTGCAGCACCAACGTCAGCACAATGATGAACAGCAGTGGTTTTACCGATTTCAGCACCAGCATGAAAGGCAGGCCCGAAATTGCGATGATAAACAGCACCATGGCACAGAGCGTAGCGTAGCCGATGGCCGAATTGGCCAGAAAAACCGCCACGATCAGAATCAGTGTGGTCAGTATTTTGGTCCGGGGGTCGAGGCGGTGAATGAAGCTGTTGCCCGGGTAATACTGTCCCAGTGTAATATCCAGCATCTACTTCAGCCCCTTTCTGCGTTTCACTTCCGCCAGCAACCGCTTCGCGTCCGTGATTTCATAAGGCAGACGCAGGCCTTTCGCCCGCAGCGCGTCCGCCAGTTTATAGACTTCCGGTATATCCATCCCGGCTTCCAGCAAGCGGTTCTTTTCTTTCAGGAAGATTTCCCCCGGTTTGCCGTCAAGGATGACTTCGCCTTTATACACCACCAGCATCCGTTTGGCATATTTTGCCGCCTCTTCCATGCTGTGGGTCACCATGATGATACCGATGCCCCGTTTTTTATACAGGGCCATGATTTCCGCAAACACGGCATCACGGGAGCCGGGGTCCAGACCGGCCGAGGGTTCGTCCAATATGAGGTAGTCCGGGTTCATTGCCACCACCCCGGCAATCGCTGCCCTGCGCATCTGCCCGCCGGACAGGGAAAAAGGCGACCGTTGGGCGTAGGTTTCAAAGTCCAGCCCTACAAACTTCATGGCATCCCTGACGCGCTTCTCCACTTCATCGGCAGCAAGGCCCAGGTTCCGGGGCCCGAACGCGACGTCCTCGTATACGGTTTCCGCAAACAGCTGGTGCTCCGGATACTGGAACACCATGCCGATCCTTCCCCGTGCCAGCTTGGCTTCTTTCGTTTTGCCGGACAAATCAACGCCGTCCAGTGATGCGGTTCCCTTTGCGGGATGCAGCAGTCCGTTCAGGTTTTGCACCAGCGTGGATTTGCCGCTGCCGGTGTGCCCGATGACCGCCACGAATTCGCCTTTATGAATTTCCAGGGAAACATCCTTCAGCGCTTCTTTCTCGTAAGGCGTTCCCGGCATATATGTATAGGAAACATGTTCCAGTTTAATCGACATCTTTCTCGTTCCCGTTTCACTGTTTTAACTAATTATGTAAGCAACGTATGTCGCCGTCTGCAACAACCTGAGCTGCCCGTCATTTCAAAAGCTGTTTCAATGTATGCCAGTACTTCTCAATTTTTACCTGCGCTTCTCCGGTTGTTGCAGCTAAGTCCGGAGACATTGCCACAGTCATGCACAAAACGTGCCGGCCAAGGCTTCCGCCAGCTCTTCGTTGGTAATGATGCCCTGCGGCAGTTTCACGCCGCTTTTCCGTAACTCAAAAGCAAATTTGGCAGCCAGAGGCGCTTCCAGTCCCAGCTTTTCCAGTTCTTCTACCCGGGAGAACACGTCCCTGGGCGTGCCCTGGAATTTGATTCTGCCGTCCCCCATGACGATGACGCGGTCAGCCTGCATGGCTTCCGTCATAAAATGCGTAATGTAAACGACGGTAATATGCTGTTCCCTGTTCAATTTCCGCACGGTACTGAGGATTTCCTTGCGGCCTTTCGGGTCCAGCATGGCAGTGGGTTCGTCCAATACGATGCAGCGGGACCCCAGCGCCAACGTGCCGGCGATAGCAACCCGTTGCTTCTGCCCGCCGGACAGCAGATGAGGCGCATGTTCCCGGTAATCCAGCATATCCACCGCCCGCAAAGCGTCTTCCACTCTTTGCTTCAGTTCCTCTGTGGGTACGCCGATATTTTCCGGCCCGAAAGCCACGTCTTCTTCCACAACAGCCGCCACGATCTGGTTGTCCGGATTTTGGAACACCATACCCGTGTCCTGCCGAATCTGCCACAGATTGTTTTCGTCCAGCGTATCCAGCCCGTGAACGTTCACACTGCCCTCCGAAGGTAAAAGCAACGCGTTAAAATGACGGGCCAGCGTACTTTTGCCGCTGCCGTTGGCGCCAATGACCGCCACAAATTCGCCGGGCATGATTTGAAGATCAATCCCATTCAGCGCCGTGACCGGATTGTTGTCTGAATCTATATAAACATGTTTAAGCCCCTTGGTTTCAATCACCGGCTCCATAGTTCCCCCTTGAGGATTAAATAACAAGCCCTTTATTTCAAAATGAACACGTATATTATATCTTTAGTCGCCACAACCGTCAACCCAAATTGCATAAAGAGTTAACAATTTTCTCTGTATAAAAAAACTGCTTACCCTGTTTCAGGTAAGCAGTTTTGTATTGAAACTCTTACAGAAGTTCAATAATCGCCATTTCGGCTGCATCGCCACGACGAGGACCAACCCGGTAAATACGGGTGAAGCCGCCCTGTCTGTCCTGGTACTTGGGAGCCAGTTCATCAAACAGTTTTCTGGTAGCGGTTTCGTCTACCAGCGTTGCCAGCACCTGACGGCGTGCATGCAAATCACCAACTTTAGCCAGAGTGATCAGCTTTGCCACATTCTTGCTGGTCTCTTTTGCTTTCGTGATGGTGGTCTCAATTCTGCCATTCATAATCAGGGCGCTGGACAGACTGCGGAACAGAGCTTTGCGGTTACCGGACGCGCGGTTTAATTTTCTGTATGCCATTTTCCGTCCCCCTTATTAATCTTCATCGTCCTTACGCAAGGACAATTCTAAATCTACTAACTTTTTAATAATTTCTTCCAACGATTTGGTACCCAGGTTGCGGACCTTCTTCAAATCGTCTTCCGATTTGTTGATCAGGTCGCCCACTGTGTTGATGCCGGCCCGGCGCAGGCAGTTGTTGCTGCGTACAGACAGGTCCAACTCTTCAATCGACATGGCCAGTTTCGGATCTTCCTGTTCTTCCGTGTCTTTTTCCGTTGTAGACGGTTCTGCAGCAGGAACAAGTTGCTGCTCCACAACAGTACCGTTCTGGAAGAGCTTCAGGTAATCGATCAGAAGTCCGGATGCGCGGCTGATGGCGTCTTCCGGATTGATGCTGCCGTCAGTCCATACTTCCAGTGTCAGTTTATCGTAATCGGTCACGTTGCCGACACGGGTATCGGTCACGCCAAATTTAACGCGGGTGATTGGAGAATAAATGCTGTCAACGGGAATCCAGCCGAGGCCCATATCATCTCTCTTATTCTTGTCACCGGGTACATATCCCCTGCCGGTATCGACATATATATCGATTCTCAGGCTGGCGTCTTTGTCCAGCGTTGCGATATGCAGATCCGGATTCAGGATCTCCACGTCGCTGTCGGTTTCAATGTCTTCAGCCGTAATTTCCTGTTCGCCTGCAGCGTTGATATGCAGAACCTTCATCTCGCTGTCCGGAGAACTTAACTGCATGCACAGCCCTTTGATATTCAGGACGATGTCTGCCACGTCTTCCCGGACACCCGGAATCGTGGTGAACTCATGCAGGACTTTCGTTCCTTCACCGTACTCGATCATCACGCCGATTACGGCAGCACCGGGCAGGGAAGATAACAGGACACGGCGCAGGCTGTTTCCTAATGTAATGCCATAGCCACGTTCCAACGGTTCCCAGACAAATTTGCCATAACGTTTATCACCAGAAACTTCAGTCGTAACCAACTTCGGTTCAATAATTTCAATCATGCGGAAAGCCTCCTTCTCTCGCGTATTACCACAATACGCCAACTGGTTGGTGGCAAAAGATGCTCATCATTATTTGGAGTACAGTTCGACAATGGACTGTTCCACTACCGGAACATCAATTTCCTCACGAGCCGGGAAACGGTCAACTTTGGCGCACAAAGCTTCTGCATTCACAACAAGCCAGGCCGGAGCCGTTACAGCGGCCAGCTTCTCGTTCATGCCTTTAAAGTAAGTCTTAGCGCGGCTGTTTTCCATTACAGCTACTTCATCGCCAACTTTGATCAATGCAGAAGGAATATCAACGCGTTTTCCGTTAACGGATACATGACCGTGACGTACCAGCTGACGCGCCTGACGGCGGGTGGTAGCCAGTCCCATGCGGAACACTACGTTGTCCAGTCTTCTTTCCAGCAATAACAGCAGGTTTTCACCGGTGATGCCGGGCATTTTCTTCGCTTTTTCGTAATACAGGCGGAACTGTTTTTCCAGTACGCCGTAAATGAATTTTGCTTTCTGTTTTTCTTTTAACTGCGCGCCATATTCACTTACCTTATGGTTAGCATGATGGGGCTGGCGGAAAGAGCTCTTGGCCAGACCTACAACCGCGGGTTCCAGACCCAGTGAACGGCAGCGTTTCAGAGCAGGTACTCTATCAATTGCCATCTGTGTTTTACACCTCCTGTTATACTCTGCGACGTTTCGGCGGACGGCAGCCGTTGTGCGGAATCGGAGTTACGTCTTTAATGGAGTTAACTTCGAGACCGGTAGCCTGTAAAGCGCGGATTGCAGCTTCACGACCGGCGCCGGGGCCCTTAACATATACTTCAACGGTTTTCATGCCATGTTCCATTGCAGCTTTGGTAGCGGTTTCTGCTGCCATCTGTGCTGCGAACGGGGTGCTCTTGCGGCTTCCGCGGAAGCCCATTTCACCGGCAGAAGCCCAGCTGATTACATTGCCGTTCAAATCGGTGATCGTAACCAGCGTGTTGTTAAAAGTGGATTTAATATGCGCAGCGCCTGCAACGACGTTTTTGCTTACTTTCTTTTTGTTGCGAACTACTTTTTTTCCTGCCACTTCTTATTTACCCTCCTCTACTGATTACTTCTTGCCCTGGCCCTTTTTGGGACCCTTGCGGGTACGGGCGTTGTTTTTGGTGTTCTGGCCGCGAACGGGCAGACCGGCGCGATGCCTTCTGCCACGGTAGCTGCCAATTTCTACCAGACGTTTAATGTTGAGGGATTCCTCACGGCGGAGGTCGCCTTCCACCTTGTAATCTCTGTCCACAACCTCACGAATTTTCGCAACTTCGCCTTCGGTCAGATCGCGAACACGGGTATCGGGATTGATACCGGTCTTTGCCAGGATCTCACGGGATAAGGTAAGACCGATACCGAAAATATAGGGCAGCGCATATTCTACACGCTTATCATTCGGTAAATCGACACCAGCAATACGTGCCATTCAAGTGTACCTCCTTCTTAACCTTGTCTTTGTTTATGCTTCGGATTTTCGCAAATGACCATAACGCGGCCTTTGCGTTTGATAATTTTGCATTTTTCGCAAATACGTTTTACAGACGGTCTGACTTTCATTTTCTACCTCCTCAGTGTCTGTGCCGGTTTATTTATACCGGTAGGTGATTCTTCCACGGTTCAAATCATAAGGTGTCAGTTCCACTGTCACTCTGTCGCCGGGTAAGATTTTGATGAAGTTCATACGGATCTTACCGGAAATATGAGCCAGTATCTCATGATTATTCTGTAACTTAACCTTGAACATAGCATTGGGAAGCGATTCCAGAATCGTGCCTTCCACTTCGATTACATCCTGCTTTGACACAGATCCTTACCTCCCTGCCCGTTCTTCAAGGCTTGCCTTTACATCGGCATAAACTTTGTCGATAGCCTGCGTTCCGTCAATTTCCAGATAAACGCCCTGCTTCTTATAATATTCAATCAGGGGTTCCGTCTGGGAATGATATGCCTTCAGGCGGTTCTTAACGGTTTCTTCTTTATCATCATCACGCTGATAAAGGCTGCCGCTGCATTTATCGCAGACACCTTCCACTTTCGTGGGATTGAAGGAAACATGGTAGGTTGCGCCGCAGGCCTTGCAGATGCGCCGCCCCGTTACACGGGATACCAGTTCGCCATCCGGTACGACAATATTTACTACGCCGGTCAGTTTGATACCCAGATCGTTCAGGATTCCGTCCAGTGCAACAGCCTGTTCTTCCGTACGGGGAAACCCGTCTAAAATGAAACCTTTTGCACATTCCGGTTTAGACAAACCTTCCCGTACAATTCCGATTGTTACAACGTCCGGTACCAGTCCGCCGGCATCCATGTATTTTTTAGCTTCTTTTCCCAGCTCCGTGCCCTGCTTTACAGCAGCCCGGAACATATCACCGGTGGAGATATGGGGAATTTTATACGTTTCGACAAGCTTTTCAGCCTGAGTACCTTTTCCGGCACCAGGAGGTCCCATTAAAAGAATATACATCTGTTTATCCTCCTTTACTTCATAAAGCCCTGGTAATGACGTACCAAAGCCAGCGACTCAATCTGTTTCATTGTATCCAGTGCAACACCGACGACGATCAGCAGAGATGTGCCGCCGATGTAGATACCCTCGATACCGGTCAGGTACACGATGATGTGGGGCATCATGGCAATCAGGGCCAGGAATATGGCGCCTGACAGCGTAATACGCGTCATGACCATGTCCAGATAATCGGTAGTCGGTTTGCCGGGCCGCAGCCCCGGGATAAACCCGCCCATCTTCTTGATATTCTCACTCATGTTCTTGATATCCAGCGTAACCGCAGTGTAGAAGAACGTGAAGAATATAATCAGGATGATATACAATGCAGTTTGCAGCGGCGTGCCCCATGCAAAATACCCTGCAATTTTCTGAACCCAGGGTACTTTTACAAACTGTCCGATCGTAGCCGGAAGCATCAGAAGTGACGAAGCAAAGATAATGGGGATTACGCCTGCCTGGTTCACCTTCAAGGGAATGTAACTGCTGTGACCGCCATACATCTTACGGCCTACGATACGTTTTGAATACTGCACAGGGATCTTGCGGACGCCCTGTGAAATCGCAACTACGAAAACGACCATGGCCAGCGCGATAAGCAGGAACAATATCACGTTCAGAATGTTAATGGTACCTACATTCAGATATTTTGCCAGCGTGGAGATGCCGTCCGGGAGGCGGGAAACGATACCCGCAAAGATGATCAGGGAGATACCGTTGCCGATACCTTTCTGCGTAATCTCTTCACCGATCCACATCAGCAGGCAGGTGCCTGCCGTTAAGGATACAACGATCATCAATACCGAGAAGATATTCGGATTATTGATGGCGGACCGCAGACCGAATGCCATACCAAAGCCCTGGATCACTGCAAGGACTACGGTAAGGTAACGGGTCGTCTTGTTGATCTTCTTGTAACCTTCCTGTCCTTCCTTGGACCATTCTTCCAGCGTCGGGATAACCACTTTCAACAGCTGCAAAATAATGGACGCGTTGATGTACGGGGTGATACTCATTGCAAAAATGGAGAACTTGCTCAGGGCGCCGCCGGAGAACAGATCCAGCAGGCCAAACAGGTTTCCATTGTTAAATAACTGCTCAATCATTGCGGCATTGACTCCGGGAACCGGAATATGGGTTCCCAGGCGGAACACCGCAAACATTACCAGGGTGAAGATAACTCTCCGCCTCAGTTCGGGGACCCGAAGAACATTAGCCAAAGCAGCTAACATTATCAGATCACCTCTACTTTTCCGCCGGCAGCTGTAATCTTTTCTTCAGCAGTCTTGCTGAAGCCATTTGCCTGTACCGTCAGTTTTTTAGTCAGCTCGCCGCCGCCTAAAATGCGCAGTCCGTCACGAATATTCTTAATCAGACCGCATTCGATCAGCATTACAGGTTCTACTACAGTACCGTCTTCAAAGCAGTTCAAAGTACCTACGTTTACTTCTACATATTGTTTGCCGAACTTGTTATAGAAGCCGCGTTTCGGAAGACGCAGGTATAACGGTCTCTGGCCGCCTTCAAATCCCGGGCGTTTTACACCGCCGGAACGGGATTTCTGACCCTTTTGGCCTTTGCCGGAGGTCTTGCCCAGACCGGAACCCAGGCCACGGCCTACACGAACGCGGGCTTTATGGGAACCCGGAGCCGGATGTAATTCATGTAATTCCATTTTGCTGCACCTCCTTATTAAGCTTCCACTTCTTCGACCTTCACAAGATGTCTCACTTTGTGAACCATGCCGCGAATGGTCGGGTTATCTTCCTGTACTACAGAAGTACCGATTTTTCCTAAACCCAGCGCTCTTACGGTTGCGCGCTGATCCTGCTTGTATCCAATCAAGCTACGGATCAGCGTGATTTTTAACTTTTTCATCAGGCTTCCTCCTTAGCTTAACCTAAAATTTCCTGGGGAGTCTTGCCGCGCAGGGCAGCTACAGACTGCAGGTTCTTCAGACCTTTCAACCCTTCCAGGGTTGCGCGTACCATGTTGTTGGGGTTATGGGAACCCTGGCATTTCGTCAGGATGTCGCGGATACCTGCCAGTTCCAGAACGGCACGCACCGGACCGCCGGCAATAACGCCGGTACCTTCGGAAGCCGGACGCAGGAACACGCGGCCTGCACCGTACACACCGATAATTTCGTGAGGAATGGTATTGCCTACCATGGTAACTGTAATCAGATTTTTCTTAGCGTCGTCAACGCCTTTCCGGATTGCTTCCGGAACTTCAGCAGCTTTGCCCAGGCCCATACCTACATGGCCTTTTCCATCGCCAACCACAACCAGTGCGGCAAAGGTGAAGCGACGGCCGCCTTTAACAACTTTCGCAACGCGATTGATGAATACAACTTTCTCGGTAAAGCCGTCATCGGGTTTTTCGCGTCTGTCGCGCTTATCAAAATTAGCCAAGATACTTCCTCCTTCCGTTAGAATTGCAGTCCAGCTTCACGAGCTGCTTCTGCTAATGCGGCAACACGACCATGATACAGGTAGCCGCCGCGGTCGAATACAACTTCTTTTACGCCTTTGGCCAGTGCTTTTTCAGCAATCGCCTTGCCTACGGCCTTGGCAGCTTCCACGTTGCCGCCGTAGTTTTCAAAGGTCTTTTCTACAGTGCTTGCCGCTGCAATGGTCTCGCCGGTTTCATCGTTGATGACCTGTGCATAGATGTTGCTCAGGGAACGGTATACGTTCAGGCGGGGTCTTTCAGCAGTGCCTACAACATATCTGCGGGAACGAACATGACGTTTCTGACGTTTTTCGTTCTTGTTTGCTTTATTGAACAAGAGGTTTCACTCCTTCCTTAATTACTTCTTAGCTTTCGCGCCTGCTTTACCAACTTTGCGGCGTACATGTTCGCCTTCATAGCGGATGCCTTTTCCTTTGTAGGGTTCAGGCGGACGCAGGTTGCGAATTTCCGCTGCTACCGCGCCAACTTTTTCCTTATCCGCACCGCTTACAACAATCTTGTTCGGAGCGGGTACGTCAAAGGTGATGCCGGCAGGCGGCTCTTTAACAACCGGATGGGAGAAACCCAGTGTGAAGTTAATGTTGTTTCCCTGTTTTGCTGCACGGTAGCCAACGCCCTGGATTTCCAGCGATTTGCTGAAGCCTTTGGTTACGCCTTCCACCATGTTGTTGATCAGGGTACGGGACAGGCCGTGCATGGCCCGGTTTTCTTTTTCATCATCGGGACGTTCTACGGTGAGTACGCCGTTGTCCAATGTGATCTTCATTGTCTGGCTGATCTGGCGCTGTAATTCGCCTTTGGGGCCTTTTACAGTTACCAGATTGTTTTCAACCGTTACCGTTACGCCAGCGGGAACAGTAATCGGTTTTTTACCAATTCTAGACACTTAAACGGTACCTCCTTTTTAGTATTACCAAACGTATGCCAGAACTTCGCCGCCCAGACCAGCTTTGCGGGCCGCTTTATCGGTCATCAGCCCCTGAGAGGTGGAGATGATTGCGATACCCAGGCCGCCGAGAACCTTCGGCAGCTGATCTTTCTGGGAATATACGCGCAGGCCAGGCTTGGAAATACGTTTGAGGCCGGAAATTACTTTTTCGCGGTTTGCGCCGTATTTCAGGCTTACTTTGATAACATTCTGTTTGTTATCTTCAATTACTTCAAAATCTTTAATAAATCCTTCGTCCTTTAAAATCGTGGCAATCGCCTCTTTGATTTTGGACCCGGGGATTTCAACTTTATCATGATGAACCGAATTTGCATTACGGATACGGGTAAGCATATCGGCGATCGGATCAGTCATTACCATTATTCAATGGCCTCCTTTCTTAGATGGTTGTTACCAGCTTGCTTTGGTTACGCCGGGAATTTCGCCCTTGTAGGCATATTCACGGAAGCAGATACGGCACATACCGAACTTACGTAAGTAAGCATGGGGGCGGCCGCAGATTTTGCAGCGGTTGTAATGACGAACTTTAAATTTCGGTTCTTTACTCCATTTTTCAATCAGTGCTGTCTTAGCCAAAATTCTTTCCTCCTTACTTAAGCTGCGAACGGCATTCCCAGAAGCCGCAGCAATTCGCGGGCTTCTTCGTCAGTCTTGGCAGTAGTTACAATGATGATATCCATGCCATGAACTTTGTCAACCTTATCATATTCGATTTCCGGGAAAATCAACTGTTCTTTCAGACCCAGGGCATAGTTGCCGCGGCCGTCAAAGGAAGTTGCGCTGACACCGCGGAAGTCACGTACACGGGGCAGTGCCACGTTCATCAGTTTGTCAAGGAAATAATACATACGGTCGCCGCGCAGGGTTACTTTTGCGCCGATTGGCATGCCGGCACGCAGTTTGAAAGCCGCGATGGATTTCTTGGCTTTGGTTACAACCGGTTTCTGGCCGGCGATAGTAACCAGTTCGGAAACAGCTGTTTCCAGTGCTTTGGCATTGGCAACCGCTTCGCCGACGCCCATGTTGATAATAACTTTTTCAACTTTGGGGATTTCGTTTACGTTTTTATACTGGAATTTATCTACAAGTCCTTTAACGACTTCAGATAAATACTTTTCTTGCAGTCTGGTCTTGGCCATTTACAATGTTTCCTCCTTTCCCGGATATTATTTATCGATTACTTCGCCGCAGTGCTTGCAGACTCTCTTGGACTTGCCGTCTTCAATCTTGTGGGCAATACGGGTCGGTTTTTTGCAGCTGGGGCAAACCAGCATTACTTTGCAGGAAGCAATGGCTGCTTCTTTCGTCACGATACCACCCTGCGGGTTGGTCTGGGACGGTTTGGTATGACGTTTTACTTTATTGACGCCTTCCACGATAACTTTGCCTTTTTTCGGCAGGGCAGTCAGGATTTTGCCTTCTTTGCCTTTATCTTTACCGGACAGGACCTGAACGGTATCGCCTTTTTTAACATGCAGCTTTACAGCAGTACTCATGTCTTAAGAACACCTCCTAATGTGCTTTTATGATTTCTTACAGCACTTCCGGTGCCAGAGAAATAATCTTCATAAAGTCTTTTTCACGCAGCTCACGGGCTACAGGCCCAAAAATACGGGTTCCGCGGGGGCTCTTGTCGTCTTTGATCACTACAGCGGCGTTTTCATCGAAACGGATGTAAGAACCGTCTTTACGATGAAGCCCCTTTGTAGAACGAACAACAACTGCCTTTACTACGTCACCTTTCTTAACAACGCCTCCGGGTGCTGCATCTTTAACAGAACAAACAATGATGTCGCCGATATTGGCATATCTGCGGAAAGAGCCACCCATAACGCGGATGCACATAACCTTCTTAGCGCCGGTGTTGTCGCCGACATTAAGAATTGTCTGTTGTTGAATCATGTTTAACCTCCCTTGTCAGATCCGATATAATCTGACAACTACATTATTTAGCACGTTCTAAGATTTCAACCAGGCGCCAGCATTTATCTTTGGACAGCGGACGGGTCTGGGTGATTTTAACCAGATCGCCGATATGCGCTTCGTTGTTTTCATCATGTGCCTTGAATTTGATCGTGTTCTTTACGCCTTTTTTGTAGAGCGGGTGCTGAACAAAACGTTCGATAGCAACAACGATGGTCTTCTGCATCTTATCGCTTACAACTCTGCCTACACGGCTGACACGTGCGTTTCTTTCTACGGTCACGACTGTTTCCTCCTTAATTAAGCTTCAAAACCTTACGCGTTGATTTCGTTCTGGCGCTGAACAGTTTTGATTCTGGCAATGGATTTTTTGATTTCGTGGATCTTCATGGGATTCTCACATTGTCCGGTTGCCATCTGAAAACGTAAGTTGAACAGTTCTTCTTTCAATTCTGCTAACTTTTTGTCTAAATCTTCAGCAGATAACTCTCTGATTTCATTGATTTTCATTCAGCTTCACCACCCTTTGCTTCTACGGCAGTTTCGGCTTCCAACTGAGCCTTTGTCATGAATTTCGTTTTGATGGGGAGCTTATGACCGGCCAGACGCATTGCTTCTTTCGCATCGGCTTCTGCAACGCCGCCCATTTCAAACAGGACGCGGCCGGGTTTTACAACCGCTACCCAATATTCCGGAGAACCTTTACCAGAACCCATACGGGTTTCAGCCGGTTTTGCAGTGATGGGTTTATCCGGGAAAATCTGAATCCATACCTGGCCGCCACGTTTGATGTAACGGGTCATGGCAATACGGGCTGCCTCAATCTGACGGTTGGTGATCCATGCAGGTTCCAGCGCAACCAGGCCAAAATCGCCATGGCAGATGGTGTTGCCGCGCATGGCGCGACCTTTCATACGGCCTCTGTGTTGTTTACGGTGTTTAACTCTGTTCGGTAATAACATATTACTTTGCCTCCTTTGCGGATGCAGGCTTTGCTGCCTTGGTTTCCGGCAGTACTTCGCCTTTGTAGATCCAGACCTTTACGCCGATACGGCCATACGTGGTATGAGCTTCTGCTGTACCGTAATCAATATCAGCACGTAACGTGTGCAGAGGAATGGAGCCTTCGCGATAGCTTTCGCTGCGGGCAATTTCAGCACCGCCCAGACGGCCGCCGACTTTAACTTTAATACCCTTGGCGCCCATACGCATGGTGCGGCCAACGCACTGTTTCATGGCACGACGGAACGCAATGCGGCGTTCCAGCTGGCTGGCAATATTTTCCGCTACCAGCGTTGCATCCATATCCGGCTGTTTGATCTCCTGGATATTGATGTCGACATTTGCATCGGTCATCTTTTTCAGGTCTTTCTTCAGCAGTTCGATGTTGCTGCCCTGACGGCCGATAACCATGCCCGGTTTTGCAGTGTAGATCGTAACACGTGCCTTGTTGGAGGCGCGCTCGATATCTACTTTGGAAATTCCGGACAGGAATAATTTTTCTTTAATGAACTCACGGATTTTAATATCTTCCAGTAAGAATTTTTCATAGTCTTTGTCGGCAAACCAGTTGGATTCCCAACCTTTGATCACGCCAACGCGCAGACCATGCGGATTAACTTTCTGACCCACTATCATTACCCTCCTTATCCGGGATTATTATTTTTCAGAAACACATACGGTCACGTGGCTGGAATGCTTCAAAATCTTGAACGCCTGTCCACGGGAACGCGGATGAATACGTTTCAGTGTAGGACCCTGGTCTACAAAGCAGGTAGACACATAGAGGTTATCTACATTCATATCGTTATTATGTTCAGCATTGGCAACCGCGCTGCGCAATACCTTTTCCACAACTTCAGAGCCAACTTTCGGAGTGAATTTCAAAATTGCGAAAGCTTCAGACACTTTTTTACCGCGGATCAGGTTCATAACAATGCGCAGTTTGCGAGGAGCAATGCGGATATATTTTGCAGTAGCGTTAACTTCCATTACTTATTCCTCACTTTCCTGTAGTATCTGCTTTCTTATCCTGATGACCTTTAAATGTACGGGTCGGAGCAAATTCTCCTAATTTATGGCCTACCATATCCTCGGTGATGAATACCGGAACATGTTTGCGTCCGTCATGAACCGCAATGGTGTGTCCTACAAACGTAGGTAAAATCATAGAAGCGCGGGACCAGGTCTTTACAACCTTCTTATCATTTGCGGCATTCAGTGCATCAACCTTTTTCAACAGACTGGGATGCACATAAGGTCCTTTTTTAACTGATCTAGACACTGATAAGCCTCCTTTCTCTCAACGATTATTTCGTTCTACGGCTTAAAATTAACTTAGTTGAAGATTTCTTGTTCTTGCGGGTGCGAACACCAAACGCAGCTTTGCCCCAGGGAGTAACAGGACGTTTACGTCCAACCGGGCTGTGACCTTCACCGCCTCCATGCGGATGGTCGTTCGGGTTCATAACTACGCCGCGGTTTGCAGGACGGATGCCCAGCCAGCGGGAACGGCCGGCTTTACCGATGGTGAGGTTTTCAAATTCCAGATTGCCAACCTGGCCGATCGTGGCACGGCAGTTGATATGTACTTTGCGGACTTCACCGGAAGGCAGACGCAGCAGTGCGTAATCTCCTTCTTTAGCCATCAGCTGTACGACTGCGCCGGCAGAGCGTGCCATCTGGCCGCCTTTACCGATCTTCAGTTCCACGTTGTGTACCAGAGTACCAACCGGGATGTTCTTTAAGGGCAGGCAGTTGCCGGTTTTGATATCGGCATTCGGACCGCTTTCCACTTTGTCGCCAACCTTCAGGTCCAGGGGAGCCAGGATATAGCGTTTTTCGCCGTCTACATAATGCAGCAGCGCAATGCGGGCATTACGGTTCGGATCGTATTCAATGGTAGCAACCTTTGCGGGGATCCCGTCTTTGTTGCGTTTGAAGTCAATGATACGATACTGTCTTTTCGTGCCGCCGCCCTGATGGCGAACGGTCATTTTACCGGTGTTGTTGCGGCCGGCGTGTTTGTTCAGCTTCTCAAGAAGCGGACGATAGGGTTTATCAGTCGTAATCTCTTCGAAGGAAGACGTTGTCATGAAACGTCTCGAAGGAGAATACGGATTGTAGCTTTTAATCGCCATTTAGCTTACCTCCTTACATTCCTTCAAATATCGGCAGCGTCTGACCTTCTGCCAGTCTGACGATTGCCTTTTTATAATCGGACGTCCGGCCTACATTTCTGCCCATCCGTTTTACTTTGCCGCTGACACGAATGGTCGTTACGGACAGAACCTTTACATTCCAGATGGATTCCACAGCCTGACGGATTTCGGTTTTGTTAGCGGTTACCGGAACCTTAAAAGTGTATTTGTTCTCCTGCATCATCATGGAAGTTTTTTCCGTGATGAGCGGGCGGATCAAAACGTCGCGAGGATTAGCAGCCATTATGCAAGTACCTCCTCAATCTTTTCTACAGCATTCTTGTCCAGGAACACTTTATTATTGTGCAACAGGTCAAAGCAGTTCAGACCGCCGTTATTGATGACGGTAACTTTGCGGATGTTGCGTGCGGACAGTTCTACGTTTTCGTTTTCCCCGTTCGTGATGATCAGGGTCTTATTCTCTGCAGCTTCGAAAGCATCCAGCATTTCAAGAGTACGTTTGGTCTTGAAATCATCAAACGCGATATTGTCGATGATCACCAGCTGGCCTTCCGCAACTTTGGCGGATAACGCACAGCGGATTGCCAGACGGCGCGCTTTGCGGGTCATATCTTTGTGATAGCTGCGGGGCTGCGGTCCAAAGGTTACGCCGCCGCCTACCCACAGAGGAGAGCGGGTGGAACCTACACGTGCGTGACCGGTTCCTTTCTGTCTCCAGGGTTTCCGGCCGCCGCCGCGTACCATGCCGCGGGTTTTGGTAGCGGAAGTGCCCTGGCGCTGGTTGGCCTGCTGCATTACGATAGCCTGATGCACAACAGGTTCATTAAATTCAACGCCAAATACTTCTTCATTTAATTCAATCTCTTCGCCGGTAGTTTTGCCGGCCATGTTATATACAGATAACTTCGGCATATGAAGCATCCTCCTTTCTGTCGTTTACATTACTTACCTTTAACGGCTTCTGTGATTACTACGCAGGTGCCGTTTGCACCCGGAATAGAACCGTGTACAAGGATAAGGTTGCGTTCAGTATCAACCCGTGCAATGGTCAGAGACTGAACGGTAGCACTCTTGCCACCCATGCGGCCAGGCAGTTTCTTGCCTTTGATTACCCTGCCGCCGGGGCCGGAATGCATCGGTCCCATAGAACCCGGCTCACGATGCGATTTGGAACCGTGTTTCATAGGGCCACGGCCGAAATTGTGGAGCTTAATGGTGCCTGCAAAGCCTTTGCCGCGGCTGATACCGCTTACGTCAACCAGATCTCCGGCTGCGAATACGTCGGCTTTGATTACGTCACCCGGTTTTAAGTCGGACGGAGCGTCCAGACGTAATTCCTTAACAAATTCAGCAGGAGCAACACCTGCTTTGTCAAAATGACCCTTCTCCGGTTTGGTCACTTTCTTTTCGCTTACTTCGCCGAAACCAACCTGGATCGCATTGTATCCGTCGGTTTCTTCCGTTTTATTTTGAATGACTGTGCAAGGGCCTGCTAACACAACCGTAACAGGAATGAACTTGCCATCAGCTTCAAAAATTTGGGTCATGCCCAGTTTTTTGCCAATAATTCCTTTAGCCATCGTTAGCACCTCCTCACAGTTTGATTTCGATGTCTACGCCGGCCGGCAGGTCTAAGCGCATCAGCGCGTCAACCGTTTTCGGAGTCGGCTCCAGAATGTCTACCAGACGTTTGTGAGTGCGCATTTCGAACTGCTCACGGGAATCTTTGTTGACATGAGGGGAACGCAGAATCGTATAGATGTTCTTTTCGGTAGGCAGCGGAATCGGGCCGGAAACCTGTGCGCCGGTACGTTTCGCCGTCTCAACGATCTTTGCAGCGCTCTGATCCAGAGCGGTGTGGTCATACGCTTTCAGGCGTATTCTGATTTTTTGTGTCTTAGCCATTAATTTTTCCTCCAATCGCCCAGTTTCTAAGAACGGACATACTCCGTGAAAATCTCCCCGTCTGCAAGGCAGGACAGGCAAGCAACCTTTCACATCATCGCAGGTACCAATAAACATAAGAATATGAGGGGCTGTCTTAAGCCCCTCATACCGGGATCTAAGATCAATTTAATTCAAAATTAGTCGATGATATCGCCAACAACGCCAGCGCCTACGGTGTGGCCGCCTTCGCGGATAGCGAAACGCAGGCCCTGTTCCATAGCGATCGGGGTGATCAGGGTGATCTCCATGTCTACGTTATCACCAGGCATTACCATCTCCGTGCCTTCCGGCAGTTTTACGGAACCGGTTACGTCGGTGGTACGGAAGTAGAACTGCGGACGGTAGCCGTTGAAGAACGGGGTATGACGGCCGCCTTCTTCTTTCTTCAGTACGTAAACCTGGCCGGTGAAGTGGGTGTGCGGATGTACGCTGCCCGGTTTCGCCAGTACCTGACCGCGTTCGATTTCCTTGCGGTCAACACCACGCAGCAGCGCGCCTACGTTGTCGCCTGCCAGCGCTTCGTCCAGAGTCTTGCGGAACATTTCCAGACCGGTGATAACGGTCGCTTTCTTCTCGTCTTTCATGCCGACGATTTCAACGGGGTCGCCTACATGGGCTGCGCCGCGTTCGATACGGCCGGTAGCAACGGTGCCGCGGCCGGTGATGGTGAATACGTCTTCTACAGGCATCAGGAACGGTTTGTCAGTCGGGCGTTCCGGAGTCGGAATGTAGTTGTCTACTTCTTCCATCAGCTTCAGGATGCTGCCTTCACCGATTTCGCTCTTGTCGCCTTCCAGGGCTTTCAGCGCGGAACCTACCACGATGGGAATGTCATCGCCGGGGAATTCGTAGCTGCTCAGCAGGTCACGAACTTCCATTTCTACCAGCTCGATCAGTTCCGCGTCATCTACCATGTCTGCCTTGTTCAGGTACACTACCATGGCCGGTACGCCTACCTGACGGGACAGCAGGATGTGTTCGCGGGTCTGCGGCATCGGGCCGTCAGCTGCGCTTACTACCAGGATCGCACCGTCCATCTGTGCTGCGCCGGTGATCATGTTCTTTACATAGTCAGCGTGGCCGGGGCAGTCAACGTGTGCATAGTGACGCTTGTCCGTCTCGTATTCTACGTGAGCCGTGTTGATGGTGATACCACGTTCTCTTTCTTCCGGCGCCTTATCGATCATGCTGTAATCCATGAACTGCGCGCCGCCTCTTTCTGCCAGCACTTTGGTGATAGCAGCGGTCAGGGTGGTTTTGCCATGGTCTACGTGACCGATAGTTCCGATGTTAACATGCGGTTTTGTTCTTTCAAACTTTGCCTTTGCCATTTTTTCCTTCCTCCTTGAAGTAAATGTATATTTAAAAATTTATTAGGATCAGCGTAACTGATTATTCAGCCTTAGTGCCTTTGTTTTTGGCAACGATTTCATCTGCAATGCTCTTGGGCACTTCTTCGTAATGGTCAACCTGCATGGTGTAGGTGCCACGGCCCTGGGTCTTGCTGCGCAGGTCTGTCGCGTAACCGAACATGGAAGCCAGCGGTACGAACGAGTGGATAACCTGTGCACCGTTGCGCGCTTCCATACCGTCGATGCGTCCGCGGCGGGAGTTCACGTCGCCGATTACATCGCCCATGTATTCTTCCGGTACGGTGATATCAACCTTCATGTAAGGCTCCAGCAGAACCGGGGAAGCCTTTTCGGCACCGGCCTTGAAGCCCATGGAACCGGCAATCTTAAATGCCATTTCCGAAGAGTCGACTTCATGGTAAGAGCCGTCGTATACGGTAACGCCGATGTCTACCATCGGGTAACCGGCTACCACACCGTTCTCCATCGCTTCTTTGACGCCGGCTTCAATCGGGGCAATGTATTCTTTCGGAATCGCACCGCCGACAACCTTGTTTTCAAAGGTAAAGCCCGCGCCCATTTCCAACGGGGTGATTTCCAGCCAGCAGTGACCGTACTGGCCTTTACCGCCGGACTGACGGATGAACTTGCCTTCCGACTTAACAGCCTTGCGGATGGTCTCGCGGTATGCAACCTGCGGATTGCCTACGTTGCAGCCTACCCGGAATTCACGGAGCAGACGGTCAACGATGATGTCCAGATGCAGCTCGCCCATACCGGAGATGATGGTCTGCGCGGTTTCCGGATCCGTATGTACCTTGAAGGTCGGATCTTCTTCCGCCAGCTTCTGCAGCGCAATGCCCATCTTTTCCTGGTCGGCTTTCGTCTTGGGTTCCACCGCAACGGAAATAACCGGTTCGGGGAACACCATGGATTCCAGAATGATCGGAGCCTTTTCATCACACAGCGTGTCGCCGGTCGTCGTAAACTTCAGGCCAACCGCTGCTGCGATATCTCCGGAGTACGCTTCCGGGATTTCTTCCCGGTGATTGGCATGCATCAGCAGGATGCGGCCCATACGTTCGCGTTTCTCTTTGGAAGAGTTGTAAACATAGGAACCTGCGGTGATCATGCCGGAGTAAACCCGGAAGAAGCCAAGCTTGCCAACGAAGGGGTCGGTCGCGATTTTGAATGCCAGTGCAGAGAAGGGCTCGCTGTCAGAAGTCGGCCGGGAATCTTCCTCGCCGGTTTCCGGATTGATACCCTTAATGCTCTCGATATCCGTCGGAGCCGGCATGTAATCCACAACCGCGTCCAGCAGGGGCTGAATGCCTTTATTCTTATAGGAAGAACCGCAGAACACAGGATTCAGTTTACATTCGATGGTTTCTTTGCGGATTGCCGCTTTCAGCTCTTCGTTGGTGATTTCTTCGCCTTCCAGATATTTCATCATCAGCTCATCATCACCTTCGGCAACGGTTTCTACCAGAATGCCGCGGTATTCTTCAGCCTGTTCCTTCATGTCGGCAGGAATTTCAACGAACTCTTCTTCTTTACCCATATCGTCGCCATAGACGATCGCTTTCATCCGGATCAGGTCAACCATGCCCTGGAACTGATCTTCACAGCCGATGGGGACCTGAAGGGCAACCGGATTTGCATTCAGCCGATCGCGCATCATATCCATAACATGGAAGAAGTCAGCGCCGATGATGTCCATCTTATTTACGTATGCCATACGCGGTACTTTGTACTCGTCAGCCTGGCGCCATACGGTTTCAGACTGGGGTTCAACGCCGCCCTTGGCAGAAAATACTGCAATCGTTCCGTCCAGTACACGCAGGGAACGTTCAACCTCAACCGTGAAGTCAACGTGGCCCGGGGTATCAATGATGTTGATACGGTGCGTATCATACTGCTTTTCGGAACCGTTCCACATGCAGGTCGTTGCAGCGGAAGTAATGGTAATGCCACGTTCCTGCTCCTGAACCATCCAGTCCATGGTGGCCGCGCCATCATGAACCTCACCGATTTTATGAGTCTTACCGGTGTAGAACAGGATGCGTTCCGTGGTAGTCGTTTTACCGGCGTCAATGTGTGCCATGATGCCGATATTTCTTGTTCTTTCAAGCGGAATTAGTCTGCCCACTCTTTTATCCTCCTCAGCTATTCAACAGGACAGGCCGTTACCAGCGGTAATGTGCAAACGCTTTGTTTGCTTCGGCCATCTTGTGGGTATCTTCACGCTTTTTCACAGCAGCGCCGGTACCATTAGCAGCATCCATGATTTCACCGGCAACGCGTTCGCACATGGTTCTTTCACCACGAAGGCGAGCATAATTTACAAGCCAGCGGATACCCAGGGTGGTTTTACGGTCTGCACGAACTTCTACAGGAACCTGGTAGTTTGCACCGCCTACGCGACGCGCCCGTACTTCCAGCAGCGGCATTACGTTTTTCATAGCGGTATCAAATACTTCCAGCGGATCCTTGCCCGTCTTGGAACGGATTACATCAAATGCATCATATACGATGCGTTCGGCAACGCCTTTCTTACCGTCCAGCATTACCTTGTTAATAAATCTTGTTAATAATTTAGAACCGTACACCGGATCCGGCAGTACGTCTCTTTTTGGAACTGCGCCTTTTCTCGGCATGCTCTTTCACTCCTTTATATCAATTCGTAATTTCTCAGTAGTTATGGTTTTTTGCGCAAGACTTACTTCTTAGCTTTAGCGCGTTTTGCACCGTACTTGGAACGGCCCTGGTTGCGGTTTGCAACGCCGGCAGTATCCAGAGAACCACGAATGATATGGTAACGCACGCCAGGCAGGTCCTTTACACGGCCGCCCCTGATCAGAACAACGGAATGTTCCTGCAGATTGTGACCGATACCCGGAATATAAGCTGTAACTTCAATGCCGTTGGTTAAACGTACACGAGCAACTTTACGCAATGCAGAGTTAGGTTTCTTCGGTGTGGTGGTGTATACACGGGTGCACACACCACGTTTCTGCGGACATTCTTTTAATGCCGGCGCAGTGGATTTGGTCTTCAGCACCTCTCTGCCTTTACGGATCAGCTGATTAATTGTTGGCATATCGGCACCTCCTTTCTGTCAATTAGATTTAGTATTTATAAAAACCCCGTTGCCGGGATCCCTATCAGTTTTTCAGTATCGCCGCCGCAGAAGCACCCGCATGGATGCCGCAGGCTTTACCTAACACCTGCATGCTTTCCACAACCAGGCAGCCAACATTTTGTTTTTCACATTCTGCCTTGATGGGAGCCGTGATGCGTTCCTCCGCATCTGCCGCGATATACACGCCCGAAGCCGTTTTTTTCTGAAGGGCTTTCGCCGTTTGCTTCACCCCTACAACCTTGGCCCCGGCTGTCTTCAAGTCGTCCAGACTCATTGCATTTACTCCTTCAAAATGAGCGCACTTATCCCGTGAGACTTGTGTATTGTAACATCTTTTACAAAACGTGTCAACACTTTTTTAATATTTTTTATTACGCCAAGCAGTGTTTTTATGCGCTTCTCTTTTTACACGTACCCGAGTGTTTCAAAAACGATAACAAAAGAAGATAAAAATCCATCCCGAAATCAACATTTCCCATGATTTCTTCTATTATTAATATAAATCCCCGGCATCTTTGCCGTAACAAAAATAACCATGACGCTTTTACACGCCATGGTAATTGTATAGCAATTCAGTTTTACTTTGTCCGCTCTTACTTCATTTCTGTCTGTTCTGTCATTTCACCGGGTTTTCATCCGTGCCGGCATCATTCAAATATTTCACTTTGATGTCGCGATAACGGCTCATGCCGGTACCGGCCGGAATCAGCTTACCAATGATAACGTTTTCCTTCAGTCCCAGCAGCGGATCAACCTTGCCCTTAATGGCTGCGTCGGTCAACACGCGTGTCGTTTCTTGGAAGGATGCCGCAGACAGGAACGAATCGGTAGCCAGAGAAGCTTTGGTGATACCCAGCAAAATGGGTTTCCCTTTTGCCGGTTCCTTACCCTCGGCCACAGCAGCAGCATTCTGTTCGTTATATTCGCCAACGTCAATATATTCGCCCGGCAGCATGGAAGTATCTCCCGCATCATCGATACGGATCTTGCGCATCATCTGGCGCACCATAACTTCGATGTGCTTATCGTTAATGCCTACGCCCTGGGATTTATAAACGCTGAGCACTTGCTGCACAATATACCGCTGTGTAGCCTGGGGTCCCAGAATCCGCAGAATATCGTGGGGGTTCAGGGAACCTTCTGTCAGACGGCTGCCAATTTCCACAGTATCGCCTTCCTCAACAGAAAGCTTGGCGCCGTACGGAATGATGTAGGTCTGCTCCACCACTTCATCTTCAGGACTCCCTGTAATGATGACCTTGCGCTGTTTCTGGCCGGCTTCTTCCACAATGTGGACCGTTCCTGCATTTTCTGCCAGAATACCGGGATGCTTGGGCTTGCGGGCTTCAAACAGTTCCTCAACACGGGGCAGACCCTGAGTAATATCTTCCGCACCGGCAACGCCGCCCGTATGGAAGGTACGCATGGTCAACTGGGTACCCGGTTCACCGATAGCCTGCGCGGCAATCGTTCCGACGGCTTCGCCCACGTCAACATTATGGTCTGTTGCCAGGTTACGGCCGTAGCATTTGCGGCATACACCGAATTTGGATTTACAGGTCAGTACCGTACGGATCTTGACTTTATCTCGCATCACAGCAATCTGATCTGCCATATCTTCCGTAATATATTCATTGATGTGGAACAGCACATTGCCTTCCGCATCTTTGATATCTTCCGCCAGCGTCCGGCCGATGATACGGTCATGCAGTGATTCGATTTCCGTTCCGTTTTCGGTGATGGCTTCAATTTCAATTCCGTCAATTTCATTGTTCCGGACAGAAATCTCGCTCACGGTTCTATCCTGCAGAATCCGGTCAATATCTTCTTCCGTTAATGTAACGCCAGCACCAACAAGCACTTCGTTGCTGCCGTTGACAATATCTTCGGTCACTTCTTTATTGACATAGTGATGCATCAGCATCTCTTTAATTTTGCTGTTTGCAAAATCTTCAGGTATGTTGATTGCAACTTCTTCCCGTGCGTCTTCGCTGCCATCGCCATTCGGAGCATAGATACTGATGGAAGTAACATTCGCATCCATCAGGCGATTATATACATCGTTGGTAATAATCGTATCGGATTCCGCAATCGGCGCACCGGTCGCTTCATTGATGATGGTTGCAGCGAGCATACGGCCCAGCACTTTGGCACGGATCTTCTTCGCGCTGGCGCCCAGCTCTGCCTTACACAGACGATTCCGCTCCTTCACCAGATTGCAGGTATGGATATCGCAGTCGTCTTCCCGTACGATAACGTCCTGCGCCACATCGACCAGACGACGGGTCAGATAACCGGAGTCCGCCGTACGCAGTGCAGTATCAGCCAAACCTTTACGGGCGCCGTGGCTGGAGATAAAGTATTCCAAAATGGTCAGGCCTTCACGGAAGTTAGACTTTACAGGACGGTCAATGATACGACCGGAAGGATCCGCCATCAGGCCGCGCATACCGGCCAGCTGTTTGATCTGGTCAATACTGCCGCGGGCGCCGGAATCTGCCATCATGGCAATCGGGTTGAACTTATCCGCCGTGTTGGCTTCTTTCAACAGGTCCGCCACATCATCCGTCGCTTTATTCCAAATATCTACAACTTTCTTATAACGTTCGTCATCGGTCATCAGGCCGCGGCGGTACATTGCCTCCGTCCGGTCAACCTGCTTTTCCGAATTCTGGATAATCTCCTGCTTGCCCTGTGGTACATGGATATCGGACACCGCAATGGAAATGCCGGAATTGCAGGCATTGTCATAACCCATTTTCTTTACGATATCCAGTACGTTGGCGGTACCCAGGTTCCCATAGAGCTTATGAGCCTTGGCCACCAGTTTGCCCAGTTCCTTTTTGGTGATCAGCTGACCCAGATGCCAGAACTCTTCACCGGTTTCTTCGTCTTTGCGTTTACTGAAGAAGCGCAGTTCTTTCGGCAGTTCTTCATTGTAAATCGCATTACCGATCGTCGTTTCAACCAGGCTCATGCCCTCATTTTTCGGCTCATCAACAATATCTTCGTTGGGAATCAGGATCCAGATTTTTGCCTGCAGATCCAGATATTTATGATAGTAAGCCATCAGGGCTTCGTGGAGACTGCTGTAACGGTTGCCTTCGCCTTTGGCGCCGGGCCGTTCAATCGTCATGTAATAGGCGCCCAGAACCATATCCTGCGTAGGCACAGCTACAGGCTTGCCATCCTTCGGAGCCAGAATATTGTTCACAGACATCATCATCAGGCGGGCTTCTGCCTGCGCTTCAACAGACAGCGGCAAATGAACTGCCATCTGGTCACCGTCAAAGTCCGCGTTATAAGCCGTACATACCAACGGGTGCAGTGTGATGGCACGACCTTCGGTCAGAACAGGCTCAAATGCCTGAATACCCAGACGGTGCAGCGTCGGTGCACGGTTCAGCAGCACCGGATGTTCTTTGATAACCTCTTCCAATACATCCCAGACTTCCGGAGTTGCCCGTTCCACCATGCGTTTTGCCGCACGGATATTCAGATTAGAATCATTATCCTGCAACCGTTTCATAACGAAAGGTTTGAAAAGTTCCAATGCCATTTCTTTCGGCAGGCCGCACTGATGCATCTTCATTTCGGGGCCTACCACGATTACAGAACGGCCGGAATAGTCGACGCGTTTACCCAGCAGGTTCTGACGGAAACGTCCCTGCTTGCCTTTCAGCATATCGGACAGGGATTTCAGAGGCCGGTTGCCGGGTCCCACAATGGGACGGCCGCGGCGGCCGTTATCGATCAGGGCGTCTACAGCTTCCTGCAGCATACGTTTTTCATTACGTACAATGATGTCAGGCGCATGCAATTCCAGCAACCGTTTCAACCGGTTGTTACGGTTAATGACACGGCGATACAGGTCATTCAAATCACTGGTCGCAAAACGTCCGCCATCAAGCTGTACCATAGGACGCAGGTCCGGCGGGATGACAGGAACCACATCCAAAATCATCCAGGACGGCTTATTGCCGGATTTTTCGAATGCTTCCGCAACTTCCAGACGGCGTACAACACGTACTTTCTTCTGGCCGGTCGCCTCTTTCAGTTCTTCCCGGAGTTCAGCAACCAGAGCGGGAACATCAATTTCTTCCAACAGCTCTTTGACAGCAGAGGCTCCCATCTCCGCGCGGAATGCATCTCCGTACTTCGCACGGTTGCTCATGTATTCTGCTTCCGTTAAAAGCTGTTTTTTCTGTAACGGCGTATCACCCGGATCCAGTACAATGTAGTTTACGAAATACAGCACACGTTCCAGACTGCGGGGAGATACATCCAAAATCAGGCCCATACGGCTGGGAATCCCTTTAAAATACCAGATATGGGATACCGGCGCCGCCAATTCAATATGTCCCATCCTGTCGCGGCGAACCTTGGAACGGGTCACTTCAACGCCGCACTTGTCGCAGACGATCCCTTTGTAGCGGATCCGCTTATATTTTCCGCAATGACACTCCCAGTCTTTGATGGGGCCAAAGATTCTTTCGCAGAACAATCCGTCCGTTTCAGGCTTCAGTGTTCTGTAATTAATGGTTTCAGGCTTTTTTACTTCCCCATACGACCATGACCGGATCAGTTCCGGAGAAGCCAGCCCAATGCGCATGGAATTAAAATTGTTAACGTCTAACAAGAACCCCTCGCTCCCTTCTTAATTAAACTCATCAGCAGAACTGGACAGTTCTTCCATCGTTGTTTCGCTTAAATTGCCTAAATCGGCAATGCTGTCATCTTCCTGCTCGGTACCATTATACTGCTCGTCTTCATTATAGGCTTCAGAATCTCTTGGACCGTCCGGAACTACAACCGGGGCATCCCCCTGCAGTTCAGCCAGGGTTTCCGGAGAAACTTCCACTGCCTCTTCTTCTTCATCCTGCAGAGAAATATCTTCCCCGTCTTCGTCCAGCACACGGATATCCAGTCCGATGCTCTGCAGTTCTTTTACCAGCACCTTGAACGATTCGGGAACACCGGGTTCCGGAATATTTTCCCCTTTGACGATGGATTCATAAGTCTTGACACGCCCAACCACATCGTCAGATTTTACAGTCAGGATTTCCTGCAGTGTATACGCCGCGCCATAAGCTTCCAGCGCCCAGACTTCCATTTCGCCGAAACGCTGTCCGCCGAACTGGGCCTTGCCGCCCAACGGCTGCTGGGTAACCAGAGAGTACGGGCCGGTAGAACGGGCATGAATCTTGTCGTCTACCAGATGATGCAGTTTCAGCATATAAACGCAGCCCACGGTTACGGGGTTGGCAAAAGGTTCGCCGGTACGGCCGTCATACAGGATCGTTTTTCCCATAGGACTTACACCGGACAACTTCACCATGTTCTGCAGATCTTCTTCATTCGCGCTGTCGAATACAGGAACCGCCATCTTAACCGCACTCAGTTTTTCATTACCGGCATATCCGATATCTGTCAGTTTCGGCATGCCATACGCGGCACGGTCGTAGCCGGTTTTTTCCAGCTGCTCCCCAATGCCGTCTTCATCCCGCTGGATTTTCATGCCTAACGCCAGCGCAGCCCAACCCAAATGAGTCTCCAGGATCTGACCGATATTCATACGGGAAGGAACGCCCAAGGGGTTCAGAACAATCTGGACCGGTTCGCCACTGGGCAGGAACGGCATGTCTTCCCTGGGTAAAATGCGGGATACGACACCCTTGTTGCCGTGACGGCCGGACATCTTATCGCCGGCACGGATCTTGCGCTTCTGCGCAATATGGATGCGGACCTGCTCATTAACTCCCGGAGGCAGCTCGTCACCGTTTTCACGGGTAAACACTTTGACACTGACGATAATACCGGTTTCACCGTGGGGCACGCGCAGCGAACTGTCCCGTTCCTCACGGGCCTTTTCGTTAAATACGGCACGTACAAGACGTTCTTCCGCAGACAGCTCGGTTTCACCCTTCGGTGTAACTTTTCCTACAAGGATATCACCGGGGCGTACTTCCGCACCGATCCGGATGATACCGCGCTCATCCAGGTCTTTGCGCGCCGCTTCCGAAACGTTGGGGATGTCCCGGGTGATTTGTTCCGGTCCCAGCTTGGTGTCGCGGGAATCACAGTTATATTCTTCAATATGAATTGATGTATAGGTATCGTCCCGTACCAGGTCTTCGGAAAGCAGGATCGCGTCTTCGTAGTTATACCCTTCCCAGGGCATATAGGCTACGATAACGTTATGACCCAATGCCAGTTCGCCCTTGTCTGTAGCAGGACCGTCTGCCAGTACCTGGCCGGCCTTTACATGATCTCCTTTGAAAACAATCGGTTTCTGATTTACACAGGTACTCTGGTTGGAGCGCTTGAACTTCAGCACTTCATAATGATCAATATCGCCGTTCTCCGTGCGAACCTGGATTTCGTCGCCGGTTACCCGGATGACTTCGCCGGCATGTTTTGCCAGGATACAGTTGCCGGAGTCAGTCGCCACTTTATATTCCATACCGGTACCCACAACCGGAGCCTGCGGCGCCAGCAGAGGTACCGCCTGACGCTGCATGTTGGCGCCCATGAGCGCACGGTTGGCATCATCGTGCTCCAGGAATGGAATCAGGGCCGTTGCGATAGATACAACCTGCTTCGGCGATACGTCCATATAATCCGCCCGTTCCGGGGGGATGCTTAAAACGTCGTTCTTACGGCGGGCCGTAACACGTTCGCCCAGGAAATAACCTTCGTCATCCAACGGTTCGTTGGCCTGTGCAACGATATATTTATCTTCCTCGTCAGCGGTCAGATATTCAATTTCATTAGTAACACGTTTATGCGCCTTATCAACTTTGCGGTACGGTGTTTCAATAAAACCAAACTGGTTAATAACCGCAAAGGTAGAAAGAGAACCGATCAGGCCGATGTTAGGACCTTCAGGCGTCTCAATGGGGCACATACGTCCGTAGTGGGAGTTATGTACGTCACGGACTTCATAACCGGCCCGTTCACGGGACAGGCCGCCGGGTCCCAATGCAGAGAGACGGCGTTTATGCGTCAGCTCTGCCAGCGGATTGTTCTGATCCATGAACTGGGACAGCTGGCTGCTGCCAAAGAATTCCTTAATCGCTGCCACCACCGGACGGATATTGATCAGCGCCTGCGGAGTGACAACATCCACGTCCTGGATGGTCATGCGTTCTTTTACCACACGTTCCATACGGGCCAGGCCGATACGGAACTGGTTCTGCAGAAGTTCGCCTACGCAGCGGACACGACGGTTGCCCAGATGGTCGATATCATCTTTTTCACCATGTCCGTCCATTACATTCAACAAATAACCAAAAGAAGCAAAGATATCTTCTTTGGTAATGGTGCGGAGGGTTTCAGGAATTCCGGAAGTAAAGACGATACGCAGTACTTTCCCGCTTAATTCTCTGATTTTCAGCTGATAAAGCCCGTATTCTTTATAAACCTGGCTTTCTTCCACTTTATCCAGCATCTCGTCAGTCATCATGGTTCCTTCCGGAATGATGATTTCGCCGGTTTCCTTGTCAACCAGCGGTTCTGCCAGGACACAATCCTGAAGCCGGTTTCTCCAGCCCAGTTTTTTATTCAGCTTATAACGACCCACATAAGCCAGGTCGTAACGTTTACTGTCAAAGAAAGTCTGTTCAATCAGTTGCTTGGCATTTTCAAACGCCGGCGGTTCACCGGGACGAAGCTTTTTATACAGCTCGATCATCGCTTCTTCGCAATTGGTCGTACTGTCTTTTTCCAGTGTTGCCTTCACGGCTTCAATAATTTCGGTCCCGTCTTCCGTATGGTTCTCGATCTGGGTATCGCCAAAGAATTCCAGGATTTCTTCATTGGTTTCCATACCCATAGCCCGAAGCAGCACAGTGACCGGCACCTTACGTGTCCTGTCCACACGCGCATAGATTACATGGTTCAAATCCGTTTCGAATTCAATCCACGCACCGCGATTCGGGATCACCGTTGTTCCATATAAGAAGATTGCGCTGGGATCCATTATTTTATCATAATAAACCCCGGGAGAGCGGACGAGCTGGCTGACAATGACACGTTCTGCCCCATTGATAACGAAAGTACCCGTAGGGGTCATAAGTGGGAAGTCGCCCATAAACACACGGGATTCTTTGATTTCCCCCGTATCTTTATACAACAACAGAACGTTGACATTCAACGGCGCAGAATAAGAAGCATCCCGTTCCTTGCACTCCTCAATGGTATATTTTGGCTCGCCGATTTCAAAGCTTTGGAAAGAAAGCTCCAGATTTCCGTTAAAGTCCTTAATCGGAGAGATGTCACGGAAAATCTCATTCAATCCGTCGCTCATGAACCACTCATAGGATTTCCTTTGCAGGTCAATCAAATGAGGCATTGGCAAAACTTCTTTGATTTTGCCAAAGCTATACCGGGTCCTGTCACCTGTCTGAACCGGTTTAAACATGTAGGTCTTCACTCCTTGTTATATAAGTCAGGCAATACAAAACTATGCACGTTGCCCAAAGTCAAAAAAAACAAGGTTCTTACCGCAAGATCACCCTGTTATTCAAATCAGACGAACGTACTTCATCCCAACGATATGGCAGCCGATGTGAACCACTACACTATCTGGCCGTTGTAGTCAAGCCTGCATTTTGGTCACAAACACAAAAAGCATAATTGTGGTAAATAATGATACCACAACTGTCAACAATTTGTCAACTCTCCTTTTAATATTTTTTTTGCAACTGGAATAGTAACATAAATTTTGCGAGTCGTTTTGTCTGTCCGTTATTCTGGAATTCAGCAATCCAACCCCGAATCCGAATTATCCGGTAACACAATACAAAAAGACCGGCTCCTTTCGGAACCGGTCCTGATGACGTACGGTTAAATTATTTTACTTCAACAGTAGCGCCGGCAGCTTCCAGTTTTGCTTTGGCTTCATCAGCGTCAGCTTTGGAAACTTTTTCTTTAACAGCTTTCGGAGCGCCGTCAACCAGAGCTTTAGCTTCTTTCAGGCCCAGGCCGGTGATTTCGCGAACCGCTTTGATAACGTTGATCTTGCCCTGACCAGCATCTTTCAGGATTACGTCGAATTCGGTCTGTTCTTCTTCAGCGGCAGCAGCAGCCGGAGCAGCGCCAGCAGCAGCAACAGCTACCGGAGCAGCAGCGGATACGCCAAATTTTTCTTCCAGAGCCTTAACCAGTTCGGCCAGCTCTAATACGGTCATTTTCTCAATAGCTTCAATAATCTGATCTTTATTCATTATAATTTCCTCCATATCAATTTAATAATTTAATTTTTTTATTTCTTCAACCATGCATTATGCAGATTGCTTTTCTTTTTGTTCGCGTACTGCATCCAATGCATACACGATCTTGGCGACGGTTCCGTTGAGTGTACGAACCAGGCCGGAAATAGGAGCGTTCAGGCTGCCCAGCATTTTGGCAACCAGCACTTCTTTCGGCGGCAGTGCTGCAACGGCCTTAACTTCATCAACAGTAATCACTTTGCCTTCTACAACACCGGCTTTCAGCTGCATCTTTTTATGATCTTTAACAAAATCACACATTACCTTGCAGGCTGCTACCGCGTCCTGTGAAGAAGAACAAATTGCAGTGTTTTTCTCCAATACGGGAGCCAGGTCATCCAGGCCGTATTCTTTTGCTGCCAGAGCAATTAAAGTGTTTTTGTAAACGGTATAGGAAGCGCCGGCTTCGCGAACCTTGCGCCGCAGTTCCGTATCTTCCGCAACAGTCAGACCGCTGAAATCAACCAGTACGGCTCCTTTAGCTTCGGCAAACAGCTTTTTAATCTCAGCTAACTGGACCTCTTTCTCTGCTTTTGTTTTCAATGAGTTGCACCTCCTTCTTTCAGATTTTGACTTACGTTTTATAAATCAAAAAGACCTCTCGGCCGAAGCAGCCGGAGGTCGTGAAAGATTTGCCTGTCTATCTTTAACGTCTCCAGCCTCGGCAGGCGTGCGAATCTGCACTTGCGCTTACGCACCTGCTGTCTGTGGCCCGATTATCTTCTGATTTAAAAATTGTGTCCCGGATTATTTTGCACTGTCTGCTTTGAGGACATCAATCTTGATGCCAGGTCCCATCGTAGTAGATAAGGTAACAGATTTAATGTACTGACCTTTTGCTCCGGACGGTTTTACCTTAATCAAAGTAGTAACTAATGCAATATAGTTATCCAGAAGAGCTTCTTCCGAGAAGGAAGACTTACCAATCATCGCCTGCACATTACCGGCTTTGTCTGCACGGTATTCCACTTTACCGGCTTTGATTTCATTAAGAGCCTTGGTGATATCCATGGTAACGGTACCAACCTTCGGGTTCGGCATTAAGCCCTTCGGGCCTAACAGCTTACCAAGGCGGCCAACCTTGCCCATCATGTTCGGGGTCGCTACGCAGACTTCAAAGTCAAACCAGCCGCCCTGAATTTTAGCCACCAGGTCATCTCCGCCAACATAATCCGCACCGGCAGCTTTTGCTTCCTCGGCCTTTGCGCCTTCCGCAAATACCAGAACCTTTTTGGATTTACCGGTTCCATGAGGCAGCACCATTGCGCCGCGAACCTGCTGGTCAGCATACTTCGGGTTGATGCCCAGACGGAAAGATGCTTCCACGGAGCTGTCAAATTTGGTAACTACAGTCTTCTTTACCAGTTCAACTGCTTCTTTCGGCGAATACAGTTTGGTTTCGTCAATCAGTTTTAACGCATCAACATACTTTTTGCCATGTTTCTTTGCCATTATAAATTCCTCCTTGTGGTCCGAACGGCTTACGCCTCCCACTCATTAAACTGACGATCAGTCAGAAATTACAATGCCCATGCTGCGGGCAGTGCCTTCGATCATACGGGTTGCTGCTTCCACATCAGCTGCATTCAGATCTGCCATCTTGCTTTCCGCAATTTCGCGGGCTTTAGCGCGGGGCAGTGTAGCAACTTTCTTCTTATTAGGTTCACCGGAAGCTTTTTCCAGACCGGCAGCCTTTTTCAGCAACACTGCTGCAGGCGGGGTCTTGGTAATGAACGTAAAGGAACGATCTTCATACACCGTAATCTCAACAGGGATGATCAAACCGGCCTGCTGTGCGGTACGGGCATTAAAGTCCTTTACAAAAGCCATAATGTTAACGCCAGCCTGGCCCAGTGCAGGACCAACCGGAGGTGCCGGAGTAGCTTTACCGCCAGGAACCTGTAACTTTACAACCTTAGCAACTTTCTTTGCCATGTTTCTTACACCTCCTTATCATTCAATTTCTTCCACTTGGGTATAATCAATATCAACAGGAGTTTCGCGACCAAACATGTCCACAAGGACCTTCAGTTTACCGCGCTCTCTGTCAATTGCCGAAACAACGCCTTCAAAGCTGGCAAACGGGCCTGTTTTTAAGCGGACTCTCTGTTGTAATTGCAAATTAATCTGAGGCTTCGCCTTCGGCTGGGAATCAGAACCTTCTTCTTCCTGAAGCCCCTGACCATTAATGCTGCCGGTCATAATCCGTTTGACTTCTTCATCCGACAGCGGAACCGGCTGCTTATTGTCAGGACCTACAAACCCTGTTACGCCGGGAGTATTTCTGACGACATACCAGGTGCGGTCATCAATAATCATCTCAACCAGCACATAACCCGGAAAAACCTTACGGGTTACGATCCGCTTGGAACCATTTTCATCAGCTACGACTTCATTCTCCATCGGAATCATGATATGGAAGATCCTGTCGCTCATCCCCAGAGAATGAACCTTACGTTCCAGATTTGCGCTGACCTTATTCTCATAACCGGAATAAGTATGGATGACATACCAATGCCGTTTTCCTTTTTCCAGCGTTTCAGCATTTTTGTTTTCGTCCATTTTTTCAGCGGGAGTAAACTCCCTTCCTCCTTATACCTCTTACCGTAAGATGGTTCTGATCAGAACAGAGAAGAACGTATCGGCTACCCAGATACATACCGCCACCAATACTACCGCAATCAATACTACAATAGTATTCATGAACAGTTCCTGTTTCGTCGGCCATGTAACCTTTTGCAGCTCTGCCTTTGAATCCTTTATGAATCCCGTAACCTTTCCCACCGTACTTATTTCATTGGTTGAAGTAGTTTCCGGAACGGTCATTATTTCACATCCTTGCTATCCAGACACCGCCAAATCAAGAATTATTTGGTTTCTTTATGAGTTGTATGCTTTTTGCAGAACTTGCAATACTTTTTAATCTCGATACGGTCGGGATCATTCTTTTTGTTTTTGTTGGTCTGATAATTTCTCTGTTTGCATTCCGTGCAGGCCAAAGTAATTAACGTACGCATTCTTACCACCTCTTTCGAACTATAAAATACAGCAAACTAAATTGTCACTGAATGATAATACCACAGTTACCTTTTTCTGTCAATAAATTTACAGATTTTAAAAATAAATAATACAGAATCAGTCAATTATCTGATTCTGTACCTACCCCATACACATAGTAAATACTCTTTTAAACTCTGCCTTTACTATTTTTTCCTTACTTCAACAATTAAAAAGCTCACACAAGATTACCTGTATGAGCCTCTTTTCTGATTTGGTGGCGGCACACGGATTTGAACCGCGGACACAGCGGGTATGAACCGCTTGCTCTAGCCAACTGAGCTATGCCGCCATATAATGGAGCTGATGACCAGGATTGAACTGGTGACCTCATCCTTACCAAGGATGCGCTCTACCATCTGAGCTACATCAGCATCATTAACAATAATATGGTTGCGGGGGCCGGATTTGAACCAGCGACCTTCGGGTTATGAGCCCGACGAGCTACCAACTGCTCCACCCCGCGATAAAATAAATGGTGGAGAGGGTTGGATTCGAACCAACGAAGCGAAACGCGGCAGATTTACAGTCTGCTCCCTTTAGCCACTCGGGAACCTCTCCATTAAAATCTTCTGGAGCTGACAATAGGAATCGAACCTACAACCTACGGTTTACAAAACCGTTGCTCTGCCAGTTGAGCTATGTCAGCATGATTTCAGTGACAGTAAGTATAATACATGAAATGGAAGAGTTTGTCAACTGTTTTTTATAAGTTTCTTGCAAATTTCTCAAAAACAGGACGCATCCCGTCAAACAGATGCGTCCTGAAGCCATTTAGCTTTCATCGCCAAAGCAAATTCCGATATCTCTTGCCGCCTTGACAATTTCATTATCCACCGTAACAGACCTGGGTTTTCTTCCGGCATCCTGCAGCGGAACCGTTACAATGGAATCATTATGCAGGGAAACCATAACGTCATAATTTCCTGCAATACATGCTTCAATCGCCGCCACCCCGTACCGGGTACATAACACCCGGTCAAAGGCCGTCGGGGAACCGCCTCTCTGCAAATAGCCCAATACCGTGCAGCGGGCTTCAATTCCGGTCAGTTCCTCCAGCTGCTGTGCCAGCTTATTACCGACACCGCCTAACCTAATCGGCTCGAAGCTGTCCTTTACAATGCGGGCCACTGTCATCTCCCCGCCTTCCGGTTTCGCGCCTTCCGCCACAACAACAATACTGAACATCTTGCCTTCCTGCTGGCGTTTCAGTATCTTCTTGGCAACCGCATCCAGGTGGTAGGGAATTTCCGGAATCAAAATAACATCCGCACCGCCCGCCACACCGGAGTGCAGGGCAATCCATCCGGCATACCGGCCCATGACTTCCAGGATCATGATCCGGTGATGCGATTCCGCTGTACTGTGCAGCCGGTCAACTGCTTCTGTCGCCACGGCCATAGCCGTATCAAATCCGAAAGTCCGTTCCGTACAGGGCAAATCGTTATCTATCGTTTTGGGCACCCCGATCACCTTGACGCCGCAGTCCCGGGAAAGCTGTGCTCCGATAGCCAAGCTGCCATCCCCGCCGATCACGATCAGGGTTTCTATCCCGCGTTTTGACAGATTTTTTACAATCGTTTCGCTTTCGTCCGTATAAGTAACCGAACCATCCGGTTCCACGTGTGCAAATTTAAACGGATTGTCACGGTTGGTCGTACCCAAAACCGTACCGCCCCGCGGCAAAATACCGGACACATCATCATATGTCAGGAGTTTCATCCGGTTCTTTATCAGGCCGTTAAAGCCATTTTCAATACCATAAATCTGATATCCGTGCCCTAACGCAGCCTTGACTACCGCGTTCAGGACAGCATTTAATCCCGGGCAGTCGCCGCCCCCGGTCAGAACGGCTAATGTCCCTTTTACATTTATCATTTGTCCCCTCAAGTCTCAATCAACATTCCAAATCGTAAAACCATCCTGCGGAATCCGGATAGACTCGGTCCCGTCAAATTTATCATAACACAGCATGCCATCTTTCACATATCCGGGCCAGGCTGCAACCAGAACAAATTTCTGTCCCAGCTCTTTAAGCAGCGAAGCCACATCCAGGTTGAATACCGGCACAAACAAAGTCTGTAAACGATCTAATAAGATAACCTCTGAATTATAGCTGGCAAGCGCTTCTCCCATCATGGCCGGTGCTTTTTCATTCCGTTCTTCTTTCGGAACAGCCAAAAACTCTTCGCTGATCAGCAAACGACAATCTACATAATCCCATTTCTTGTCTTCGGCCGCTTCGCGTAAAACCTTGCTTTTACCGCTGCCGGGCTTACCAGTTACAAAAATTACTCCCTTGGATTCTTTTGCCGCCTCAACAATCTTTACAAATTCTTCTGTCTGACTCATTTTAATTACCTCCTAAATCTGTTAGCAGATCCTATTTGAAAATGCCGGAACAATTAATTTCTATAACAATATCAATTCGCTGTTTCCGGATAAAATCCTTTAGCGCTACTTATATTTTATACTATTCTTCACTTCAATACAACAGTTTGTTTCACATTTATCAGTTTCATTCACTTCTGCGGTTTCTTTTTTCTTTCCCGCTTGCGGGATTCTATCGAAAGGATACAGGAACACACCGTCTGTATTTCCGAATCCCCAATATGGGCCTCTTTATATTTTTCCACCTTCCTTTTAACACGCTGCAGCGCATTGTCGATAGACTTAATATGCCGATGCAGTTCTCTGGCCGTTTCCTGATAGGATTTGCCGTCCAGATAATTCATGAACACTTCCCACTCCAAATCGCTGAGAATCATGTTCATCTTATTCTTTATTTCAATAAACTCTTCCCTCCGGATGATCATCTCTTCCGGATTCACCACTTTTGTCCTGCTGGAGATCACGTCCAGCAGCGTACGATCCGAATCCTGTTCATAAATCGGTTTATTTAAAGAAACATAAGAATTCAACGGAATATGCTTTTGCCGGGTTGCTGTTTTAATAGCCGTAATAATCTGGCGGGTCACACACAGTTCCGCAAAGGAACGGAACGAAGTCTGCTTATCCTGTCGAAAGTCACGGATTGCTTTGTATAAGCCTATCATTCCTTCCTGAATGATATCTTCCCGTTCCGCTCCGATCAGAAAATAGCTTCTTGCCTTTCCACGCACAAAATTACGGTACTTATGCAACAGATATTCCTGCGCCAGCACATTGTTCTCCGTATTGGCCAGCCCAACAATATCCTCATCCGGCATATCAGCAAATCTGGCATAGGGATCGCCGGTTCTCCCGTTCATCTATATTCCACCTTCCAGTAATGTCAATCTGTTTTCCTCCAGTCAGGCAACCGGTTAAGGATACCTTATTATACACGACGAGCTGTGATAACGTCAACAGCGCAGAAATACGGACATCTCAGGCCCCGAAAAGATTTCGCTTCTGTTATCTCCGCCTCAGTTTCTCCAGGTACAACGCCACCTCGTCATCAATACGTCCGCCCAGCTCCCGCCGGCCTGTGCTCCCCGGCAGTTTGTCTATTCTTTCCTCTATTTCCTTTTTTGTCTTATAATAAATTTCCCGGAATTCACGGGCCGAAATGCGGTATGCCCCGGAACCGAGCACACTGTCCTGTTCTGCTTTATCGCTGGTCACGACAAAGACCTTGATCCCCTTTTTGGCAATCTGATAGGTTTCCCGTTCGATCCAGCTGTCGGCGGTTTCCTCTTCAGCGGTATAAACGACCGTGCATCCACGGCTGTGTTCTGTTGCTTCCGGTCCCTTTACATCCATAGCATCAAACACAACGATCGCTTCATAGCCACGAAAAGCAGAAAACTCCGCCACCTGATCCGTCAGCAGATCACGTGCATGCTCCAGGTCCTTATCCCGTATTCCCGCAAACTCAGGCCAGTTATTGATAACGTTATATCCGTCAACCAGATAATACTCTTTCATGGTGTGACCTTTTGCAGCCGCTGCCGTACCACTTCATACAGCAGAATCGCTCCGGCCGCGGAAGCATTCAGGGAGTTAACGCCTCCCTGCATAGGGATCCGGACAAGCATATCACAGTTTTCCTTTACCAGACGCCCCAGGCCTTTTCCTTCCGCCCCGATTACCAGAACCACAGGACGGTCCAGGTCCGCGTCAAAATACAGGCTTTCGCCATCCATGTCTGCGCCCACAGCCCAAAAGCCCTGCTCTTGTAAACTGTGCAGCGTCTGAACAATGTTCCCGATCTGAACCACAGGCACATAGTTCACAGCTCCGGCCGATACCTTGGCTACCACCATATTCAGTGGACAGCTTCGCCGCCTGGGCAATAAAACGCCATGCACCCCCGCAGCGTCCGCGCTGCGTATCAGCGCTCCCACATTCTGCGGGTCCTGCAGTTCGTCCAATAAAAGCAGGAACGGTGTTTCATTTCGTGATGCAGCCCGTTGTAAGACATCCTTCAGAGTACTGAACGCAATCGGGGATGCCTGTGCCACAATTCCCTGATGTCGCATGCCCGGCGCCAGCCTGTCGAGCTTTTCGGCTTGCACATATTCTACCGGAACCGCAGCTTCCTGTGCCACTGCCACTATCTTCCCCAGGCTCCCGCCTTGCAGTCCTGCTTTAATAAAAATCTTATTGATCGGGCGTTTGCTTGTCAACGCCTCAAAAACCGCATTGCGCCCGGCAACAATTTCTTCTGTCATAGATGCTCCTTACGTACGCCGGCAGCTGAAATGCCGCCGGATAAAAAGACGAGGCTGCATTATTTAATAATTGCAGGTTCCTCCGGTAAAAACAACTCTGCTACTTCTTTGCCCTCAGCCTGATACTGTTTCACCTTTGGCAAAATACCGCAGCTCATCTTTCCTTCTTTACAGGTCCCCTTGGCCACACAGTCCGGGCCCGCTTTTTCGAACAGAACCGGAGCTACTTTCCGACATTCCATCAGCATCTTCCAGGCCAGTTCGCGGATTTCCCACTGCGCGCGGTTGCAGCAGCGCAAATTGAAGAAATTGTAGAGCGAACGGGCATTAAAGGTGCAGACGATTTTTGTTTCCGCCGCATTAGGCAGTACATAGCGCGCATCTTCGTTAGCAATCCCGTAATGATCCGTCAGATCATTATACAGATCCTGCAGATTCTGCATGCATGCCTCAAATTTAGCTTTTGCGTCCGGAATTGCCGCAATAGCCGGAGGCATGATCGATTCAAAATTATGTTCTTTCACATACCGCTGGGACTGCTGGGAATACGAAGCGATCCTGTGACGGACAAGCTGATGTGTCAGAACACGGGAAACACCCTCGATGGCAAAAGTAAAGGTTACATGTTCAATCGGTGAAAAATGACCCATACGGACTAACATACGCACCAGCCGGGCAGCCTCTTCATCGCTCATCTTTTCCTGTAACTCGGTTACCCCCACGGGAGAATAACACAACCTTGCGCTCAAGGCAACCGATTTATCCGGATCCGGAGTATGTCTCAGCAAAACAACCTTCATTACAATTCCTCCCTCTTTCAAACCCTTTTTGTCTTTTCATCATATTATATTCGACATATTGGCAAAATGATTTGACAAATCCGTATCACAAAAAGCCGGTTTAAAAGCATCTGCTTATTCTAAAAGCCTGCCGGCCTTTTGTATTCATTTCCTGAAACTTATCTGTCAGACGGTTCCTGCATTTCCCGGGAAATGACCTGAAAAGCCTGTTCCATAAATTCTTCCAGGCGTTTTTCCTGATCTGTCAGAAGCAGCCAGCCGCATAGCGTTTCAAATGCTGTTGCCGCACGATATTCGCTGACGCTGGCGCTTTTGGGTACCATGGACTTGGCATTGCGTCCCCGATGCACGATCGCCGCCTCTTGTTCAGACAGTCCGGTTTCCAAAACGTGCATCGCTTTAGCCTGCATCACAGCAGATACCATTTTGGCAGCAATCGTGTGGATCACCTGCACGTGACTGGACACCGGCAGCAGGCGCATGCGGACATAAAACGTAAACACACTGTCTCCAATCAGCGCCAACACGATGGGATTCATCTGACCCGGGTCAGGCAGCGGTCTTCCTTCTTCCTGACAAATTGCCAACGCCTGCTGTTTTAATTGTTGAAAGCGGATAAATTTCACTGCTTTTTCCACCGTGCGCCCTGGGGCGTATCTTCAATCACAATGCCCAGCTCGCCCAGTTTATTGCGAATGGCATCCGCCTGGGCGTAGTTTTTAGCCTTACGGGCATCCTGGCGCAATTCCAGCAGCAGCTGCATCAGCTGTTCCGTCAGTCCGCCATCACCATCGTTCCCTGCAGCTTCCGCTTCGCCTTCCAACACGCCGATAATGGAGCAGAATTCAGCAAACACTTTGGTCATCATGTCCACTAATTTTCCGTCCGGGGCCACATCGCCGGAATCGGTCTGCGCTTTATACACATTGATTTCTTTTGCCAGGGCGAACATGTGACTGATAGCCAGAGCCGTATTGAAATCATCGCGCATGGCTTCCATGAAATCATTACGCAGCTGTTCAACTTTACCGCGTAACGCCAGACTCTCTTCCGTCGGTCCGCCGCTGATGACTTTGCGCAAGGCAGCCAGGTTTTCTTTTGCGGTACGCAGGCGCTGCAGGCTCGCTTCCGCTTCTTTCAGACGGGCATCGCTGAAGTCCAGCGGGCTGCGGTAATGGGTAGAAACAATAAAGAAGCGTAACGTTTCCGGAGCAAAATGTTCCAGAATATCTTTTACCGTAAAGAAATTGCCAAGGGATTTTGACATTTTTTCTTCATTAACGGTTATAAACCCGTTATGGAGCCAGTAACGCACAAAGGGATGAACACCGGTGGCTCCTTCCGACTGGGCGATTTCATTTTCATGGTGCGGGAAGATCAGATCGCTGCCGCCGCCATGGAAATCAAAGGATGAACCCAGATATTTCATGCTCATGGTAGAGCATTCAATATGCCAGCCGGGCCGCCCTTTGCCCCAGGGAGAATCCCAGGCCGGTTCGCCGGGTTTGGCCGCTTTCCACAGAGCAAAGTCCATGGGATTCTGTTTCCGGTCGTCCACATCCACCCGGGCCCCTGCCAGCATGTCATTCAGATCCCGGCCGGAAAGGCAGCCGTAACGCGGGAATTTTTCTACGCTGTAATACACATCGCCGTCCACCACATAGGCGAATCCGTTGTCAATCAGTGCCTGGACCGTGTTAATAATGTCCGGAATATGACGGGATACCCGGGGATAAATCTGTACTCGACGGACATTCAGCTTATCCATCACTTCAAAATACGATTCGATGTAACGGCCGCAGATATCACTCCACTGTACACCCTCTGCATTCGCCGTGTTGATAATCTTATCATCCACGTCAGTAAAATTCTGTACATGCAGCACATCGTACCCTTCATGTTCCAGGAAACGGTGGATCACATCCCAGGTCACAAAGGGGCGGGCGTTGCCGATATGCGGATGGTTATACGGGGTTACGCCGCAGACATAAATGCTCGCCTTTCCGGGATTCATGGGAACAAATTCTTCTTTTTTACGTGTCATTGTATTGTAAACTTTAATTGCCATTCTGTATTACTCCTTTTGCATGCTATGCTCCGCCGGCACAGCCTGCAGATTTTTTATCATATCTGGCAGAAGCGCCTCTTTACACTCTCGTCAGTTTTTTCATTACTGAAAATGCGGTTATAAAGAAACCCCTGCTTTTTCCAGGCTCTTTAAGATTCTCTTTTCTGTACGCTCTAAACCGAACAGCGGAATCATTTCCGCCAGTTCCGGACCGTGCTGATTCCCTGTCAGTGTTACACGGATTGGCATATACACCTGTTGTCCTTTCAGCTTGTTTGCTTTCTGGACTTTCTTGAAGGCAGCTTTTACCGTGTCACGGTTCAGTTCCGGCAATGCTTTCAATTCTTCCAGCAGCGCCTTCATAACCATGGGCGCCGTTTCTTCCTTCAGCACCGCGGCGGCTTCTTCGTTTTCAAAATCAAAGTCATCGCTGAAATACATGGAAACCTTTTCCGGTATCTGCGCGCCGTAATCAATCTGGGTCTGGGCGGTAGCTACCACCTTTTTCAGCCATTCCAGCTTTTCGCCTTCTTCATCGCCGGTCATATAGCCGGCCTCTTTCATAAACGGCACAGCCAGTTCCCAGAACGCTTCGGGAGTCATTCTGCGGATATGCTGTCCGTTGATCCAGTCCAGTTTTTTGAAATCAAATACGGCCGGATTTTTGGCCACATGATCCAGGGAAAATTCCTGAATTGCTTCTTCCATGGTAAAGATTTCTTTTTCCCCGGAAGGAGCCCACCCCAGCAGCGCAAGGAAATTGTTCAGGCCGGCCGGAATATATCCCTTCTGACGGTACGCATCCAGGGACGTGGCGCCATGCCGTTTGCTCATCTTCGTATGGTCTGTTCCCAAAATCAGGGAAACATGACCGAATACCGGCTTTTCAAAGCCTAATGCATCATAGACCAGCAACTGCCTGGGCGTATTGGATAAATGTTCCTCCGCGCGGATAACGTGGGTCACATGCATGAGGCTGTCGTCAATGACCACCGCATAATTATAGGTAGGAATCCCGTCAGATTTGACAATGACAAAATCCCCGATCCCATTGGAATCAAATTCCACGTCGCCCCGGATCAGGTCGTGGACAACGATCTTTTCATTGGGCGGCACACGGAGACGGACCGAAGGCTTGCGGCCTTCCGCTTCATATTTTGCAATCTGTTCCGGCGTCAGTTCCCTGCATTTTCCCATATACCGGGGCATTTTTCCTTCTTTCAGAAGACCCTGCCGTTCTTCCTCCAGCTCTTCCGGCGTACAGTAGCAGTAATACGCTTTTCCCTCTGCCAGCAACTGGTCTGTATATTTCTTATAGATATCCAGCCGCTCCATCTGGCGGTACGGACCGTACGGACCTCCTACATCAACGCCTTCGTCCCAGTCCATGCCCAGCCATCGTAACGAATTTTTAATATTTTCTTCCGATTCCGGCGTAGAACGTTTCCGATCCGTATCTTCAATACGGAGCACCATCTTACCGCCCAGTTTTCTGGCCAGCAGCCAGTTAAACAAAGCACTCCGGGCTCCTCCGATATGAAACGGCCCTGTAGGGCTTGGTGCAAAGCGTACACGAATTTCCTGTGACATTGAAAATCCCTCCAAAAATGATATTCAAACTCTTACTCTATAATGATTAATTATAAACTTTATACGGACAGCCCGAAGCAAAATACCATGGCCGACATACAACACACTCTTACAGTCACGCAAGCCTCAGGCTTTTATAATACTGGCCACCGCTTCCGCAGCGATGCCTTCGCCCCTTCCGGTAAAACCAAGTTTTTCCGTAGTCGTCGCTTTAATATTGACCGCATCTTCTCCGATGCACAAATCGCCAGCGACCCGTTCCCGCATGGTTGCAATAAACGGCGCCAATTTGGGCCGCTGCGCAATTATGGTCACGTCCACATTATTAACCTGCCAGCCCTCTTTCTGCAACATTTCCACAACAAAACGCAGAAGACGGCGGCTGTCGGCGCCTTCAAATCTGGCATCGGTATCAGGGAAATGCTTCCCGATGTCGCCCATGCCGGCAGCTCCCAGCAATGCATCCATCAAAGCATGCAGCGCCACATCCGCATCGCTGTGCCCCAGCAGCCCTTTTTCGTAAGGTATCTGCACACCTGCCAGAATCAAAGACCGGTTTTCTACAAGGGCATGTACATCAAAACCGGTTCCTACCCTGAACTGCATAATCGAACACTCCATTCCGCCATCGCCTGATGGCAAAAACAGTGATGAAACAATCAGAACATCAATATCTTACACAACAACAGACACCGAATGTTATCCGGAAATGCCTTTCTTTTCCAAAATCTTTTCAGCCAACAGGATATCTTCCGGCGTCGTTACCTTAATATTTTCATAAGAACCTTCCGCCACAGCCACCGGATGCCCCGATGCCTCCACCAGAGATGCATCATCTGTTACCGCAAAGGGACGCTCTTTTAAATACTCATATCCTTTGCGCAAAACATGAATCTCAAAAATCTGTGGCGTCTGCACAGCGCATAAAGAGGACCTGTCCGGTGTGGATACAACAAAGCCATGGGTATCCACAATTTTTACGGTATCTTTCAAAGGGACTGCCGCAATGGCAGCGCCACATTCCTTTGCTTTTGCAAACGTGCGGGAGAAAACATCCGTACCTGCAAAAGGCCGGGCTCCGTCATGCACTGCCACATAACCGCTTTCATCGGTTACCAGTGCCAGACCATTGGCGACAGAATCCTGCCGTTCTTTTCCTCCTGCCGTTACCTGCCAGTCTATACCGGGAAAACAGCGGGACTGATAATCCTGCAGCATCTTTTCTGTTTCCGCTATCTCCCAGTCCCTCACAACCACAATAATACGTCGTACCATCCGGGTCTCTGCCAGCATTTTAAGGCATAAAACCAGCAACGGCATTCCGCCAACGGTAACAAACGCCTTATTTTTACCAAGTCCCATGCGTCTTCCTGCACCGGCTGCCGGAACAATTACGGTCAGCAACTCTTTCATTTTCCCTCCGCCCCGGCTAACATATCACGGACATCATGGTTTTTGGGAACTTTGGCAAATATCATACGGCCGGCTGATGTCTGCAGCACAGAAGTAACCGCGATACGAATCTTGTTGCCGATATATTTGCGTCCGCCCTCTACAACAATCATCGTGCCGTCCTGCAGATACGCAATAGCCTGTCCGCTTTCCTTGCCTTCCCGAAGCAGATACGCCGTCATTTCTTCCCCGGGAATCACTACCGGTTTCACTGCATTGGCCAGATCGTTAATATTTAACACCCGGATTCCCTGAATGGATGCCACCTTATTCAGATTAAAATCATTGGTAACGATGATAGAATTTGTATCCTTCGCAAGGGCGACCAGTTTGCTGTCCACATCCTGGATCATATCATGTTCCGGGTCCTGCACGATGACAACATGATGAAACATTTCCTGCAGTTCATGAATAAAATCCAATCCCCTGCGGCCTTTAGCCCGTTTCAGATTATCCGAAGAATCGGAAAGGCGCTGCAACTCATCCAGCACAAAATGGGGAATCACAAGATTTCCTTCCAAAAAACCGGTTTTCAGGATATCTGCAATGCGCCCGTCTATGATCACACTGGTATCAAGGAGCTTATTGAATGCCGCCAGTTCCGCCGGCATGGAAGCCGCGTCGACCACAACTTCTTCCTGCGGATCCTGCGCCATATCGCCCGGCTTGACAGGCGATAACTCGCCCGGCGGCCGGGAACGGTAAAACAGCCCCAGAATATCTTTGCTTTTGTGGGACGCGACCTTGGCGCCCGTTAAAGCCAGAACGATACTTAAAATAATCGGAATATAGGAGCCTACGATCGGCAGACGGGAAAACGGCGCTCCGATCAGGTTGGCCAAAATCAGGCCTACCAGTACGCCAATCAGCGAAACAATAATATCGGCAGAAGGCGCTTTGGCCAGAACGGAAGCAACCAGTTCCGAATATTTAAGCAGAAATTTAATCAGGAAGGGCGTAATGACCCAGCCGACCCAGCTGAAAAACAATACGCTTACGATGGCAAACAGCCAGTGGATGTAAGAATAGCCCAGCAGACCTTTGGAATGAATATTATAGCCGAGAAAATATGAAATTTGAGGAAGCAGCTGTTCCATCAGTATAAGTCCGGTTACAGTTAAAACAACGGCTATCGCTGCAGTGAGTATTCTTCGTAACATGGATTTCCTCCTTTCTTCAAGATTCATAAGCAATCAAAAGATAACACTTATCCATCATACTTATTTTTATATTTTACTACAGATTTAGATTTTATAACAGTGTCAAAAGAAGTTTTTCGCAAAAAAATAAATGCCAGAACATAAATTCTGGCACTGCCTTCCACCAACCATGCAACATTTCCATCTTAATGAAAATCAGTCAGGCTATGTTTAACGAATTATCAATCCACTTTTCAGCCGATTCAATACTGCTGTTTTTTACGATCATAATTTCACTGGCAAGGATCTGTCTCGCGTTTCCCAACAGCCGCCGTTCCCCCGTGGAAAGACGTTTCTGCTTATCCTGCCTGGCCAGAATACTGATCACTTCCGCCAGGTCCAGGACATCTCCGCTTTTCATTTTATCAATATAAATGGTAAAGCGGCGGTTCCAGGTAATACTTTTCAGATTGTTGACCACTTCTGTCGCCAGCACCTTTTTGATTTCTTTCATCTTTTTTTGAGGAATAATCGGACGTAACCCAACCTTTTCCAGATTGCATACCGGAATACGCACTTTCATATTGCCTAAAAACATGGAAAGAACTACATATTGAGTTAGCTGTTCATCGTATACCCGCTCTTCAATGGCCTCTATCTGCCCTGCGCCATGCATCGGATATACTACTTTGTCACCAACTGCGAACATTGGCGGTAGTTTGACAGTTGCATAAGCAAAAAATCTCCACAGACCGCAACAGGTCTGTATTTTTTTGTCAAATTTTATTTATTTTTATGTGGTTATTTGCGGTTACTTGTGGTATAATAGGAGCAGGGG